>Ga0307434_1000011_pt1 | contig 178157 bp, 211 predicted proteins | sample SalMarWE160220MG_FD_202156 | JGI IMG/M metagenome (GOLD analysis project Ga0307434, IMG submission 202156) | Salt marsh sediment microbial communities from the Plum Island Ecosystem LTER, Massachusetts, United States - WE1603-220 | ecosystem: Environmental > Aquatic > Marine > Intertidal zone... | reverse complement strand
CGCCTCTCAGCGCTTCTTTTTTGGCCATCGAGTTCTCCTTGACTGGCGGTTTACCACCATAATACACAAGTACAGGTGACCAGGAAGCGCTGTCATCTGCATGACTAGGAAGTGCTGTCATGTGGCCAGTAAGGTGTCATATAACGTGCTCTACAAGGCCAAGGATGGCTCTCAGTCTGCTTCCCAGATCACGGCTTTTGATGATACCTGGCACTGGGGAAAAGAGGCGGAGGTTTCATATCATGAAGTGATTACTGCTGGGCCGCCCAAAATAGCCGATCTCTTGCAAGCGCTAAGATCCTTCCTGGGGACGAACGACATGATGGCTTACCTCACCATGATGGCCATTCGCTTGACTGAGCTGCATCGTGTTCTGAAGCCGACAGGGAGCATCTACTTACATTGTGACCCTACGGCCAGTCACTATTTGAAGCTAGTGATGGATGCGATATTCTTGCCCATGAATTTCCGAAATGAGATTGTATGGAAAAGAACAGCCGCCCATAGTGATTCAGCTACCTTGGGGAATGTACACGACATCTTGCTGTACCATTCAAAATCCGAAACGTTCGTGCATAACCCGCAGTTCATTCCGTACAGTGAGGACTACATTGATAGATATTATAGGCACAAAGACAAGAGAGGTAGATTCTTGGATCGAGACCTGACAGCAGGAGGGCTTAGTGGGGGCGGCTATACTTATGACTGGCAGGGTATAACCAAGGTATGGAGATGCCCTAAAGAGACTATGCAACAATGGCACGATGAAGGATTGCTCTACTATACCAGCAAGGGCACCCCACGAAAAAAACAGTATCTCAAGGACATGCCCGGGCGGCCATTGCAGGACACTTGGACAGACGTCCCTCCCTTAAACTCACAGGCTCAAGAGCGTCTTGGCTACCCCACCCAGAAGCCAGAAGCCCTTCTTAAACGCATCATCCAGACAAGCAGCAACGTAGGCGATATAGTCCTAGATCCGTTCTGCGGTTGCGGGACTGCCATAGCAGTGGCCGAAGAAATGGACAGAAGATGGATTGGCATTGATGTCGCATACATGGCAATTCCGCTTATCAAAAACCGACTCAGGACAAGCTTCGGGCAAGACTTGTCGCCGTTCACCGTGGAAGGTATCCCCAAGACTCTCCAAGATGCACGTGCTTTAGCAGAAAGCGGCCCAGAAGGTCGATATCAGTTCCAATGGTGGGCAATAGATCGGGTAGATGCCCACGCGATAAATGACCGACGAAAGGGGGCTGACCGTGGCGTGGATGGAACCATCTCCTTCTTCGACAATGATAGCGGCATAGCCAAGAAAATCCTAATTCAAGTCAAGAGCGGACACGTAGACCGTAAAGTCATCGCCACTCTTCGCGGCGACATGGAAACCCAGAAAGCAACGCTAGGAGTTCTTATATCGCTAGAGCCGCCGACCGAACCCATGAAAACTGAAGCTCTCAGTGCTGGTTTCTATACACCTCCCGCTTTCCCAAGTCGGAATATCCAAAAGATCCAGATTCTTACAGCCAAAGAACTCTTCGGGGGAAAAGGGATCGATTATTACAAACTGGATTCCGCGACATTCCGCAATGCCCGCACCAAGCCCCTAAAGAAGAGTTCTATACAAGCAGCGCCAAAGTTAGGAAAGGATATTCCGTAGATGTCTGCATTACGAAGAGCTGTAGCGACTTATCCATCAACTGGTCTTTGAAATTCTGGGGCGGCCATTACTTGCCTAATGCGATGAAGAACCAAAGAGCTATTGCCTCCACGAGGAGGGGAGCAAAAGATCCTTTTCACAAGGAGGTACCGCTCGATGATTTCTATCATTGCATTATTGGTATCATTGGCCTTGTGCCTATGGCCCATTGTGTTACTTAGGGTCACAAAACCCGATAAGTAATACAGGCATGATAAGTGGCCGCCCTGGAACGCAAAATTGCGACAAGGAGGTGAGTTGTGAATTGCTCATCGGCCTAGCTCATCGCTCTAGTTTGCCTATTGCATCGCGCTGATGGTATTCTCAGTAGAAATGACAACAGAATCGAAGATCACAGCAGCCGACATTCAGCAAGGACTTCCAACCCCAATCAGGGCATTCCTGCTCGTTGATTCCGCTGAACTGCCCGAATCGATGCGCCCGATTGTTAAGGCATTCTGGGAAGCAGCACAGCTGATCCAAGACACTGCCAGAGTTGAGCAATCAGTGAACGTAATCTTCTCAACCGCCCCGTTTTCTCTCAACATCTCGACGGGGAAACTCGTCTACACTCCACGAGAAGACGTAATCAATGCATATGTGAATAACGTGATCTTCCTGGACTGCAATAAACTGGCGAAGGTTCCCTACGAGTTCATGGTGGTGGCCATCTTAGAGGAACTGGTTCACGTCGTCATGAGAGTCAAAGACGAAGACACCGCGTCTACAATCGTTGACATTCTATACTCTGGGATCGAATACACGGATGGGAAATTCGTTCTGCCAGATCCTCCAGACGAAATCTAGCCTCCGGCGTATATCCGCAGAAGAGCTGGGTCGCTGCAATAGGTCGTGCCTGCACGCTGCAACTCTTAGCAGTTGGCCAAGACCAGATCAAACAGCCTTGGCTTCTCGTACCTGTGGCTGTATCGGAACGCAAATTCATCTAAATCCTCCCACAAGTACTTTGCGCTGACGTGATGGTACATACCAACCCACATTTACTCCTTGCCTACCTACTCTGATATGCTGTGTCATCTCATCCAGAAGGAGACAACATGAATTCGTACGGAATTCGTACACAATGCCCCTCATGTGGAAATATCTTTGAGGTTGGGCTTAGAGATATTGGCCCGTTTCGTACACCGACCAAAGAAGAGGCCGGGAATCTCATTGATGGTCTAAAATCGCCACACCGCGTTACCTATGTCTATGACAAACGCCTGGGGATCAATGGCCAAAGAATAGTTCCTATGCACATTATCTGTCCTGAGTGCCGGGAGAAATTGGACCGTAAAGAACTAGATTATACTGCCCACATTGCTTCTGTAGAGCCCGCTGAAAGCGGTAGTGAGGAGTAAAGCGCCTCGGTAGCAACAGCACCCATAACACCGGGAAGAAAAGGGTCCTCACAAACACGTCTATCCATACCATTGCTCTCATTGTATTCTCCTTTTGCTGTTTTCAGCGTTTTCCCAATCGCTCCCTTACCCATCCCGATAAACGCCGTCCACACTGCAGCCGACGAATGAGAAAGATGCGAGAGCGCCATCGTGAGGTTCTGGACCTCCCGCTGGGAACAGCCTCTTAGGTGCAGGCACAATCGCTTGAGTTCCTCTCGTATCCCAAACAGTGTGTCGTCATCACTGACCTCCCTTTCCGGCAGACTCTAACCAGGGTGAAACGTGGTTTCAATCTGCCCCACAAGCTCCTATAATAGGCGCCATGATCCAAGCACACAAGATCGAAGAACAGGTCTACTCCCTCACTCTCCCTGGGCTTCCTCCCGGGAAAGCTGTCATCCCCAACTACGACGGTTACTCGATCTGCGCGGTCCCCGACCTTATCCGTTCTTTCCTTGGCGAGAGGGTGGAGGGTTCGACAGTGCTGATCGACGCCGTCCATTCGATATTTCCTTCTACGGCCAAGAAAATTGTCCTTTTTATCCTCGATGGGCTGGGTTTTTACCACCTCCTTGATCTCCTAGAACGCTTCCCCGAGCTTTACCTTAACCGATTGATCGAGAGAGGAGTGTTCATCCCGATTACTTCGGTTTTCCCCGCTACCACCGCGACTGCCCTCACGACTTACAGCACCGGCCTCACCCCCCAGGAGCATGGGATGGTCGGTTACAGGCTGTACCTAAAAGAGACCTCGGCTATCACCAACATGGTACGCCTCTCGCTTCTTGGAAACTCTAAGGTCAACTCGGCAGTTGAGGCCGGGATCGACCTTCAGTCCTTCATCCCTGGCCCCACCCTGTACGAGCGGTTGAAACAATTGGGCGTAGAATCGCACGTAATGCTAAACAGGCACATCGCTTCAAGCGGCTTGTCGAGTCTTCTCTATGACGGGAGCGCACGGCTTCATCCCGTGGTGAGCTTCTCAGACATGCTCGTTGTCACCCGGCGCGTGCTCCAAAAGGCGCGGGAAAAGGCCTTCTTAAGCCTCTACTGGGGCGGGACCGACGCCATCGCTCACACCTACGGGCCGTGGACACAGGAATTCACCGCCGAACTGCGGACGATCGATTCCGCTATTGAGCGCGAACTTAAAGGACAGGTCAAGGAGACCCTGCTTGTGATCTCATCGGACCATGGATTCGTGCCGATGAGAGGATCAAACTACAAAGTAATCGCGGAGGATTCAGATCTCATGGGGGACCTCCTCCTTCCGCCAGTGGGAGAGCCACGCGCCTCCTACCTGTTCGTACGGAAAGGGCGCAAGCAGGCAGTAGCCGAGCTCGTCACTGAGCACTTTGGTGAAGATCTGGTCTGCCTCGATGCGCGCGTGGCCCTTCAAGCGGGGCTGTTCGGTCGGGGGGAAGTGAAGCCTGAGGTGTACGACCGGATAGGGGACCTTATAGTCGTCTCCACTGGAGAGGTGGCGCTTCACCATCCGTACAAGGACGCAGCGCGGCTGAAAGGAATGCATGGTGGGCTGACCTCTCAGGAGATGCTCGTTCCTCTGCTCGTAAGTCCGCTTTAAGGAAAGGAGGTACGATGATCGTAACCGGGAAGAGCCATGCCGTTAAACCACTCGACCTGGATAATGGGAAGACGACTCTTCACGCCACCAAGCGAGTGCTGATCGGGCCAAAGCATGGAGCGGGGAACTTCGTCATGCGCCTGTTTACCCTGGAAGAAGGCGGATGCAGCCCCTATCACTCTCATCCCTGGGAACACGAGGTATTCATTCTCGCCGGGGAAGGAACGGTCAAGTCATCTGGCAACAGTATCGCAGTGAGCGCGGGAGACTTCGTCTTTGTTCCGCCGATGGATGAGCATCAGTTTCTCAATGCGGGCTCAGTGCCGTTTGAGTTCCTGTGCCTTGTGCCCGTAAGGGGCGAGGGCTAAGGATGGCTGAGCGGGTCCTTGTCTGCATGAGCGGTGGAGTGGATAGCACTGTCGCCGCGCTCCTACTCAAGGAGGAGGGCCACGACGTTGAGGGAATCACCTTCTGGTTCTGGTCGTTCCCTGGTGCACCCGACTACGCAGGGGAAACGAAGTGCTGTTCACTCGACGCCGCAAGCCTAGCCGCCCGTGAACTGGGGATCCCCCACCGCACGATCGAGGCAAGCGACCAGTTCTACGAACGCGTGCTCCGTGATTTCATCGAGCGCTACCGCCGTGGTGAGACCCCGAATCCCTGCGGCCGCTGCAATCGCACCCTCCGCTTCGGCCTGGCCTTTGAGACGGCACAGGCAGAAGGCTTCGATCGAGTGGCAACCGGGCACCACGTGCGGATCGTGCGCGACGAGAGCGGGCTTCCTCACCTTTATCGCGGAAAAGATCCGCAGAAGGACCAGTCCTACTTCCTGTACGGGTTAAGGGAGGAAGACCTGAGGCGTCTGATCTTTCCAGTCGGTGGGTTGACCAAAGAGGAGGTCTTTACCATTGCCCGTTCTCATGGCTTGCACGCGGCATTATTGCCCGAGAGCCAGGATCTCTGCTTCGCGCAAGCTGGGCAGACTGATTTTTTGTTTGACCAAGAGGACTTCAAACCAGGGCCAATCTACGACAAAGAGGAACGTCAGCTTGGGGAACACGAGGGGCTTCCTCACTACACGATCGGCCAGCGGCGGGGGCTTAATATCACGGCCGCACAGCCGCTCTATGTGGTCCATATCGACCGAGAGAGAAACGCCCTTGTTGTCGGCGAGGAAGAGGATCTCTATTCGAAGGGCCTTGACGCTGGCGAAGCGAACTATATCTCTTCTGAACCGCCGCCTGACGGGGCACAGATCACAGCTAAGATTCGCTACCGCTCCACCGCCGTCTCATGTATCTTTCATCCGTTACCTGAGGGACAGTTCTCCATTAGCTTCAAGGAGCCGCAGCGGGCGGTCACACCGGGCCAGATCGCTGCCTTATACGATGGCGATTGCCTCCTCGGGGGTGGGACGATCGTTCAAGCGGTCAGCCGTCAGTAATCAGCCATCAGCAGAAAGACAAGGAGTAGCTTCGGGGCTCGTTCCCGACGATTTTACTGATCGCTGATAGCTAAATACTGAGCGCTGACATTGGTATAATGTCCTTCCGGAGGGGTGGGCGAGCGGACGAAACCACCGGTCTTGAAAACCGGCGAGCCGTAAGGCTCCGCGGGTTCGAATCCCGCCCCCTCCGCCAAATTGATGCATCAACAAGTTGACCGGGAATCCTTCCCAAGGTAGAATGAGAGTAATCGGAGGGGTAGTCAAGCGGTCCAAGACAACGGTTTGCTAAACCGTCGACGGGTTCATAGCTCGTCCGCGGGTTCAAATCCCGCCCCCTCCGCCAGCCCTGTGGAATAAGTTCGGCTCCCTGTATTCCACGGGGCCAGACACGCGCCCGTAGCTCAGTGGATCAGAGCGTCGCACTCCGGATGCGAAGGTCGGAGGTTCGAGTCCTCTCGGGCGTACACTCCATGTGGGGTTAGAGAATGTCAGGAAACAGGCTGACCCTCTCGATACCGGTGTCAAGTGTAGGCCTGAACATCTGCTTCCCTGGCGAGGGCCGATGCCCTGGTTGAAGACTTTGCAGGGGCGCACTATAGTAGGACACGGGGTGGAAGGTGGTCTGGCAGACCAAAAAGGGATGATAATGATGAAGAGGTCGTCAAGGTTAGTGCAGCGGCTGAGGCTGCGCTGGCTGAACTTCATGTACAGACGCTGGCTTCTTCTGAGCACCGGCCTCACGCTACTACTTGGTCTTGGCATAAGATTCGTCATTCACCTATTTAACTATGACCCTGTAGGGCCCGCAGAAGTTGGTGTTAACCTTATTGTGGCAACCTTCTCCTTGACGTTGCCAGTCCTGCTCACAATCGGGGCAATTTTCCCTCAGGTCAGGAAGTTGATGAACATGCTTGGTTCTGCCGAGGAGACCGGACGAGAGACGATCACCATGCTCGTTGACGAGGAACTAACCTCCCTGGTTGCTACTGTAACGAAAATGCGGAAAAGCGGTGCCGAACTCGATCCTGTTGAAGTAGCGAAGTGGATTAGACGGTGCTTTGCATCCGCAACCGGGAAGGCAGCGAAATACATCGGAACGGACAGCAACGTGCCAAGCAGGTATCGGTTGCTGTATGGCGACTACTTGCGTTCGCAAGAGGGGTTCCTAGAGGAGTCCGGGGAGTTGTGCGGGCGAATTCTGATCTCCGACACTGCAGCAATCAGGGAGGACCAGTCCAATCATCCTGAGGACTCGGAGTGGTTCTTCAGCTGGCACCAAGAATGGAAGAACGATCTTAGGCTGCTGAGGGTAGATCCCCAAGATGCTCGCCAAATAGCAAATCAATACGGGCTCGATACTACTGATGTAGGGTTCTGGGCGGGGAATTACGCCCTTTTCTTCGACCCTTCATCTCCGGGCGAAGAGGCAAATGTAAGGCTGAGAATCGCGTTCCCTGGAGAGGACGAATACAATAAATGCCGCCGTTACGTTGAACGGCTTGTGAAAGAGGGCAGTGATGCTTCCCGGGAGGTGCCATGGTTCACTGGGCCTCTGGCAGATGCGTGGGAAAACTTCATAATGCCGGAGGCGCGTCTGCGCACTGAAAGTGGTTTCCTGCTTGACCGCGTCCTGTCGCGTTTCTCTGAGGCTCCGAATTCGGTGCGTATTCTGGATGCAGCGATGGGGATTGGCGTTGAAACAGTGTTTCTCCTCAACAAGGGCTTTTACGTTGTAGGAAACGAGGTCGAGGAGCCGCTTAGGCAGAAGGCTGCCAAATACGCCTCAGCCAAAGGCCTCGTTCTTCCTAAAGGACAGATCACAAGAGAGAACTGGCTTAGATTGGACAAGTCATTCTTTGAGCATGCCTTCAACGTTGTCCTCGTCATTGGAAACTCGCTCTGTCTCCTCGCAAACTCGGCAGAGGTGTTAGCCGCTTTGAAGCAGTTTCAAAGACTAATCTCTCCAGGTGGAGTGCTGGTGGTGGACGAGCGAAACTTCCAATACATCCTCGACTCTTGGGACAGTATCATAAGAGATCCATGGAAGAACTTTCGATACACGAGGAAGTTCGTATACTGCGGTAGCGAAGTAATGGGAGTGCCGACCGACCGTTTGGATGGCCGGGTGGTGTTTACCTACGCAAATGTTGAGAGGAAACGCCCAGTCAAGGAACTAGGCCATCTTAGTATGTATCCGTTCACGAAGGGGAAACTCGCAAGCCTACTGAAGGAAGCCGGGTTCTCAACCATATCGACCTACTCGGATGTTACAGGTCCTCCAGTTCAGGAATACGACCCGAACGCAGACTTCTTTACCTACATTGCCGAAAAGTGAATAGATGACGTGGGGCTCGCGTAGCTACTACGAACAGAGGGTCACGAACAGAGGGTCAGATGCTATATCGAATGTCAACCCCCCTTCTCACTAGGGACATGAAACGTCTCGCCGCTCTGGTAGATGACATGGGCGATAAGTAGCAACTTTCTCGCATCAGCAATTCGAGCAACCTTGTCGGGTTTGCCGTTCTCCTTCAGTCGTCGGTGAAGTGCTCTCACGCTGGGGTTGATAGGGTAGGAAGAACCAGTTAAGTTCCTGGTCCCTCCCCCCTCCGAACCGGATATGCAGTTCTCCCGCATCCGGCTCTCCAGTCGGTGGTTCACCTCAAAGAGGGTCGACCAGCCGCATCGTAGGCTGTCACCATGGAGAACAACCCACGCTCGGCAAAGAAGTCATTCGGCCAGCGCTGATGATCCCGGCTACGTCCTCTCCCCTTCTTACCTTTTCCAAGAAATCAAAAGAACAAGGTGGTAACGCAACTCTCTTCAATGACTGAACGGACGAGAATGAGGTACCTGGGGCTAGGCTTCTTGGCTCCACTGGACCGCTAAGGATAGACTGGTAATCGGTGTTTGGAAACCGTACAGGGGAGAAGGAGATGGAGAAAACTGAAGAGCTTCTAGACTTAGCGAAGACCGAGTTTCCGGACCTTCGACTTACGCTTGCTGAGCAACGCTTGTTTCGTGAGATTCTGCAGGGGGACCGCATTGACTTTGGAGATGAGGATCCTGATAAAAACAATCCAAGGGAAGCTGGAGACTGGAGAGAAGATCGAACGATCCGAGCACATTGCATTGAGTGGCTAGCGACCGACAAAAGGGCGAAAGAACACATCACTCACCGGGGAATCCGCATGAAGGCAGCAAGGGTCGATGGTAAAATCAATCTACAGTACGCTGATCTAGGCTTTCCGTTGGAGCTGTACGCGTGTGCGCTGACCGAGTCTCTCATGCTAGGTCATGCGCGTCTCAAAACTCTGAGTCTACAAGGTTCCCTCACCAAAGGTATAGACGCTGAAGGCGTCACCATTGACGGTAATCTGCTCCTTAGCGACGGGTTCAAGGCCAAAGGAGAGGTCTGTCTCTCAGGCGCCAACATCGGTGGGCAACTGGACTGCACAAACGCTCAGTTCCACAACCCTGAGGGTGATGCCCTTAGCGCAGAGAACGCGGAAGTCAAGGGCGATGTCTTCCTTAGAGATGGGTTCAAGGCCGAAGGGAAGGTCCGCCTTCTAGGTGCCAACATCGGTGGGCAACTGAACTGCACAAACGCTCAGTTCCACAACCCTGAGGGTGATGCCCTCAACGCAGAGAGCGCGGAAGTCAAGAGCGATGTCTTCCTTAGAGATGGGTTCAAGGCCGAAGGAGAGGTCTGTCTCTCAGGCGCCAACATCGGTGGGCAACTGGACTGCACAAACGCTCAGTTCCACAACCCTGAGGGTGATGCCCTTAGCGCAGAGAACGCGGAAGTCAAGGGCCATGTCTTCCTTAGAGATGGGTTCAAGGCCGAAGGAAAGGTCCGCCTTCTAGGTGCCAACATCGGTGGGCAACTGGACTGCACAAACGCTCAGTTCCACAACCCTGAGGGTGATGCCCTTAGCGCAGAGAACGCGGAAGTCAAGAGCGATGTCTTCCTTAGAGATGGGTGCAAGGCCGAAGGAAAGGTCCGCCTTCTAGGCGCCAACATCGGTGGGCAACTGGACTGCACAAACGCTCAGTTCCACAACCCTGAGGGTGATGCTCTTAGCGCAGAGAACGCGGAAGTCAAGGGCCATGTCTTCCTTAGTGATGGGTTCAAGGCCGAAGGGAAGGTCCGCCTTCTAGGTGCCAACATCGGTGGGCAACTGAACTGCACAAACGCTCAGTTCCACAACCCTGAGGGTGATGCCCTCAACGCAGAGAGCGCGGAAGTCAAGAGCGATGTCTTCCTTAGAGATGGGTTCAAGGCCGAAGGAGAGGTCTGTCTCTCAGGCGCCAACATCGGTGGGCAACTGGACTGCACAAACGCTCAGTTCCACAACCCTGAGGGTGATGCCCTTAGCGCAGAGAACGCGGAAGTCAAGGGCCATGTCTTCCTTAGAGATGGGTTCAAGGCCGAAGGAAAGGTCCGCCTTCTAGGTGCCAACATCGGTGGGCAACTGGACTGCACAAACGCTCAGTTCCACAACCCTGAGGGTGATGCCCTTAGCGCAGAGAACGCGGAAGTCAAGAGCGATGTCTTCCTTAGAGATGGGTTCAAGGCCGAAGGGCGTATCAGTCTTGTTGGTGCATCGGTCAATGGCTCGTTAATCTGGATAAGTGTCAAGAATCCGAACGTTACAGTGATGGATCTGCGAGGAGCGAGAGTTGGCAGCCTCTGGGACAGTGCAGACAGTTGGCCTGAGAGCGGCAATCTGTATCTCCATAATTTTTGCTACGATGAGATCGATGATGAAGCGCCTCATGAAGCCAAGGAACGCATACAATGGCTCCGTCTTCAACCGGAAGGCCGTTTCTACCCACAGCCGTATGAGCAGCTAGCAAACGTCTTGCGAGAAAAGGGGTATGAACGCGCCGCCAAGAGAATCCACATTGCTAAGAACGTCGATCGAAGAAAGAGGGGTAACATGCCCTTGTTGTTTAGACCTCTCCATTCTCTCCTTGGTCTCCTTACAGGTTATGGCTACAGGCCGTGGCGTCCTATTTTTGTAGCACTCGTTCTCATCGGTATTGGCTGGGGACTCTTCTACGCTGGAGGCCGAGAAGGCATCGTAATGCGTGTAAGAAGTGAGAGGTTTGTCCCATCAAGCGAACAAAACGGGGATCTTGTCCAGCCAAACTTCCATCCTCTTCTGTATTCGTTCGACGTTTTCCTGCCCGTGATCACCTTCGAGCACACAGAACACTGGGCTCCCAATGAAAACGAAACAGGAAGGCTCATCTGCAAGATCCCTATAAACGGGCTCGCGTTATGCGGCTACAAGTGGTTTCTGAATGTAGCTGGTTGGGTGCTCACAACTTTGTTTATTACTACGTTAACTGGCACCATTAGACGGCGCTTGTAGGTCAAGGGGGGGCATCACCCAGAGCAAGCACGACGCGTTCGAAAGTAGTCCAATAAGGGTACCAACAGGACGTTTCTCGGATTACCGAGTTTAAAAGTAGTCCTCTAAGGTGTACTAAGGAGACGATTCTCGAATCAACCCCCGAGTTCGCAAGTGATCCACCAAGGGGTACCAGAACTCCCCGTGCCGAAGCCCGCGAAATAGTGTCCTACACTGGCCGGAACCAACTACTTGACCAACTACGTGACTTTGAGGCGAAACCGTACTACACTGCTGATACTATTTGCCCCCCACTCGACTTGCCAGAAATGGCCCGGGTGGGGTTATCCTCTATTGATGATCACTGAACCTGCTATCAAGAGAGCTGTAACCTTTGCCGATGGTCAGAACCTCTTTTACGCGGTACGCGAGGCGTTTGGCTACACATATCCTAATTACGACGTTTTAGCCCTTTCTAGAACTGGAAATCAGGGGACATATCACCCATTTCCGAATTCTCCGCTTCTTGCGGGTTGGCGCTTCGCTAAGACGCGACCACCATCCGTTCTGCGAGGAAAACGATTTCGGAATTCCGGAGACACACGCCCTGATTTGAGCCGTAGAGAGCACATCTAATGCATCGTTAAGGTCCCAACAGGCCGTTTCGAACTACCGAGTTCAAAACTCGTGCCTACTCAGTACAGAGAATCTTGGTACCCCTTAGTGGACTACTTAGGAACTTAGGGACAGTTTGAGATACGGTGATACCTGGCATCCTTATTGGACGAGTTTTGAACTCCAACACTCTTCTTTGTTGCTAGTGACAGTCTACGTTCCTACCGCATGAACTTGCGACCGATGACAAGAACCGTGAGGGCCATCATGATTCCGCCAAGGACGGCTTCTGTGGCAGTCAAGGCACTTCCTAACCCAGGAGCTGGGCGAATATCGCCGTACCCCAATGTGGTGAAAGTAACGACACTGAAGTAGAAGGTCCGGCCAAGAGTGAACGGCCTCGTCATTCCGATGGAGGTGCTGTTTAGGATTCCAGCATGTTCTTACTACTGTTTTCTTGCGGAAGTCGACTCTGGAATCCGATTGGTCGAGTGTCCAGCGGTGACGTGTCCGCTGCCTGATATGCCAGCCGCGATTATCACTTCCACAGCAGAAAAACACCCACTAGATCTGCACCATTCTTCCACATAATCTTCAGAATTACCTACTAATCTAGAAACGGGTAAAAGGTTCAAGTGTACCTCCTGTCCAAAGAAGAGACCATGGGTCTGGGTGGAGAGAAGAACGAGGGGACGCCAATGCTAACAAAGCTGTTCTTAAGGATACAGCTTCTTCTAGTGAGTATCAGCATCGGACTAGTTGCAGCAAACTTTTCACGCGGAGGCGATGGTTGGGGCATGTATCTTGCTGCTGGTGTGCTCGCGATTATTGCAGGGTCTCTCTCAGCAGTGCGTTTCGCTCGGCCTCACAATCTGAAGTAGCGCGGGACTCACTGTAACATTCCGCGCGAGTATTCGGTGAAAAACAAACTCAAGCCCAGAAGATGCATAACTCACAAAACGAATATCTGCCTCATGTGATCCTTACTGTATACCCTGGCAACGGGTTCTGGAATCAACGCCTTTTACATGCCAATAAGACCAATCTCGCCCACTAAGGACGCGTCCACAACTCTGGGCGAGGCGATAACTAACGCATGCAGTCCGATGATTCAGATAGGCTTTCGTGGACTGGATGCCACCAGCCTCCTGATTTCGTCAGAACCCTAAGATATGACCCCAATAGCAATAAGGGCGCCACCTAAGACGGAACAACAACCCGCTACTCCATTGAGGATGTTGCCGATCGTCCTCCCGTATAGCTCTTGTACCAATACCCTATCTGGCAGTGCTGATTGTAAGAGAAACAATGCTCCAGCTACTACAATCAAGGCAAACCCAGCCAGGACGAAAGAATTCATTTATGCAGCCGGATATAGCGAAGACGGAGCAAAGACAACGCACCCGCTATCACAGCAAGGGGAATAACAAAATACGCCGCAGGGTTGTTAAGCGGCTTATTTGGAAGTGCATCAATGACTATGCCAATCGCAATTCCGACGAATAACGTCTGTACAACTAATAAGAAACGCGTTATTGGACCCAACCTCACCCCCTTTTGAAAACTACCACTCACCGTTCTGCGATACAAACGACCTTCGTGTCCTCTTGCAGCAGCCTCCTCCCGTGCATTGCTACTTCTAACATCGTCACCGGATATCGACCAGTGATTATATCACCTAGAGAAAGACTAGTCAAGATGTGAATTGCCTCACTAAAAAGGTACACCTTACGGGACGAGTTTTAAACTTACTGCCAGGCCGTAGACATGGTGAATCCTAGTCCGAAGTTCCTGGCCTCAAAGTAGCGGCAATATGGCTTCCTGCCTGCGTTTTCTCTGCGCCCTTGAGGGGATGCCTATCAGGCTGTCAAGTGCTACCTTGTGCTTGTCCTTGTCGAACGCTTCTCGAAAGGCATCGAAGAAGATTGGGTGCCAGTTCTCTTCCTGAAAGTGGGTTGCGAACAGAGGGGATTCCATCTTGTGTTTGAACGCTCGTTCTCGCTCTTCTGGGATTAGCATATACTTGGGTACGCCAGCAGAAAGGTTGGAGCCGCGGAGGAGTGCGCTAGTCATTTGGGTAGTACATTCGACTTCAAAGGCAGCAACCACTGTTTCACCATCAAGCCATAAGACATCTATCAATTCAGCGGTTCTGAGATTCTCGACACCGGCAATCTGAAGTTTCCTCAAGCTCATCACATCGCGGAACAGCTTATGCTCAAGTTGGGGCGCAAACAGGCCAAGTTCCGTTCTCTTGCTTTGCTCGGGCTTTCCAATCCAGAAATGGTAGCCGTGTTTCATTCCTATCCAGGCCAGTCGCTCAATCATCGCGTTATGTTCGCTGATGCGTTCTTTGATTTCTGGGCGTAGTAGCCATTTTCCTTTGCTGACAGGCCGCGCATATGCCTCAAGAGCCTGGCGAATGCTCATTTGGTCACTCGTCAGGGAGTTTGGGAATTCTACGGAAACCTTTTCCCAAGCGTCCGTAAAGCTGATGCGCCCCTTCTTCCGCAAGAGGAGGAAAACACTTTGTTCAACACGTTCGCTTAATGGGGTTTCTTTCAGCCGTCGCACGAGAGCCTGATCTGTCAGCCACCAGAGCTTCCCCTTCACGCGCCCTTTCTCTACTGGAATCAGGCAAAACTCCTTCCCTACGTGTGTCCTGAGAACGGAATTGACATCGATCCCTGTCACATGAGTTTGCCAATACCCATGTTTGGCAAGCTGTGGATCGATGTAGTTGACGATGATTGTATAAGGCGTTGGTTCCGCCCGCTCTGCGATCACTTGTTTTGTGCTTTCTACGATCACGCGCTCGAAACGCCCAGCATCAAACAGTTCCTCATTCTTCAATGAAAGAGTTCGTCGTGGTTTCTGGAACCGCAGATAGAAATCGCCTTGAGCGGAGCCGAATGGTTGTAACATCGACTTCCCAGATTTCTGCGCAAGTGGCTGGTGATGAATGTGCTGGAAATCAAAACCTGCGATTTCTCCCTCACGAATCGTCATGTTACGAACCTTGAACGCAGGGCTATGAAATGTCATGGTTAAGTAATGGCTTGGCTTCAACAGGGAAAACATTAGCTCGAAGGCGTTGCGTAACAAGCTGCGATAAACCTCGAATTCTTTGCCCTGTCTGTCGTTCTCAATAATCTCGTGACTGCTAAGGCGGTCAACATATCCGGCATCAAGTTTGAGCCAAGCCGCCCAAAGGAATGATAATTCTCCGTACTGGATTGACGATCCGTAAGCCGGGTCGGTAAAGATGTAATCTGCCTCAAAGCCCAGATCAGAGAGTTCTTTCATCACTTCCAGGCAATCCGCGTTGATGATATAGATATCCGCTTTTGCCCAGTCCAGGTTTCTCACCCTCTTTACTGTCTTGATACGGACATCAGAACCAAGAAGCCTGTTGGATTCCTCCTTAGCGTTTAGCAAGCCCTGGGGGCCGACGATTGCGCTTTCAAACTTATTCCATACATTCTGCTCGGTGAACCGCGCTGCCGACCAGTAACTGTGCTGTGTCCATGTCGAACTGAATGCGGTCTGGTGATTTGTTGATGCGGCTTCGAGGGCAGGACACATGCGAGAACATAGGTGGACCATAGATGAGAACCCCCCTTTGAGAAGGGCCTTGATCCTTGTGTTCTTCTCAAGTTCGATCGCCTCCATGAGCCAGGCCAATGCTTGAAGATTCCTCTTAGTGAATAGCTCGTCAAGGGACTCGTAGTGTTCCTTCTTCTTGAAGGGAGTCCCGTCGGAATAGTAGAGGGGGCTGTCGGGGTGCCATTCATTGATTGAGGCAGTTTCCAATTTGCGAATGCGATCAATATCATCACTAAGCGGCTCTGCGCCCACTTGGCGGTCTTCGCATTGTGGGCAAGCCTTATAGCGTACTTGCGCGCATGTGCTGTTCTCCCAAATGAAACACGAAGCAGGGAACTCGAACCCGCACTTTCGGCATTTAGTGTTGTATAGATTCGAGATTCTGTCCCTTGTGCGCCGTACTACCCTATCATAAGCAGCTTTCAATTCCGCAGTTGACACAGGCATGAGCGTAAGCTGCGCGATGTAACATGCCACTGGATTCAGGTCAACGAGAATTGCCTTCCTCCCCCGCCGAACAGCTTCTATCCCAGAGACTCCGCTACCGCAGAAAGGGTCAATAATAGTGTCGCCAGGTTTTGTGTATGCCTCAATGTGTTCCCCCACGACGTTCCATGTTTTTGAGCCCCAATACTTGTGCCAGACATACATCGGGGTGTGTGCCAGGGGAGGGATTGCCCTGTTAAGATGCTTTTCTTTGTCGCTCAATTTCGCACCTCTGCATTTGCCAACACAAGATCCATGAGCCGTCCCTTTTCCTTCCGATGCGAATACCGGAAAGCAAACTCGCCAAGATTGCGGGCGATAACGTGCTTGATATTGTGAGCTTTCAGATTCTCAACAATGACCATCCGTAGAGACCCGCCCCGTTCGCCAAGTTCCAGAACGTTCTTTGCGACGTATTTGACATTGCCGCTGGACTGGCCGTGGCGAAGCGTAGGCTGGACGGTCGGCTGGAGCGACTTGTTTGGCACCTGTAAGCCCAGCTTTTGAACAAGATCGTCCGGCGAAACGAACTGGATGCCATACTTGCTCGTAATTGCTTTCGCCTTTGCGGGAGACATCGCGCTCACGACCCCTTTGTTTGATGATCCTTTCCCGACGTCGTTGGTGCAGAAATAAACGACATCATGAGCGATGGACGTTGCTATAGCGTCTGCGTCTGCCCATTCAGCTACCAATTCTGCGACTGTCTCCTTCTCCGAGTCGGGCAGCGCAGCGATGCCGTCGGTCCAATGGCCACCGCCTTTGCCCGAAGAACTTGCGTGGCCTGTGCCTTTGATGTTGGCGATACCAACACCCATGTTTTCGAGGGCTCGCGCGATTTCCCCGTTCTTGTTGTTGTAGTGGCGATATTCAGCATCAGATGAATAGTTGAAAAAGTATTTCGCGTCTTTTAAGAGTGCGCTATTTGGACCCGCGATGCGTTTGCTTCGAAGGACGCGAATGCCGATCGCGTAGGCATCATCCAGGTGGTCCTGAACCATTTGGGTGATCTTCGGAACGACAACGTTGCTCGGTCCTACGTGCGCGACCGACCTTAGCCAGGCGAGTCTGTCGTCTCTTTTGATCTGCTCAAGCGTGAACGTGGTTTCGCTTAAGAAGCCTTGAATGGTTCCCGAACGACACGCGACATTAAGCTTCTGATAAGAAGCCAGGCATGGATCGTCGGGAAATTTCAATGGACTAGCTACTTTGCGCCACACATTTGAGTCGAAAGTTACCCTATGCACTGAAGCTCCTCCCGGCGCGCACTTGATGCCCAGCAGTCCCTTTCAACCACTATTGGGTTGCACGCTGATGCTAGCTAGTTCGGCACGTAGTGTCAAGGATGTACGCTCTGTTCTTGAAGGTTTCGGGCGCCGATCTTGCGGAAGTAGGCATCCCAAATCGAGGTCTGCGTACTAGTCATCGTCAGACTCCGGCACCTCGATCTGGAACACAATCGGATTATGATCTGAGTATAACACACGAAAGGCGTTGTGGTCGTAGGGATCGCCAGGGTATGGCTCCGATGCTGTCCAGAAGGCTTTCATCTCCTCGACAAGCTTCACGATGACAAGCCCATCCTGAACCTCGGGTGAGTACGCTGGCCGATACATCACATGATCATAAGGTTTCTTGCGCTTGGCAGTGTTCGTCGCTGCGCAGACATCATTCAATGAGATGAACCCTGTGGGAATGACGTTGGAGAGTTCCTTCCAATCCTGGATGTTCATGTCTCCAAGGATGATGAAGTCCTTCTCCGAGGCGTCGTTCGCATCGACCCACCCGGCAATCGACGTGAGCTCTTGCTTTCTTCTTGCCTTGTCACTGGATGAACTGCCGGGTTGGAGGTGGACGGAGACCAACACAAAGTCAAGGTTGCTATCCGGGGTTCGGAAAGCAAAAGCATACGGGACTCTTTCGTAGGAATCGTTGTTCGATCGATCATCAGCTAGGAATCCCCAAGGCAGATCATTCGCCACAGTGACTTGTGTAGGCTTGTAGAAAGCAACCCACCGTTCAGTGGCCGTTGTGTTGATGTGGATTTCCTCATTTGTCCCTGTGTCTTCCTCCGAGAGAAAGTAGCTGAACCCATGGGTGGTCATTTCGTCGAAGAACTCCGCTGCTTCCGCATCGGACTTGACTGGAGTTCCATCGGGGAAGTCCATCGCATAGGGTGGGGCGACAAGTTCCTGGATGACTACGATGTCGTAGTCCTTGAGTAGGGAGCACAAAGCTTCGTCATCACGATCCTTGAAGTGCCCCAGGAATTGGACATTGAAGGAACAGATCGTGAGCGTGTCGCTACTAGTAGTTGAGCCATGGTCACCGTCTTGATAGCAGGACTGAAACCCTACGAGGAAACAGAGCATGGCACCTAAAATGACCACCGTCAATATGCGACGCATATTCTCCTCCCCATTGTAGCCACACCCGTAGAAGGCCGCTTACCTCTGCTGAGCGGTGCTTGCGGGCTATTTGCGTTCTTCTCTCCTCAAATACTCAAGGATCGCCTCCACTACGAGGTAGTTGATCGAGCGATCGTTTTTGTCTCCCAACCTAATCAACCGCTGAACGGGCTTCTGACCTATCTTCGATTGCGGAATGTAGATCGACAGCTTGTCGGAGATTACCTTCTTAGCCATCCGTCACCCCCTTATCACTGTGATTGTGTCATATTGTATAATACAACGTGAGGGAAAAGGCGTCAAACCTTGGCCTGACTGTCCAGTAACTGGACCGGGGCTGAGCGGTGATATTGCAAAGGAGGTAAAGGAGATGTTGGAAAGAGTAATTGTGGCGCTGTTGTTTGTGGCGCTTCTAACTGTGGGAACTGCTTTCAGTGGCAGCCAGTCCGAGGAGGTTATAACTCCAGAGGAATTTGCGGCGTTCTTCCAGATCAGCTGTAGGCCACCTGCAATTACAGAAGATCATCTGCCCTATATCGAGCAGCTCCCGGATTTTGAGCCAGAGACGATGGAAGCCCTGGAAGAAGCTGTCCCTATTATGACCGTAGAGGAGCTGGAGGCCGTTCATGGGATAGGTCCGAAGAGAAGCTTTATCCTTCAAGCACTCTTCAATCTAAGTGTTGAAGCCGAGCTGTCCGAGACTGACCTGGAGGAGGTGACCGAGAAGGTTGAAGCACTTGGGACCCAGCTACAGAAGCTGTTAAGGACGATAGATGATCTTGAGGGCGATATAGGGGATTTGGAAGACGAGCTCTATGAGCTTGGGGACCGGGTAGAACAATTGGAGCTGCAGGATGGATAAAGGCCGTGTCGATCGAATGAGAGGCTTGCAAATCGCCTCCGGTGAGTGGATCTAGATTTTGTACGGCAAAACGTTACAGCGCGACCTTCCTATTGCAACAGGAGGCTTCAAGCGATGCGACATCGGAGGATGTCCCATGCCGATTGTAGGTGCGAACACGGGCATGCCTCGTGCGACGAAACTGGCCAATAAGTCGCGTCAATTGTGAACCAGAGATCCCTGTTATCTTTTGCATGTACGATCTGATCAATCCTTTTTCTGAACGGGGCCGAGAGCAGTAGCGGTAAGAACGCAATGTGCGCTCGATCCAAGCGTATGTCTCTTCCCGAGAGTTCCCTTTGAACGTGAATACATCACTCGAAACGAGAAATGCCTTCAGTTCGTCGATATTCATTGCACGTGCGTCTGTCATCATCAAAATCATGCCTCCTATGATTCGACACGCGCGCGTGCGTTACCAGTGTCATCTCATGCTCATCTCGCACGAGAAACACCCCCTCGCTTCATGCTCATCTTGTATGAGACAACTCTGATGCTGGACTTTTCCTAGTATCTCATCTACACTTGTGAGAAGAGGTAGCAAACCCTCGAGGGGGAGGTGCGCGTGCCTAGGTTAGAGGACGTGTTTGGTGTTGGGAGAGGCGTGCCCCTTTCGTACGTTGAGCGACCGAGTGTTGATCCAGCCTTTCGAAGGGCACTTCGGCGCGGAAAGCACATCGTCCTATACGGAGGCTCAAAACAGGGCAAGACGTGCTTGCGGAAGCATTGCATGGAGCCAGGGGAGTATGTCGTAGTTCAGTGTAGCTCTACCATGGATCTTCGCGCTTTGCAAGCGTCGATACTGAAGGCCGCAGGTTACAAGCGCATCCAGACAGAGCAGCACGGGATTGCATCTCGCCGAACGTTTGGCGGTGAGGCTGGCGTCAAAGCCCTTGGAATCGGAGCACAGGTCGAAGGAAGAAGGCAAAGCGAGGAGTCTAGAGAGCTGTCCTTTGAGTATCCAGATATCGACCTGGCCAATCCGAACGACATCATCGCTGCACTCGATGGTGTCGGATTCAGCAAGCGAGTGGTACTGGAGGATTTCCACTACCTCTCTCGCCATACGGAGAAGGAGTTCGCAGATACGCTTAAGGGGTACTTCGAAAGCTCGGACATCTGCTTTATCGTAGTCGGAGTGTGGCGTAACCAGAACAGACTAGTAGCGCTAAACGGTGACCTCCTGGGCCGGATTGAGGAAGTCGATGTCGACGGCTGGCGGCAGTCTGAGCTAGTTCAGATTGCAGAGACAGGAGCAGAGCTACTGGACACGGACATCGATCAAGGCTTCGCAGATAGTCTGGCATATCACTGCCATGGTTTTGTATACATCTTGCAGGAAGTATGTTACAATGTCTTCTCTGAACAAGGTGTTGAGGGCGAGCGATCGACGGCAAGGAGGATTGGGAGGGGGCTTCGCGCCGACAGGGAGATCCTTGAAGTGCTTGCCCGGCAAGATGGTAGGTACCTGTCGCTGATTAGCGAGATTGCGAGGGGGTTCCAACGCACCTCCCTTGAGATCGACAAGTGGCTGACCTACTCGATACTGACATGCAATGTGGATCAGCTAGAAGAAGGGGTTCCCGCTTCCGAGCTTCAGGACAGAGTCATCGAGAAACACCCATTAGGGAGGCAGTTGAACCCTGGCAACATCACTCAAGCGCTCAAGTCACTAGTCCGGCTGCAGAATTCCAAGGGGATACGCCCGCTTGTGTTCGACTACGATCCCACAGCTCGGGTTCTTCACATCGTTGACCGGGGGCTTCTGTTGTGGTTACGGAGCCTAGCGAGCCTTGGGCATGTGAAGATCCCACTCCCAGTCCCGGAGATCGAGTGGAAGGAGGATGACTGGAGGCAAAAGTAGGACGACTTGGATGATCCTCTTGTACCTCCAGGAAGTGAGGCTTCCTGAGAAAGCTGGGAGGCTCCTTGGGGGGCGAGATGCGGCGGGGTCATATTGGGGTCAGACCTTCATTCTTAGGATTTCATCGTCTCATGGACGCGTTTCGCGATCACGCTGATCGTGGAGTACAAGAGTCCTACATGGTCTCCCACTTCTCTGAGCGTGTAGTGATGAATACGCACCGCCTGATAGATCCGCTCATTGCGCGTCGCCTTGTCGGTGACATCCGCAAACAGCTCCTCCAAGCTCGGTCGCGCTGCGAAGCGTTCACGTTTGCGATACTCCGGATCGAGTGGTTTCTCTTTGAGCAGGGGCCGCAGTTGATCCACGAATCCATCGCTCCCCAGCAGTGCGCCCGCTCTCAACTCATCCCACACATTGATTCCTCGTCCTTGTCGAACGAATCGGCGGTATGCGTGGACCGCACGTTCCCGGTCTGGATCAAACTGAGACAGAACCCAGTCGACCGTCAAAAACTCGGGCACCTCCGTTTGGCCCGCTGTGGCGCGATAGCTGCTCCACGGCCAATCACGCACGCTCCGAACCATCTTCGCACGGACCGGATTCAGCACGACATAGCGGACCAACTCCAGTAGATGGCTCTCCTTCTCGACAAGGATCGCCTTGAAGCGTCCTTGAAGAAGATGTCCGACTCGGTCGTGTCGACGATTGAACCACTGTGTGTAAACACCGTTGAGAAGCTGCATCCCGTGAGACAAGCCTGCGTCAGGCGTCTCGATGAGGAGGTGGTAATGGTTCGTCATCAGGCAATATGCATGACAGATCCAGCCGTATCTCTCGACAACGTCAGCAAGGACTTCGAGGAATCGGGACCGATCGCCCTCGTCGAGAAAGATGCTCGCGCGCGCATTGCCACGACTGGTGATGTGGTAGACAGCGCCTTCGTATTCCAACCTCAACGGTCTCGCCATGGTGTGCACAGTCTATCACGAAGAATCCGAAAAGCAAAGGTCTGACCCCATTGTCCCCCGAAAAGCAAAGGTCTGACCCCATTGTCCCCATTGCCCCCATTGTCCCACCATTGTCCCCCGGGGACATATCACCCATTTCCGAATTCTCCGCTTCTTCCGGGTTGGCGCTTCGCTAAGACGCGACCACCATCCGTTCTGCGAGGAAAACGATTTCGGAATTCCAAAGACACACACCCTGATTTGAGCCGTAGAGAGCACATCTAATGCATCGTTAAGGTCCCAACAGGCCGTTTCGAACTACCGAGTTCAAAACTCGTCCAATAAGGAGTTCCTCAAGGTTCACCGAACACCCACACCCTCCTCACATCCGCTTCATAAACATGGTGTAAATTCTAAATGGAAGGATACAAATACGAGAGCTTTTGTAGCCTGCCTTACGAAGAAGTAGCTGCCGGCCAGTATGTCCAGTAGCCTACATAACCTCCTTGTATACGGCCCTCTTACCTCCAGGTGAGGGGGCCGGTGCTTTGGATGCAAGCACGCGCTTGACCGCTGTCCGTGTTTCTCGGTAAGCTGGGCGCGTATTGACTCTTATTGAAGCACTCAGCGCAGCCGTACGAATAACCGTCGACTGAACGTTCTAGGTATGGGACCTCAGGTGTACCAGATTCCACGTCCTATCTAAAAGTTCGAAAGTAGTCCTCTGTCTAAGGGATAAAGGTATCCTGTTACCCTTGCTTATCTGGTCGTACGAGGGCTCAAAGTCCGACACACTAAAGAGATGGTGTAGTATCGTTCTCGCGACAGGCGAAGGAGAAGACCAGCGGGCGCTGACCGCCAAGCCTTCCTATCTGGTGGGGAGAGCGTCAGATGAGAAGAGACCCTCTGCGCGTTTTCTTTTTCCGGGCCCTCTTTTTGGGGTACGTCTCACCTTGGTTGACAACACAAAATTTCCGGCTACACTTCGTCAATCCATTTGGGAGGACCGCTTGATATTGGGACACAGTATCAAGCGCTTTTTAAAGCACGCTGGAGAGCCAGTGGAGGATAAAAGATGCGAAGTTCGCTTAGAAAGTGGAGGGCAGAGGCTGAACCCTGGTACGCCGCGATCGGGCTGGCGAACCTCGTTATGGGAACATCCTCCATTCTTATTCCGTTGATGATCGCTCAGGTCCTCCGGCGCTCCGTGGGGGATGTGGGGCTCCTTTCCAGTCTGGTAAGCCTGGTGGGGGTTATCGGCAGCCTCGTCTGGGGAAGGCTCTCAGATGCGGCTCACCGGCGCAAGCCGTTCGTGGTCCTGAGCTTCGCCGCAGTGAGCCTCGGTTTTGCGGGGATTGCCCTTTCCCAATCCTTCCGGATGGTTCTCCTCTTCAATATGATCCTCAACTTCTTCTGGGTCGCTAACGCTGCGGTCAGTGTCCTTATTGTGATTGAGAATCGGCAGGAGTCCCTCTGGGAGAAGAAGATCGGACACCTAAACCAGATTGGCGCCCTCGGCTGGCTCACCGGCCTTATCTTTGGAAGCCTGGCCCTGGCAGTGGCAAGTTCGCAGATTGGGGAGATAACGGCGATCCGCTCCCTCTTTTTAATCCTCGCCCTTGGTGGGGGTGTGGCGAGCCTTTTTGCCCTCCGGTTGATCCCGCGCACTACCCCAAGGTTCACCCAGCGGAGGTTTAGGGGGGTGATCATCGCCCTGGGGAACTTCCTGGTCGAGCGGGCGCGGTTCGGCCCGTTCCATCTCTACCATCGCTTCAATCCACGGCGGCTTCCCGCTCTTCTGTGGGGGGAGGAGGGCTTGCGGGGGGAAACGAAACGATTCTTGCTGGCAACGCTTCTTGCCTTTACTGCGATTGGATTCTTCGCTGTGCCGTTGCCGCTTCTCCTCTCGCAGCGGTTTGTGCTTCCCTCATCCACAGTCTTTTTATACTTCGTGGTGCTAAACAGCGGAGTGGTGTTGGCCTACCCGCTTGCCTCTCGGCGGATCAAGCGGTTGGGGAACAAGGCGGTTCAGCAATGGGCGCTCCTAATGCGTCTGGGGCTATTCGTCGCCGCGGCCCTGTACCTCACGCTCTTTGCAGCGGCTCCGCCGACGCCGGTGCTTGTGCTGTTCTTTCTCGGTATCGGCATGAGTTGGTCCTACTTTCAACTCTCCGGGGTGGCCCTTGCCTCCCGCCTGGCTAAGCCCAAGTACCGCAGCCAGACACTCGGGCTGTACAATGCCATCGCCGGGTTGGGGATGATCGCTGCCGGAGTCTCTAGCGGATTGTTGGCCGAGCGTGTTGGTTACCAGGCAACCTTCGCAGTAGCAGCGTTCCTCCTTGTTATCTCCTTGATCGTCCTTCACCGACTCCCTGCCCCTTCTTCTCCTCCAAAGCCTGCATCTCGCCCAAAAAGGGGAGAACTCCGCACGAGGAGAAAGGTTGTCCAATAAAATCAGAACATCATACGGTTATTCCCTTGACTCACGCAGGCGTTCCCGATGCGCTTGAGTCTTTTCTATAGGCTTGGAATTTCAATATAGGCTTCAGGAACTGAGTTATCTATTACTAGGCGGAAGTTGGCCAATAAATCCATGCCAAGAAGGGATGGAAGGCCTTTTGTTTCTTCCCATTTCTCTTGCGGATGTCGGAGAACCTCCATAGTTGGCAAATCGATCTCCCAAATGACTTTTGCGTGTCGGGCAGACAAGAGCAACATTCTTACATCTCGGATCAGGAATGTCTCGATACCTTCACCAGCGACACCTTTTGCCCATTCCTTCTCTGGTTTGCGTTCCAGATCCCTGTATTGGATCTTCAGCCGCTTGATGTCGCGATCCTGAAGTGCGGTGTACGTTGCCCCGGTATCCACCAGGAAAGTAACCTGTTTCTCAAACATTGGGTATTTGCAGACAAGCAATACTGGCAAGAAGAATTGATAGGAAGGTAGACAATTCGGCGGTTTTAGCTCATTAACAAGAAGCGGAACCTTCAAAGCAACATAGCACAGGGTTTTTCGCTAACGTAGTCAACCATCGCAGCCTTGGCACGATCGCGAGCCCTCATTGCATCAAGGAGGGCCTCTAGTGTTTCAATAGACTCGTGGGTAGCAATGACTTCGCTGCGATCTATTGCTACAAACTTGCCCCTGAAACGAGCGTCAGCCCGAAGCTCATCAAGATGCTCGAAGAACCACTGTGCGTTATCAGAATAGCGCAAAAGCCTTTCGGTCCGAGTCATCATAATTCCCTCCTTCTCCGGCTAAGATTATAGCAAAAATGTCACCTTTTGTCTGCGATCGTGACATTGACAGTTTTGCAAGACCAGTTAGAAGATTCCTTCATTGTGCCGACTATTGAACCTGAATACAATCTCATCAGGGTACGCCTGAAGGTACTTTGGCGACACTCGGTTATAAACGTCGATCACCGTCCACTTGAGCAGCGACCAAAAATTGCCGGCTATTGTATGTACATTGCCGTTCACAAAGGTCTTGGAGTGTCTAACTGCCCTGTGTATATACGCCCTAGTCGCTGCTTCATGGCTCCTTGACTCGTCTGTTAAGCGGTATCCTCGTAATATAATGAGTAAACGGTCGCAATCGGTGAGGTCGGTGAATGATGGACAGACTAGCGAGGATGCGAGAGTGCTTAAGCATGTTTTGACCGCGGTGATGCGCCAGATGTTTGGCTCACCGCGTAACCTTGAGATGCACCTTGGGGAAAACAAGTCAAAGTGCGACTATGCCGTCTCAAGGGCGCTCACCCCACAGGATACCGGGACGATCGAAGAGACGGTGAACGAAGAGATCGAGAAAGACCATCGAATCACAGCAGAAACGCTTCCCATCGAAGAGGCACAAGCCATCTACGACCTGGTGAAGGTCCCCGAGGACGCAACCGCGATTCGAATTGTTCACATCGGTGATCTCGACGCCACCCCCTGTAGAGGGGAGCACGTCACCCACACGCGTAAGATCGGTCGCTTCCGCATCAAGAGCTATACGATGAAAGGAGAAGGGACCGTTCGCCTCCGGTTTACAGTGGAGGATTGATCTTACAAACCGATCGTCAAACGATACAAGGGATAGGGAATAGAGAGGAAGAGTTCGTCGGAGGCCAAGAACGCCTCACGTCGGCTTCCCGAACAACCAGGTGACAGGACCGCTCTTTCGCTCAACAATGGTAAAGCAGTGCATTCTCCGCATAATGCGCCAAGCCCGCCAATACGCCCCTCGCACCGCTCTCCTGTGGCTGTAGTAATTGCAAGGAGCTTCTCCATCGCCTCATTTGGGTGAAGGATGAAAAGGACGAGGTCTGGTGGAAACGGCATCTTTGAGAGCGGGAAATAGACGAAGACGCGTTTCCCAAACGGCAGTGGGGACAACGAAGCGATGTACCTTTGTGCGGTTTCGATATCCATCGCCTCACCCCAGGAGACGATGGTGCTCGCGAGGGCGTCAATGGTTCCCTCGTCCGGTGTGTCGATTCCCAGGTTGAATCGCGCAAGTGGGCAGGTGATGTCCTCACCTCCTGCCCAGATGATTTTGCCCTGGCGGGCTTCACCGACGAAGGTGCAGTGCCGTCCCGAGGCATCGACATGGTCAACCCCAAGCGGGAGGTGATCCAAGACTGCGATCCCGACCGTATTGACCATCAAATCTTAACCTCACTTCCCACTTTGATCACAAGGTATGCGGTACCGAAGGACTCTTTCAGGACTTTCATCGCCTTAAGACCGGTACAGTGACACGGAGCGACTCTCTTTACACCCAGCTCCTTCAGTGCAGCAGCGATCTCCCCGACCGCGGCCTCATTCTTCTTGTAGAGGTGGAACCCACCAAGGACAAGCTGGAGTGGCTTTCCAACGATCTTGGTTGCGCTACGGGCAATCTCGACTATTCCTGGATGGGCGCAGCCGGTGATGAGTACCGGCCCTTCATCTCCCTTGACGATCAGTGACTGTTCCACGATCTTTTTCCCGAGCTCGCCGGTTGAGCGGAACCGGGGAAGAATCTCGACCGGCTGGGAGACAGGATGAGCGTGCCATCCCTCCTCCCCGGATACCTCTCCCTGGAACAGGGTGGAGAACGACGTGGGGTAGAATACCTCGAGGTTCTTGTGTAGCGCTGAGGTGATCGCCCCGATATGGTCGCAGTGCTCATGGGAAAGGACGAGGGCGTCGGTCAAGGCGAGATCGGCTCCGAGCGCTTCGGCGTTGTGTTCCAGCACGAGTTTGTCCGCTCCCGTGTCGAACAAGACTCTACGTCCTTTGAGCTCGATCAAGGCGGAGAATCCCCAGCCGGGTTGAAGGTCACTTTTGTCGGTTCGGTTGTCGTATAGGATCAGAATGTGGTCTTTTGCCATGTTATCCTCCCTTTTTAGTCCACCATACGTGGGCGTGGCAGTGGCCATTGGGATGATGCCAGGCCGTGTAGTCAGCCTCCTGTGTGGGCGCCTTTACCATGATGGTAGTAGGGGTGCCGTTTCGCTCTCCCTCCCAAGATAGTCCAGTCTTTGAAGGGACAAACGAATCGTCGATGAAGTCAAGGCCCAAGGGGGTGAGCAGCCACTGGAAACGGGCAGTATAGTTTGTACCCCTCTTACTCACCGCTCCTTTTACAAGACACTCAAGAAGGGTGCTATAGGTAGCCTTGTCAATTTCCAGGGTGTAGTTTTCCCAGAAGGAAAGCTGCCACTCCCCGACCGTCACTCCGTAGCTTCCCCAGCCGGTCGCAGTTGCCGCCGCTAGATCCGTTACGTACCCTCGCTTATCCGAGGTATACTCCTTGTACTCGTGGGTAAACCTCTCCTCGTCCCATAAAACCTCCTCGCGGTAGTGAAGGCTCACCTCCTCTACTGTAATGGTGATGACGCGCTCCCTTGCAGTGAACGCAGTCAGGCTAAAGGTAAGGAGTCCCCCTAGCAAGAGCACCAAAGCCAAACGATGCCGACTCATCTTACACCTCCTTTAAAACTCGATCCTCGAGCCGACTCCCACCTCGATAAAATTCTCCTTATAGGCTCTTTTGAAAAGCTCGATCGCCTCATCACCGGTGCAGTGACAAGGCCCGACTCTGCTTACTCCAAGTTCCCGCAGAGAGTCGATGATTGAATAAACCTCAGCCTGGCGGGTGCCGCCTAAGTGGAACCCACCAAGGAGGAGGGCGATCTTTTTATTCAACTGCTCCACCGCGGTCTTCGCTATCTTTACAATCCCGGGGTGAGCACAACCTGTAACAACAAGCAGGCCATTTTTCGTATCGATGATGAGGCTTTGCTCGTTGAGCACGGCCCCCAGTTCACCAGTGGTATAGACGCCGTCAAACAGTTGTTTCGGCCCGGTTATTTCGACAGGTTCTGTACCTGGGCGTTCGAGGGCTTTCTTGAATCCCCGGGAGAACGAGCGGCCGAGGTAGATTGTCAATTGCGGGTTAACCCGAAGCAGGCCCTCCAATCCCCCTGTGTGGTCGCCATGAGGGTGGGAAAGGAAGACCGTATCGATGGTTGCTGGGTCGAGCTTGAGTCGCTCCATATTGGCAAGGAGGGTCTTTCCATCAGCTCCGGTATCGAACAGGATCCTCTTCGCAGGAAGATCGATTAACGCAGAGAAACCCCAGCCAGGATAAAGATCCTCTCGTGTGGTCCGATTATCATAGATGACCAGGATCCGCCCCATTCTTATTCCCCCTTGAATGTGTAGTATAGCTGACTTGCTTGAACACGGCGGCCGATTTTCCCCTCCTCAGCGAGCCGCGCCAGGTACTTTCCCACCTCCGCCGGGTTGATCCCCAACGCATCGGAGAGGTCGGTTGGAGTGCATGGCCGCACCGCGAGAAGCTGTAGGATTTCTCCCGAGAGCTCCTCTTCGCGAAGAAGCCTTGACCGCGAGTGTGTACGTTTAGGGACGATGACGATTGGAATCTTGGGAAGTTCAACCTCCATCCGCTCGCGGATCTTAAGCAACGTTTCTTCAGGGACGGGATCGACCGGTTCTTCCGGTGGACGCACACATGTGTTCAGGTTCACCTCATGTGGATCGATGAGCCTGATCTTTTCGATTAGATGGCCTATCGAATCAGGGTCGGTGTTCGTCCGTAACTTTTCTGATTTAACGAGCATTACCTCAAGCCAGATTGGGACCCTTCGCGCGAGGCGGCCGATCGCAGAAGCGATCTTGTCGATCTCAAATCCTGTTGCAGGGCGATTCACCCGTAGAAACGTCTCCTGATCGCCCGCGTCGAGCGAAGGAAGAACAAGGTCAAAGAGCGCCGCCGCGGCGAGAACCTCCGACCTCGTTAATAGCGAAGAGTTGGTGATCAGGGCGACGGGTAATCGACTGACCTTGCGTACTTCCTCGACCGCCTTGGCCAGGTGCGGGTTCAAGGTTGGTTCACCAGAGCCGGAAAAGGTGATGTAGTCAACGTGGGAATGTTCCGCAAGGGCTGCCTTTACCCCGGCGGTGATCTCCTGTGGGGTAGGAAACGGCTCTTTCACCTCCTCTTTACCCCGTACCTTATGGCGCTTTTTGCCGAGCTGGCAGTAGACGCAGTCGAAAGTACAAGTGAGCTTAGGGATCGGATCGATTCCAAGGGACATGCCCAGGCGCCGCGATGGCACCGGCCCATAGACGATATTCATCTCGTTTCTCCTTTAGAGATCGATGAGACGGGGTTGCATGGTCTCAGTATCCAGGATCACTACGGTCGCCCGACCGGTGAGCCAGCCACCGCACTCTCCGGGGTTGATGATCAAAGGCTTCCCTTCCCGGATGTCGATGTTATGGGTATGCCCGTAGACCACGAGGTCGTAATGTCGGCTTTTGATCAGGGCGTCGATAAATTTTGGCTCGTGCATGATCACGAAGCGGTCGCTGTCGATCTCGAACTCATGGAAATCCGGATAAAGTTCCCCAATATCGCGGAAGCGCTCGGTGAGATAAAGCCTGTCCCCGTCGTTATTTCCGAAGATGCCGATAAGGGGCGCTTTGAGTTTTTTAAACTCATTTGCGGTAATCGGGGAGATAAAGTCGCCTGAGTGGAGTACCAGTTCCACTTTCTCCTTGTTAAACAGTTCGACCGCACGGGCGATCATCGGCATGTTATCGTGACTGTCGGCGAGGATCCCGATCTTCATCACGCCTCCTTGGGGGCGTCTTTGAGGGTGCGTTCGATCTGCGCGGCGATGGCGAAAAATGCCTGTGAGATTGTAGCTTCAGGGTTTGCAAGGACGATCGGCCGCCCCGCGTCCGCCTCCACCCGCACACTGGGATCGATGGGGATCTTTCCGAGAAAGAGTAAAGAAAGCTTCTTTGCTTCCCGCTCGCCGCCGCCCGCGCCGAAGAGGTCGATCTGCGCTCCACAGTGCGGGCAGATGAGGCCAGACATGTTCTCCACCACGCCAATCTGGGCGATCTCCATCTTCTTTGCCATGTTTGCCGCCCGACGGGCATCGATCAGGGCGACCTCCTGAGGAGTGGTGACGATGATTGCCATCTGTGGTGAGGTACGTTGGGTAATGGTCAGTACCTCATCTCCCGTCCCTGGTGGAAGATCTGCGATTAAGAAGTCAAGGGCTCCCCAACTCGCCTCCCCAAGGAATTGATCGATCGCCTTGGAGCGCAGCGGTCCGCGCCAGATGACCGGGGTTCCGGCTGGTACGATCGAGGCTAAAGAGATTACCTTGATCCCTTGTGCCACGTGGGGGATCATCCTCCCCGCTTCGGCCTGTGCTGTCTCGGTGATCCCCACCATCTGCGGGACGTTCGGTCCGGTGATATCAGCGTCGAGCAGGCCTACTCGCGCTCCATTGTTCGCCAACGCATAGGCGAGGTTCACCGCCACCGTTGTCTTCCCCACGCCGCCCTTGCCGCTGAACACGACCACGCGATTGGTGATCTGGCCCATCGCCTGTTTGATCCCTTGCGCGGTCTTCTCCATCTGTTTTTTTATCTGTTCCTGCTGATTCATGTATAGTCCCTCTCTCCGAATAGCTTTGTGCCTACTCGCACGATGGTTGCCCCTTCTTCAATCGCTATTTTATAGGTGTTTGACATCCCCATGGAGAGGTGCTTCATCTCGATCCCGGGCAGTTGCAGCGTCTTTAAGGCATCGAACAGTCGTCTTGTTTCCACGAAGTAGGGCCGTGCCTTCTCGGGATCACCGAACCTTGGGCCCATCGTCATCAAACCCATGATCCGCATATGTTTTAAGGGGACAGTCTCTTTAATTAGCCCTTTTGCCTTCTCAGGGAAGACTCCCGCCTTCTGCTGCTCGCGGCCGCTGTTTACCTCGATCAACACCGGTATGACCTTCCCTATTTGGGAGCATCGCTTGTCGATCTCAACTGCCAGAGGAAGTGAATCTACGGTCTCGATCAGATCGAAGATCTCAACAGCAACCTTAACTTTATTTCGCTGCAGGTGGCCGATAAAGTGCCACCGACAGCGGTCGCCAATGACGGCGAATGCGCTTTGCGCTTCTTTAACGTAATTCTCCCCGATGATTGTGACTCCGGCCTCGATCGCTTGGAGGATCTCCTGAGGCGTTCGGGTCTTGGCCGCGGCGACGAGCGTGACATCTGAAGGAATCTCGCTCAGGATCTTCTTCACGTTTTCTTTGATCATCTATTCACCTGCACGAAGAACGATCTTTCCTAGCGTAGTGTTGAGCTCGCGTGCGACCACCGGACACTTCACCTTAAGGAGAAAGAATAGCGGCGCGTCCTCATCGGACAATCCCTCGAAGTTCCCCTGCCCTTTGGCGAGGATTAACTTTGAATGGTTAAAGGTGTCGATGAACTCCTCCGTACAGTAGCGGAGGCTCGTTCCTGGTGCGTCAGACCCGCTGGTGATAACTTTTGCAATCTTATCCATTCCCACATAGGAAGCATCCTCGATCGTTACATCGTTGATGATCGGCTCTCCCCGCACGACGAAAGTGATCTTCTTTCCCAGTCTGTTCAATTGCTCAACGACGATCCTGTCAAAGACGATCTCCCCCGCATTGTCGCCGATATAGAGGACCTCTTCGACGGATTCGAGCCGCTCCTTCAAAACGGGGTAGTCGACCAGGTCGAGGTCATTCGTCAAGCTCTCCTCAATCGAGCGATTGAGGTCAAAGTCCAAAGTTACCGCGAAGTCGATAACGTTGCTCGCTGCCGCAAGCTTGAGCGCGGCAAGCAATGGATCGCCCGACCCCTCCACGCGTTTGCGAAATTGAGAACTAAGCTTAAGAGCGTGATCGTTACATTGTCTCTTCACCTCACGATAGGGATCAAGAGTCCTGGTAACCTCTTTAACTACCCTGTGGATCTTCCTTCCCATATCGATCGGTGTAGCGTCAATCGGAAGACTAGGGATGAGGACCGCCACTTCATCCAGCACCGTTCTTTGTTTTCGGGTATCCTCGGTGGCCCATCGCGCGGCCTCAAGCGCTTGCCGCATGAAACAGGGGATACAATCGAGGTAAACCTTCATGAAGAGCCTTCGCTTCGTACCCTCAAGCTTGCTTCTAGGAGGAAAGCGGAGATTCGCCGCAGGCGAACCTGCTTGTTGTTTGTACGAGCTACATGAACTCTGTTAGGAACAAACCCCTCAATGTCGGAGACGAGCTCCGACCAACGTCGAAGATAAACTCCGACGCTACATCCGTTTTTGTAGCGTCGTACCCTGCCTGCCTGTTGCGTCACCAGGGCAGACAGGTGTGCGACGTTCCTTGCAATGAGACAGAGCTCTACATCAAATTGCAACATAAGGACCAACTCCGGTTAGGTCTTTAAGGTTCTGCTCTCCAATGTCCCTTTAGCTTGCTGCGGGGTTCTTTACTAAAACCTCACGCGCGCATAAGGTTCGTTCCGCACTTGGGGCAACTCATCTGATAGCAGGGAGTTCCAACGCGGTGAGCGATCTTCTCCCCGCAGTTTGGACAAACGCAGTCACCCGATGGCCCTGCGCCGGCGCGGTTTCCTCCCATTCGTCCACGGCCCTGGCCTCCCTGACCACGACCACGGCCCACTCCTGTTCCTTGACCAGCTCCCGCTGGTCCTGTTCCATCTCCACGTGGCATGTGAACCTCCTTTTATTTATCTTGTTTAAGCTGCAGATAGACTTTTCTCACCGCATCCTTGAACCGTTGTGTTCCACCGGCCTGGCTGATTATGGTCATAACCTTACGCGGATCGGTAACCACTGTGGCAAAAAGATGGGACACTCCATGGCTTGCGAGAGTTCGCGACAGCGGTGTCGTCGGTCCGACCAAGGCGACCTCACCCTGCGCGAGTTCCAGCAGGTGATCGAGAGTATCATTGACGAGCGTTAGTGAGGTGATGATCGCAACATCACAGGTAGGGAGGAGCCGCTCGGCCGACCAATCGGGAAGAGCCTCCTCGGAGAGGGGCCGCCGCTCGAAGATGTACAGCGTACTCGATCGCCGACGGAGTTCCGGAATGAATGGCTCAAAGTAGCCTACCATTCCCACCCGTGCGTTGTCGATCGGTAGCAGCTCAAGCGGGCTTGGTCCTGATTCTCCCTGTTGGTTTAGAACGGCGTTAATCGTTGCGAGTCCAACAGAGGAAGCAACCGGGTCAGACGAGGCCGCGTATTCCGCCACCTCCAAGGCTGACTTGCCGATTAGCTCTCCCGCCTGAGCTAGAAGGGTGCAGCAGCCCTGTGCCCCCTCGATTACCGTCCCTGAAAGGCCGCAGCCCCCATCGTCAAGCAATGAAGCGGTGTATCCCAGGCCGATTCGTACATCGGCGATCACCCGGTCGGCGAGCTTTGGCCGCACCTCCGCCAACAGGTCATCGATGATCATAAAAAAACTCCGTAAAGCGCTCAAAAACCACGCTCATCGCCGCTCCGGCTGGACTCTTTTCATCCTCGACGGCACTTTTTCCAACGACCATCATCTCGGTTACTTTGCGGTCATAGGGAATCCGTCCGAGCAGCGGGAGCTGCTCCTGCGCGGCGAACGCCTCGATCTTTTCTGAAACTTTCTCGTTTATGTCAGCCTTGTTGATGACGAGGTAGGCCGGAATCCCAAAGTGACGGACCACCCCGAGGATCCGCTCAAGGTCATGCAATCCGGAAAGGCTTGGCTCGGTGACGAGGATGACCGCACTTACCCCGCTCACCGAGGCGATCACCGGGCAACCGATCCCAGGGGCCCCGTCGATCAACAGAGCTTCTACTTTTGTCTCTTTAGCTAGTTCGGCCGCCTTCTCCTTGACCAGAAAGACGAGCTTCCCTGAGGTCTCCTCTCCCGGATAGAGCTCGGCGCTCGCAAGTGGGCCGAGCCTGCTCTGCGCGGTGTACCAGCGCCCGCAATCGACCAGTAAGAGGGTGATCGCATCGACCGGGCAGACGTATGCACAGGCCCCGCACCCCTCGCACATGTAGGAATCGATGGTAAAGTTCTCGTCGATTGCCTGAAAGCGGCAGACCTCGCGGCACTTGCCACAGGAGATGCACTTCTCATCGTCTTTAACGGCGAGTTTAATCCCTTGGAAGTTTCCCTCCGAGGTGGTTTTTGGATCGAGCAAGAGGTGGAGGTTAGCCGCGTCGACGTCACAGTCAGCGAGGACCTTCTCCTTCGCCAAGAAGGCGAACGCCCCGGCGAGGGAGGTCTTCCCGGTCCCCCCTTTTCCCGAAAGGAAGAGAACGCTCTTCATCCCGCCTCTCCTTTTTTTGGCCCCTCATTTGGCCTAATGTCCACTGCGGGAACATCCTCGGCAACGTGTAGCGTCGCACCTTGTGTGCGACGTCTGTTCAGATCGTCGGGCATGAAGCCCGACGCTACGGAGGCAGCGCCTTCGCCCACCTGCGAGATGATTTCATGGTAGAGGTGGATGAACCGTTCCTTCCAGGCCGGAAGAGCGTCGACGAGTGGGGTTCCCTCCGAGTAAAGCACGGCGATCTCACGGTCAAACGGGATTCGAAGCGGGATCGGTAGCCCCTCCTGTTCGCAGTAGCGCTCTACACGATCATCACCGATCCCGTTGCGATTGATGATGACAGCGATCGGGAGCTTTAACGAGCGGGCGACTCCCACCGCGGCCTTGAGGTCGTGCAGGCCAAACGGGGTCGGCTCGGTGACCAGAAGCGCGACATCGGCCCCGTGCAGTGCAGCGATCGTTGGACACCCGGTCCCCGGCGGTGCGTCGAGGATCGCCAGACGGTCAGGATCAAGCCCTTCCTTCAATGTGTGGACAATCGGGGTAGCCATAGCCTCGCCGATGTTGAGTAGCCCGCGAGAGAAGGGAAATCCGCGTGCTTCCCCTGATTCTACGATCCCGAGTTCGTGTGGGACCTCGCTTATCGCCCCGGTTGGGCAGACCATCTTGCACAACCCGCAGCCGTGACAGAGTTCGTTATAGACCAATACCTTCTTTCCGATGACGGCGATGGCGTTAAACTCGCAGGCCTTGGCACACTGGCCGCACTGATTGCACAGGGATTCATCCACCTCCGGAAGGAGCTTTTCCACCGAACGTACTTGCTCAATGCGAGGTTTTAAAAAAATGTGGGCGTTTGGCTCCTCCACATCGCAGTCGATGAACTGGACCGGTTCTCGTTCGACAAGGGAGAGAGCCAGGTTGACGGCAATGGTCGTCTTTCCTGTGCCTCCCTTTCCGCTGGCAATGGCGATGCGCATCAGTGATGGTCGTGGAACGCGTGTTCCTGGCAGGCGTCTTTATCTGAGGCTTTCGAGAGACTCCCTCCCTTCCACGCCTCGATCGCCTCGTGTGCCGTCCCGGAGACGCCGGCGCAGACTTCGATCCCGTTTTGGTTCAGGATCCCGATCGCCCGACGGCCAAGGCCGCTGCACAAAAGAACATCGATTCCCAACTGTGAGAGGATCTCTCCGGGAAGGCCGGTTCCTCCCGTGTGCTCCGAGGTGTTATCCACTACCTCTACCTCACCTGTCTCGGAGTTATAGATCGTGTAGGTAGGGACGCGGCCGAAGTGCTCGCCGACCAGGTCGTCGAGGCCGCCGCTTCCCACTGTCGGCACACATACTCTTGTCATACCATCCTCCTTCCATGCCCCCCTGCTGTGGGAGCATCGGCGCAGGTGAGGCGGCCTGAACGATAGTCTTCCAGTGCTTCCTTGACCGTGCCCTTTGCTCCGACATAGATCTCGATCCCAGCTGTGCTAAGACCCTGATGGGCGTTTGGTCCGACGTTCCCGGTGATCATAACGTTTGCGCCCTTCGAAGCGACGGTCTGGGCCGCTTGCACGCCGGCACCATGGGCGCCGGGCGCGTTTTTCACGGCTTCTGTGGCGAGCGTCTCTTCGTCAACGAATAAAAAATAGGGGGCCCGTCCAAAGCTCGGATTCACCGGAGCGTCAAGTCCCTGTCCATCCGAAGTGATGCAAACTCTCATTTCTTATTCCTTCCTTTCGAGTGCGTCGATGCGCTCGTTTAGCTGTTGTAGCTTGAGCGTAAGTGAGCGTAGCTGTTCGGTCAAGGTGGCCATCGCATCCGTCGATAGAGGCGGAGCAGCCGGCGGAGTTGACATGGGCATGCCAGGCATTCCCATGCCCCGTCCCATTCCGCGTCCCATTCCCATCCCGCGTCCCATTCCCATCCCACCTCCGGTCTCCATGCCCCGACCCGCGAACGCCGCCGCGGTAGGACCGGCAGTTGGGGCGAGCCGTCCCGCAGCAAACTCGAGGACTTTTTCTTTCACAGTCCCTTGGGCGGGAATCGTTTGCACACCCCCCTGGGAAAAGACGTTTGAAGCATTCGGGCCGAACGCGCCGGCGAGGATCGCCTGTACACCCTTGGAGATGACAAGCTGCGCCGCCTGGATCCCGGCCCCACCCATCGCGCTTGCATAGGGGTTTTGAACTACCTCGTGGGAGACGACCTTCCCGTTCTCAACATCCACCAGAGTGAAAGTAGGACAGCGGCCGAAGACCGGGGAGACCACATCCTCCAATCCACCCTGCGTTGTGGCTACAGCAATTTTCACTTTAAGCCTCCTTATACTCTACCGATAGCGCGAAGCGCCCGTGCGGGTGGAAAATGACGGAGTATCGGAATCTCCCTGTGCGATGATCTACCTTGAGTATCTAAACTGGAACCGCCTGCTAATATGGTGATCTTCATCATCCATCCCTTTACTTATTTTCAACCCAGATTTTGCACTTTTCCTGAAGGCACATCAGAACCATTGAGTTAGAATCTATAAGGAAACCAAGAATCCAGGAGATCTAAAACTCTTTGGGCTCAAGATACTAATCCGCTGTTAAGAGCTGTCTGGTTCCTGGACTCCTGGTTCCCTAAGAGCGTTTGGATCGGTTTGGTTCCATGCAGTTCTTGGGTTCAAGTCTCCAATTCCTTTATCCGGTTACTGATCTGTGTCAGCTGATCCTTTACCCTCTGTGCTTCTTCCTTCAAGAATTGAAGCTCCTGTTCTTCACTCATCTGTGGCGCATAGGGGGCAGCTCCTGGAGCATACGCCGGTGCTCCAGAATAAGGCATCCCCCCGTAGGGAGAGGGATATGACATTCGGTAGGGAGTGGCCGTAGGATAAGGCATCCCCCCTCCACGGCCGTACATTGTCCCTAGCCCCCACGGGCTGCAAAAACCCCTTCTTCCTCCTGTCATCGGCCCCATTCCACGGGGTCCTGTTCCATCAAATCCTGGCATAATACATCTCCTTTTTTGTTTCAAACGCTACATGCGGGGCGCTTCCTGCCTGACGCGGTATCATCCTTGCGATCTTAAAAGGGCCCTGATCGTTAGTAGGGATACCCCATGCCATAGCCGGAGTATGGGTAGTTAGATCCGTACCCTCCATAAGGATAGCCATAGGACATACCATACCCGGTCCAACCCCGAGCATAGGGGTTGCCTGCATATCCTCGTCCCATTCCAAGGCCCATCCCTCGACCGAAGGAACCAATTCCTCTACCAAGCCCCATTCCGTAACCCATTCTGAAGTAGCCTCTGCCGCCAAAACCTCCGCCGCGTCCTCTCATTTGGATCACGCTTCCTTTTCCAGCTCTTCCAGGCGTTTTTTTACCGCCTCCATTTGTCGTTCAAGTGCTTCCTTCTGGGCATTGAGCGTCGCAAGTTCCTGCTCCTTTGAAAGGGATGCCGTTCCTGGCACCGGCCATGCCCCTGGGGCCGAAGTCGGGTAACCAAGCGAAGCAAGGAACGCCCCTGTCTGCCCGGTATTCTGGAGGTACTGTGCCGCTGGCGGGAGTCCTCCCCATCCGGGGGAATAACCAAAGCGCACCCAGCCAGGAAGCCCGGTCGCGTAGTACATGTTTCGATGTCCGTATCCTCCCATATAGACCCCTCCTTGTTGAAGGCTTAAACTCCGCTATTATAAGCATATGCACAAAACTTGTCAAGCAGCCAACGTTCAGGCCAAGAGAGAGGTTTATCCCTATTCGTCCGCTTGACAACCGCTCCGATATCCCTTTATAGTAAGCTTATGCACTCTTGCGAGGAGGGCAATGGGCCGCCAGAAAAAGCCGCGTTACTGTCAAGAGTTTTTCGGGTACAACCTGTTCAAGCCAAGCGGCATTCCACTTTCCCAGACTGAGATCGTCGAGGTTGCACTCGATGAACTGGAAGCGATGCGCTTATGCGACTTTGAAGGGCACGACCAAGAGCAAGCGGCGCAGGAGATGGGAATCTCGCGGGGGACGATCCAGCGCTTGCTTTACTCTGGTCGGCGCAAGGTAATTGATGCAGTGATACACGGCAAGGCTCTCGCCGTGCACGAGTCGGAGCACGTCGTGATTCGTAGGCCGGGGCGGCACGGTCGGGGGATGGGCCGCGGACGATGGAAGGCTCCACCAGCGTCGGGCATAAAGCCCGACGCTACAGGATTGACGTAGTTCCCATTCCTTCCGCCGACAGCCTTTCCCACTCGGCGAAGCGTTCCTTCAACGCCTGTGTGAGCCGCTTATGTACCTCCCCGAGTTCCGCGATCTTCACTCCATCGCCGCGGGTACTCGCATCAAGAAGTTCCTTTTCTAGTCTCCGCAGTTCCTCCTCCAACCGCTCGATCTCCTCCTCGAGCGCTTTTAATGCTTCCATGCGTTTCTTCTCTCGGTACTTGTCGGGTTTCTCCCCCGTTGGAGAACGTTTTCTTACGCGCACTTTGTTTACCTGTTGTACGACCGACTGGGTTGAGGCGCGCTCTACGGCGAGGCGCTTCTCGTACGCGAGGAAGGCGCAGGAGAAGACCCGAAGTTGCCCCTCATGGATCTCCCACACCTTTGTCGCGACCGCCTCGAGGAGGGCGCGGTCGTGGGAGACCAGCAGTATCGTACCCGTGTAGTTAAGAAGGGTTTCTTCCAGGATCTCCTGACTTTTTAGGTCGAGATGGTTCGTTGGTTCATCGAGCAGAAGGAGGTTCCCCTCCATCAGGGAGAGGAGCGCAAGCGCGACGCGGCTTTTCTCCCCGCCGGAGAGCGCTTTTAACTTTTTTGTTACATCGTCTCCCGAAAAGAGGAAACGAGCAAGGTGGCCACGCGCCTGGCCGATTGAAAGGTTGGAGCGGGAAAGGATCGCATCGAGCACGGTTCCCTCTCCGTGCAACCCCTCTTGCGTCTGGCTGTGCGTCGTCATTCTCACCCCGTGGCCACAGACGATCCTCCCGGAAAGCGGAGCGACCTCACCGATGATCGTCTTTAGGAAGGTCGTCTTGCCGCAGCCGTTTTCACCGATGATCGCCACCCGTTCCCCGCGGTAGAGAACAAGGTTCGGACAGGTAAAAAAGGGAAAGGTATATCCAATCTGTAACCCTTCCATCTTGAGGGCTCGTTTCCCGCTCGGGGCGCCCATCGGGATCCGAAGCCCGATCCGCTTTGCCTTCTGCGGTCGTTCGACTAATTCCTTTTCGATCCACTCAAGCTTCTTTTCGCGATCCTTTGCCTGGCGGTGCTTCTGCCCGGCGTGGTGTCGGCGGATGAACTCCTTATAACGTTTAGTGGTGGCCTGCTGCCGCTCATAGAGTTCCAGTCGGCGTGCGTGCGCGGCCTCACGCAGGGCGCGGGATCGACTGTAGCCACCGCGGTAGGCGGTAAACTTCCCAAACGCGATCTCCCAGGTGAGGCTTGCCACCTGGTCCAGCAGGTGACGGTCGTGCGATACGAGGATGATGGCGCCGGAGAACTCAAGCAGACGCTCCTCCAACCAGTCAAGCGCGGCAAAGTCAAGGTGGTTTGTTGGCTCATCGAGCAAAAGGAGGTCTGTTCCCTCAAGCAGGGTGCGGGCAAGCGCGGCGCGCGCCTCCTCCCCCCCGGAGAGAATGCTCACTGGTCTCGCAAACTCCTCTGTGGTAAAGCCAACACCTATGAGGACGGATCGGATTCTTGAGTCGATCGTGTACCCACCGCGGCGCTCAAAGGCGTGGAGCAGTTCATCGTAGTGATGAAGGATTTCAGGATCGCTTCTCTCAGCCATCAGTTCTTCCAGTCGACGCAGCTCTTTTTCAGCCTCGAGCAGCTCGGCAAACGGTTTCTGCATCGCTTGGTACAAGGTCCCCTCCCCCTCAAGCCGGGCGCACTGTGGCAGGTAGCCGATGTGCGTCCTCTGCACTCGATGGATCCCACCACCGCTTGGTGCCTCAACTCCGGCGATCATTGAAAGTAAGGTGGATTTTCCGACCCCGTTGTCACCAACAAGGGCAATCCGATCACCGCGGGTCACGTGGGCCGAAAACGGGGCAAACAAGACCTGTACCCCGAAAGATTTTGTCAGTTGCTCGATCTGGATAAGCGACATAAGGAAGATGTTACGCAATGAAACAGGCAGGGGAAAGGAAGTTAGGGGGTTGTCCCTGACGAGAAATCAGCCATCAGTACTCAGCTTACAGCCATCAGCCAAGAAGATATCCCGAGGAGTGCCCTTGACTGCTAAGCGCTCTTAGCTGACCACTGACGGCTGATAGCTGATGACATCACTCCTCAAGGCGCTAATCAGGCCGTTCTCTCCCTTTATAAAGTGTGGTATCATTGGACGGTGGTCACGATGAAAGAGGCGATGCTCTACGATAAGACCGGTGATGGTCGTGTTCGGTGCAAACTCTGCGCTCACCGCTGCCTGATCGACGAAGGGCAGCGCGGAATCTGCGGGGTGCGGGAGAACCGTGGGGGGACGCTCTACACACTGGTGTACGGGAGGGCGATTTCCCGCGATGTTGATCCGATCGAGAAGAAGCCCTTGTTTCATTTCCTGCCAGGTACGCGTGCATACTCGGTCGCCACGGTCGGATGTAACTTCACCTGCCTGTACTGCCAGAATCACCATATTTCCCAGTACCCGCGTGAACACGAGGGCAGGATCATCGGAGAGAAGGTCTCTCCGAGCCAGATCGTCACCGAGGCAAAAAAGAGCGGCTGTAAGACAATTGCCTATACCTATACTGAGCCGACAATCTTCTTCGAGTACGCGCTTGATACCGCGCGTCTAGCACATGAGGAAGGTCTGCGCAACGTCTTTGTTTCAAACGGGTACATGACCCCCGAGGCAGTGAAGGTAATTTCCCCCTATCTTGATGGAATCAATATTGACCTTAAGGGAATATCGAATGAGTTCTACCGCGAGGTGACGGGAGGTAACCTACGACCGGTGCTTGACTCGATCGAGCGCTTCTTTCAGGCCGGGGTGTGGGTGGAGGTGACGACTCTTCTCATCCCGGGGATGAACGACAGTCCTGAAGAGCTGCACTGGATTGCCGAGGCGATTGTCGGGATCTCGCCGGTTATCCCCTGGCACATTAGCCGCTTCTACCCAGCCTATCGGCTCCTCGATCTTCCTCCTACCCCGGTGAAGACCTTAAAGGATGCACAGCGAATCGGGCACAAGGCTGGGCTGCGTTACGTCTATTTGGGGAACGTCCCTGGGGAAGGGGAGGACACTCGCTGTCCAGCCTGCGAGGAGTTGCTCGTAAGGCGTACCGGGTTCCTGGTGAAAGAGAACCGGCTGCAGGAGGGATGCTGCCCGGCTTGTGGCACCAAAGTGGACGGCGTTTGGTTTACATCCTTGTAATTCTTACCCGTCGCGAGTTACTCTCAAGCAGTTCGATTTTTACCTCAATATCACTGATCTCGACAATTTCTTCTACCCGATCGGACCACTCTACCACACTCACCCCTTTCTCTGGCGGGAGGATCCGATCGAGGCCGACCTCGGCAAGTTCGGCTAAAGACGAAACCCGGTAGGCATCAAGATGGTGAAGGGTAAGTCGGCCATGGTAATCCCTGGCGAGCAGGTAACTCGGGGAGACGACCACATCAGTGATGAGAAGGCCCTTCGCAATTCCTTTAACTAGTGTAGTCTTTCCCGAGCCCAACGGCCCAATCAGGGAGACGAGCATCCCATTACTAAGGTCAGAGGCCAGGTCGATTCCGACTTCTTCCATCTCCGCCGCGTCTTTTGTGATGATCGTCTTATCCATCTAGATGCGCAGCTTTACGCCAAGCTCGGCGAGGCGCTTTTCGATATGGGCGATGATTGTAGCGACCTCCTCGTCGGTCAAGGTGCGGTCCACCGCCCGCAACGATACCTCGTAAGTGAGGCTCTTGTATCCCGAAGCAACCTGTTCTCCCTGGTAGAGGTCGTACAACAGGGTGTGTTCGATCTCCGCCTCAGTACGGATCGCTTTGCGAACCTCCTTTTCGGGCAGGTTGATCGGTACAAGGAGACAAAGATCTCGCTTGCAGGCAGGAAAACGGGGAAGCGGGTTAAACACCCCCCACCCTCTGTCACGCTGATAGAGCTTCTCAATATCGAGCTCGAATAGGATCACCCGCGGACAGGCAGGAAGAAGGTCATAGATATTTAGGGCAATCTCGCCGAGAAGGCCGATAGGCTCTACGTCAAGAAGGATCCTTCCCCCTCGCCCGGGATGGAGAAAAGAGGGAACCTCATCGGCCACGACGTGCACCTCTTTTAAGTTAAGCGAAGCGCTAAGGCTAGCGAGGATCCCCTTGGCTGTTAAAAGGTCGAATTCCTCCTTTCCACGCAGAGGGATCCCGGTTCGGCCGAAGAGCGCTCCAGCAAGAGACTCAACTTCTCCACGGTTCTTTAAGAAGACCCGTCCTATCTCGAACAGCATCCCTCCGTCGACGCGGTGATTGATGTTTGTCTCCACCACAGCGAGGATCCCTGGAAGGAGACTCCCCCGCAGTGCTCCCTGCGCACTGATCATCGGGTTGCGCACCCTAACTAGGTCTTCATCAGGTAAAGAAAGGGCACGCCGCCACTTGGCATTGTCGAAACCATCGGCCACCACCTCGCTTAACCCAAGCCCGGTAAGGATCGTTCGCACGCGGTCCTTATAAAGTTCCATTGGGTCCTTTTTTCCCATCTGCAGGTGCGCCTGGGGTGGAGTGGAGGGAAGCCGGTCGTATCCGTGAATGCGGCCAACCTCTTCGATCAGGTCAACCTCGCGCGTGAGGTCGGCCCGGAAGGTGGGTACAGTTGCGATAAAATCATTTTCGCTCTCTGAGACTTCGATCTTGAGTCGCTTGAGGATCTCGGTCACCTGTGAGCGGTTAAGGTCGATCCCAAGGAGCGCCCTAACCCGGGAAGGACGAAGCCGGATTGTCGTTTTTTTGCGCACTTTTAGGTGAGAATCGACCATTCCTCGATGAACCTGGCAGCCGGTCAACTCCTGCAGGAGCTGCGCGGTGCGCGCCGCCGCCTGCGGGATTCCCTCTGGGTCAACACCGCGCTCGAAGCGTTGTGAGGCCTCGCTGCGGATCCCAACCGATCGAGCCGAGTGGCGGACAGTGATCGGGTCAAAGGCAGCCGCCTCGAGGAGGACGCGTGTTGTCCCCTCTTTAATCTCGCTCCGCTCACCCCCCATCACCCCTGCGATCGCCAGTCCCCCGTCGGAGTCAGTGATCATCAGTACCTCCTCTGAGAGCGCGCGCTTCACCCCATCAAGGGTGCAGAAGCGCTCCCCAGCGCGTGCACGGCGCACCACGATTCGCTTGGCTACTAGATCGGCATCGAACGGGTGAAGCGGTTGCCCGAGTTCGAGCATCACGTAGTTTGTCACATCGACCACATTTAGAAGGGGACGCATCCCCGCTTTTAGTAGGCGGTGCTGCATGCGAAGGGGGGAAGGTCCTGTTATAAGATTGCTCATCAAGCGGACGCCGTAGCGAGGGGTATCAGTTGCATTTTCCACCTCAACTGCGAAGAGTGCTTCCGTTGGTGGTTCGGACTCACAGAGATCGATCGCAAGTGGCCGCAAGGGTCGGTTTATGATCGCGGCAACCTCACGGGCGATCCCATAAATTCCCGTGCAGTCGGGCCGATTTGAGGTCACTTTCACGTCAAGAACGTAGTCGTCAAATTCTAATAGATCGTTCAGCTCGATCCCCGGAACCAGTTTCAGATCAGTCTCGAAGTTCCAGATTCCGCTGGAACTCTCCTCTAGACCGAGCTCAGCCCTGGAACAGATCATCCCATGCGAGGCGACGCCGCGGACCTTTCGTTCCTTGACTTTTAAGCCTCCGGGAAGCTCTCCCCCCACTGTGACTACCGGGACGGTCGCTCCGGCCACCACGTTCGCTGCTCCACAGACGACCTCGACCTCACCGGTTCCAATATCGACCAGGCAGAGGGAGAGGTGATCGGAGTTGGGATGAGGACGGTGAGATAGGACGCGGCCGACCACAGCCCCGTGTACCCTCCCTGTAGGGGTGATCCCCTCCACCTCAAGGCCAGCCAGGGTGAGACGTTCGGCGAGACGTGCGACTTCCTCCTTGCTCACCTCGATATCAACGTACTCAGCTAACCATCGACACGGTACCTTCATTACGCACCCCGTTTTGCTTTTAGCATTCAGTAATCAGCCCTCAGCAATCAGCGTGGAAAGCCTTGAGAAAAAGCGCTGAGGGCGTGACTCTTACCCCATTTTGCTTTTAGCTAAAAGCTGACGGCTGAATGCTCTTAGCTACTTAAGCTCTCAGCCTTCATCTTCAATCCTTACGTTGGATACTCACATTCGCTTGCTAGATGGAGAAACCGAAGTAAAAAACCCCCATTCCTTCCCCTAGGACCGGAGTAGCATAGCCAACCACTGCCTTTACGGAGAGGAGACCGCCGATCGCGGAGAGGTCGAACAGTGCTTCCACTCCGGCCTCAATGTTAGGGGCAGTTTTACCAAATTCATCGAAGCTTTTCCAACTCGCTCCACAGGCGAGGAAGGCGCGTCCACGCGTCCGGTCGACCATCATCAGGTTAGCAAGGTTGAATGGCTCCTCAGTTGAGGAAGGAAGCTCGACCGCGAGGCGCCCGTAGAGCTTATGACTCCCGAGGAAGGGAGTGGGGACCCATCTTCCCTTAATCATCCGTCCGAAGCTTAAAAGCTCCTCAAGGTCGAATAATAAAGGACGTGGAACCTCACCGAAGCCCACCCCGAAGGTGAGGTTCCCTTGAAGGTAGACTCTTGGGAAGAGCCGCGTCTCATCGAAGGCAGTGATCGACATTCGTCCAGCCCCAGCGGGGGTTATGTCGACGGCTACTGAGCTTGACCGGCTGTACTGAATCGAGGGGTGTTCTCGCACACCCAGGTGAAGGTAGACGAGTGGCCCCTCTTGTGGAACGAGGCGATGAGCACAGAGGGTGATCGAGGTGGCCGGTTCCCAGAACCTCCCTGGTGAGCCGATCTGGGCTCTAGCAAAGGTGGTGAACGTATAGCCGATCGATCCCCAAAGGTCTCCCTCCTCGATCTTCGCATTAAGGAAGAGGTGGTGATTGCGTCCCTTAAAGACTTCCGCGGAGGCCGCGGCCTCCGCAAGCGTCAGGCGCAAGCGATCAAGGTAGGTGATCGTCACCCTCTTGGAGAAGGGATCTGGCCGCACGATGTAGGCGTCGAGGGGGAATGCGTTTTTGTCGGTGACCGTTATGAACTTTACCGGCGCGTTGTTGTTCAGTCGATCTTTATCGGGGAGGAGGTGGTCGGGGTCGATCGTTACCCGATGGATTGGCTTCTCTGTCTCAAAGACCACGGTATCCGTCTTGGTCGCACCGTCCCATTCTTGGCGTACCGTTTCCCCGGAGCGCAGTGTTGCCTCGATTGTCACCGACTGAATCGCTCCACCGTCGCGGCTTACCTTAACTTCGGTCCGATAGCCCGTCTCAGTTCGCTTGCGGGAAGCGATCTCAACTGAGTAGTCTACTGATCCTGATTGAAAAAGCCACACTAAAAAAAGTTCTTTAAGGGATCGCCCCGCAGTCTTCTCAAGGATTACACGCAGATCATCGACATTGATGATCTTGTAGCGGAAGCGCTCTGTTGCCTCACGTAACCCCGTCTCAAAGGTCTTTTCACCTATTTCTGCTCCGATCGCTCGTGCCACCAAGTAGCCCTTGTCGTACAACCGCACCGCTGTGGCATTCTCGTAGGTAACCTCGCAGTTGGGCTTGATGATCGCCTCGTCGAAGCCGCGCATCGCTTGGTAGAGGTAGGCAAGTTCGATCTGGTGCTCGCGCAGGTTCAAAAACCCAAATTGCGAACGGATGAGGTTTTCCAAGATTCCCTTACCGGGAAGTTCGAACGCGTTTGGCCCGAATTCCCCATAGCGCCCTTCGAAGTAGCTCACCGCCAGGTACTGGGCCATCCCCTCGGAGAGCCAATTCTCTGCGTTTAGGTCCACACCTGTAGCAAGTCCCCACCACTGGTGGGCGATCTCGTGTGCAAGGACAAACTCGCAGTAGCGGTTGAGGATACCGGGTAAAGTGACGTTGCGGTGGGTGAAGAAGAGGCTTGACAGCCAGACGATCCCGTCGGCGGCCATGGAAAGGCCATTTCGATTTGGGTTCTCAACGATGGTGAGCCTCGCTCGTGGGTAGGAGCCAAACCGCTTCTGATAGTCTTTTAGGATGTCCTTTGCGTAAGTGGCAAAGAGGCGTGCTGTCTCCTCATGGCCAGGGAGGAATAAAACCTCGATTGGTATAGGAAGCTCGTCTAGAGAGAAGCGTTCGTAGTCCGGCCCGGCGGTGAGGGCGAGGATGCGGGTAGGGGTGTTGTTCCACACCCGGTAGCGTACAAGTGTATCTTCTTCTCCTTCGTTAGTCGGTTCCTCGGCTTCAATCTTCTCCACATGGTCAGCCCCGCAGACGAGCACGAACCCTTGAGGAAGGCCGATTCGCGCCGAGTAGTCGGAAGTGGGGATCTCTAAAGGGAAAGCCTCCCCCGATCTCAACTGCAGTACTCCGTCTTCCTCAACCCACTCTCCCTGCCGCGGAAGCAGTAGCGGGTACCACCCGAAGCGCCAGGTGAGGATCCCCTGGTTGATTTCCTGATCCCCCGTGGTGAGACGTGGAATCTGAGTGGTGAAATGAATGCGCAGAGCCACGTTCTTACCTGTCTGGGTGAGATCGACCGCAAGGATCGTTTCATGAAGCGAGTAAGTCTGAAGCGCCGGTGGGAGTGTAAGGAGGCGGAACCCGAGTGCGACCGCCCCCTCGCTCTGAACGGCCTTTACCGCCTCAATCGTTGTCGAGGCTGGCTCGAACCCTGCTTTGTACCTTGTGTCGATAACCCGGTCGTTAAAGAAAGGATTTTTCTCCCGCTCGAGGTTGGCAAGCAGGAGGAAGTAGGCGCACCTCGATTGTGCTTCGAACGTGATCTCCTCTACCCCGCGCAGAGTTCGCTGTTGCGGGTCGAAGTTTACCTCAACCGCGGTGCTCGTCCCTCTTGAAGCCACACTGGATAAAGAGAAAAGCAGCAGAACCGACAAGATAAGTAAGATGATGCCCATTGGGCGCTTGTTCATGTTCTCCTCCAAGGTGATATCAACTATAAGATAGCTTCTTCCGCGTCTCTGCCGGTGCGGTCGACCGTCACCCGCACCGAGGTGATCTCTCGCTGCGTCGCCCCTTCCACTTTAAGCTTGACCGGACCGACCGCCACATTGTCACCGACCTTTGGCATCGCTTCCAGGCGGTGAAGGATCAAGCCGCTCACCGTTACCCCTTCGTCCTCGGGGAGGTCTATGTCCATGGTCCTGTTCAGGTGGTGTACGGAGGTGTCGCCGTCGACCAACGCCTCGTCGCTTGAGATCCGCTTGATCAAAGCTGCCGGCCGATCGTACTCGTCTTCGATCTCTCCCACGATCTCCTCCAGGATGTCTTCCAGGGTGAGGATCCCTGCCATGCCACCGAACTCGTCGATCACCACTGCCATATGCACCCGCTCCCGCTGTAAATCGCGCAAAAGCACGTTGATAGGCTTGGTTGTCGGGGTGTAGTATACCGGGCGCAACAACTCGTGCAGAGTAGTGCGTGGGTTATCGACTTGAGCAAGCAGGTCTTTGGCGTACAGTGTCCCGACGACGTTGTCCGGGACGCGATCGTAGACAGGGAAGCGAGAGTGGCCGTCCTTAGCGACGATCTGTCGCGCTTTTGCTGGGGAGGTCTTCACCTCGATCGACTGGAGATCGGGGCGGGGGACCATCACCTGCTCAGCGGTCATCTGATCAAAGTCAAGGATACGGCGGATCATTTCACCGTCCTGTGCGTCGAGCAGGCCGCTCTCTTCGCTGGCGTCAATCAGGGTCTCGATCTGCTCATCACTCACCGCATACGGTTCCTCCTGCGCCAGATCCTCTCCGAACAGCCGCATGATTCCGTAGGCAATCGCGCGAAAGATGACGATCAACGGCCGCAGCACGCGGGTGAAGGCGTAAACGTGGTTGATCGTGACTAACGTAAACCGCTCAGCGTTCTGCTTGGCGAAGTTCTTCGGTGTGATCTCACTGAAGATGAGGAGCGATATGGTCATGACCCCGGTTGCCAGCAAGCCCGCCTGGTAACTCGGGAGTCCTCTTGCGAGGAAGCGCACCGCGATTAAGGTCATTAGCGAGCTTGCTGCAACGTTGGTGAGGTTGTTCAGGATCAGAAGCGCGGTGATCAGATCATTTGGCTCCTTAAGGAGGAGCAAGAGCCCGCGACGCTTCTTCTTGTGGGCGTTGATCAGATAACGCAGGCGTCCCTCGTCGAGCGAGGTGATGGCAGTTTCCGCGCTGGAGAAGTATGCAGAACAAGCAACTAAAAAGACCAATAGCGCAATCTGTGCGCCGGCTGACACAGTCAAACTCACCTCATCGCTACTTATTATAGGAGGCTAATCTCCGATTGCAAGGGAGGAAGCGACCCTGTTGCTCAACGGGTAGGATTTCAGATAAAATGTTCAAGCGAACAGGGAGGCCAGGGCGAGTGGACATCGAGGAGTTAAAGAGGATTATCAAGTTGCTCAAGGAGGAGGGTTTAAGCGAGATTACTGTCTGCGAGGGGGAAAGCCGACTTACCGTCCGTCAAGAGGGTATCACCCCTAAAGAGGCGGCCTCTCATGCTACTAGAGAACCTGGAGAAAAGGAGAGAGTTTTCACCGTTATCGCGCCGCTAGTGGGAACATTCTACCGCCGGTCCTCACCAGAGGAGGAGCCGTTCGTTGCGGAAGGGGCCAAGGTGGAGCCAGGGGAGACCCTGTGCATCATCGAGGCAATGAAGGTGTTAAACGAGATCAAGGCTGAGGAGCAAGGCCGCCTGCAGCAGATCCTGGTCGAGGACGGCGAGACAGTGGAGTATGGCCAGGTTCTGTTCCTTTTTGAGCGCCCGTGACTTTTCACAAGGTGCTGATCGCCAACCGCGGTGAGATCGCCCTGCGGGTGATCGAGGCCTGCCGTGAGCTCTCGCTTGACTCTGTAGCGGTCTTCTCCCAAGCGGATGCTGGGATGCACTACCTCACCCTGGCCGGCGAATCGCTATGCATCGGCCCTGCTGACCCAGCGAAGAGTTACCTCTCGATTCCCGCCTTGATTAGCGTTGCCGAGGCGACCGGCGCGCAAGCCGTCCACCCTGGCTATGGGTTCCTCGCTGAGGATCCCCACTTCGTTGAGGTCTGCGAAGAACACGGCCTTGTATTCATCGGACCGGATCGCCGGGTGATGGAACTTTTAGGGAACAAGCTCGCTGCCCGGGAGGCGGTCGCCGCTTTGGGAGTCCCAGTCCTTCCTGGAGAAGCAGTTCCCGAGGATGAGGAGAAGCTTGCCGAGGCGGCGAACCGAGTGGGCTACCCCCTCCTCGTTAAATCGGTCTTCGGCGGGGGTGGACGAGGGATGCGCTTGGTGAAGGAGCCTGAAGGGTTGAAAGCGGCCGTCCTTGTGGCTTCGGCCGAGTCGCAGGCGGCATGCGGAGACGCCAGCCTCTACCTGGAACGATCCCTGGAGAATCCCCGCCATATCGAGGTTCAGATCATGGCGGATAAGGGCGGACGAATAGTCCACCTTGGCGAGAGGGAATGTTCAATCCAGCGCCGTCATCAAAAGCTGATTGAGGAGACCCCGGCTCTCAACCTCGATGAGAGCCTGCGCCAGGGGCTCTATCATGCCGCCCTCGTTGTAGTGCGGGCCATTGGGTATAAGAACGTGGGGACGGTCGAATTCATCCTCGACGGCCGTGGAGACTTTCACTTCATCGAAATGAATGCTCGTATTCAGGTTGAACACTCAGTGAGCGAGGTGATCTGTGGGTTGAACTTAGTAAAGGAACAGATTCGTATCGCTTCGGGTGACCCGCTCGATGTGCGCCAGGAAGATGTTTCACTTAAGGGACACGCTATCGAGTGTCGTATCAACGCCGAGGATCCCAGCCGCGGTTTTCTCCCTTCCTGCGGGAAGATTAAGATCGACGAGCTTCCGAGTGGCAACGGGATCCGCATTGACACGCACATCTTCAACGGGATGGAAGTCTCCCCTTATTACGACTCGCTTCTAGCCAAGGTGATTGCCTGGGGACGTGATCGGGAGGAGGCACGGATCCGGATGTACACGGCACTTGAACGGTTCCGGGTCCGCGGGGTCACTACCACGCGCGCGCTGGTGCAAGAGATCATCTCTCACCCCGCCTTCCGCGAGGGGCGAGTTGGGACCGACTTCCTCGACGAGATTCTCGCCGATTGAAGAGAGAAGGAAGGAGGCGTATCCTTATATTAGCTATCAGCATATTAGCTATCAGCCGTCAGCAATCAGCTAAAAGCAAAACGGTCTTTGTTTCTAGCTGAAGGCTGGAAGCTGACTGCTTATTACAGGAGTGACAATGTTCGATTCCTTAACGAGTAAACTTAACGCGGTCTTCTCGCGTCTGCGGGGAAAGGGACGGTTGACCGAAGGAGACATCACCGCCGGACTGCGTGAGATCCGCCTCGCGTTGCTCGAGGCTGATGTCAACTATAAGGTTGTCAAGGAGCTGGTAGGCCGGATCCGCGAGCGAGCGGTGGGGAAGGAGGTTCTGGAGAGCCTTACCCCCGGTCAGCAGGTGGTGAAGATCGTTCGTGATGAACTCACCGTACTGATGGGTAAGGAGCGGGCTTCGCTCTCTCTTCACCGCCGACCCGCGGTGATCATGCTCGTGGGGTTGCAGGGGTCAGGGAAGACAACGACTGCAGCGAAGCTCGCCCTTAAGCTGAAAAAAGAAGGACGAAAGCCGGTCCTGGTGGCGAGTGATGTCCACCGTCCAGCAGCGTTCGAACAATTGAAGGCGCTAGGAGATGATCTTAAGATTCCGGTCACCCCCAATCAGAACCGCCCTCCCGCTCAGATTGTCGCCTCCGCGGTCGAGTGGAGCAAAGAGAATCTGCGCGATACTGTAATCATCGACACCGCTGGCCGACTGCAGATCGACGAAGCGATGATGCATGAGCTTCAAGAGATCAAGGACGCGGTTAACCCCGACGAGACCCTCCTCGTCGCCGACGCCATGACTGGCCAGGAGGCAGTGAACATCGCCTCCGCCTTCGATGAGAGGATCACCCTTACCGGAGTGATTTTGACTAAGCTTGATGGTGACGCCCGCGGTGGGGCTGCCCTCTCCATTTGGCACGTCACCGGCCGGCCGATCAAGTTCGTTGGGGTGGGAGAGAAGATCACCGAACTTGAACCCTTTCATCCCGGGCGGATGGCGAAGCGGATTCTAGGGATGGGGGATGTCCTATCGCTGATCGAGCAGGCTGAGGAGCGGCTTGATCAAAAGAAGGCGGAGGACCTCGCTTCCCGTATTCGAAAGAACCGATTTACTCTGCAAGATTTTCTGGAGCAGCTTGAGGAGATGCGAAAATTAGGGCCGCTTTCACAAATTCTGGAGCGTCTCCCCGGCGGTGGGAAGCTCAGGGAGAAAACGGACGTCGATGAGGGAGCGATCGACCATGCTCTAGCGATCCTCCGCTCGATGAGCCTGGAAGAACGGTTCAACCCTTCTATAATTGGGGGTGGTCGGAAGAAGCGAATCGCCCGTGGTAGTGGGGTCAAGGTGCGGGATGTTAACCGCGTCTTGTCTCGTTTCGAGGAGGCGAAGAGGGCGCTTAAGCTGGTGGACGGAAGGCGTGGAAAGGGACGCTTCCCGATGGATCTTCTCGGAATGTGAGAAAAAGCTATATAGCTGTCAGCTTTCAGCAGTCAGCTTGTAGCTAAGAGCGAAAATAGCGTGGTCCTCAGGTTTTAGCTGATTGCTAAAGTCGCGCTCAACCGTCAGCTTTCAGCGGTTAGCTTTCAGCTAAGAGCAAAATGGGGTAAGCTTCACGTAAGTGAGAGATTGAGTGATTTAACGATTGAGTGATTTAACTTCCCAATCTCCCGATCATTCAATCGCTCAATTTCTCTGTGATCTCCACGGTGAAAAGGTATATTGAGAATTGCTCTAGAGTTCAACGGTAGAATAGCTTTTAGCTGATCGCTGAGAGCTGAATGCTCATATAAAACGAGGTGAGACAATGGCAGCAAAGATACGGTTAAAGAGAGTGGGAAGGAAAGGGCAACCTTCGTATCGGGTAGTGGTTCTCGATGGGCGCAAGCCGCGCGACGCTAAAGTAGTGGCCGAGCTCGGGTATTACGATCCGAAGACCAACCCGGCAACCTTTGCGATCGACAACGAGGCTGCCCTTAAGTGGTTACTTAACGGGGCGAAGGCGACGCCGGCCGCTCGCGACATCCTCTCTAAGGCTGGCGTGATGGCCGCTCTTAACGAGGCGCGGTTAAAGAAAGCTTAAAGGAGATTAAGTGCTCTACCGTCTCTGCTTCTTTCTCATCCGTTCGCTGGTTGATGCTCCCGACGCGGTGCGAATCGACCGAATCGAGACCGAGCGGGTGGACATCTTCTTCCTCCACGTGGGTAAAGAGGACCGGGGGAGGATCCTGGGAAAGAAGGGGAGAACGGTGGGAGCGCTGCGAATGTTCTTGGAGGGGGTTGCCGCCCGCCTCGATCGAGAGGTTGTTGTCGAGCTCATCGATTAGGACACGATGCGATTTGATATCCTGACAATCTTCCCGGAGTCTCTCTCCGGATTCTTCTTAATAGGTATCCTTGGGCAGGCCCAAGCGAAGGGCTTGATCGAGGTGCATCTTCACGATCTGCGCGAATTCACCGACGATCCACATCGAATCGTTGATGACCGTCCCTACGGTGGTGGTCCGGGGATGGTGATGAAGGTGGAGCCGTTCGTGCGCGGAATTGAGGCAATACGCCTTAAGATGAAGATCGAATCCGGCGAGAACGTGCGGGTGATCCTCCTCTCCTCGCAAGGGCGGCTCTTTCGACAGGACGATGCAATCCGCTTCTCAAAGCTTGACGGGCTGATCCTTTTGTGCGGTCGTTACCAAGGGGTGGACGAGCGGGTCCTCGCGTTCGTCGATGAGGAAATCTCGATCGGCGACTACGTGCTCTCCGGTGGGGAGGTGGCCGCCGCGGTGATCGTCGAGGCGACCTCGCGCATGATCCCTGGGATCGTGGGGCGGTTCGAGTCGGTTAAAGAGGATTCTTTCTACGCCAAGGAGTGCCTTGGCCCACCGCAGTACACACGCCCCCCGCTCTTTCGCGGTCACTATGTCCCTCAAGTTCTCCTATCCGGAGATCACTTAAAGATCGAGGCCTTCCGTGAGAGAAAGGCCTGGGAGAAAACAACGCGTAACCGCCCCGATCTTCTCGGGGTCGATCTTGACAGGGAAAACGCTGATGGGTAACCTATACATCGGCCTTTTGCACTTTCCGATGATAAACCGCTGTGGTGAGATCGTGGCCACGGCGACGACGTCGGTGGATGTGCATGATATTGCCCGCAGCGCCTGTACATACGGGGTAGCACGTTATTTTGTGGTGACGCCACTTACAACGCAACAGAAGATAGTCTGGCGAATACGCGGGTTCTGGACCGAAGGGGAGCAGGTGGTGGAGAAGAGTCGTCGAGGTGAGGCGCTCGAGCTTGTCTTTGTCGCCGGTGATCTTAAGGAGACAACAGATTGGATCCGCGAGGCAGAGGGGGTCTCACCACTACTAGTCGCTACCTCGGCGCGGCGGCAGGGGAAGCAGTGTATTACTTGTGCCAAGTTGAAAGAGAGATTGCGCAATGAGAAAAGACCGGTATACATCCTGTTTGGAACAGGGTGGGGGATGGCCGACGAGTTGATCGATGTCTGCGACGTTATCCTGCCACCGATCATGGTGGAAAGTGACTTCAATCACCTATCGGTGCGGGCGGCAGTGGCGATTGTCCTCGACCGAGTGGTAGGAGAGCGTTAGGAGGAGATAATGGACGACATCTTAAAAGCTGTGGAAAAAGAATACCTAAAGGAGAGGGAGGAGTTCTCTCCTGGGGACATCGTCAGGGTGCACGAGCGGGTCTCCGAGGGGTCAAAGGAGCGGATCCAGATCTTCGAGGGGATCGTCCTTAAGCGGAGCGGGGCCGGTACGCGGGAGATGGTGACCGTGCGCAAGGTCTCCTCCGGGATCGGGGTGGAGAAGACCTATCCCGTCCACTCCCCCAAGATCGAGGCCATTGAGCTCGTGAGGTCCCACCGTACCCGTCAGGCGAAACCCTACTTCCTCCGTCGCCTGCGGCGCATCCGCTAGATGAAAAGAAAAAAGAAGGAGAAGAGGCCGGCGTGGATCCTGCGCCTGGTTCGCCGTTTCGGCTATAACCCGGGGCGAGTATCAAGCGAGATCCTGGAGTGGGTGGAGGTCTTTGTTGTCGCGGGTGTCCTTGGTTTTCTTGTGATCAGCTTTGTCACCGTGCGCATGCACGTACCCACTGATTCGATGCACCCAACGATCAACGGCGACCGTAGCGTCTTCAAGGCTGACAGTTTCTTTGTCGATAAGATCTCCTACCATTTTCGGGCTCCCAAGCCAGGGGACATCGTTGTCTTCTGGCACACCGAAGCGGTTCTTATAAAGGAAGTGAAAGACGGCTCACGGGCCGCCCGCGCCGGTCTTAATGTTAAAGATCGGATCATCTATATAAACCAGCAAGCGGTCGCCGCCGGGGCAGATGAGATTATCGCTTCCCTCCCTGAGGGGACACACATCTATCTCCTCTTGCAGGAAGGCCGCCAACTGGACTTAGGGTCAAAAGAAGCCGGGATCGATTCACTGGCCGATTTAGGGATTTTGGGGCGGGAAAAGAGAGTACGGTATGTGAAGCGGCTGATCGCCGTAGGGGGGCAAACCGTGTATATCAAGGGCGGTGACATCTGTATAAATGAAGAGAAACTTAAAGGGGAACGATTTGACCGCTACTACACGTCGAGCGACCCCCGTATGCACTACGGGGTAACTTTAACTCTCGTCCCGGAAGGCAAGTGGTTTGTCCTCGGGGATAATTCTGATGACTCCTGGGATTCCCGTTTCTGGGGATTTGTCGATGAGGACGACTTCATCGGCGAGCCGTACCTGCGTGTGTGGCCGCTTCCCCGCTTTGGTCCGATGAACGGCTACTTCAGCCTTCATGGCAAAAACTAGGGGCAAGAACCCCTCCTCACCCGTTTTACGCGTGCGTGAGCTCTACGCCTTCGACGAACAGATCCGCCTGGGGGGTGGAGTAAGTCCTGAGTCGGCTACTCCACCCCCCGAGTCTGTAGCGTCGGGCCTTGTGCCCGACGTTGAGGGCCTTGTCCCCAACGGTAACGGTATAGGAGTCTGTAGCGTCGGGCTTCATGCCCGACGTTCACGAACGTCGCAGGAAAGGTGCGACGCTACAAAAACCATGGAGATTGCCGGCTTCGATGAGGCGGGGCGTGGGGCCCTTGCCGGACCGGTTGTCGTTGGTTGCGTGCACATTCCTGTCGCGTCGGGCTTTATGCCCGACGTTAAGGGGCTTGTCTCAGATGGAGGAAACTGTAGCGTCGGGCCTTGTGCCCGACGTGGGACATCGATCCTTGATTTCCTCGCTGGGATCGACGATTCCAAGCGAGTTTCCTCAAAGAGGCGGGAGGCGCTCTTTCCCCGGATCACTTCCGTCTCTGACTGGGGGATCGGCTGTGCTGCACCGTCCGAGATCGATCGTGTCGGGATCGTCCCCGCCTTAACCCTTGCCGCTTGCCGCGCCTATCGCGCCATGAGACACCCGGTCGACCTCCTCTTGCTCGACCGCGGCCTCTCACTCCGTGAACGTCGCACACAAGGGACGACGCTACGGCCGTCTGTAGCGTCGGGCTTTACGCCCGACGTTGAGGATTGTAGCGTCGGGCTTCATGCCCGACGTTCACGAACTACGGCGGAACTCGCCTTCACCAAAGGTGATTCCCGCTCCCTTCACATCGCGGCCGCTTCCATCCTCGCCAAGGTCCATCGTGACCGGATGATGGTAAAGCTTAACGCTCAATACCCCGGATACGGACTCGATCGCAACAAGGGATACGGGACGCCTGTCCATCTTGCGGCGCTCAAGCGCCTCGGTCCATCATCGATCCACCGCCGAAGCTTCCGGCTTCATTAGTCACCTCACCTATTTAGATCGCGGAGGCTTACTGCCAGTGACTTTCCTTAGAGGGCGCTGGTACATTTTTTTTGCATCAGTAAGAGTCCTCACACGGGGGTTCAGGTGTCACCGGTATGCCAAAGTGGAATTTGAACTCCACCTGTGGTGGCTTTGTGATTTCAAAGCTCGTATATGCTGAAGCGACACAACCGGATGAGGAGGTCGCAATCAGCTCTACGGTTTCCGTGCCGACCGGTTCGGTCACGGTTCCAGTCACTCGATGCGTTCCAGCACTGACAGACTCCGACCAGAACTTCACGGACTTGCCATCTGGGGTATGGTCGATGATCCTCACCTGGGCACATTCGCTGACATAAAAACTGATGGCAACCGTTTCTCCCACCGTATAGCTGTACTTATCCGTCTTGATCCAGATCGTGAATGACGCGCACGGGTCTGGTTTGGGAACGGGGAGATGGCACGCTTCTACCGCAACCGTGATACTGAGGTTCGTCAGCTTGCACCCACGTGCATCGAAAAGTGCGAACTTAAGTGCATACTCTCCTGCCTGCTGAGGCGCCTTCCCTTTCAACCGTCCTTTCCCTTGATCCAATAAAAGGTCAAAGGCCATCTCCTTGGGAAGGTTGGACTCAAGTAACCTCGCTGAGACCACGCCCAAGGCCTCTATGGCCACCTTCGGAGGAAATGTAGCGACCCTTTCAAACGTCATCCCTGTGCAAACCTCACCAAAATCCCACGAGATGCATATGGGATCAGGGCATTCGACAGCCGGTGGGGTCACAGTAACAGGGGGCGGCTCCTCGCAGATAAGCTCGAGGCACTCCGGATCGATAAACGCCTTCACCGAGGCCCCAATATCGGGGACCACGCGCACAGAAGCGGACGCTGATGTGGCCGCACTCGCTGCCGCTTCGGCCGTTGCGTGGGCAAGTGCTAGAGCTGTTGCGGTCGTCTCCGCTGACGCGGATGCTCTCACCTGGGCATCAGCGGCGGCCTCGGCCGATGCTTCTGCGGCGACAAACGCTATTGCGCAGGCTTGAGCTGCGGCATAGGCATCTGCTTGGGCAATTGCCAGAGCCCCTGCTGCGGCGTACGCCTCAGCATGCGCTATTGCCAATGCTCCAGCTGCGGCATACGCGGCCGCGGCCGCATCCGCAAACGCCGTTGTAGCTGCTTCTACCCCTACGGTGACGTGCGCTTCCGCTGCAGCCAGTGCAAGTGCCGCCGCATGCGCGGAGGCTTCCGCCTCGGCCTGCGCTTCGGCAATAGCCAGGACACCTACAGCCACCTGGGCTTCAGCGTCCGCCTGGGCCAGCGCTGCAGCCAGCGCTTCGGCCTGTGCTTGCGCAGATACTTCAGCGATTGCCTCTGCACCTGCAAACGCCGCGGCTTCGGCTTGAGCTTGCGCGGACGCACACACGTGGGCCGCTGCCTGCGCCTCGGCGACGGCTTCGGCTACCGCTTGCACTCCAGCTGCTGCTGCCGCCTGTGCCTCGGCGAACGCGGATGCGCACGCCTGTGCTGCCGCCTGCGCTTGTGCTGCTGCCTGTGCAGCGGTTTGTGCGTGGGCGAAGACATCGGCGGAGGCTATCGCCACCGCGGCTGCGAAGGCCTGCGCGTAGGCTTCACCGGTTCCGACTGACGATGCGCTGGCCTCGGCAGATGCAGAGGCCTGGGCGCCTGCCTGAACACACGCTGTAGCTACCGCCTGTGCCTGCGCCGCTGCGGTTGCGCAGGCCGCAGCTTGAGCCTGTACCTCGGCGACAGCTATGGCGACCGCACCGGCCATGGCGCTTGCTTCACTTCGCGCCTCCGCATACGCTGATGCCGCCGCTTGCGCACTGGCCGATGCCTGCGCCGCGGCCTGCGCAATTGCGCTTGCCATGGCTTGTGCATGGGCTGTTGCTACCGCACAGGCATCGGCCGCTGCTTGGGCGCTTGCTTGCGCTTGGGCCCTTGCTGTGGCGATTGCTCGCGCCATTGCCCTGGCTGCTGCCGTCGCTTGTGCACACGCTGTAGCGACCGCGTCGGCCTCCGCGAATGCGGTACTGTACGATCCAGCGCTAGCCGTTGCTGCGGCCTGGGCAGCTGCCCTGGCTTGCGCAAGAGCGGTCGCCACTGCATTGGCTTGGGCTTGCGCTTCGGCATACGCTACGGCGATCGCACTCGCTGCCGCTTCGGCTTCCGCTATGGCAAGAGCGTGCGCCTCAGCAACGGCTAGCGCTGAGGCTTGAGCGTGGGCGAACGCAAATGCAGCAGCTTCCGCTTCGGCCTTTGCTCGAGCATAAGCCGAAGCCGCGGCCTCTGCCGATGCACTGGCTGAGGCTGCTGCGATGGCTGCCGCCTGCGCGGATGCGTCCGCGGAAGCGCTGGCCATTGCCACGACATCAGCGATTGCCTCGATGACTCCACCCACCTCGGCAACAACTGTGCCACATGGTACGGACTGTTTTATCCTCTGCGTAGTGAGCTCGGTCGTTGCTCGAGCCTGGCCGGATGCGGTGGACGCACTTCGCGCGTGGGCCTCTGCCCGTGCTAGAGCTGCGGACACTGCCAGGGCATACGACTGGGCCGCGGCCGACACCTCGGCGACCGCCTCGGCCTCAGCCTCGGCCGTCGCCACCGCGAAGCTTGCTGCGGTCACCTGGGCGTGTGCAACCGCTACTGCCTCGGCTAGCGCATCAGCAACCGCAAATGCATAGGCATCAACCTCAGCAGCCACCACAGCGCACGCACGCGCACTTGCCTCAGCCTCAGCCTGGGCGCAGGCAATCGCTGTCATTACCTCTTCAATCGTCGCCGCGGCTTTGGCTTTCGCTGCGGCACACGCGCTTACTGATGCTCCAGCATGGGCTTCAGCGTCTGCGCAGGCGAGGGCGAAAGCCGCTGCCGCTGCGTCGGCACGAGCTGCCGCGCTTACGCACGCTTGCACGCTTGCCTTGGCCTGGACTTGAACCTGGGCACACGCTATCGCAAACGCGTCGGCCATCGCTAGTGCCCGTGCCTCGGCGTCTGCGATCGCCAGGGCAGAGGCCTGCGCGTCGACACTCGCCGCGGCAGCCTGGGACAAGAGTGCCTCCACATTTAGGGTGTCCAATAACTCTTGGGCTTCTGCAGCGATCACCTTGGCCTGGGCCTGCGCCTGCGTTGCCGCTTGCGCCGCCGCCTGGGCCACGGAGACAATCTTAGGCAGGACCGGGGTCTCCTCTTCTGCGTAGGTGGTTACCCCCGCTATTGCAAGCAGGAGAACCCCCGCCATCACCAGCCAAGCTTTCCATCTATTCATTAAACCCTCCTTGCGGCAGTCTCCTCTATGGTAGAGAACGGCGAACAGAGCATCCTAAACTCTTGCAGAAAGATGTATCCCTGCCACAACCTATCATACACCAAAGAATTAAGGCAACATCATGAATCCGGTTCTGCCCTAACCTAAATAGGGTTGACTCGGAAAATCAACCAAACCTCCGATAATCCTCGATAAGGTAGATGGAGTAGTGTTCAGTGGGGAGTAAAAGGCTTGGGAAAGGGATTGAAGCACCGACGTCCGGCGCTGCATCCATTTAGTGAGGCGATCTGGGGTATTGACTCTTTACATGGCAGCGACTATACTGTTTTTTGGATTATACGGAAAAGAAGGGGGTTTTCAAGGTGAAAAAGAGTCTACTTGTCATCCTGTTGATCGCGACCCTATCCCTGCTTCTGGGTGGCATCGCCTTAGGTGATGGGGGAGCAGGAAATGGAACTGTACAGCCACCGCAGGCCGGTGGACTGTTTTCCGATGTTCCACGGGACCACTGGGCCTACGATGATCTTTCATACCTTGTCGAGCGTGGGATCATCACCGGGCTCCCCGGGGGGAGCTACCAGGGAGACCAACCGCTCGATCGCTACTCCGCCGCCGCGCTGATCGCGCGGGCGATCCGCTACCTTCAAAACAACCCGGAGTCAGTCACCCCGCAGGATCTGGACATCCTAAAGGACCTGATATTCAAGGTCTCGGACAACCTCTCGAGCCTGCAGGCGCAGATGGACTCACTCGGGGGAAGCTCCCAATTGGAGGCGCGGGTAGCGCAAAACGAGCAACAGATCACCCAACTTGCGGAGCAAGGCCCATCTGGAAAACTGCTAAATCGCGTAAACGCCAACTTCATCATCTCTTTGACGGCTCTTCTCATAGGGATTATTGCTGTGGCACTGGCAACGCTCGGCCTTTAAAGGTGATATCGATCACTTGACATCGACCTTTTTGTGCGTTATAGTAGGGACAAGATCTAGTGGAGAGGCGTAACTCATAAGAACTAAGGAGGTGATCGGGCGAGTTTCAAAAAACTTGGTGAGAGAGCGTGCTTCTTGTCAAAAGCAAAGAGTGTACGTACGTACATGTAAGGAGGTAACGATAGAATGAAAAAAGCTCTCGTAATGACGTTTGTGTTGGTTTTGGGGCTCGGATTTGCGGCGTTTGCAGACGCGGGTTTGGGCGGAAAATGGACGGCTAGCATCTCATTCGCTCCAGACGAGCCGTTGCTGGCCGATTTCATCACTTTCAGTTCCGACTTAGAGATCGATTACACCATCGGCGGCTGGACGTTTAAAAGCATCACCGGGTTCACAGCCGATGGTTACGACTCGCAGTCATTCACTGCGGGCGGGATCGTAGGGGCGTTCACCTTCTCTTCGACGATGAACTTTCTCCCTGCAGCAACCCTGACTAAGACAACAACCACCAGCTATGGGGGCAGTACCTACAACTTGGCGATTCCTTGGACAAGCTGGCCGTTCGGAGGACTCCCCGCTAACTTGGCGACCGTCGTTGAAACCGAGCTTGAGGTGATTACTTCTGGCGTCGCGTTCGACGACTGGACCGTGGAGGGAAGCGTTTCTATCGCCGGGGTCTCGTTCGAGGCACTGTTCTTCATGGAGAACTGGGTCGGTACGTTGGAGACCACAGAGACACCAACGTACTGGTATGAGCTGCGCACCCAAACGCCTGCGCTGATTCTCGGTCCCGCGCTGGTGTATAGCTTAAATCCAGTCCCACCAGCCACAGGTTGGAACTATTACATGCCGCAGAGCGGCAGCTACACTGTGGTTGAGGATCAGGTCACCTGGGGAGCGGGGTGGCGGTTCAAGGTTGCCGGTTCGTTCGGCGATGTCACGTTGACGAGCTACACCTACTTTAACCTGATCGAAGGGTTCGATATGGACGCCGATCCTGACACCAAGTCGTTCGCTCGAGACGGCGATTTCACAATTTCTATTGGTGATCAAGAAGTCCGCTTCACTGAGGAGTACATCACCTTAGAGGGGATGTCGCTCGGGTGCCTCACGTGGGACGCCGCCTTGCGCATCACATGTGATCATGGGTTCGAGTACTTCTCACTCTGGTTCAAGGACATCTACCTGATGTGCTGCGGGATCTCGACGGACTTCGAGATCGACTTCTATCTAGCTGATAAGACGGTCGAGCTCTTCCCGACGATCACAACCGATTGGACCTGCATCGAGCCGACGATCGAGTTTGACCTGTCGGACGATAAGAGCATCATCAACGGCATTAACCTGACGGCCCTTTCGGCCGAGATCGCACTCAACGGGGTGACCTTCTCCAGTAACACCTATTTTGACTCCTCTTTGTATGATCAGGTCGATAACGGAACTACGGAGGATACCTACATCCTCGTTCCTGCGATTCCATCACCAACAACAATCCCGTCCGTAGATACGACTGGTGGGGGCTACTACGAGGTCCACAAGATCTCGTTCACAGACGACTACATCACGACGTGGGAGGACTTCACGATCACCGTTGACGGTGACGCCTGCTGCGGTGGGGCGTTCGAGATCTCCCTGACTACGGCATTCGGCTGGCGCTACACGGAGACCCTGGCGGAATTTGGCTACTGGTACGAGACCAACACCCCCTGGGGTGGGGTAGGTGCTGGGACCATTGACCACGGTCAGGGCCTCTACTGGGACGTCGCAGGTACCTATGGAGCAGCCGGTGGGTGGTATACCTACAGTGACGACATAGTGACGCCGTTTTCTGACGGCCAGTCCCAGACGGCCTGGTGTCCTGGCTGTGGAGCTATCCCCGTGACCAACGTGGACGTCGCCTATTCCAACTTGATCGGTCTTAGCGGGACTGCGCCTGTCGTCTATGTGGCGGGTACCGCTGCCCAGTTACGTGCTCTCAACCACGGCACCACCGTCACGGCGGCGGCAAACGGTCTGTTCAGTTGGGCGAAGTCCGAGGTTGACACCAAGATCGGAGTCGGCAGTAACTTCACGCTGACGTTTGGTCTGGCCATCGATTACTACGGCTGGGACAGCGTTAGCTTCGGCTTTGAATTTGAGTTCTAGATCGAATTAACTCGAGAACCAAAAAAGAGGCCCTGGTTCGCCAGGGCCTCTCTTTTGGTTATGAGGAAACCATGAGAAATCCAGGAATGAGTATGAGAAAGTTGGAAGGACAACGCCAGCTTGAACTTTGCAAAGGCCGGTCTAGAGGTGAAGAAGGTAATATGTCAGGAAATCAAAGCTATTCCTGGCTTCCTAAGAGTTCGAAAGGTTCTGTAGTCCAAGTCGGCAACCTGAAATCGAGCTTCTGCTTGTGCGGGAGTATCTCTTGACAGGTTACCCACACCTGCCTGTCCGACTGGCAAGGCGGGCAGCAGGCAGGCCGAATAGCGAAGAGCCTTAAAAATCCCTAGAGCTCACCTTTAAGGGAACGGTTACGAAGTCTTCCGCGCTAGCGTGCCCAATCCGGGAGCGAGGGTATCACGCGAACAGAATAGACGAGGTCTGAGCGCTCAGAGAAGATCCGTATATAGAAGACGCCTGGCCCGCGTACCTCAAAGGCGGACATGCAGTCGACCGTGTCCTTCTCATAATCGGTCGTGTACTGTTGATGAAAGGCGCCGCTGATGGCGTGGTCGAGATCGTGTTCCTCAAAGATCTCGTACGGCAAGTCAAGCTTCAGGTCCCCTGTATCATCGAGAACGAATAACGCCCGACTGCCCATGTAACTCACACAGATCCAATAGCTCTGGCTGGAAGGAAGGAGCACATCAAACCAGTCTTGGTCGAAAAGCTCTGAGGAACGATAGTAGGTCTCCCCCTGAATCAGGCTGTCGATCTCGATCCGATTGGTGCTTTTTGAGCTGTCGTTTGGCTCCTCCTCCCTCCCCTGAATCGGCTCTTCAGGAGGAGGTTGTACCGGAGAGGGAGTAGGAAATATGGGGGGAGGAGGGAGTTCGATTGAAGGCTGCCCCACAATCTTAAACTCCCCTGTCTTGCCGAAACCGGGTGAGAGGGAGACCCGAACCCTCCATGTTCCCGCAAGAGTAGCGGCCCTTGTCCCGTCTATGGCTAGTCGCGACCAGACGGACCAGGTATAGTAGCGGCCCCGTAGAGGGGCCTTAAGCTCGTCAGTGTAAGTATGATACAGATCGCCCGAAGGGGTCGTCCACTTTACCGTCACATCAGTCGCTTTCTCGGCATGGATCTTCAAGAAGCAGTACACGTATTGATCCTCCGCAGAAAAGGTGGTCGTCCGATCGAGGGGTTGATACCTATGCCCCCACTCGTGGATACCCTTGCAGAAGACCATCTGTTCAACCTTGCAAGAGACGCCTGCCAAGGCTCCTATCCCAAGAGCAAACACCACTCCGAGAAGAACGACAAATCCTACGACATGCCGCATGCGCATAGTCAACCTCCTTTTTTAGTCAGTCGGCGGAGAGCTCAAGCCGAAGACGAGGTTCACCGCATCGCTCTTACCCTTATCGTCGGTTACTTCCAGCGTAACGGTATACATCCCCTCCTCCTCGTAGAGATGAGAGATCGGCTCAGAAAGGTCCTCCCCTTCAATCAGGGTGCTACCGTCCCCAAAGCCAAGCGAAAAGGAAACGATCTCCCCGTCGGGATCGTAGCTTCCCGAGACGTCAAAGACGAACGTTTGCGGCACCGGACCATAGGGGATACCCTCGATAATGGTCAAGACTGCCTTAGGCGGCTGGTTAAATAGGCCGGATAAGCAGGAGGAGAGCGTCACTCCCACAAGCACAATCAATGCACCTGTCATGATCTTTTTAGCCAGCGTTTTCTGCGCGGAAAACATAATACCTCCTACGTACCGCTATTTTAGGTAGCGATCAAGCGCGATCGTTCCATCACCGGTTGGGGAAGGAATCCCGCAACCCGAGACTTTATCGCCGTTATCGTCGATCTGTGGGTGCTCAGCCGCTCTTCCCTCGGACCACTCAGCCACACCCTGTAACGCGTAGAGGTAGGCCTCACCGATGGAGATCCGACCGTCGCTGTTCGCGTCGGCCCCAACAGCGTGGTCAAGACCATCGCGAAATAGCCGCGCGAACGGCGATAGATCACGGTTATTCCCTTCCTCCATCTTAGAACTGGTGATTGTAACCGTACCCGCATTGCTCAACGTCTTGGCGAATCGCCCGCTTTTCGGTTGGGTGAAGACGTACGTCTGCTCGGTGAAGCAAGCAGGGAGCCCTTCCTTCATCGTGGCCATCAGATAGTCCTGCAAGAAGGCGTTCCCAGTTTCATACAGACTATTACTTGCCGTGGCGTTTCCTAGACCAACGAAGAAGCAGAAGAGCGTGGCTGGGATGTCAACTTTAAGAAGTTCCTTCTCAAACACCGCCCGGATATTCTGTTTTGTCGCGAGCATATCTACTCGGGGATCCTCCACATGATGGCAGTCACCACGGTCGTAGAACAGAAAGTAGATGTTAGCATCGCTATACCCGTACCGGTTTATCAGCACGTCGTACATCCCACTCGTCACCGCCCAAAACCGCTCGCAATGGCTTGTATCATGCGGATTTCCTGCAGCAATCACTGCGCATCGCTCCTGCCCATAGACACTTAGAGTACCTAAAATGAGAGTGGTTACAAATAACACAAAACCGATGCATTTTCGTTGCTGTATACTCATAAGAGACCTCCGTTGGACACCGTAAAGCTTGCTGGGGGGTTCCATAATCGGAATGAAATCGTAGCTGAAAGAGCGGGCAGAGTGAGAAGAAACAGGGAAAGGACAAACAGGAAAGCGCGCTTCGTCATGCGAGTCACCTCCGATTAGAATTAGTATACCGGTTCAGTGGGGGGAAGAGAAGGGGAGATCTAGCTATCAGTAGTCAGCCTTCAGCTATCAGGGAACTAGCCGTCAGTAATCAGCTATCAGCAGTCAGCTTATGAGTGGTCCGTCTTTGGCTGACGGCTGAGCGCTAATGGCTTCTTGCTGCTGTAAACTGATCGCTGGAAGCTAATACCTGAAACCCCAGCTACTTCAATGCCACAATTGGGACTCGAAGCTCTCTTTCCCTGCGCCCTTCTTTGACGATCTGTTCCATCTGCCGAACGATCTTGGCGGCATAGTAGCGCTCTGCACACTCATTGCACACTTTCGCCGGGACGTTCTCAATGATCACAAGCTGTTCGCCCCAGCGGAAGTCCACGGTTACTCGCTTCTCCTCCAAGATCCCGTGAGTGCAGAAATAGCAGGTTTCGCCCGCTTTGGGCTGCTCGTTTCTTTCTTTCCTTCTCAGTGGGCCCATGGTTTCACCCCCTGGTAAATGGATCTTCCCACTTCGGTGGCTGTGGCAGATAGACGGTGACGGTCAACAAGTTTTCTCGATTAAAATTCCCGCATAGGATGTGAATCCATCTGTCGCTCTCATCCTGACCGACCAGTAAGCAGCTGGGGCCTCGCGGATCGTTGGGATAGGGCTCCAACTCCTCTCCTACGAGAATGGCCTGCCTGATGTCATCAACGCTAATCTGCTCAGCAGCGGCTTCCTGTTGCGCATGTCCCCAGATAGTTCGAATTTGGCTCTTTGTCGTTTCGAGTGGGTAGCGTCTTCTCATTTTGATTGTTTGGCCTACCACACCGGGCAGGCAGTAGGGTTCGCACTCCGGATTGTTTCACCACGAAGGACACGAAGAGCACAAAGGGGTCAGAGGACGAAGCGCTTGATCCCGCTCTTAAGCTTGGTGACATTGAAGTTCATCAGGAGTCCGGTCTTCACCCCCGCCAGCTTCATGTAGGTCAGCAACTGAGCCTCGTGGATGCCCTTGATCTGCTCCACGCTCTTCAACTCGATGATGAGCTTGTCTTCTATCAGCAGGTCCACGCGATAGCCGCAGTCCAAGCGTACGCCTTTGTACTCAACTGGTTGCGGATGCTGCAACTTGAACCGAATGCCATTCAGCTTAAGCTCGTACGAAAGGCACTGCTCATAGGTTGACTCCAACAATCCTGGGCCCAGCTCCCGGTGCACCTCAATCGCACAGCCAATCACCCGATTCGACAGCTCATCAAATTCCATTCTTCGTGTCCTTCGTGCTCTTCGTGGTGAATTCTTTTCGGCATCCGTCCCGTCTGAACTCAACTCCAAGTTACCCACTCAAAACGATAAGGAACCCAATTTCTTGACTTAAACCATCTTCCATAAATCTGAAACCCTCAACGTACGGTCTTAAAAGATCCTCAAACTGCTCAATTCTCATGTTGATGTTTTCAGATATTCTTTCACCATCTTGATTACCAAGTCCATCTCGCCCTTCACGTTCCCGCGCATCGGAGACTCCTCAAAGATCCATCCTTCTTTGTTTCGTTTCTGGAAATGGTGCGGGAAGCTTTCGCGCTGTTTGATTTCCGGCACGTTCTTGTGCGGATAGTCATCCCACCCAAAGACTCGCTTGTTCCCTGGATAGGGAAGGGTTTGATCGATCAAGGCATAGGAAACTGCCGGTGGTTGGGTCATAATAGATGTCCACATACAGCTCCTTGCTGATGACCCCGCGCACCTTAGCTCCTATGATCTTCACACCAGCAAAGATACCCGACGCTTCTAGGCTGGTTCGAACCCTCTGGTGCCAAGACGGAGAGACTGGCATCAGAGGGATTCTAGAATCTGCAACAGTTTATCCAACTCGTCCAGAGTTGCCCGCCACTCCAGGAGGTCATTGTAGAGTGTATGATCGTCCGCGGAGACACTTTCCTCCTCGATCCGTTTCTCCAGCTTCTCAACGCTGCCATAGGTCTCCTTCAAGCGGTGGGCGGATCTCTTCAACTCCAGAATCCGATCGGCCACGCTTACTGGTGATGCCCTTAGTGATAACCTCATCCTCAGCAGTCGGCAGGACTGCCAATACCTTTTCCAGCAGCTCTTGCGTCCGTGCTGTTAGCACCATTAAAAACACCCCTCCCTATAGCTGATAGTCTACTTAGTCCGAAGTCTGATGTCCATGGTGTCGCTGAGCAGCCAGTAATCAGCCGTCAGCAATCAGCGTTCAGCCTTCAACTCTCAGCTAGTCAGCCATCAGCATTCAGCCAAAGACCGAGCCTCCAAGATGTGCAAACCGATTACTGAAAGCCGATCGCCCTTTCGCCCCTTCGCCCCTTGCTCCTACTTGAACAAATCGGAGTGAGAGCCGGTTCTGATTAGCACAATCTTGTTCTCCGTTGACTCGTAGATCAGCAACCAGTCTGGCTCTATATGGCATTCTCGCGTTCCCTTGTATTGCCCAACCAGAACGTGGTCACTGTACTTCGGGGCTAGCTTCTCTCCTTTAACCAGGGATCCAAGCACTCCCTTCAGTTTGTCTAGGTCCTTACCACGCCGCTTCATCCCCTTGACATCACGCTTGAACTGCAAGGTCCGACTGACGGCCCTCATCAGATCCCCAAATCTTCAAAGAGATCGCCAAGCGAGTTGAAGTTCTCCAGGCCCTGTCCTGTTCTAGCCGCCTCCAACGCCTTCACGGTCACGGCATTGGGTATTCTCACCTCAAAGGGTAGCCCGTGCTGTAGCTCCACCTGTTTGTAGAACAACGTGATGGCCTGCGTGGTAGTCAAGCCCAACTCTCTGAACACTTGCTCTGCGCTGTGCTTGAGCTTGGGATTGATTCTAGCCGAAATTATTGCTGTTTTGGGCATAATGAAACACCTCCTACGGCGGTTTGTAGTGCGGTTGTATGTACATTATACCACAAATCGCTATCCATCACCCTTGGCTTATCTACGGAGTATCCAGCTTTTCTCTCTCCGTGTCGCCCCGCTCCTTATTTCACCTCGATTCGCATCGTCTTGAGATCGAAGATAGCAACTTTATCTAGCAACAATTGCATGCCTAACAGGGCTCGATCGGCATCGGTCAGGGTCAGCTCAACGGAATAACAAACGTCACCAACGAGAATTTGTCCCACGTATAGTTCCTCTTCAACCAAGGTTCCATCGGCTAACTCGAAAGTTTCTATGCCGAGAGCATTGAGCTCGCACAGGGGTTGGAACTTCCTTGGCAAGCAGCACATCCCATTGAAACCGGTGTCCAGAATGGCTTCTAGTGAAATCCGCTCTTCCTTACCGACTAAGATAACGTTCTCCACTATTGGCTCCAGATTCTCGTTGATGAACCCTTGTAAGAACACCTTTCCGAGATAACTCACGGCTTACCAGGACTCTTTAGACAGTGAACTGCCGGATATCCGATCCGGATAAAGTAGAAGAACTTATCAGAATATTTCTCTCGAGCCTTTAATCCAGCCTCCAAAGCTGTACGACCGATGAAAACCTCCCCACTTTCCACTTCAATGGCAATTACTTTACCCCACTCGGTCGCTTCAAGTCTCTTGCGGTATCTGTGGTTGTAAAGGGCCTTAGCCCGCTTGGCAAAGGTTTGCTTATCCAGATCATTCGGGATCTTGGTACTCACCGCCATGGCACACTCCCTCTCCTCCTGCCCTTCTAATCAGCCCAATCAATTCTATGATAACTCAAAGACAAGAGATAGACAACCGCTTGGCGCCAGCACAAAGATAACCCCTCTATTACTGTACTGGATCGGTGGGGGGAAGACGGGGAGGGGGCGATGGGGAGAGAGGGAGAAGGGGAGAAGGGGAGAAAGTAGTAACGGGTGAATGGTAAATGGTGAGTAGTGGGTAGTAAGTGGGGAAAGCTGCGAGCTGACAGTAAGAGCCGATGACTAATTGCTAAATTGCTTTTTTCTGATCACTGACAGCTGAGTGCTGGCCGCTAATGATGAAAAAGGGACAGTCCCCTTTTCGATCGGATTGAGCGATGCCTCGGATTGGAAAGCGGTGGAGGCATATTAAGCCCTTTTCTAAACATCTTCACAATGGCGCCAAGGCGGATAAAGATGGCGGAGATCATCTTTGACAGTCTGTATCCTTTTTGATACAATGGTACGGAGATGCCCACGGTTACGCGCGAAGGAGAGTTCGAGTTCAGGGTCTACACGCGGGAAGCTGTCTATGAGCCACCACATGTACACGTAACATTCGGAGGTGCGCAAGTCCGCATCAACCCTGGACAATGGGGAGTTTATGGAAGAGTCTCCTCCTCATAAACGACGCGCCATCCACGAGGCTTATGTATGCCATGCTGCAGAAATCCGCCGCAAGTGGGATGAGATCCATGAAGCCAAGAAGGAAGGGAAAGGAGGGATCCTAGCATGAGTATCCAGACTGTCAGCTTGAAAAGCGCCATCCGGATGATGGTCGAGGTCCAGATTGACAGGGAGAAGCGCCGGATTCACATCCAGTTTGCCGATGGCCAGGCAGGGTGGGTACCAATCGGCGATATCGAGCAGGCTGGCTCGCCGGTGCGCCTCGACGTGGATCGGGTGGACTTGCCCAACCCTTATGAGATTACCATTGGCACCAAAGAGGGTGGCGCGATCGAAGTTCCTTGGGACTTCGCCAGGAGCTATTGCGATCCCCACTTTCAGGAGAGGGAGCTAGAGCAGGCGCACAGGGGGCGGGTCCACTTGGGAGAGCGGATTCGCCGGTTTCGTCGACGGGCAGGGTGGACGCAAGAGGAACTGGCTAAGCGGGCCGGCATGGGACGGGTCACCTTAAGCCGATTGGAAAGCGGGGACCAATCGCCACGCTATAGCACGCTTGTTGCCTTGGCAAAGGCGCTTGGGATGAGCATCACCGATTTACTAGTTGACACATGAGCCTGCCCGCATTTTACACTTGAAGCCCGGACCTTGGACTATGGACCTTGCACCACGCTACGAAAGCTGAGAGCTGCTTACTGAAAGCTAATTGCTGTTCGTGGAGGGGAGAGTTTTGCTAGCTGAGCCAGATGCTCTCTTACTCGTTACACCAGCTCACCCGGTTTCAGCACTTCCAGCGATTCGGGGGGAGATGGGTGAGTGATGGGTTATGAGTGACGGTTGAATGATAAATGGTGAGTAGTGGGTAGTAAGCGGGGAAAGCTGAGGGCTGACAGTAAGAGCCGACGGCTGATTGCTGATCGCTAAATTGCTTCTTTTCTGATCACTGACAGCTGAGTGCTGGCCGCTAATGATGAAAAAGTGACAGGCTGCTTTTTCTGGGGCCATGGCCTACACAGTCCTTGAAATCATGCAGTCGGTGATGCATAATTTGCTATGTACTTCGAGATAGTCGGCGAGATCGAGCAAATCGAGACCATTGCCGTCGGCGGTAGGATTCGGGACATCATGCGCCTTCAGAGGCAGTATGGTCCTGGCCGGTGGCGAAAGCTCAAGGGCACTGCAACTGTCCGCCTTGCAACCGGCAGAACCTGTAAGGCGGAAGTCCATTGGTACGAGGCTCACGGGGTTGGCAAGAAGAAGATGAAGATCAAGCGTTTCCTGAGTTGAGGATCATGATGAGAGAGCAGAAGGAACAGAAGTTTGCACTTTGCGTGAGGAGCGACGATTGCGAGGATCTGGAACTGCGGAAGGTCTACCAGGTGCTTCCAGACGAGCGTGCAAAGAACGAAGGGTATCTGAGAATCGTTGATGATTCCGGAGAGGACTACCTTTATCCGGAATCCTATTTCGTCTTTATCAAACTTCCTCGCAAAGCGCAACAGGCCTTGGTTATCGCCGGCTGAGGCAACTGGCACTACCTCGAGCAGCAGAGATTCAGGCCTACACTTGACACAAAACGCTTTTGGGATACCGCAATCTGCGCCCTTACCGTCGAATTAGCAACTCAGCTATCAGCAGTCAGGGAACTAGCCGTCAGTAATCAGCTATCAGCAGTCAGCTTATGAGTGGTCCGTCTTTGGCTGACTGCTGACGGCTGAGCGCTAATGGCTTCTTGCCGTAAACTGAGAGCTGACGGCTGAGCGCTAATGGCTTCTTGCCGTAAACTGAGAGCTGACGGCTGAGCGCTAATGGCTTCTTGCTGCTGAGAGCTGATCGCTGAAAGTCGACGCTTAACGCAGATCATGCGGGGTTGTCCTCGACTCCGCCGCCGAGGATAATGGCTTCAAGTTCAAGGAGGGTGTGCTATTGAGTAAGTGGCTACGGCAAGCACTTTCCGATCTTGGAGCGGCGCGTGATAGTCTCAAGGCCGGTCACCACGAGTGGTCCTTCTCTCAAGCCCAGCAGGCCGCTGAGAAAGCGGTTTGAGAAAAGCGTCGCACACAAGGTACGACGCTACAGAACATTCGTAGCGTCGGAGCTTGCTTGCCCCGTGGAATTCTATTTCACGGGGGTCTCCGGCGTTCAAGGATCATCCGAATTCTATTGTCAGGAGGACGCACAAGCATGCCTAAACTCTGCCGAATTGATCTTGAAGACCGTGAAGGAATACACAAAGAGCTCCTGAGGTTTGTGGAGGTACTCAAGCAGAAGCTCCCCGCTCCCAGGTCTACCTCTTTGGCTCGTTCGCTCACGGGAAGGTTCACGAAGGAAGCGACATCGATCTTGTCACCATCGGCGACTTCCAGGAGCGGCTGTTCGCGCGGATTAAGCAGGTTCTTCAGTTGACCGACCTTCCGATCGAACCGTTGGTCTATACCCCCGCGGAGTTCGAGGAGATGGTCAAGAACGCAAATCCCTTTCTCCTGCACGTACTTCAAGAGGGGAGAAAATTGTTAAGGACACCTAAAAACCGAAAAAAGGAGACAGGCTGCTTTTTTGTCGTTCCTTGCTGATATCACCAAGGACAACTTCAGTGCCAGAGCGATCAGCTGTCAGTACTCAGCTTGCAGAAGCTGGAGGTTCTGTTTTTGGCTGCTAACCGATCGCTTTACGGGCTATCCGGACGTTAATAAAGGCATTTCGGTGATGTACCTACACGAGGTCGGCTTTGATTCCAACCATAAAAGGAATAATCTTATATAGCTTCGTGGTTTAAGAGAAGGTGAGAGATGGGTTCGCAGCGGGATGGCTTCTTTGGAAGCTTTCCTGTGATTTGGGCTTTGTTTTTCCTTCTTCTAACCCCGCCGGCCTTCTCGCAAACGATCGATTTTAAACAGGAGGATGCGCTCTCCTTCACCCAGGACATCGTAGGCCCTACCGAGCAGAGGCTCGAGGTGGAATTACAGCTTACTCTCTCCTCTGCGCTTGCGGATGTATCGATGGACATGGACTACACCGTGGAAGGGGTTTTAAGTGGAGTGAGTCTCAGGACGCTAAATGACCTTCGCAGCGAGACAGGCACCCTGCCCCCAGGCACGCTTAAAGACACATTAGAACAGGCGCTTGGGCAAGTTGAAGCCGCGATCGCGGCAATCGGGGATATGGCAGATCCTATTTCAATCAGTGCGCTGGAAGACGGGCTTGAGATCATCGAAGACCAGCTCGACGATGGGGTCATCGATCCTGTAGAGGATAGCACCGGACTTTCTCGTACGAAGGTGGAGAGGCTCCTTGTCGTTGCTAAACCGATCGAGCAGCGCTACGACTACTTGAAGTACATTGCAAACAAGGTCAGTAAATACACAAGGGATGAGGTGAAGCCGCAGATCGCGAGCCTGTTGCGAGAAACCGTTCTTCACCTCACCGATGGTAACAAGGCAGCCTATATTCGCGATTTAGAGGAGCTTCTAGCCCGCGTTGATCAATACCGTGGCGAGATGATCAAGGAGGAAGAGGCGGACAGAATCAGGGACAAGGGCGACTACTTGCTGCGAAAGGTGCAAGAGCAGGGGACGAAGCACATAAGTGAGCTAGGGCTATCGACCACGGTTGCCGGTTTCGACCTTGAGGGAGCGTTTTGTTGGAACTGCGATGACTACCGTGCCCCAAGCAAGGACGTGTGCACGAGGGGCCTGGAGCTTGGAGCAGAGTCTGAAAAGGAGGGTTGCGCGCTCTCGATAAGTTATGAGTGGGAGTCTCGCGATTACCCAGATCGCTTGAAGAACGATGACGACAAGGTCACCAGCAGTGTTGACCTATCCCTGTCTCGTGAGATCGATCCCCGAGAGGTGACGGTCTCCGTCTTGTTTGACGAAGAGTTCTACCCGAACTACATCGACGATGAGATTGAGCCCGCCCGGGTTGCACAAGCGATTGCAGCGATTCAGAGTCTCATCGACGAGGTCCGCGCGTTGGGGCTTCCCGCAACGGTGGAAGACGACCTGTTAAAGAAGTTGGGAGAAGAAGGCGCGTTGGGGGAACTTGTGGCTGGGGATCGCAGAGAGGCCGTCGACCAGTTGGAGGATTTCATCGATGAGGTCTACGATGCGAAATGGAAAGTTAAGATCACGGGCAAGACCGCGCAGACGCTGATCGATAGGGCACTTTCTATCCTCCCCCGTAAGAGAATGCGGCAGCTTAATGTCCCGCTGGCGCTTGATTTTCCCTTCCACGACGGGGATATGACAATCGATGTGGAATGGGAGAGGAAGCTCTATCCGGCAGACAGCCTCCTTGATCGTGATACGACAACAGGAGAGGTGACCTACACCAGGGAAGAGGAGGCCTCCACCTTCACCGGGTCACTCAAACAGGAAGAGCTAACCTACCCCCATGTAGAGACTAAGAACCGTTTTTTGGAAGAATGGGAGATCAAGGTCGAGACCCAACATGAGTGCTGCGATCTTACCTCAAGGCTCTTTCAACAGGAGACGACCTATTCCCATGACGCGGTCAAGGATAAACAGGTACAGGAAGGTGATTTCGCCCTTAGTTTTGATATCACCGCGCTCGATGTGACGGTGGAACTGACAGAGAAGGTGACCCACTACCCCAATGACTCCGACAAGCCCGCCTACAGGGAGGAAGACTTAGACCTTGACGCTTCCTGGGAGATCGGGGAAGGAACCTTTCAAGTCGAACTGAGCGAGGAGGTGCACAGGACCGCGCTACCTCTGGGTGGGGAGAGCCTCACAAAGGAGAGCCGAAGCGTTGACCTCTCCTGGGAGGGGGATATCACAGATGATCTGGAGATCTGTCTATCATCGTCGTGGAAACGCGTAGTCTATTGGGAAGAACCCGAGAAGGACAATACAAAGCTAACCTTAGAGATTGACTTTGCCCTCTCTATCTAGCCACTGCTTTTTAGGTTCAGGAGGGTAATTGCTCACGGCTCGTTTGCCCTTACCAGTTCTTTCATCTAGACTTGGGATTTAAGGAGGTTTTGTTTATGAGATGTTTTGTCGCATTCGTGTTTGTTGTCGCTACCTGTTTATCTACCTACCCTCTTGTCTCTGCTGAGACGATCTATCTTCCTGGTGAGGTGACGCTTTCCGGCACCATCCTTGTCGCCGAGGCTTTCTACGAGACGGTAGAAGACGTCCTCGTCCCGCTTCAGTTTCAGGTCTGGCCGGGGAGTCATGGTATGCGCGATGCCGAATGGTTTGACGTTCGTATAGAGGCCCATCCCGGCGATGTGATCGTCCTTTCCGCTGGAACATATCCCATAGCGTTGTGGGTGTTCACTCCGGGGATCAAGATCACCACCGACCAGGACGCGGAGGAACAAGCGATAATCCATGGAACGGTTGAGATCGACGCCGATCAAGTTACCCTCGATCGAATCGCCGTCGTTGGGCCGCGCATGTATGGCTTAAGTGGGCACGGGATCGAGGTTAACCGTGAGGTGATCGATCGGATCACTATCCGCAACTGCCACATCGAGGAAAACGAGTGGACCGGGATTCACATCATCGGCCCGCGGGGCAAGATTAACGAGTTGCGGGTGGAGGACTGCCAACTCATCGCAAACGGGATGGACGGGATGGACGCCCAGTCGGTGGAGAACCTTATCATCACCGGCTGCACAATAACCGACAACGGCTGGAACCTCGACCAGGGCGTGGGGGTACGTATCGGAAGCTACGTGTCAAATGTCGAGATGCACGACAACATCATCGCACAAAACCGCTTTGCCGATGTGTACAGCAAGAAATAGATAACCCAACTCTTGCTCTGCTCAGGTGGGCGAAGAGAGCTTCGCTTTTAGGATCTCGGCCAGGTACTCCCCGGTGTAGGAGCCAGGGGTCTTCGCGATCTGTTCCGGGGTCCCCGTAGCGATCACCCTCCCGCCGGCGTCGCCCCCATCAGGGCCAAGGTCGATAATCCAGTCGGCTGTCTTGACCACGTCGAGGTTGTGCTCGATCACCACCACGGTGTTTCCTGAATCAACGAGCCGGTGAAGGACCTGGAGGAGCTTTCGCACATCGGCGGCGTGAAGTCCTGTCGTCGGCTCGTCGAGGATATAAAGGGTCCTCCCGGTGGAACGACGGGAGAGCTCCTTTGCCAGCTTGATCCGCTGTGCCTCCCCCCCAGAGAGCTCGGGCGCTGGCTGACCGAGTTCGATGTAGGAGAGGCCGACATCGTAGAGGGTTTGAAGTCTTCTGCGCACGCGCGGGATGTTTGTAAAGAAGGTGAGCGCTTCCTCCACCGACATCTTAAGCACATCAGCGATCGACTTTCCTTTATAGCGGATCTGCAGGGTCTCGCGGTTGTAGCGAGTGCCTTTGCACACCTCGCACGGGACATAAATATCGGGAAGAAAGTGCATCTCAATCTTCTCTTTTCCCTGTCCCTGACAGGATTCGCAGCGCCCTCCTTTAACGTTGAAACTGAACCGACCTGCCGTGTAGCCGCGCAGCCTGGCGTCCGGGGTGCGGGCGAACAGAGCTCGGATGTCGTCGAAGAGCTTGGTGTAGGTCGCCGGATTGGAGCGGGGGGTACGGCCGATCGGGGACTGGTCGATCTCGATCACCTTGTCGATTCCCTCGATCCCAAGGATGTCTTGGTGCTCACCGGGCCGGCGGGCCGCTTGGTGAAGACGGTGGGCGAGACCGCGGTAGAGAACATCCTCGATGAGGGAGCTCTTCCCCGATCCAGAGACCCCTGTCACGCAGATAAAACGGGAAAGTGGGATCTCTACGTCGATTTCTTTAAGATTATGCACTGCGGCACCGACCACCCGCAGGGACTTCCCGTTTCCATCACGCCGCAGCTTTGGGATGGGAATGGAAAGAGTCCCTGCGAGATACTGGCCGGTGATCGAGTTAGGACAGGCGGCGACCTCCTCGGCGGTTCCTGCCACTACGACCTCGCCGCCGTGCGCCCCGGCGCCTGGACCAAGGTCGATAATGTAGTCTGACTCGCGCATCGTCTCCTCATCGTGTTCCACGACGATCACTGTGTTTCCCAGATCGCGCAGCTCCTTGAGCGTTCTAAGCAGTCGGCGGTTGTCCCGCTGGTGCAGACCGATCGATGGCTCATCGAGAACGTAAAGGACCCCGGTCAACTGGCTCCCAATTTGGGTGGCGAGTCGGATTCGCTGCGCCTCCCCCCCGGCGAGGGTCCCTGCCTCGCGGTCGAGGGTGAGGTAGTCAAGGCCGACTGCCACCATGAACGCAAGCCGCGCTCTTATCTCCTTTAAGATTTGGGAAGCGATCATCTCCTCACGAGAAGAAAGCGAGAGGTTCTCAAAGAAGGTGAGGGTGCTTCTGATGGAGAGGGCTGTCACCTGGTGGATGTTAAGCCCGTCTACGGTCACCGCCAGGATCTCCGGTTTCAACCGCGCACCGTGGCAGGCCGGGCAGGGAAGAGTGGCGATGAACTGCTCCATCTCCTGACGCCACTCCTGTGAGCTGGTCTCACGATACCAGCGCTCGAGGGTGGGGATCACGCCATTAAAAGCACGAATGTAGGTGCGCGTACGACCTTTTGTGGAGGTGTAGTTAAATTTGATTTTTGTCCCTCGCGTCCCGTGAAGGATCAAATCCAGTTTCTCCGCTGGAAGATCTCCTAAAGGGAGGTTGGGATCGATATCAAACATCTCGCACAGGGCGCTCATCTCCGCTTCGAACCAGCGGCTCTTGGAATTCGCCCATGGGAGCAGCCCCCCGCCTTCAAGGCTACGGGTTTGATCGACGATAAGCTCAGGATCGATCTCCTTGCGATAGCCCAGGCCGCTACACTCGGGGCAGGCACCGTAGGGATTGTTGAACGAGAACATCCGCGGGGAGAGCTCATTGTAGCTCACCCCACAATGGATGCAGGCATAGTGCTCGCTGTAGAGGTGTTCTTCTCCCTTGCCAGTGATGACGTTTATGACTCCTCCCCCGCGCTTTAGGGCAGTCTCCACCGAGTCGGCGATCCGGGAGCGCTTGCGCGGCTCCACGACCACCCGGTCGACTACGATGTCGATCGTGTGCTTCTTCTGCTTGACGAGCTCGATCTCTTCGTATAGGGTGCGGGTGACCCCGTCGACGCGCACGCGGGTGAACCCCTCCTGACGGATCTCCGTAAACGTCTTTCTGTACTCCCCCTTGCGACCCCGCACCACCGGAGCGAGGATCTGTACCTTGGTCCCTTGTGGGAAGGCCATGATCGCGTCAATGATCTGTTGCGCCGACTGTTGCGTGATCGGCTGGCCACAACGGGGGCAGTGAGGATGCCCAATGCGGGCATAAAGGAGTCGCAGGTAGTCGTATATCTCAGTCACCGTCCCCACGGTCGAACGCGGATTGTGGCTACGCGTCTTCTGATCGATGGAGATCGCCGGTGAAAGCCCTTCGATAAAATCAACATCCGGTTTTTCCATCTGGCCGAGGAACTGTCGGGCATAGGCGGAGAGCGACTCCACGTAGCGGCGTTGCCCCTCGGCGTAAATCGTGTCAAAGGCGAGCGAGCTCTTTCCCGATCCGGAGATCCCGGTGATGACGACCAGTTGATCACGTGGAATTTCCAGGTCGATGTTTTTTAGGTTGTGCTCTCTGGCGCCTTTTACACGCAGGAAGTTCATAGTTTCTTTTTAAGCGTTCTTATCTCATCGCGCAGCGCCGCGGCAAGCTCAAACTCCAGCCGCTCGGCCGCCTGCAACATCTCCTTCTCGAGTTGTTTAATCGCCGCGATGATCTTTTCTGGCGAAAGGCCTTCGATCTCTTTTAGCGGCGGGTGGGTTACCGGTTGCGGGGCACGCATTGACTGTACGATGTCGGTGACGGCGCGCTCGATCGTCTTTGGAGTTATCCCGTGTTTCCTATTGTGCGCGACCTGGACGGCGCGGCGCCGGTTCGTCTCATCGACAGCGTGGCGGATGGAATCAGTGATAGTGTCGGCATACAGGAGGACCTTTCCGCGTACATTCCGCGCCGCTCTGCCGATCGTTTGGATGAGGGAGGTCCCCGAGCGGAGGAACCCCTCCTTGTCTGCATCGAGGATCGCTACCAGCGACACCTCGGGAAGGTCCAGCCCCTCTCGCAGTAGGTTGATCCCCACCAGCACATCGAACTTTCCCAGCCGCAGGTCGCGCAGGATCTCGACCCGGTCAAGGGTGTCGATCTCGGAGTGAAGGTACCGCGCTTTGATCCCCAAATCGACCAGGTACTCGGTGAGATCCTCGGCCATGCGTTTGGTAAGGGTGGTGACCAACACCCGCTCGCTTCGCTCGATCACGGCGCGGATCTCTTCAAGCAGGTGATCGACCTGGCCGGTGACCGGTTGGACCACTACTTCTGGATCGACGAGACCGGTCGGTCGGATGATCTGCTCCACCACTTGTTGGCCGTGCCGCTCTTCATACGGGCCCGGCGTCGCTGAGGTGAAGATCGCTTGGTTCAGGTGCTCTTCGAACTCCGGGAACATGAGCGGCCGGTTGTCAAGCGCAGAGGGCAGACGGAACCCATACTCGACCAACGTCTCCTTGCGCGAGCGGTCCCCGTGATACATTCCACGGATCTGAGGTACGGTCTGGTGCGACTCGTCGATCACCATCAGGAAGTCCTCGGGAAAGTAGTCGAGGAGGACCGACGGAGGCTGCCCGGCTGCCCGGCCGTCGAGGTGACGTGAGTAGTTCTCGATTCCCGAGCAGTAACCCATCTCCTGCATCATCTCCAGGTCGTAGCGCGTTCGCTGTTCGAGCCTTTGTGCCTCGAGGAGCTTCTCCTGCCCCCGCAGCTGCGCCAGGCGCTCCTCCAATTCCTCCTCGATCGCCTCGATAGCACGCCGCGTCCGCTCGCGCGGGGTGATGAAGTGTGAGGCGGGGTAGATCGTCGCTTCTTCCTCTTCCCGGAGTGTATGGCCGGTGATCGGATCGAGGATCGCGATCCGCTCGATCTCATCACCGAAGAACTCGAGGCGCACCACGTTCTCCTGATAGGCGGGGATAATCTCCAGTGTGTCCCCTTTAGCACGGAAGGTCCCACGCTCAAACCCGATTTCGTTGCGGTTATATTGCAAGGTGACAAGGTCGCGCATCACCTCGTCGCGATCCTTTTCATCGCCCAAGGTGAGGCTTACAGACATGTCGTGGTAGTTCTCCGGCGAGCCAAGGCCGTAGATACAGGAGACCGAAGCGACGATGATCACATCACGACGTTCGAACAGGGCGCAGGTGGCAGCGTGGCGGAGGCGGTCGATCTCGTCGTTGATCGAGGAGTCCTTCTCGATGTAGGTGTCGGTCTGCGGAAGGTAGGCCTCTGGCTGGTAGTAGTCGTAGTAGGAGACAAAGTAGTGAACCGCGTTTTCCGGGAAGAGCTCGTGGAACTCGTTGCAAAGCTGTGCGGTAAGGGTCTTGTTGTGGGCGATCACCAGCGTTGGCCGCTGCACGGCCTGGATGACGTGGGCGATAGTGAACGTCTTTCCGGTTCCGGTCGCCCCGAGGAGCGTCTGAAACTTCATTCCAGAAGAGACCCCCTCGGTAAGCTGTGCGATCGCTCGAGGCTGGTCCCCCCGTGGAATTAAGCGTTTAGAAATTTGAAATCCTGCTTTTTCTCCGACTCTTAGTATACTCATCCTATCGTACATGGTAGCAATTCCGTGCAGGAGGATCAATGAAAGAAATGGGGCGCTTCTTGAAAAGACACTCGGGATGAGGAAAGATCTTCATACCCGAAAATCAAAAGGGGGGCTTAACTTGAAACAGGCGCTTATCCTTCTATTGGCAGGTTTTTCCCTCGTCTTGGTCTCATCGATTGCTATCGCGCAGAGTACATCCACTCAGGATGAAACACAGACAGGATCAGAGACAATTGCAGCCGTGGTAAACGGTGAGATTATTAACAAAGACGAGTTGGCGGCAGCCGCGGGCTTAAACAGCATATTCCAGGTGCTTTTTACGCAATTTTTACATTTTGGCCAGGTCCTTCTCTCCACCCCTGAAGGAGAGGCCTTCTTACGCGCCTATCAACTCGATGTGCTCCACCAGATGATAGATAGTCGTCTGTTGGTGCAAAAGGCGATTGAAGAAGCGATTGACGTGGACGAGGCAACGGTCGAGGAGCGGGTCGAGGGGCAACTCGATCAGATCATGGAGGAGAACCAACTGACGCTTGAGGAGATCGACGGAATCTTGAAACAGCAGGGATCATCCTTGGATGAGTACAAGGAACGATTGCGGACCTCCTTCCGCGAGCAACTTCTGGTTCAAGGGCTCCATGAGAAGATCGTCCAGGACACCGCAGTGAGCGATGAGGAGATAGCAACCTATTACGAAGAGCACGGGGATGAATTTGCTTCCGAAGATGAATCCATCCCTCCGCTTACCGAGGTAGAAGATCAGATCCGTGAGAAGCTTCTGCCAAAGATCGAAGCCGATACCTGGGAGGCATGGTTCAGTGAGGCGAAAGAAGAGGCGGAAATCAGGATACTTTTTTAAAAAGCTCGATCCAAAGCCTTATCTATCTTTAAGGAAAATGAAGGTGTGGGGTGGTCACGATCGGTTTTTCCTGGGTCTTTGAAGGAGCAAAGGCCACCGTATCCCTGGTTTTCCTCTTCTTATAAAAATCCTCCGCTTTATACCCTTAAGCGAGCTTAAGGTCCTCAACGTCGGAGATAAACTCCGACGCTACATCCGTTTTTGTAGCGTCGCACCTTGCCTGCCTGTCGCATCCACAAGGCAGACAGGTGTGCTTGGGGAGTGTAGTAAGTCCGTTCAGAATCTACTACACCCCCCAGGTTACCTTTAATGCAGCAAAGCGGTACATCAAATTGCAGAATGAGGACCAACTTCGCTTTGACCTTTCAATACCCCACAGCTTGCTGCAGGATTCTTTACTGGCAAGAGGCAACGGCCATAACGGCGAATAACGCTGCTAGTGGCGAGCCTCAAGCCTGCAGGGTAAAGTTTGCGAGTTAATCTGCGCTTTTTAGTTGATGGTCTGGCCACGCGATTCAGGGACCAAAGCCGCTAAACACGTGCGCTTGCATTAAAGAGTATTCTCGTTTAAACCCCGAGCCGGCGCCTCATCCCACCGAAAACAGATTCAACAGAAGTAAAGGGGATATTTAAGAGAATTTCCCTTGCTAGAAGGAGGAAAGTCCTTAATCGTCAGGGTCATCTGTCCTCTCTTTGGGGCGATCTTTTAAAGAGAATAAGAGCCATGGAGACGCATGAGTTCATTGAGAAGCTCCTTTCTCAGGTTTCACTCGACGAGATCGATTTCGCCTGTGACCTTGAGCGGGTTCTTGCTGAAGAGGTGAAGTACCTGCGGCAGGTCATCAATGCCTGTGCTACCCAAGATGCCCTTGAGAGGGACGGCGTCATCACTGAGCTGCGGGCGCGCCTTGCCGAAAAGGACGCACAGATAGCCCTACTCCTCAACGAGAATCGTTTCCTTAAAGGGCATTTTCCTTCTCCTTCAAGTTGAATTCCTCCTGCGCATCCCGTAGGTTTAGCTTGGAATGGCAATAACGGGATTAAGCGAACGACTCTCAAGAGCAAGAGAAGAGTACGCTGCTCTCGAGAAGCAACTAAGCGACCACAAGGTAATCGCCGCTCCCTCTTACCGCGACCTGGCCCAGCGCTATGCCCGCCTGCGCGAGGTCATTCACCTGGGAGAGGAGTGGGAAAGGCTCACATCCTCCATCGCCGAAGAAGAGGAGCTGTGGGAGAGTGAGGAGGAGCTGCGAGGTCAGATCGAAGAGGCGATGGAGAAGGACCGTCACCGGTTGGAACAGGTGGAGGGAGAGTTTCTCCGTCTTCTTATCCCACTCGATCCCAATGACCGCAAGAGTGCAATCGTGGAGATCCGCGCCGGAACCGGAGGCGATGAATCGAGCCTGTTTGCTGCCGACATATTTCGCATGTACGCCCGCTACGCTGAAGCAAAGCACTTTAAGGTCTCTTTACTCGATAGTCACCCTACCCCTCTTGGCGGGTTCAAGCAGATTGTGTTCGCCGTTGAGAAGGAGGGCGCCTACGGCCGATTCCGCTACGAGTCCGGCGTGCATCGAGTGCAGCGAGTTCCTGCAACAGAGTCCTCGGGCCGCATCCACACTTCAACCGCGACGGTCGTCGTCCTCCCCGAGGCTGAAGAAGTAGAGGTCACTATCGACCCCAAGGACTTAAAGATCGATACCTTCCGTTCCACCGGTCCAGGGGGGCAGAGCGTGAACACGACCGATTCCGCGGTGCGGATCACTCACCTCCCCACAGGGCTGGTGGTGAGCTGCCAGGATGAAAAGTCGCAGCACAAGAACAAGGCCCAGGCGCTACGCGTCCTGCGCGCTCGGCTTAAAGATCGCTACGAGAAGGAACAGGAGGCGCAACTTACAGCGACGCGACGCAGACAGATCGGCTCCGGCGATCGCAGCGAGAAGATTCGTACCTACAACTTCCCGCAGAACCGGGTGACCGATCACCGGATTAACTTTAGCCTCTATGACCTTGCAGGAATCCTTGAGGGGGACCTCGATCTGTTGATCGATAAGCTCCACGCGGCAGCTGCGGAAGAGATCGTGGTTTAAAACATCCCTTTAAGTCTTGATTTTGGGCGAATTGTTCCTTGACAAGCGCTCGCCCCGTTGCTACCATAATACCGGTTTTGGGGTCTGTAGCTCAGTTGGTTAGAGCGCTCGCCTGATAAGCGGGAGGTCCCTGGTTCGAGTCCAGGCAGGCCCATTCTTTCACCCCATGCTCCGCTTAGTGTATAATGCTGTATTACCTGTTATGAGAGGGCACACACAGGTTGAAGGAGGGACTATGGCCGATGATGTTCAGGGCGGCGATGAGAAGTTGGTGAAAGTTATTGATAAAGGAGTAGGGGGACAGATTCACGTTCGTCTTTCCCGATTCCGTGAGCGTGACTACCTTGACATCCGCAACTTCTACGAGGCCGAGGAGGGTGAGTGGAGGCCGACCCGGAAGGGGATTGCTATCCCAGTCGAATTGTACGCGGAGCTGATGGCAGCTCTCAAGGAGGCCGAACCACTGATCGTGAAGCGTTCTAAGGAAGAAGCGTCAGAGCAAGAAGCGGCTTCGTAGTCCAGTTACCCTATGCGCCAATCTTCCTTGATGGTGGAAGCCGCATTTCAGCATAATTTGGTGTTAGCAATCGGTCCCGTCGTCTAGTGGCCTAGGATATCGGGCTCTCATCCCGGCGACAGGGGTTCGAATCCCCTCGGGACCACAGTTCTTCTTTCAGTTACTTAGGCTCGTCCCTAGCGAACTGATTGGAGAACGGCTCGAGGAATCGTTCTCTCCACTGCCCATAAGGTGAGCGGAAGTTCAAGTCCCATCAGACGTGTGAATCTTAGTATTGTGGCCTCTGGCTCGTCTCATTTGTGAGTCAGGTGGCGGGGTGCTTCCGAGTGAAAAGACCTATAGCCTGCCTTGTAGTTTGTTTAATGTCCGTACATGTGGTATTACTGGTATAACTCGGAGCTAGAAGGTGAAGTACAGTGAATAACGGCCAGATCAACTTGATCTTCGCGTGGATCTGGATTTCTCTGGGTTTCGTTTCGGGAGCTGCCCAAGGGATGTTCTTCCATCGTGAAGGGTGGTTAGGAGGCTACACCGCCTTCAAGCGTAGGCTCTATCGCTTGGCACATATCTCGATCTTCGCCCTGGCGATGATCAATCTGCTGTTTTACTTCACGGTTCAAGTCTTGCCGTCTCCCTCTCTTGCAGCTGAAATCGCCTCCTGGGGATTTCTCGTTGGCGCGGTGTTAATGCCGTTCTGCTGTCTCATAGTAGCGCACATTCCCAAGCTTAGAATGATCTTCTCGATACCAGTACTTAGCCTGTTTCTATCAGGAATCCTTACCGGTTGGGAGGTGTTCAAGCTATGAGGGTTGGTTTCATCGCTATGAGCGGTGTGAGGGCTCACAATGAAGAATTAACCGAACTCGGTTTAACCCTCCCTGGTTTTGTGGAACGAAACAAGATCATTGCCTCTTTGCCTAGCTTGTCCCTTCTTACCTTGGCTGCGTTGACGCCCAAAGAGTTCGAAGTGGAGTACGTAGAGGTGGCAGACCTGAATGAAGAGGACTCTCTTCGCGATGATTGCGATCTGGTAGCGATTAGTTCGTATTCGGCGCAGATCTACGAAGCTTACGAACTCGCGGACCGATATCGTCGTAGGAATGTGCCTGTCGTGATGGGAGGCCTGCACGTCACCGCCCTGCCTGAAGAGGCTAGGGAACACTGCACGAGTGTCGTCGTAGGCGAGGGAGAGGCCCTGTGGTCTCAGGTTCTGGCGGACTTGAGGAACGGTGGACTACAACCTTACTACGTCCAGTCACCTTTGGGAAGCTATGACCTGATGAGTGCTCCTATCCCTAGGTACGATCTTCTCGATCCGGACAAATACAACCGCCTGACTGTCCAAACGAGCCGAGGGTGTCCACATCGATGTGAGTTTTGCGCAAGTTCGATCCTATTGTCGCCGAAGTACAAACTCAAACCGGTCTCTAAGGTACTCGAGGAGATCCAGGCAATCAAGAGAATATGGGATAGACCGTTCATAGAGTTCGCCGATGACAACACGTTTGTAGATTTCCGACGCTCCAAAGAGCTGCTGCGCGCGTTGATCAAGGAAAAGGTCCGTTGGTTCACAGAGACCGATATCTCCGTTGCCAGAGATAGTGAACTTCTGAGTCTGATGCGCGATTCCGGATGCAAGATGGTCCTAATCGGGTTAGAGAGTACACGGAAAGAGAGCCTTGACGGAATCGAGTTGAACGCAAACTGGAAGATGAAGCAGCAGCAGGACTACATCGATGCTATTGCCCGTATTCAGTCCTATGGGATTAGGGTCATCGGCTGCTTTGTTCTGGGCTTGGACGGCGATACCCCGCAGATCTTCGGGGAGGTCCACAACTTCGTGAAGGATTCCGGCCTATATGATGTGCAGATCACTTTTCAGACAGCTTTTCCAGGTACGCCGCTGTATGAGAGGTTAAAGCAAGAGGGGCGAATCATTCGGGATCGTGCTTGGGAACTCTGTACCCTTTTTGACATCAACCACGTGCCGAAGAACATGACGGTTGAAGAGCTGCAGAACGGTTTCTTATGGCTAGCTGAAACCCTCTATTCGACCGAAGAGACCGAAGAACGCCGTGAGAATTTCAAAAGGATGTTAAGGTCATCCCCTAATTTTGGCCGAAGAGCTCAGGCCATTTGATCTCCAAAACCTCTTTGGACTATGGGAGGTGTATAGCTGACTAACAGTAAACCAAGGGTTGTGTACTGGAGGCCTGAGCGTGTGAAGGTTGGTGGTGTGCCTAAAAGGGAGGGGAAAATGGAAATAAGGAAACGGAAGTTCTACAGAGCGGTGTTTATGGTAGTAGGCTGGTATGACCTCATATTGGGCTTCGCGTTCTTCTTTTTCTTTCGAGGCGTTTATTCCTTGTTCAGCGTCAAACTGCCGGACAACCCGGCTTACGTGCACCTGGCTGCCGCGTTTATCTTCGTACAGGGGCTTGCCTATTTGTTCGTCTATTTCAATATGGAACGAAACGTCGACCTCGTCAGAGTAGGAACCATTTACAAAACAGCTTACATCGGTGTCTCTTTTTACCATTGGGCCGCTGGAACATTACCTCATGCAATGTTCGTCTTGTTTGGGTTCTTGGATCTCGTCTTTCTGTTGCTCTTTCTGCTCTACTTAAGAGAGGTTGCTATAGCTGCCAAGGTGAAGAGGTAGTTCTGCCTAGGAACACCTCTCGCGAGAGGATGGCCGTACCATCTTGATGGCGTGGTGGGCTTCATCGGGAATTAGAGAAGCCATCTTCCTTGAGGGTTCTATCTTCGTTCACCTAGGCTCTCTTGAAACAGTGATTGGCCAGTATGGAAAAAGTCGATGAGATCATTTTTCAAAGAGAGTTTCACGTCCACGCGCACGTCAAGATGAAAGTTCTCCAATCGTTCACGTCGGCTCCACCACGCCTTTCTTCCAAAGAGGGGTTTCTTGGCTACAAGATGCTGCGCCGGTCGATCGTTTCATCTTGACGGCACATACGGTCGCTGGTAGGCTGTAGCGCTATGAGCAGGTTTCCCTATCTCCTTATCGCCGGCCTTGTTGTTGGCCTTGACCGCCTTCTCAAAGGGTGGGCAGCGAGTTCTCTGACCCTTTCCGATCCGCGCCCTCTCCTCGGCCAGGCGATCCGACTGACGCGGGTGCATAACGTCGGTGGTGCATTTGGGATCTTCCACGGAAATGGGAACCTGTTCGTCGCTGTCTCATCGATTGTGGCGGTGGGGCTGCTTATTCTACTGCTCGCGGCGAATCTACGAGGCCCTATTCTAAAGATAGGTTTGGCTTTAGTTCTCGGAGGGGCAATCGGAAACCTAATCGATCGGCTATACTTTGGATACGTGCTTGACTTCTTTGAGGTCCGCGGCTTTCCCGTCTTCAACCTGGCAGATGCCTGCATCACTGTGGGGGTGGGGCTGATCCTCATTCATACATTCCTGGGGGGTGAGAAGGATCGAACTTCGGGGCAAATTCATCGTCTTTGAGGGGCTCGACTTCACCGGAAAGTCGACGCAAGTGACCCTGCTCGCCGAACGACTCACCCAAGTTGGCTACTCGGTGATAACCACTCGAGAGCCAGGTGGTACTTCACTGGGAGAAGCAGTACGAAAAGTAATACTCTCAACGAAGAATGTAGACCTTCTCCCCCTCTCAGAACTCCTTCTATTCATCACCTGTCGCGCACAACTATCCGTGGAAGTAATCGCCCCTGCTTTAGAAGAAGCGAAGGTTGTCGTCTCCAGTCGTTATCGCCTGTCAAGCCTCGCCTACCAGGGGTACGGTCGTGGGGTCGACCTCGATCTAATTCGACGACTGAATGGGGCCGCCACGGGTGGGCGTCACCCGGATCTCACCTTCCTCATCGACCTTCCTGCCAAGGTTGCCCTGGCGCGCAAGCGCGGGAAGGGTGACCGTATTGAGGGGGAGGATATCGCTTTTTACCAGCGCGTCCGCCAGGGGTATCTGGAACTTGCGCAGGATGATCCGCTCATCCATCGTATCGACGGTACCCAGTCCGTGCAACAGATCGCTAAAGCGGTGGCAAGCTACCTCGATCCATAAGCTTTTGTCGAAAGCCTAACCAATCGGGTATCATGAAGCGGGTAAGAATCGAGAGCAAGGGGTGACCAAATGGACTTTGTATGTGTGAAGAATGACTTGGTGTTCGGGGTAAAGCTCTCAAGCTATGCCTTAGGGACTCGTAGTAGCATGCCGATTCTCTCGGGCTTGAAGATGGAAATCGAGGGGGATCGGTTGCGCCTTTACGCGACCGACCTCGAGCGGGCGGTACGCTGCGAGATTACGATTGACAACCAAGCCGGCGATGAGGCAGTGGTGCTGAATGGAGCTGTCCTCTCACAGATCGCGGCTCACCTTCCGGAAGACGAGCGAATCACGTTGAAGACCGACGCCGAGAATGGAACAGTTGTCAAACTACGATGCGGGGAAGCGTCGTTTGACCTTCCGACACTCCCTGTGGAGGACTACCCCGAGGTTCCCTCACTCCCGCAGACCAAAATCGCCTCACTCAAGGTCAAGAACTTTCACCAGGGGCTCGACCAGACGGCCTTCGCCACGCTTAAAGCGGCGGAGACGACCCGCCTCAGTCTCACCGGTGTAGATGTCGTTCTTAAAAGCGCCTCCCTGAAGATGGTCGCCACCAACGGCTACCGCCTCGCGATGAAGACAGTAGGGGTGGATGAGGTTTTCGAGGAGGGAGAATACCTCATCGACGCCAGCGTCCTTACCGACCTGGATCGGGTCCTATCCCAGGTAGAGGAGGAGACGGTCGATCTGTATAAGGGGGAAGGACAGCTCTTCTTCCAGTCAGGTGGAGTGACGTTCATGGCAAGGACGATCGCCGAGGAGTTCCCTGACTTCGAGCGAGTGATTCCCAAGGAGAATCCGATCTCCCTCGTCTTCGACCGCCGCGCCTTCCTGGAGACGATGCAGCGAATCGAGATCACTGCAGCAGAGGAATCGGGAGCGGTGACCCTTCGTGTTGCAAACGAGGAGAGCGCTGCCCGGATCAACTCTGCCGACAAGGTGAAAGGAGAGGCGGAGGAGCGCGTGCGCTTAAAGAAGGTCCCATCAGGGGAAATCGAGGTCTCGTTTAAGGCCGAATACCTGATCGATGCACTCAAGCGGATGCACTCCGAGGAGACCGTGCTTTGGCTCTCTTCCTCGGAGAAGGCAGGCCTGATCGAGCCCTCAGGGGAGAAGATTGCTCCAGAAGACGAGGGATTCCTCTACGTCTGTATGCCGGTTCGCCTCGGCGGCTAGCTGACGGCTATCTTCCTTCACACCCCCCGAGCTGGAGAGGGATTCGTTCGTAGCGTCGTACCTCGTGTGCGACGTTCCTTCTTCGGCGGACACAGGTCCCGCCGCTACACCGTGGCTAAGCTAATCGGCGAGCGCGGCACGGGCGGCTGCGACGCCGCTTGCAAGTGCCTCGTTGAGCTTGGAAACCTGGGAGCCCCCCCCTTGCGCGAAGGAACGGTTTCCCCCTCCACCGCCGCCGAGGGACTCGGTCATGGTGTGGAGAAGTGTGCTCGCATCAACAGCACCAAGGCCTTTGCTCACCTTGCAGACCGCAATTCCCCGATCACCGGCGTTTCCAACTAGAAGGACGACCGCCGGACGCGATTTCTCTTCGAGCAGATCGACGAGGTGCTTGATCTCCTCGGGACTCATGTCTAACCGGCCGGAGAGGAGGGTCACTTTACCGTGTTTCTCCCCATGAGCGCGGATCTCATCGCGCTTTCTTTTGAGGGTCTCCTCGGTCATTTGCTTCGAGCTTTCGCGTAAGGTGGCGATCTCATCGCGCAGGTACGCTAGGCCCGCAAGCGGCTCCTCACCTAGCTCAGCTCTTAGCTGCCGGAGGAGATCCTCCTGAGAGCGAAATTGAGCAAGCACTCCATCGCCGGTGACGGCACGGATCCTTCGCGTTCCTGCAGCGACACTCTCCTCGGAGATGACCTTGATCAGGCCGATCTCCCCGCTTCGCGTCACATGAGTTCCACCGCACAGCTCGCGGCTGAAGTCGCCGACCGAGACAACGCGGACGAGATCCTTCCCCTTGTACTCCTCTTCAAAATGAGCTGCGGCCCCTGAGGTTTTGGCCTCATCAAGCGGTATCTCTTCGGTATCGACCGGCAGATCCTTCATAACGACGGCGTTGGCGAGGTCCTCCACGCGAACGATCTCCTCGTCCGTCATTTTCTCGAAGTGGGAGAAGTCAAAGCGCAGTTCCTCGTCAGAGACGTAAGAACCAGCCTGGATCACATGTTCCCCGAGCACCTCGCGTAGGGCGGCGTGCAACAGGTGGGTCGCAGTATGGTTGCGTGCGATGCGTGCTCGTCGTTTTGCATCGACGACCAGAAGGCAGCGATCTCCCAACTCGAACTGCCCTTCTACGGCAGCTAGTCGATGAAATACCGCTCCACTAGGATCCCTCTTAACATCGACAATACGTGCTTGGCCTTCCCTCGTCAGATTGTCAACCATTCCCGTGTCAGCAATTTGACCACCAGCCTCTGCATAGAATGGGGTCTGGTCAAACACAAGATCGAGTAGCTCTGAGGTGTCGCTGCGGTGACGGTGCTCGACAATCTCTGCCTCATCCTCTGTCTTGTCATACCCGAGAAAGCGCGTCTGTTGTGTGGCGAAAACACTCTTCACTGATTCCATCCCCTCGGCGAATCGCACTGTAGCAGCTGCTCTCCGTGAAAGCTCTTGGTGATGTGACTTGATCTTGTAATAGCCATCTATGTCAACAGATACTCCTGCATAGTCTGCAATCTCTTCGGTCAACTCAAGAGGAAAGCCATACGTATCGTAGAGTTCAAATGCCACTTTGTCAGGAATCCTCTTTTTACCGCTAGAAAGCAAGTCCTCCAAGATCTCCTGCAATCGTTTCTCACCGTTACGAAGCGTCTTGCGGAACGTCTCTTCCTCACGTGCGATGGAGCGCTCTGCCAATGAACGAGCAGAAACGATCTCTGGGTAGGTTTCGCCTAACGTCTCGATCACCGGTTCAACCAAGCCTTGCAAAGAGCCTGGAGGGAGTTGCAGCTTTTCGCTGGCGCGGATGGCACTTCGCAAAATACGTCGTAGAACGTAGCCCTGCTTTTCATTTCCCGGTAGCACACCGTCGGCAATGAGGAAGACGACTCCGCGAATGTGGTCAGCAATGAGGTTTCGATTAGGTAAGTCCTCTTCTGTCAGCGAGCGAGACGCCTCCTCCTCGATTGCCTCAACAATTGGTCTAAACAAGTCGATCTCAAAGTCACTTGCTACCCCCTGCAGTACGGCAGCGGTTCGTTCAAGGCCCATTCCGGTGTCGATGTTCTTCCGTTTAAGAGGAGCGAGGTTCCCATCCTCTTGCATGTCGTACTGCATGAACACCAGGTTCCAGATCTCGGAGAACCGGTTGCAGTCGCAGGCAACACCGCGACAGTCCGGTCCACAGTCCTTGGCCTCTCCGGCGTCGTAGAAAATCTCGGAATCAGGTCCGCACGGCCCGGTTTTCCCCACCGGCCCCCACCAATTGTGTTCCTTTCCCAATCGGACAATTCGCTCAGGGGGTAGGCCGATGACATCCCTCCAAATAGCGTATGCCTCCTCATCCTCCTCGTATACCGATACCCACAGTTGCTCATGAGGGATCGACAGTTCCCTGGCAACAAACTCCCACGCGAGTTTGATCGCCCCCTCCTTGAAGTAGTCTCCGAAAGAGAAGTTTCCCAACATCTCGAAGAAGGTGTGGTGGAAGGCGGTCTTTCCGACTTTTTCGATATCGGTAGCACGAAAGCACTTCTGACACGTGGCCACACGAGGGGAAGGCGGATCGACATGCCCCCAGAAGCTATCTTTGAACTGGACCATCCCTGCCGAGGTGAACAGAAGTGTTGTATCCTTGGGCACTAACGAAGCGCTTGGGAGGACCTTATGCCCTCGCTTTGCAAAGTAATCAAGATATAGCTTGCGAAGCTGGTCGGTCTGCATGAAATCCCCTCGTCAACGATGTAGCCTAATTCTAGGTACCTGGAGATCTCGATTCAACTCCAAATTCAGCGCCAGGGTTTTCCAAAGTCCCAACCCTAATATGGGAAACTCATTCTCGATTATGCAGCCGGGGTTGTTATCAAGACTTACGCATGCGTGGGTCTAGAGCATCCCGCAGGCCATCACCAAACACGTTGAAGCCGAGCACAGAGAGCATAATGGCGATTCCTGGGAAGGTTACAATCCACGGGGAGACCAGGAGAAGAAGCCTGCCGTCGCTCAGCATCACTCCCCATTCGGGAGTGGGTGGTTGAGCGCCCAGCCCAAGGAAGCCAAGGGCTGCGGCATTGAGAATTGCTGAAGCGATTGTCAACGTGCTTTGTACAATAAGAGGTGACAACGCATTAACTAAAATATGTCGGAGCATGATTCGCAAATGACTCGCGCCCAGGGCTCTAGCGGCCTCTACGTAGTCTGTCACCTTGGTTTCCAGCACGGACGAGCGAACGATTCTGGCGAATTGAGGAATCGTAACGATACCTATGGCTATCATGGTATTCCATAACCCGGGTCCTAGAATAGCTACAATGGCGATCGCCAGAAGCACGTACGGAATGGCTAACATGATGTCCATTAATCGCATCAACACACTGTCCGGCCAACTGCCAAAGTACCCTGCTACAAGACCGATGGTTGTTCCAAAGAACAGTCCTATCGAGACGGATATGACCCCGATGATCATGGATATTCGAGCACCGTGAATAATCCGACTTAACAGATCCCTCCCAAGTTCATCGGTCCCAAGAAGGTGCGTTCTGGAGGGAGGTTTTTGTACGCTTTTCCAATCTTGTTCGATTGGATCATACGGGGTAATGAAATTCGCAAATGCCGCCATGAAAAGAAACGCCCCAATCAACGCCATGCCTACTATGGCCAAGCGGTTCTTTCGTAATCGTTTTAGGGCGTCGAGAAATAGAGAAGATCGTACCGGTTCTTTGTCTGTCTCCCTTCTCTGCCTCTGCCAATGTAGAACCTTAATCATATTTTATTCTCGGGTTAATCCACGCGTAAGAAAGGTCGACCAAGAGATTAATGATGATAAAGACAGCCCCGATAAAAAGCACACCCCCCTGCACAGCTGGATAGTCACGCGCGTTGATGGAGTCGAGTAACCATGTTCCAAGACCAGGCCAAGCGAAGACTGTCTCGGTCAGAATGGCTCCTCCCAAGAGCAGTCCAAAATTGAGCCCGACGACCGTGACCACGGGAATCAAAGCATTTTTTAGAGCATGTTTCATCACCACAACATTCTCTCGCAGCCCTTTGGCTCTTGCAGTGTTTATGTAGTCCTGGCGCAGAACCTCCAGCATGCTCGATCGTGTCATCCGAGTAGTCATCGCCATGGGAATGGTTCCCAGTGCGATTGCCGGCATGATCAAGTGCCACAATACGTCTCTAAGTGCCGTCCAATTCAAGTGAATGAGCGCATCCAGTGCATAGAACCCACTAACCGGCGAAAAAGCTAGACCGGTTGTAAGGCGGCCGCTGAAGGGCGTGATTCCAAGTAGCAAGGAGAAGAAATAAATCATCATCAATCCTAACCAGAAGACGGGCATAGATATCCCCACCAAAGCGATCAGCATACCAGAGTAATCCCAGATTGAGTACTGCCGCCAGGCTGAGATAATTCCCAGACTAACCCCAACGAGGGAGGAAAAGAGCATGGCAAATAGACTTAGTTCAAATGTTGCAGGGAACCGTTCGGTCAGAATCTTGAGAATCGGGCGCCCTTCTCGTATCGAGTTTCCCCAATCCCCTTGGACTAGATTGCCTAAATAGAGCCCAAAGCGAACGTAGAACGGTCTGTTCAACCCCATTCTTTCGCGAAGCGCCTCAAGGGTCGCTTCGCTGACGTGTTGGCCAAGCATGGTTCTCGCAGGATCACCAGGAATAAATTCAATGAGCAGTGAAACAAAAATTAGTAATCCCAGCAATACAGGGAGAATAGCCAAGGAGCGTCGAACCGTGTACTTCAGCACCTCGTCTCACCCGTTCTTTCTTTAGACAGAAGGTCCGTCTCAGGGAAATAAAAGTAGGGGGAACGCCTATAGTAAACGCTCCCCCTCTATACATAATCTAGGCCGAAGCCAATTTACTTGCTAGACCAGACAAACTCGCAACGTCCCTTGACAACGGGGTTCAAATCGTAGTCGTGGACGTAGTTTCCCACACCAACCATACGGTTGGCAGTGGCCACAGTCAGCCAGGGGGCGTCGCCGTGGATGATCACTTGAGCCTGCTTGTACAGGGCAATGCGCGTATCCACGTCAGCTATCGTCTGAGCAGCGATATTCACCTCGTGCAATGCGTCGCTAATGTAGAAAGCCACATTCCCAGCACTACCCACCGTGGCAGAATCCTTGTCAAGAAGGACGTAGATGAAGTTGTCAGGATCACCGTTATCTCCCATCCATCCCAGCATGCACATCGGATGCTCGCCCTCTTCCGTCTTCTCTAGGTAGGTTCCCCACTCGTAGGTAACAAGTTCAGCCCGGATGCCGACTTCGGCAAGTTGAGCCTGGATGGCTTGGGCGACCAACTTCGGCTGGGGAAAGTAGTCTCGGAAAACCGGCATGTACCAGAGTTCCGTATCAAAACCGTCGGGATAGCCAGCGGCAGCAAGGCACGCCTTAGCCAGATCCGGATCGTAAGGATAATCGACGATTTCGTCGTTCCATCCCCACAAGTTTGACGGCATCGGGTTAACCGCCGCTTCCCCACGTCCCTTGTAGAAGGTGTCGACCAACATCTTCTTGTCGACGGCGTAATTAACGGCCAGCCTGACTAGAAGCTTGTCGAACGGTTCAACCATCTGGTTCATGGCCACATATCCGACGTTCAATCCCGGCGCTTCTAGAAGTTTTAGGTTAGCATCTTCCTCAATCAGCGGGGCATTGTCCGGTGTAACACTGTCCATCACGTCGATGTCGCCCGCCTTGAGGGCCATCAACCGCGCTCCCTCTTCAGGGATCACCTTAAAGATGACACCGTCAAGGTACGGATAGGGTTTGTTCCAGTAGTCCTCGAACGCCTCAAGGACGATCTCGCTTCCACGGGTCCAACTCACAAATTTGAACGGCCCTGTGCCCACCGGGTGGTTACGGAACTCCTCAACGCCCATGTCCTTCATTGCCCGCTCACTAACGATCATCGCTGTGAAGCACGACAGATTAAGAAGGTTCGGCGCGCTCGGGCGGTCCAGCGTGAACTTTACCGTGTAATCGCCGAGTGCTTCCGCCTTGATGATGTAGTTGTACATATATCCCCAATAGGCGAAGTCACCGATGTGGTACGAGTGATTCTCGTCGTACTGTCTCTGGAAGGTAAAGACCACGTCGCTTGAAGTCATCTCGTAGGACGGGTTGTCTCCCCATGGGTGGAACATAACACCCTTTCTGAGAAAGAAGGTCCACTCCAATCCGTCTTCGGAGACTTCGTAGCCGGTTGCCAAGGCAGGATGAACCGCAGAAGTGCCCAGGTCGAACTCGTACAGTGTATTAAAGACGTTTTGGCAGACCTTCACGGATTCACCGTCCGTGATATCCGCTGGATCAAGGCGAACAGAGTCTCCTCCCCGTGCAAAGACCAAAACTCCACCCCGTTCTTGCGCCACGCCCACTACTGCTCCAATCAGCAGTACTAGAATCGCCATCATTGATAGTACACGTGCTATTTTCATACTACAACCTCCTTGCACCCCTCTTGTGTGTGCGATGCAATCGCTCCAAATGTGCGCACATACTCTACTTTTTCTCTTGCTCACCTCCCTTACGACTTGACAGTTGTATTGTCCTAATCCAGTATAACAAGAAAGAGTTTCCAGGGCAATAGAGAGGTGCCTTTTTATCTTAATGAGTAAATCAAGTAGGAATTAATGTATTGCTTTATGTTTCTGAGCCCGTAGGCAGCAAGAAGCGCTTAAATGGAACACAAGTCCTCTTTTGATTGCGATTCAAGCGCGATTCTTAAACTGAAAACTCCTCGGACGGTTGTCCTTGTCCTTGTCCAGTTAAAAGCAGATGATTATACTCACGGCATGATATGAAGGGAGTGGTAGATGGTGTTAATCGGAGATGTTCAAGCACGCGAAATCATCGACTCGCGTGGAAACCCTACGGTCGAAGTCGACGTCATCCTTGAGGACGGCTTCTTCGGCCGGGCCGCCATTCCGTCGGGAGCATCAAAGGGAAAGTTCGAGGCTCTGGAGCTGCGCGACGGTGATCCTAAGAGGTTCCACGGCCGCGGGGTCATGCAGGCCGTAAAGAACGTCATCCAGGAGATCGCGCCGGTCCTGATCGGCCAGGACGCGCTCGCTCAAGCTAGGATTGACCGGCTCCTGATCGATCTCGATGGGACGAAGAACAAGACCCGCTTGGGGGCAAATGCCCTTCTTGGAGTCTCGCTCGCCACGGCTAAAGCCGCGGCGGAGAGCCTGGGACTCCCCTTCTTTTACTACCTTGCCGGAGCCAGAGAGCCGCGCCTTCCACTTCCCCAGATGAACGTGTTAAACGGCGGGCAGCACGCGGATAACAACGTTGATATCCAGGAATTCATGCTTGTTCCCATCGGCGCTACGACATTCCGTGAGGCAGTGAGGTACTGCTCCGAGGTCTTCCACACCCTAAAAGGGATCCTGAAAGGTAAGGGGCTCGCCACCTCGGTCGGCGACGAGGGCGGTTTCGCCCCCAATCTTGGCGAGAATCAGGAGGCGTTGACGCTGCTCGTCGAGGCGATCGAGAAGAGCGGGTATCGACCAGGTGAAGACGTCGCTCTCGCAATCGACGCCGCAGCCACTAGCTTCTACGATGGCTCGTACCGATTCACCGTTAACGGCAGCTCAAAGCAGCTATCGGCTGAGGAACTTGTAGCTATCTATCAGGAGTGGGTGTCGTCCTATCCGCTTGTTTCGATCGAGGACGGGCTTGCTGAGGAGGACGAGGCCGGATGGAAGATTCTTACGGAGCGCCTTGGTGGGAAGCTCCAGATCGTGGGAGATGACATCTTCGTCACTAACCCTGAGCGGCTGCGCCATGGCATCGATGAGGGGATCGCCAACTCTATCCTGATCAAACTCAACCAGATCGGAACCCTTTCAGAGACACTGGAGACGATGGATCTAGCCCATTTTGCCGGCTACACCTGTGTGGTTTCCCACCGCTCCGGGGAGACCGAAGACACGGCAATTGCCGATCTGGCCACTGGAACGGCATGTGGGCAACTAAAGAGCGGATCGATCTCGCGCAGCGAGCGCGTGGCCAAGTACAATCGACTCCTACGGATCGAAGAGGAATTTGAGCTACGACTGGCCTTGTGGCCGGAGCGGTTCCGGCCGTAGGATCGCTGCACTGGAAGATGGGGGGGGGATGCGAACGAGCACGTACGGGTATCCTGCGGCAAAACGTCATGCTAGACGAGGTCACCGGCATATCCTTGTGTGGGCACTTCTTGCTATAGTGTTCTTGCTTACCTTCTTCTATCTTGGTCGTACATTTGAGATAAGGCGACTTCGAGGAAATCTGTCTATCCTAGCGCAACAAGCGAAGGGAGCCCTTGCCACCCAGGAGGAACTACGGGCACGCCTTGCCCTGCAAGATGACCCCGTGATGATCGAGGAGGAGGCACGTAGATTGCTTGGTTTGGTGAAACCGGGCGAAGAAAAGGTCATCTTTATCGAAGGGGATTGAGGGCGTTGACGGAGAAGTTTGTTCATTTACATACCCATTCCGAGTACAGCATTCTGGATTCTTCCTGCAAGATCCCTGCGCTCCTTGACCGAGCCGTAGCCTGCGGTATGCACGCTCTCGCTCTTACCGACCACGGGGTGATGAGCGGGGCGATCAAGTTCTACAAAGAGGCAAAGAAGCGCAAAATTAAGCCGATTATCGGCTGCGAGGTCTACCTTTCTCCCGGGGACCGGCGTGAACGCAGGGTGCGAAACGGCAAGAAGTACTACCATCTTGTTCTGCTCGCTACAAATCAGGAGGGGTATCAGAACCTCATTGCCCTCGTCAGCCTTGGCCATACTGAGGGGTTTTACTACAAACCACGAGTTGATAAGGAACTGTTAAGGCACTATCACACTGGACTGATCGCCCTCTCCGCTTGTGAGAGCGGCGAGATTCCAGTACTCCTGCTTGCCGGCCACGAGGAAGAGGCTGCAACTGCAGCGGCTAAGTACGCTGAGATCTTCGGTGAAGGAAATTTCTACATTGAGCTTCAGGATCACGGAACCGATCGGGGAAGGCTCCTTAAGGAGCGCTTAACGCGGCTTGCTCGGTCGTTAGATCTTCCTCTTGTTGCCACTGCTGATGTCCACTACCTTTCTCCGGAGGACCGCCTTTCACACGAGGTGTTGCTGAATATCCGGGCGAACAAGAGGATCACTGACCCTGACCGGATGTCATTTGACGGAGACGGATATCACTTTCGCAGCTCTGAGGAGATGGTGGAACTCTTCTCCGATGTTCCGGAGGCGATCGAGAACACGTGGGTAATTGCCGAACGCTGTAACCTCGAGCTTCAGTTCGGCTCCACCATGATCCCACCGTTTGCCCTTCCCGAAGGATTCAAGGATGCGGACGAGTACCTGAGGACTCTTGCCTATGAGGGCGCGAAGGCTCGCTTTGAGACTGTGAGCGACGCGGTAGGAGAGCGTCTGGACTACGAGCTTGAGGTAATTGAGAGGATGCAGTATGCCACTTACTTTCTTATCGTGTGGGATTTTGTCCGCTTCGCGCATGATAGTGGCATACCGGTGGGACCTGGGCGTGGCTCAGCCGCAGGGAGCCTTGTCTCCTACTGCCTCGGGATCACCCGAGTCGATCCTTTGAAGTATAATTTGATTTTCGAACGGTTTCTCAACCCTGCCCGCATCAGCATGCCGGACTTTGACATCGACTTCTGTGTCAAAGGCCGTGATCGGGTGATCGATTACGTTAAGGAAAAGTACGGTCAGCAGAAGATGGCCCAGATCGCCACCTATGACCGGATGGCTGCCCGTAGCGTGGTCCGTGACGTGGGACGTGTCCTCGGCGCCCCCTATCGAACGACTGACCGATTGGCCAAGCTGATTCCCTACGGCTACAAGCTACAGACGGCGATAAAGAACGTGGCTGAACTGAAGTCCCTCTATGAGAGCGATGAGGAGGTGCGAAAGATCGTCGACATTGGCCTACGCCTCGAGGGGTTAACGCGCAATGCCTCGACACACGCCGCCGGTGTGGTGATCGCCTCAGACGAGCTGATTCGCCATGTCCCTCTGTTGCACTTGTCCGACGGGGAGATTGTCACCCAATTTGACATGGGAGATGTAGAGGCAGTGGGGCTATTGAAGTTCGACTTTTTAGGTTTGCGTAATCTCACCCTGATCGACGTGACCTGCTCTTCCTTGCAAGAACGAGCAGGGATCAAGATTGATGTGGACCACATCCCGCTTGACGATGCAAAGACCATCAAACTGATCCAGGAGGGGCAGACGGCTGGGATCTTCCAACTTGAGGGTACAGGAATGACGGCGCTTATCCGGCGGGTGCAACCGGACAGTTTCGAGGATTTGATCGCTCTTTTGGCCCTCTACCGCCCGGGGCCGCTGGAGAGTGGAATGACCGATGATTACGTTAAACGACGCAGCGGTCTCCAGCCAGTGAGCTATCCTCATCCGAGTCTAGCGGAGGTCCTTGAGGAGACCTATGGTCTTCCGATCTACCAGGATCAGCTGATGTTGATGGCGCAGAAACTCGCCTCCTTCTCCCTTGCTGAGGCGGACATCCTGAGAAAGGCAATGGGGAAGAAGAAGAAGGACATCATGGCGAGCCTGCGTGAGAAGTTCATCGCCGGCTGTCGGACAAACGGGGTCTCCCAGGAGCTAGCCACTCAGGTATTTAACGATATGGAGAAGTTCGCTCGGTACGGGTTCAACAAAGCTCACGCAACCGCGTACGCCATTGTCTCCTACTGGACCGCTTATCTGAAAGCCAACTACCCGACTCACTTTATGGCGAGCCTCCTTGCCAGCGTGCAGGGGGACACGGATAAGGTAGCACAGTACATCGGCGAGTGTCAGCGGATGGGAATCGAGGTTCTCCCGCCAGACATCAACGAGAGCGAGTGCGACTTCACTCCTGTGAGCGATGGCCGAATTCGCTTCGGTCTCGGGGCGATCAAGCACGTTGGGAACGGAGCAATTGACTCGATTCTTGCCGTGCGGAGAGACGGGTTTTCCTCCTTCTTCGACCTGTGCCAACGGATCGAAGGGAACGGAGTGGATCGGGAAACGTTGGAGGCATTGGTCAAGGCGGGTGCCTTTGACAACCTCGGTGTCACGCGCCGTGGTCTTCTCATGCGACTATCGGAGGGGCTGGAGTTGATGCAGATTGCCCACCGCGAGCGTCAGAGTGGGCAATGTTCCTTTTTCAACGGCGTGGGACAAACATTCGTAGAGCCGACCATCAGGGATGAGGAGTTTCCTCAGGCCGAGCTCCTCTCCTTCGAAAAAGAGCTTCTCGGTCTCTACGTCAGTGCTCATCCCCTTGACCGCCATCGCGAGGCGCTCGCCCTCTATTGCACTCCACTCTCTGAGATCACCACGATCAAAGAGGGAGAGGGTGAAGCCGTGGGGGGGCGGGTGAAGAAGATTCGCCGAATCGCGACAAGAAATGGAAGCCAGATGGCCTTTCTCACCCTAGAGGATGGCACCGCTGAGGCTGAGGTGACGGTCTTCCCAAGGGTTCTGGAGACTGCCTACGAACTGTTGAGCGTGGACCGACTCGTGGGCCTCAAACTCACCGCGGGGAATCGCAACGGCGAACTCAACCTTGTTGCTGACGAGGTTTTCCCACTCGACGAACTTGAAACACGCATGCGGCTCTCCGTCACCCTCACCCTGAAGGAGCCAGAGGTTGATTCAGAGAGGCTTGAAGCAGTCTCCACTTTGATGAAGGAGCACCCGGGAGAGGCGCCGGTTCTGTTCCGTGTGAAAGATGAGGGAGAAAGCGTCGGGGTGATGGCAGGGCCGAGCTTCTGTGTGCATCCCTCCTCTGAGCTGAAGGAGGGGTTGGAAGCGCTGCTTGGTGAGGGGCGGGTCCGCTTCCTAAACGGGGTAAGGCAATGAGCCTCCACCTGCGAGGGGGGCTTCGCTGGCTCTATCCTGGAATGCGGGTGAAGCGTTGGGCCCTGTTATCCCTTTTCTCGATGGGCCTTATCGTCTTTGGCGTACTTGAGATTGTAGGCAAAGAAAGGATTAGGGAGATCTACCGGCTCCTTCCGAAAGGGGAACTGGCTCGCTACGCTTTGGTCGCCGTCATTCTCCTTGTTGGGATCGGTGGGTTCGCCATAGGAGTAGCCTGCCTCGTTCGTTCGATCGCCCGTGGAGTCGCCCCCGGACGAGAGGAGAAACCCTCGGATCTTATCTACCGTACTCGTGTTCTTCAAAAAGGCCCGCGGGTTGTCGCCCTGGGAGGAGGAACCGGCCTCTCCACCCTCCTACGCGGATTAAAGGAGGGGACATCAAACCTCACCGCGGTGGTGACGGTAATGGACGACGGCGGGAGCTCGGGCCGCCTGCGAGACGAACTGGATGTGCTCCCCCCTGGCGATGTTCGCAACTGCATTCTCGCCCTCGCCGCGGACGAGGAAAGGATGGCAAACCTCTTCCAGCACCGCTTCAGTGGAACGACTGACCTTAAGGGACACTCCCTGGGGAACCTCCTCCTGGTAGGGATAGAGCAAGCAACCGGCGGGTTCGACCACGCGATTGAGGAGATGAGCCACATCCTAAACGTGCGCGGCCAGGTCCTTCCAGCGACGCTCTGCAAGACCCACCTCATCGCCCAGATGGAAGATGAGGAATGGGTAGAAGGGGAGACTCGGATCAGCGCCGACCCACGGCGGATCGAACGGATCAGACTCTCCGCTGCAGACGTCAAACCCTACGGCCGGGTTCTTCAAGCGATCGCCCGCGCTGAGTTGATCCTCCTCGGGCCGGGTAGCCTGTTTACCAGCCTTATCCCCAACCTGCTTGTCGAGGGGATCGCCGCGGCGATCGAGGAGGCGGCTGCGGAGAAGATCCTCGTAGCGAACCTGATGACACAACCAGGAGAGACCGCGGGCTATACCCTCCGCGATCACTTGCGCACCCTCGATGAGTACATCGACCTTCACTGCTTTGACGGTGTCATCGTCAATACTTCCCTCCCTGATAAGGATCTCCTTGTCGGCTACCTCGAGGAGGCCGCCGAGCCGGTAGAAGATGACCTGGGAGAAGAGGACCAATACGGGATGGAGGTGATCCGCGCTGACCTCGTGGGGACGATCGAGCTAGAGGGAAAACCGACCGTGAAGCACGATCCCAGCAAGCTAGCACGGGTGATCATCCATCATTCGCGCGCTTTTTCCCGCAGCTTGTTTACCCCTTGATCACGAGAAGGGGACGGAGGCACGCCACCGGTTGGTTGATCCCCGCATCGGTTGCAGCGTGGACCACGCGCTCAACGTCTTTGTAAGCGCCTGGCGCCTCCTCAGCAACCCCACGGAGACTATGCTCACGCAGAATGATTCCATCTGCAGCCATCGCCGACTTCACATCCTTTCCCCAGTATTTCTTGGCCGCTTTCCTGCGTGACAGAGCCCGCCCTGCTCCATGGATTCCACTGCCAAACGCCTTCTCCATCCCAAGGTTTGTCCCCCGCATGACGTAGGAGGCGGTTCCCATCGTGCCGCCGACGAGAGTTGGGTGACCAACAGCTCGATAGTCAGGTGGGGACTCTTTTCGTCCCGGGCCGAACGCCCGCGTCGACCCTTTGCGGTGGACAAGAAGCTCACACGTCGTTCCATCAACGAGGTGGTGCTCAACCTTAACGTTGTTGTGCCCAATGTCATAGACGGTGCGCACTTTCTCTTCTGCCAGGCTGAGGATGCGAGCAAACGATGAACGGACGAGATGGGCGATCACCTGGCGGTTGGCGAAGGCACAGTTTGACCCACAGGCCACAGCGCTCAGGTAACGTTTTCCTTCATCACTTAAGATCGGGGCGCAGACAAGCTCCTTTGACCGAATCGGGATCTGATACCGGCGACTTGCTTGCTCCATCTCCTTTAAGTAGTCCTGGCCGATCTGATGGCCGAGGGCGCGCGAGCCAGTGTGGATGGAGGTGACGACCTGTCCCTCCTCAAGGCCGTAGGCCGCTGCAGCCTCTGGATCGATGATTCGTACCACCGTCTGCACCTCCAGGTAGTGATTTCCCGAGCCAAGGGTCCCCACTTGGCGAAACTGGCGTTGCTTGGCAAGCCGACTGACCACAGTCGGATCAGCCCCAGGGATTTGCCCTTCCTCCTCAATGTGGACCAGGTCTTCCTCCACCCCATAGCCCCGCTTAACGACATAGCGCGCTCCTTCCCGAAGGAGTTGGTCGATCTCATCGAGTGTGAGGCGGAGCTTCCCCTCCGAGCCAAGCCCGGCGGGGACAGTGCGATAGAGGTCATCAGCGAGCTCGGAAAGGACGTCGCTTAAGTCTTCCTTATGGAGCGGGGTGGCGAGAAGCCTGACCCCGCAGTTGATATCGAAGCCGACTCCACCGACCACGACGACCCCCTCCTTGAGGTCGAACGCCCCCACTCCACCGATGGGGAATCCATAACCTGGGTGGACGTCAGGGAGGGCGAGGGCTGCGGTCACGATTCCAGGGAGGCAGGCGACATCGCGCACCTGCCGCAGCGCGTTCCACTCCTTTTTTTCCGCTACGTCAGTTTGTAGCTGTTCGATCGTTTGAATATCGGCGAATATCCGTCCGGGGACCCGCATCTCTCCGCTTTTTTCAAGGAGCCATTCCGACTGTGAGATTCTCTTCAAGGTGAATTCCTCGCTCATCGTTCCTCCTTCAGATATCGACTACACACTGGGCGATCCAAATTTTCCCTTTATGAGCGACGTGAAGCCCGGAATAAGTTACCCCTTTGACCTCAAGCTTCACGCGGTGCCTGGGCGGATCAAGCGGTTCCCCCCACCCTTCTCCTTCGAGGTGGAACCCATCCTTGCCTTGCCGGATATCAACATGAAATCTCGATAGGAAAAGGCCGGTGAGGTCCTTTTGGACCAACAACTCGGACAGCCACTCCACAAGGAGGAGTTCGAGTCGTTCCGCGAATAAGGAGACCCGCTGTGATCGCTTCGGTGCGACCTGCTCCAGGTCGATCATCAAGTTGAACAGCGCCCGCGCCGCCTCACAGAACGCCTCCTCGACCGTCTCCCCGGTCCCACGCAGGCACACATCGGCAGTATGGTCAAGGTATTCAAATGGCATGATCATTTGCACCCCCACTCGCGTCGGTACCGCAGGCAGCGGCATCACCAAATCTTTGCGTAAACAGTGGGGTATAGGCTGCCCCATCTGCGGTGAGGCGGCTCTCCATCAGTATGAGTCGGTCAGCATGCAGGGTCCATCCCGGAAGCTTCCCCAGCGAGCGGATTGCCTCCCTGATCGATCGGTCAGCCCTCCCCTTGATCCTCGCCAGGGTAATGTGTGAGATGGTGGCCTTTCGTTCTTTGGAAAAGCCGATCCTCACCAGTTCGTGGTTGAGGGAGGAGGCGAGATCGCGGAAGGCAGAAGGAGCCTCGCCACCGGCCCATAGAACCCGCGGGCGCTCCGGTGAAGGAAACATCCCCAGCCGGTCTATCGAAAGGTTAAAAGGTTGGATCCGTTTGGTGACTACGCGGCAGAGCTGCTGAAGCTCGACCGTCAGCATGGGATCAATCTCCCCCAGGAAGCGCAGCGTCACGTGGAAGTTCTCTGCTTTTACCCACGAGGCCCGAACCCGCACTAATGAGCGAAGTTCCTCGGAGAGGTTAGAGAGTGCTTCGCGCAGGGGAGTGTCAATCGGGATGCACAGAAACGTGCGCATATTCACCTCCGCACTGGATGATAGCATAACGAGCACCGATCGAACGACTGCTTTTGCTGGATTACGAGGTAAAGAGAAGGAGGGGGAGGACGAGAGTCATCCATTCCTGGGATGAGTAGTTCCATAATTTTTGCGCCTGTGCATGGTCCCGTTGTGAGAAGACACCAGGCGCTTCACGGGCAGCCAGCTCAGGCCAAGTTATTCTCTAACACCCGCAGAGGCTCGCTTACCGCTGCTCCCTTCCGGGCCTGACGGGGTTCACAAACATGCGCCGCAGAGGACTCGACCCTCAACACCGCTTGCCCGAGAACGGACCCTACCGCCTTCCCCCGCCGGGAACCCTTCGGCTCCACTATAGCGGGTTGTGGATTTCAGGGGACCGCTAGCCCCCCACCTAGCACAGGCGTTTTCGGAGGGGGCGGGATTCGAACCCGCGGTACCCGAAGGTACACCAGTTCTCCAAACTAGCGGCTTAGACCGCTCACCCACCCCTCCTGCTTTATTGATCATTCTAGGGGCAAAGGGCCACGATTTCAACCGCACTTACGTTCTGAAGGCTACTTCTTGGATCCAATTGGACAGGAGATCTTAACCAGGATGCGCTACCGCCTGCGCCACATTCCGCCGAACTACGATGGGTTTTTAAGTGGAGCGTCGAAACGCCGCTTTTGGATCCCTCGGGGTTGTGACATGAATCTAAGGAAGGTTTTGATTCAAGCTATTTGAGTCTAGAACCAGGGATTCCTTAAATGAGTGACTCTAAGCTGAGCTTGAAAAACTTTCAAGCGCTTGTGGCGCAAGTAAAAGATGTGAAACTTTTGCCATACTCCACCACACCGCGATGTTCATCGCTTTGGCTCGGAGGTACGTCACAAGGGCCAGCGTTCGTAGATCAGCTTTCTTAAGCTTGAAGACTGCGTCTTAAGTTAATCTACTTCTTTTCTTCCCGCTTGAGATAGTCAAGAATCGCGTCAACAACCAGGTAGTTGATCGACCGATCGCGTTTCCTGCTCAGGCGAATCAGCCGCTCGACGGGTTTCTGATCCTTCTTCGTCTGTGGGATGTAGATGGAGATTTTGTCGAAGATTTCCTTTCTAGCCATGTGGTTACCTCCTTAAGATCTTTATTGCATTATACATTCTATAGCATAGGAGAGAAACACGCAAAATTAACCCCTTTCCTCATTGTAAAAAGGACGAGGTGCCCTTCCGGAGTCTCGTCTCTATGACGGGTTCTAGCTCTTATAATCTTCCCTCACCGACAGCCTGTGTGGACATTCTATAAAACCTTGGATGGCGCTTCCTACCTAATAATAAATCTAAAAGTGTAATACTTTATCTGGGGTTCGGTGCAGCATGGGTCACTGGCTTCTAACGCCAACACGAATAAGAACGGTCCCTGGTCAAACACATTGGAGGAGACAGACCAACCATCGTCGATCCAACCAACCTCTGATAACGGGAAGACCGCGTCAAACAAATCACCACCCGGAGCAATCGAGATGGGTGGGGAGGACAGCGGCCCAAATAGGCTTAGCTGCTCTTCATGGACGATGTTGACCGTATTTGCACAGGGAAGCTGTATTGAGCAAAGATCCCATAGGATGGTCACAACATCGTCTGAGGCGTTGTGTAGCCAGAAAGGCAGCTTGCTCTCCACGCCGTCAGCCGTATAAGCGGCGTCAAAAGATATGCGGATAGTGTCGTCTTCATAGACTGCCTTCTCCGAATAGATTGGGTCCAACATCTCAAGCGACTTTGGAGGAAGCACGTTTATTTCCGTAGTTTCTGCGACCTCTGTGACTTCTGGCGCTACGGTTGTGTATCTAAGTGCAAGGCCACCCAGGAGCAGGGCTGCCATAACAGCAGAGATAATCCCTATTTTTACAATATCATCCACGTTTCCTCACCCCTTTTTAAAAATCCTTAACTAGCCGATCAGGTTTAATTTATCATGCCATCACAGAGATCAAGTGAGAACCTCACTTGACCACCTGGAAGAAGAAGCCGGTCACCACTTTTGTGGGGTCGTAGGGCCGAAAGGCTTGATCAGGCGAGCCAACGTCACCAAGGTTGGAGGGAAGAGGAACGGCAAAAGGAGACGCTCCTGACTTGCTTCCTTGAGATAGGTAAGATAATTCGCGTTGCAGCACCAGAATGTGATGTTAGGCTGTCTTTACCAAGCGTAGGAACTTCAAAGGGTTAATCCTGACAGTAAAGAGCAAAAAGCCGGCGAGAGGGGTTGAACCTCCGACCTACGGTTTACGAAACCGTTGCTCTACCACTGAGCTACGCCGGCGGTATAATGGCGATTATAGCGGTCTTACTTCGATCAATCAACTGGAGAGGATATGGACGGATTGGCGATTGCAGCCTCGCTCACCGAGCTAGAGAAGGCGGTCGTTGGAGGGGTCATTCGGACCATCTACCAGCCGGAACAGGAGACGTTTGTCCTACATCTGTTTGCAGGCAGGACTATCCGCCTCCTTGTCTCCCTGAGAGAAGCGGCCTTTCACCTGACGCAGCTTGAGCTTCCCTATCCTGTGATTCCTTCGCCGTTTGTGATGCTCCTGCGGAAACACGTGCGTGGCGGGAAGATCGTCAGTATCGAGCAATCGGGGTGGGACCGGGTCGTCACCCTGACGGTAGAACGTCGTCGGGCGGAGGAGGAAGAAACATTCCTCCTGGTTGTGGAGCTTCTTGGAGTGCGAGGAAACCTGCTCCTCCTGCGGGGCGATCGAGTTCTCGCGGCGCTTCGAACTGGGCCTCGTGTGGCCCCTGGAGAGGTCTATCGGCCGCTCCCCCCGCAGGATAAGATCGATCCGTCAAAGATGAATTGTGCGCTTCTCGAAGAGGCCTTTGATCAAGAGGAGCCGGTTCGTGCCTTGGTGCATCGCATCGACGGAATCGGGCGCAGTACGGCGGAGGCGATTGTCGCGCGAGCACAGACTCGCTCCGATGGATCGCTGACAGAGGGGATCCTGGAGAGTTTGTCGTTCCTCCTAAGACGGGTGGAGGACCCGCAAGCAGAGGTCGATCGAGTGTCGAATCGGGCCGCGTTCTTCCCGCTCATTCCTCCTGGCGAACAATACCCCAGTTTCTCCGACGCGCTCGACAAAGAGTGGGGAGAAAAGCGCGAGGCGACACAGAGTGATGAGGCACAGAAACCGTTTCGAGAGGGGCTCTTGCGCGCGATTGCTAAGCGAAAACGGACCGTGAAGAAGCTCAAGGAGTGGCTCGCTGATGCGGAATCCGAGGAGCGATTTCGATATCATGCCGACCTGATTATGATCCACCAGAGTTCTCTCACCCGCCGGATGCGCGAGGCGGCCCTCCTTGACCCAGTAAGTGAGGAGAAGATCGTAGTTCAACTCAACCCACGGTTGAACCCAATCGAGAACGCACAGGCCCTGTATGAGCAAGCCAAACGGCTTCGTCGAGGACACCCGATTGTCACCCGACGCCTGCACCGGTTGGAAAGGGAGCTTGCGCGGTTACGAGAAGGGGTTAAGGCCCTCGATAACGGTGAGGGATTGAGTGATAACCTACTCTCTCTTATCTCAACCCAAAGGACGCGAAAAAAAACTTCACCCCCGACTGCGCCCCGCATCTTCTCCATCCTTGGCTATACGGTAAAGGTGGGGAAGAACGCTCTCCAAAACGAATCCCTCCTGCGAAAGGCGCACCCGGAAGACCTGTGGTTGCACGTCAAAGGAGTCCCCGGCTCACACGTCATCATCCGCCATCGCGAGAAGCAACAGATTCCACAGGCCGTGATCAAGGAGGCAGCCCTACTCGCTGCCAGGTTCTCGAAGTTGAAAGGGGAAACACGTGTCGAGGTGAGCCATACCCCAGTTAAGTACGTGCGCAAGCCAAAAGGAGCCCCCCTTGGCCTGGTAATACTCACCCAGGAGGATACACTCACCGTGAATCCAAGCGAGGGGAAGAAGGAGCCATGAACATCGCACATATCCTGGAGATAGTCCTTTCGCTTGTTGCCGTGTTCACCGCCATTGTCCTCCACGAGGTCTCGCACGGCTACGTCGCTTACCGGCTCGGCGATCCCACCGCTAAGGCGCGGGGAAGGTTGACTCTGAACCCGCTGGCGCACATCGATCCGATCGGGACAGTCCTCGTGCCGCTTGTTCTGGTGGTTCTGCACTCTCCCTTTCTCTTTGGTTGGGCGAAACCTGTCCCTATAAACCCCAACTACTTCCGCAACCCATTTAGGGGAATGCTCTATGTGGCTATCGCCGGTCCGATAACAAATCTTGCGTTGGCCCTCGGAGCTACGGCAGTTGGTCGGCTCCTGCTTCTTGCTGTTCCAAACTCACTCTTTGATTTGGTTGAAAGGAATGGAGCCTTTTATCGCGTTTCTGCCATCAGCCAAAGCTTTACCGCAAATATCATGCAGGCTATCTTCTTCCTTATGGGGATCTTCGTCATCTTCAATATCGTCCTCGCTGTGTTCAACATGATTCCCATCCCGCCGCTCGACGGGTCGCGTGTCCTCACCTACTTCCTTCCCGCGGAAGGACGACGGGTGATGATCCTCCTCGAACGGTATGGGTTTCTGATCCTTATTGCATTCATCTTTCTCGGAGGGCTTAACGCCCTCTTTGGCCTGATGGGTGGAATCTGGAACGGGCTCCTCGGCAACTACTGGCAACTAATCGCAAGAATTTAAGAACTCCCGGACCTATTCTCAATACTGTCTTGCTTGAGGGTCAGTCCACTCGTATAATCTTGGCAGCAAAGAAAGAACGATATGGAGGGGGTTTTCGTGACAAGCAACGGTATTAACTACGAGATCAAGGAACGCTCGGCCACTGAGGTCACTCTGCAGGTGACCGTGGAGCCACCAATCGTGCGAAATGAAATTGATACGATCTATAGCCGCTACGGTCGGGAGGTGGAGATCCCCGGTTTCCGCAAAGGCCACGTGCCACGAGGCCTCCTCGACTCGCGCTTCGGTCGCGAGATGTTCCTCGAAGAGGCACAGAAGGAACTCACGGAAGAACACCTTCCCAAGGCTCTGTCCGAACTGAGCCTCCACCCGGTTACGCTCCCGCAGGCGAAGACTATCTCCTTTGAGGAGAGTGAGCCGTTCGTGTTCGAGGCGAGTTTCTCCGTTCTCCCTCAGTTCGACCTTCCAGTCTACCGAGGAATTGAGCTAACAGTAGAGCCAGTGAAAGAGGTTACTGACGACAGCGTGCATGCTGCCGTGGAGGAGATTCGTCGTCAGTACGGAACGCTCTCTTCTAAGAAAGGAGATCTCATCACCGACGGGGACATCGTCCACGTGCAGGAAGGGGAGGAGAAGTGGGACACCCGCGCCGAGATGGGAAACCCAGTGACTGAGAAGTTGATCGGCCACAAGATTGGGGAGACAGTTAAAATCGAGCTTGATCTTTCTGAAAGTAAACCCGTCCACACATCACTTTCTATCCTAGGCTTAAAGGAGATCGTCCTTCCGGAAGTGGATGATGAACTGGCTAAGGACGCGGGCTTTGAGAGCCTGGTCGCTCTGGAGGTAGATGTAACGGAGAAGCTAAAGCAGGCCCATGTCGCGAAGAGAGAACGTGCAATAAAAGTAGGCCTTCTCGATCATCTTATCGATCAGGTGGAGATTCCTCTTCCCCAGGCACTGGTGGAAGAGGTCGCCGAAGAAGAGCTTGAACGGCTGAAGAAGAACCTCTCCCACCCACGCTCCCCACTATCCTTTGAGGACTATCTCGACAAACACGAGAGGAGAGAGGAAGAGGTGCGAGCCGACTACCGTGAGATCGTAACCCGCAGGATTCGCCATGAGCTTCTCCTTAAGAAGATCGCCGAGAAGGAGGAGATCGCCATCGAGGATGAAGAACTAGAGCGAATCGCGACCGAAGAGGCAGCAAGTAAAGGGGAAGCTCCACTTCGTTTCATCGCTCGCCTCAAGGCCGAAGAGCGTTGGGATGACTATCGCACTGAGAAGGTGAACGAGCGCGTCCTTGACCTCCTGTACCAGAAAGCACAGCTTGCCAAGGAGGAAAAATGAGAGCCCAGATCCCGTTTGTGATCGATCACACCGGCCACACTGAACGGACTTACGATATCTACTCCCGTTTGCTGGAGGATCGGATTGTCTTTCTGCGCCATCAGATCGATGACGAGGTGGCAAACCTAGTTATCGCGCAGATCCTATTCCTGGCGGCTAAGGACCCGGCAAAGGACATCAAATTGTACCTCAACTCTCCGGGCGGATCGGTTACTGCCGGCTTCGCCATCTATGACACCGTGCGTTACGTGAAGTCTGACGTCACCACGATCTGCATTGGCCAGGCAGCGAGCATGGCGGCGCTCCTCCTTGCCGCTGGAACTAACGGGAAACGCTCAGCCCTACCTAACTCACGTATTCTCATTCATCAGGCCTTCGGCGGAGCTCAGGGGCCGGCAACCGATGTCAAGATTCAGACCGATGAACTGCTTCGTCTGCACGATCAGATCATCGGCGCTTTTGCGAAGCACACTGGACAGACAGTGAAGAAGATCCGCAAAGACACCGATCGCGACTTCTATATGTCCCCTGACGAGGCGCTTGCCTATGGCCTGATCGATCGGATCATCACCCCGAAAGACTAAAGAGAGCTCCGCCGTGCCGGCAAGAGCAATTGCCGCGTAAAGCAGGATAAACACCCCGATGAACCTGCTAAACATGTTCATACCTCTTGTTATCCTACGCTTTTAGACATCTCCTGACAAAAAGTTCCTGATAAAAGAGGTGAGCAGTGAGTGAAGAGTCTGTTCATGGAAAGATCGAGGGAGGACGCTCCCGATTCATCCACCCTGTTGTCGGGTTAAATAAGCAGGTTAATCCGGGGGAGATTTCGAACCTGATTGAGGAACCACATAAAGCAAATTCGCAATGCGTAGAAGGTAGTCCTTATCAAAGACGCTAAGCTACTTGTGATCTGAAAGCGTGATGATGGGGGCACGTTCTACTTTCTTCTCGGCGACGGGTAGCGTTCCGGAGAAACGTCCCCGGATACATGGCAAACCGGGATTACCTAGTGTAGTGTTTCCAGTATAGCCTTGCATTTGGACACCTTCTTCAGAATGTCATCGGTCTTGGCTGTCCAGACAAAGGGTCTTGGATTCTCGTTGTAGACATCAAGGTACTGATAGATGGTATCAATCAATTCAGGCACACTGTGGAATACCCCACGACGGATTCGCTTCTGTGTCAGTTCGCCAAACCAGCGCTCCACCAGGTTCAACCAGGATGACCCCGTTGGCGTAAAGTGGAGCTTGAGCCGGGAATGCTTCTTCAGCCACTTCTTCACCGCGGGGTGCTTGTGCGTTCCGTAGTTGTCCAGGATGAGATGCAGGTCAAGATCCTTGGGAAACTCCCGGTTCAGTCTGCGCAGAAACTTCAAGAATTCCTGATGCCGATGCCGGGGGTGACATTCCCCAATCACCGTCCCTTCCAAGAAATTAAGTGCAGCAAATAGAGAGGTCGTCCCGTTCCGTTTGTAATCATGTGTCATCGTGCCGCACCGTCCCTTCTTCATCGGCAGACTGGGTTGGGTACGATCCAAGGCTTGAATCTCACTCTTCTCATCGACACATAACACCACCGCCTTGTCGGGCGGGTTCATGTACAGGCCAACGACATCCGTTAACTTCTCGACAAACTTTGGATCCTGGGACAACTTGAACGTCTCAACTCGGTGAGGCTGAAGCCCGTGTGCCTTCCAGATCCTGTAAATGGCGGAAGGACTCACCCCTTGCACTTTCGCCATGCTCCGACAGCTCCAATGAGTCGCGCTCTTCGGTTTCGTATGCAGAGTGGCATCCACGATTTGTCGTATCTTCTCTTGTTTAATCTTGGGCTTGGCCCCTCGCCCTGGCCGGGTCTTACCCAATGTCTCCACCCCTTCAGCCAGGAATCGCTTGCGCCACTCCAACACCGTCGGACGACTAACCCCCACGGCCTCGGCGATATGGGTGTTGGCTATCCCTTCTGCAGCCAACAAGATGATTCGAGCTCGCTTGGCTACTTGTTGCGGAGTGGAATGAGCACGAACCAAGCCCTCCAATACTCTACGGTCTTCAACTGAAAGAGACAATGCTTTTGCTGGAGTATTCATAATGCATAATGTTATCACTCGTTGGTTAAATTGTCAAGCTGTTCTCGAAACAGTACACTAGTTAGAGTTAGTGATCGAAGGTCTGGTAGATTACTGGTTATGTCCTGCTGCCCTTTAAGAAGCCTTATCCAGTGACTGATGCGCCAGAATCTCTCCGGGCCTGGCTACCTGGATAACGTTAACTGAAGGAATAGGAGATCAGAGGCGAGAAACTCCAGGGCAAAGCACATAACGAAGATGGGGGTCCTCCCTCATTTTTCGTACTGAACTTTCAACACCTACCTCGGATTGCTAACGTCCTTTGTGGTTTTACCGCGCAAGACTAAGGCCGGCCTTGCCTTTTGACACCTTTGTTTATTTGCAGCTCCCCCCGCAACCGAACAGCTTTGCTGCAACGATCACGGCCATCAAAAATAGGACAATCCAGGAAACGATTTAAGAGCACGGTTCGTCAAGCATCATACAGAAAAAACCGTGCATAGTCTGATGAAAGGGACAGAAGAGAGCAAGCAGAGGGTTATTGCCCCACTTTCAAGCCGGCGCCGGTGGGGGCGTAGCGGAGGATCGCCTTAGGAAAGGCGAGGACCGAGGCGTAGAGCCAAATGTCGTCCTCTTGCGCTTCGATCCCCAATCTCAAGCAGTCACACAGGTCCCGAAACAGGCCGAAGGTTGGATCCAAGATTCCTACTTGCCCCTGCTCGTAGCGGCCACCCAGACTGATTCCCCACCCGGCCTCTGAGCGAAGCTCTGTTTGAAGCGCAACCGAAATTGTCTCCGGTGCATAGCGGCCACTCAGGCCGATTTTCCACCACTCCAGTGGCTGGAGGTCCGTCTGGATTGTCACCTCGGTGAAGTGTCTTTGCATGAGGTCGAACCTTCCTTGTAGGGAGAATGTCCCTAGGTTATTCTTGCTGTGAGCTTGGAAGATGAACGGTTCAAACCTCCCCGCTGGAGGATTATATGGAATCTCCCAGGCGAGCGCGTTTGCTTCACTTTCCCACCGACCTCTAAGGGTAATTACCTCTACAACTGCTGTCAGAAGGTCGAAGCGGGCAAAAAGCGATGACGAGGCCCACCTGCTCCAATCAGCGCTTACAAGCAGCGGATCGAACGTTCCGTTGGCTAAATCAACCCCACCCTCCACCCGCACCGAGAGCCAGCTCTCACCTGAAAAGCGCCATGCTAGCCGGTTGGTGGAGGCGAGCTGATCGAAAGAAAACGGACTCCTCCCGTAAATCTGAAGGTAAGTGTAGGTCAGATTCATTCCTGGATACCCAAGCCATATGGAGAAGGAAAAGGCTTCACGGCTTTGGCTTTCTGTGCCACTCTCGTAGCGGGTCAAGCGGGAGCTCGCCTTCGGGGTCAAGGTGAATCCGAGAAGAGCAAAAGATGCAAAAGCTGCCTCAAGCCCTCCATCGAAACGAAGCGATTCACTGATCAGCACTTCATTCTCCCACTCGCGAAACCATCCTGCGCTGAGTTGTGGGGTGAGACTAAGCGGGCCAAGAGCAATCTGGGTACGGGAGAACGTGACTTCAGGGAGGCGTTCTATAGTATGTATCGTCTCCCCTTCTTCTTCGTAGCTGCGCTCTGCGGCCAGCGCGAGCCTCCAGGCTTCGAGTTTGCTATCCAAGGAGAAGGCGAAGGTAAGATCTCGCTGCTCTCCAAGCTGCTCGAAATCGAGTTTTCCTCCTACCTCCCAGTTCTCTACTAATGGCGCCGTGTGCTTAAGGGAGACCTCGACGACCCGGTCCCCCACCTGGGCAGGAAAGTAGTAAATCCGAGCCCGGCCTTGCTGTAGGGCAAAGGCGTAATGAAGCACCGCTCCGAGGCCCACCTCCTGGAATCGGCTGAAGTAGTCGAACAGGACGGCTCCGTAATTCCCCTCATCAAGGTAGAATGGGAAGTTCCACTTGAGAAACCAGCCACGAAGCCCGCTTTTCCCGATCGCGGGGAAAAGCGGGCTATCAAGCGTCTCATCAAGCGGCTGAACGTAGACAGGAAGCCAAAAGACGGGATATCCGAAGGACAAAACGGTGAGATTAAAAGCAACGAACAGCCGATCCGGGTAGAGGAGAAGCCTTCCCGTCTCGATCGAGTAGGGCTGATCTCGGAGGGCCTTTCCGTAACAGTCGCAAGTCGTCAGCTGTCCCTCGCGTACTTCGATCGAAGTGACCTCTCCATTGGAATCGAACTCGATACGTCCCTCCTTCCCTTGGTAGAGGAGGAGTTGCTCCTCTCCCTGGGAGTTTAAAAAGGTGCTCTTACCGCGAAAGCAGATCGCCGTTGCCTCGCGAGTGATGAGCGATCCATCCTCGAGTACAAGAAGGGTTGAGAGATCATCCCCAGAAAGGGTTAAATCTTCTCCTATGGCGAGGTGCACCTCCCCCGAGGCACGCAGCTTCCAGGAATCTTCCTCCTCCTCATCCAGGGTCACCTGATCGGCCGAGAGTAGAGTCTCCCCATAGGAGAGGCGTACCGCTCCCTGAGCGTGCACATGCGTGCGGTCGGCTGAGATGAAAAGCTCTTCACAGTCGATCTCGACTGGGATCTCATCTCCCCACGCGAGGAGGCTTACCAAAAGAAGAATTCCTAAAAACGGGAAGGTGTGGCGAATCCGAGTCCACAGGTCGCGGTAGCTCAGCCGGTCGAGCCGGAGGAAAAGGAAGATTCCGATAAGGCCGAACAGGATATTAGGTATCCAGGCGGCAAGTGAAGGGGGGATCATCCCCCGTCTTCCCAAGGTCTGTGTCCACAGAAGAACACCCTGGAAGAGACCGACAAGCAGGAGGCTAATCACCACTCCTGCTGCCCGGCTCCGCCACCCGAAGATCAGGCTAGTCGAGCCACCGAACAAGACGAAGACCAGCGTTGCCAACGGAATCGCTACTTTGAGGTGACACTCGACGATGAGATCGGCAGCAGGAAGGCCGCTTGTTTGCAATAGGGTGATCCGGCTGCGAAGCTCCCCAATTCCCATCTCTGCTGGTGTGCGCGATCGAAGAAGGAAGTCCGCCTCACTCCGGTCGACCGTCACGTGGAGCTGCTCAAATGTGCCAGTATAGATCAGCTCTCCTTCTTGATTGTAGCTGTACACCCTACCTTCGTTAAGATCCCACGCTCTTTGCTCCCAACGCCCCGTCTCGGCAGTGAGGATCGTTACCGCTGCCTCTGCCTGGGGGAACACCTTTCCCTCGATGTCGTAAACGAGGATTCCGCGAAGGGTACCATCCTGCGCATCGTAGCGACGCACATAGAAGAACTGCCCTTCCGGTCCTTTGAAGAAGGTGTTTGCCTGGATATGCGGTACCCCCTGGCGGAAGATGATTCCCCGTAGTTCCTGCTGATAGGCGTGCTCCGAGAAAGGGACGGCCCAGTTGTAGAGAGTAAAGTCAAGACCTCCAAGGAGGAATGCCGCTGCAAGTAAGGGCAGAAGAATGCGACGAAGCGAAATCCCTGCTGCTTCTAAGGCCATTACCTCCCGGTCATGCACCAACCTCCCCAAGCCGAGGAAGGTGGCAAAGAGCCCGCTTACGGGGAGAGCAAGGACAAGCAGACTGGGCATCTTTAGCAACAGGAGTCTCATGAGCGTGGTAATCCCTACTCCTCGGTCAACCATTAGATCAGAAAGGGAGAGGATCAAGTTCAAGAGGATGAAGAGAAGTAGGCCAAACAGGGAGATGAGGAATGGTCCGCTCATTTCCCGAAGCACATATCGATCGCACCGGCGGATAATCATCTTGCTAAGATGATACTGGAATAGGCGCACTGGCGGCCACCGCGATGACTGCGTTCCTCGAATTCAGCCCAGATCGACGTTTGACCGACTATCCCTTATCAGTTATATTGAAGTGGAGCGATCATGAAAAAGCGCCTGTACATCGAGACCTGGGGTTGCCAGATGAACCTCCATCAGTCGGAGGGAATCGCCGGTATCCTTGAGGATGCTGGGTTTGAAGTCGCCGACTCACTCTTTGACGCTGATATAGTCCTGTTCAACACCTGTGCTGTCCGACAGAAGGCCGAGGAGAAGGTCTACGGTCGCCTCGGGGCGATAGAAGCATTAAAAGTTAAGAAGAACGTGCTGTTCGGGGTCGGTGGGTGCATGGCGCAAGTGCGTAGGGAGGCCCTACTGAAACGGTTTCCTGTAATCGACTTCCTCTTTTCTACTACCGACCTGGCCGCGCTTCCTTCACTCATTCACAAGGCAGATAAGGGCAAGGGTGGTGTTGTCCACCTCCCCGATCCCTATAGAACGCAAGAGATTCCCTATAAGCGTCGAAGTTCAGTCACGGCGATGGTCACCATCACTGAAGGTTGCTCTAACTTCTGTTCCTACTGCATCGTTCCCTACGCCCGGGGGCCCCTGCGCAGCCGACCACCAGCTAAGGTTTTAGCTGAAGTGGAGAGGTTGATGGAGGCCGGGTATAGGGAGGTCCTTCTCCTGGGGCAAAACGTCGACTCCTACGGGAGGGACCTCCCGGGCTACGGCGACTTTGCTGAGCTTCTCACCCGGGTGGCACAGATTGGGATCCCACGCATCCGCTTCACGAGTTCTCATCCTCGGGACATGACACCACGGGTGATCGAGACAATCGCTCGCCATGAGAATATCTGCAACCACATCCACCTTGCCTGCCAGTCCGGGAGCGACCGGATCCTCCGCGAGATGAACCGGGGCTACACACGGGAGGAGTTCCTATCCATCATTAAAGGCGCGCGGAAAGCCGTGAAGGGGATCAATATCACCACTGACCTGATCGTTGGCTACCCCAAGGAGAGCGAAGTGGATTTCCGCGATACCGTTGAGCTGATCGAGGAGGCTCGTTTCGGCTCAATCTTCGTGGCGAAGTACTCCCCACGGCCAGGTACCCGCAGCGCTTCATTTCCTGACGATATCCCCAAGGAAGTCAAGGACGAACGTCTGCAAGAGGTCCTCAGCCACCAGCGGCGTATTGCTCTTGCAGAGAACCGCCGACGTGTCGGAGAGACAGTGAAGGTCCTCGTGGAGGGAAGAACCCGGGAAGGAGCGTTCTTCGGAAGGAGAGGCGATCACCGCACGGTGGTCCTAAGCGGAGAGACAGAGTTGGGAGCGTTTATCTCCGTCTGTATTGAGGCGGCCTCCACTTCCGCACTCGCGGGGAGAGCTCTTATTCCCGCCGTGGTGAAAGGAGTCCTATGATCATCACAGTTACACTGAACCCGGCTATCGACAAGATGTATTGGGTCGATCGGTTGAAGATGGGGAGGGTCGTCCGTGAGGAGTTCCTGACCCGTGCCATTAGGAGTGACACCTCCGCGGGTGGAAAGGGGATCAACATTTCAATCTTCCTCGCCCGCATGGAAGTAGAGAACGTCGCGATGGGGTTCGTTGGGGGGCACACAGGCCACGTGGTAGTTCGTGACCTACGCGAGGAGGGGGTGACGACCAACTTCGTCTGGGTGAACGGCGAGACGCGGACCAACGTGACCGTATTCGAGCGCGAGCGTGCGCACATCCCCATCCTGATTGACGAGGAAGGCAGCCCGGTCTCGCAGGAGGAGATCTCCTACTTCCTGCGACGCTACAAGCGAATGCTCAAACGCGCCACCTGGGTCGTTCTTGCCGGAAGTCTCCCCCCAGAGGTCGATGCCGATCTCTACCGCGTACTCGCCGAGATGGCGACAGAGGCCGGGGCTAAGGTGGTGGTGAGCGCCCGCGGAAACGCGCTCACCAACGCCCTCCGTGCTGTTCCCTACCTCGTCAAGCCTGACACGCGGGAGCACCTCTCCATGGAGGGGGCCCCCCTCACCACCCGGAGCAAGATCATCACCGCCGGGAGGAGGATCATCGAGGCCGGCGTTAGGATCCTTGTTGTCTCCCACGAGGTGACCGGGGACATCGTCATCACGCGGGATACAATCTGGGAGATCAAATCGCGGGTGAAGACGACGCAGTTCAAGAACCTAGTCGGTGCGGACGACGTCCTCCTCGGGGGGATTCTCTACATGCTGGACAAGGGGGAGGACCTCGAGGAGGCGCTGCGCTTTGGCATGGCTGCCGGTATCCTGAGCGCAGAGAGCGATAAGAAGATTTGTCAGAACATGAAGAAGATCGAGGAGGAGATGGCACACATCTCCCTAGAGCGGATATAAAGAGGAGATCCCATGAAGGTTCACCAGATCATGACCAAGGACCTGACATCAATGGAGAAGGACGCTCCTGTGAGGGGACTGATTTTCACCCTGGACAACGCGGGAATGTCCAACATGCCGATTGTCGATGAGGAGGGGAAGCTCATTGGGTTCATCTCCGAGAAGGACCTCATCAAGGCTGCTCTTCCCGGTTACTTTGAAATGCTCCACAGCACCTCGTTTATTCCCGATATGAACCAGCTCGTTAAGAAGCTCACTCAGATCGCTGATGATCCGATTGAGAAGTACATGCAGCACGACGTCATCTGTGTGGAAGAGGACGATGACGATCTTCAGGCGGCAGACCTGATCATCCGCAAGGATTTGAAAAGCCTTCCCGTGATCGACAAGGAGAGGAGGCTGGTCGGTGTAGTCAAGCGGATCGATCTGCTTCGTCATCTTCTGTAGGTCGGATGGACCTTCCATGGGGAGAGCTAGGACTCTCTAAATTCCTCGCGCTTGATTCTCACGGGGCCCTTCTGTTCGTTGACGGAGAGTCCCGCCCGGAGGCGAGGGCTGAGCTGGGCGAAGAGCTTCCCTGCGTTTCCTATACTGTGGAGGAAGATAACGCGCGTGTAATTGACCTGTGGCTTATTTCCCGCGTCCTCCTTCCCACTCTTCCTGAGCATACCGTGAAGAGCCTCTGCGCTCACTACAAGATTCCACATCATACGGAGAGGGAGGCAACCGGCACTCTTTTCGCCTTTCTCATCGCAGAGGCGTTGACTCTTGAGCGTGACCTCGTCTTACTTTTAAGCCAGCTCCTCCCTGCCCCCAGTGGGGAATTATTGGCGCGCATGGTTCCTTTAGTGAAGAGGAACAACCCCCCTGCGCATCACGAGGAGGCCCCCAAAGAGTTGCAGGTGGGACCGAGCACCTCCGTGGAGGAGGTGCTAAGTGGCGAGATGATTGGCAAGGGGTTCATCGCGTTTGAGGATCGCATTGGACAAAAAGAAATGGCCAAGCTTGTCTCTCGAACCTTCGAGGAGGGTGGAACCCTCGTCGTCGAGGCCGGGTCAGGGACTGGGAAGACGTTCGCCTACCTGATTCCGGCCCTCCTTTACCTGCAATCCCACGATACCGCCCACCTTGTTGTCTCCACTCGTACCAAGCAACTGCAGGAGCAGCTCTATACTAAGGACCTTCCGTTCCTCATCTCTCGCCTTTCCCCAAAGCTTAAGATTGCTTTGCTTAAGGGACGCGAGAACTACATATGCCTGCGGCGATGGCGGCTCGTCCTAGGGGAGATCACGCAAGGGCTCGAGCGGGACTTGCTCCCCGTGCTCGCACCGCTAGTTACCTGGCTATTCAAAACAAAGACAGGTGACATCGAAGAAAACAGCGTTTTTCTCGCCGATCCGCAGGGGCGCGCGCTGTGGCCCCGGTTGCGTGACGACCCTCGACATTGCCTGGGGACGATCTGCCCATTCTTCGACGACTGTTTCTCTATCGCTGCTCGCCGTCGCGCCAAGGGGGCAAATCTAGTGGTAGTAAATCACTCTCTGCTCCTTGCCGACCTCAAAGCTGACCAAGGAATCCTCGGAGACTATCAGTACTTGGTTGTGGATGAGGCACATGCCCTGGAAGGGGCAACACGGCAAGCGTTTACCTCAACACTGACGCAGCGCACCCTTGATAGTCTGCTCGCGGAGATTGAGCACCCAGCTAGACGGCAGATGGGTGGGTGGGTTGCCCGTCTCCCCCGTTTCCGCACCGATGGGCAGATCGCGCGCGTGCGGGAGTTGGCTGAAGCCCTGCGCGTGATTAACATACGCCTCTTCGCCGGCCTTGCCGATTGCCTTGCTTTTAAGCGACGGGGTCCCACCCCCTTTCTAGAGGATCTCCACCCAGAGGTCGAGCGGATCCTAGGGACGCTCAAGGAGCTACAATCGACAATTGAAACAATCGGCGAGGCGATTGACGAGCCGAAGGCGCGACACGAGGCCGACGGTTTGATCGCGGAGATCGAGGCGGTCACCTCTCTACTCGCCGCGTTGTTTGGCCCTTTAGAGGAGAACACCGTTTACTGGTACGAGCGGATAAATGAAGGAGTAACCCTCCACTCCTCACCGCTTGAGGTGGCAACCTCTCTTAAGGAGGCTCTCTACCCAAAGCTTAAAGGGCTGGTTCTGACGTCGGCGACCCTCTCCCTCGGGGGAGGGTTCAGCTACCTGCGTGAGTCCCTGGGACTTGCTGCCGCCCCGGCGGAGGTGACCTACACCACGGTCGAGGGCCCCTTCTCTCTTAATGAGCGGATGCGCCTTTACCTCGCCGAGTTTCTCCCTCCGGTCGACGGTCCAAACGAGGTGTATGCCAAGGCGATCGCCTCCCTTGTAAGTCAGGTAGCGAGGGAGACCAGGAGGAAAGTCTTGGTCCTTTTTACCTCTTACCTTCTCCTACGCGCAGTCCATGCGTGGATCGGAAGGGACCTGCCAGTTGTTGCCCAGGGGATAGATGGCCCCCGCAGCAAAGTAATTGAGCGGTTCAGGGGCAGCGATGGAGGCGCGATCCTCCTTGGCACGGACAGCTTCTGGGAGGGGGTGGATCTTCCTGGGAAGGATCTGGAAGTACTTGTCATTACGCGGCTTCCGTTTCCCGTCCCTACCGACCCCGTGCTCTCTGCCTTGGGGGAGCGTCTAGCACACGAGGGGAGGGACCCATTCTTGGAGCTTTCCGTTCCACTGGCTATTCTTAAGTTGCGCCAGGGGGCCGGCCGGCTGATTCGAACGAGGAGCGATCGCGGTGTGGTGATCATCACAGATCATCGTATCTTACACAAGAGCTATGGTCACATGTTCGCCACATCGCTTCCAGTTACGGGAAGGAAGATGAGCAGTCTCAGGGAACTCCTTCTGGATCTTCACTCGTGGTTTGACTACTCTTGAACTCAGTCACCATTACCATAGGAGATAACTATAAGTACTGGTCTTGTCATCTTATCCCTTCGGGATTGCCTTCCTCGAACGGAAAGATTGACTTTCGCGTGCTGAAAGGGTAGAATGCAGGTGATAAAGTGATTTACATCTCTGATTGGGTTGTCCTAATTCTGGTCTGATGAATGTTTCCGTGGTGGTGCCAGCATACAACGAGGCCTGTCGAATTGGCGCTGTTCTCCGTCCCCTCGTATCCTGTTCTCATGTAGATGAGGTAATCGTGGTCGACGATGGGTCGGACGATGGCACTGCTGAAGTGGCCGACCGTTTCGGGGTGCAGGTAATCTCCCTTCCAGAGAACCGCGGTAAGGCAGCTGCACTCGACGAAGGAGTCGCTCAGGCACGAAATGACATCCTTCTCTTTCTTGATGCCGATCTGGTTGGACTTAAGGAGGAGCATATAGAGCGGTTTATCAGCGCCTACCGACCTAGGGAAGTAGATATGGTGGTAGGGGTCTTCGCCAACGGTCGTATGAATACCGATATTGCGCAGAAGATCAATCCGTTCGCCTCTGGACAACGCATGCTCTCTAAGACCCTTTGGGAACGGGCGAAAGAAAACGTGGAAGAGATGGATTACGGTATCGAGATAGCCCTCTCTAAGCTGGCGGCGAAAGAGGGGTGGCGCAAGGAGAGGGTGAAGCTTGACGGAGTGACCCATATCCTGAAGGAGGAGAAGCGGGGGTTCACCAGGGGGGTGCGTGACCGGCTCAAGATGTACGGGGATATGATCAGGTGGCTCGTGAAGAAGGTGTAGGATGAAGGTCGCGATCGGCTGCGATCACACTGGCGTGGCATTAAAGCGTGCTCTCATTAAGCGCATCCTTGTCGGCTACACGATCATCGATCTTGGAACCGATTTGCCGGAGCCAGTCGACTATCCGGATATTGCCAAGCGGGTCTCCAGTGCGATTGCGGCCGGAGAGGCCGAACGAGGAATCCTTATCTGTGGAACCGGAATCGGTATGGCGATGGCCGCAGGGAAGATGGCGGGGATCCGGGCGGCGACGTGCATGGAACCCTATTCGGCCGAGATGAGTAGGCGCCACAACGATGCGAACATCCTTTGCCTGGGGGCGAGGGTGATCGGGGTAGAGATGGCGGAAAAGATTACAGAAACGTGGCTTACCACCCCCTTCGAGGGGGGGAAACACGCGCGTCGGGTTGACAAGATTGGATAGGCACTAAGCGTTAGAGGCAAGGACTTAACTACCGAATGACTATCCATTGGATTACCTTTCTTCTCGCTTCTTTGGCGATCATCATCGCCGGAGTCAAGCTAGCCTCCTTCGGGGAGGCGCTCGGAAAGCGAACTGGAATCGGTCAGGGGTGGATTGGGCTGTTGTTTCTTGCCACCATCACCTCGATCCCCGAGTTGACCACCACCGTCACCGGGGCAACGATCAACGCCCCCAACATTGCTGTGGGCAACGCCCTGGGGAGTAACATGTTCAACGTCGCCATCGTTGCTGTCATGGATATTCTCTTACTCGGGCGTGGCCCGTTCTTGATTAAAGTACGCTCTTACCACATGATAAGCGGTGGTTTCGCTATTTTGCTCACCACGCTCGTCATCCTCGGAATTGCGGTCGATCCCGGAGTGGAGATTCTGGGACTAAGTCCGATCAGCCTGATTATCCTCCTTACCTACCTCTTCGGGATATTCATCCTTTACCGTGTTGAGAAGAGGGAAGGGGTCACTGAGCTGGCTGAGGCGGGAACTATGTCGCTTGTCCGAGCGGTCGGTGGGTTCCTCATCTGTGCTGCGGTGATCATCACCGCTGGAGTCTTCCTGATTCACGCAAGCAAGGCAATTTCGGTCGAGACCGGGCTTTCGGCTTCATTTATGGGGGCGATCCTGGTGGCGGTTGTCACCTCGCTTCCCGAGCTTTCTACCTCGATCGGAGCGCTTAAAATTGGGGCGTATGACATGATCCTGGGAAACCTGTTCGGCTCGAACATGTTTAATATCCTGACCGTCTTTGTCGCCGACGTCGCCTTCCGCCGTGGAGCGATCCTTGCCCGTTTGGGTATAGGAAAAGACGACCAGTTAATCGTTGCCTCTTTGGGGATCGGTCTCACTGCTATCGCGATCATCGCCATCGGCTACCGCTCCCGTCGTCGTGTCCTTGGGATGGGGGTCGACGCCGCTTTACTCCTCACTGCGTACCTGCTCGGAACTTACCTGATTATCTATCGTGGAATCAATATTTGAGGTGATACAATTATGGAACTGGCACAACTAAGGGGAAAAAACATTAAGTCACTCCGGGAACTCGCTCAAGAACTTAAGATAAGAAATGGAACGCAGTTTGGAAAAGAGGAGCTCCTGCGAGCGATCATGGTGCAGCTCTCCAAAGCGAACGAACTGCGTTTCAACGACGGAATCTTGGAGATCCTTCCCGACGGGTATGGGTTCCTGCGCGATGGTAACTGTCTGCCAGGGAGAAATGACATCTACGTCTCCCCCTCGCAGATTAAGCGCTTTGCTCTAAGAGGCGGGGATTTGGTGGGCGGGTTGATCCGGGCCCCAAAGAACGATGAACGTTACTTTGCCCTCCTCAAGATAGAACAGATCAATTACGGCGATCCTGAGGAAATGCGCCATCGCCCGGAGTTCCGGGAACTCACCCCGCTTCACCCGGATGAGCGCCTGAGGTTGGAGCACTCCCCGGAGGACATCGCCACCCGGATTATCGACCTGTTTTGCCCGATCGGTAAGGGACAGCGGGGCCTGATTGTCTCTCCACCGAAGGCAGGGAAGACGACACTCCTCAAGGATATCGCCAAAGGGATCAATCTCAATTACCCTGATGTCAAGCTCTTCGTCCTGTTGGTCGACGAGCGGCCGGAGGAAGTGACCGACTTTAGGCGATCGATCGCAAGCGGTGAGGTGATCGCTGCAACCTTCGATCAGGAACCGCGGCATCACACGCGGATCGCTGAGCTTGTCACCAATCGGGCAAAGAGGCTGATAGAGGTCGGTCGTGATGTGGTGATTCTCATGGATTCGATCACCCGTCTGGCGCGTGCCTACAACCTCTCGATCGCGCCATCAGGGAAGCTTCTCTCAGGCGGGATGGACCCAACTGCCTTGTACAAACCAAAGGAATTCTTCGGGGCAGCTCGCAACATCGAGGAGGGAGGAAGCCTGACGATTATCGCTACCGCCCTCGTCGATACCGGAAGCAAGCTCGACCAGGTTGTATTTGAGGAATTCAAAGGAACTGGTAATATGGAGTTGATCCTTGATCGAAGCCTCTCTAACAAGCGAATCTTTCCAGCGATCGACATCGAACAGAGTGGGACTCGTAAAGAGGAACTCCTTCTAGAAGAAAAGGTGTTGAACCGTGTGTGGATCCTGCGTAAGATGTTGGCCGAACGGAACGATTCACAGGCCGCTCTCGAGTTGATCAAGAACAAGATGGAGGCGACTAAGGACAACGAGCAGTTCCTCGAGTTGATGAGCAGTGATTGATAAGAAACCGATACGTAAAGACCGCGTCCTTTTAGTGATTGTCATCCTGCTGGGAGTGATCCTTATACCGATCTTGCTGCGTTCGGGAGGCCCAGAGCCTCCAGAATCCCCACTTTCGATAGTAGAAGCACCACCGCAGGAAGCACCATCGTTAGAAGAACCGCCGATAGAAGAGCCTTCTTTTGTAGAGGAGCCCCTCTTTGTAGAACCCCGGGAAGAGGAAGAGTTCGTCCTCCTTGAGCACGTCGTAGAAGAAGGGGAAACATTGAGTTCGATCGCTTCCCTCCTGGGGGTCAGCGTCAAGCAGATCATGGCGAGCAACCGCATTCGCTCCCCAGGGGTGATCGTACCAGGTGAGACCCTGCGTGTCCCTAAAGAAGGGATCCTCCACCTCATCAAGGAGGGACAGACCCTGACCGATATATCTCTCACCTATGCCGTCCCGATCGAGGAGATTACAGCTGCCAATGGAATCAGCGATCCTGGGATGATCTACGCGAGGGAGGAGATCCTGATTCCCCAAGTGATTGCCTCCCCATGGGAGAACGTCATCCACCTCTCCAAGGGGGAGGAAACGCGCTTTATCTGGCCGCTTACGGGCGAAGTTGTCTCAACTTTTGGCTGGCGGGTCCATCCTGTTCTCGGGTATCATCACCATCACAATGGGATCGACATAGATGTGCCGATCGGGACAACCGTCTATGCCGCCGCGATGGGAAAGGTGACCTATGTCGGGGAGGAGGAAGGGTACGGGACCCTGGTCATCCTCGAGCACGCGGAGGGCTACTATACTGCCTACGGACACCTTTCGAGCGTTCTTGTGTACGCGAGGCAGTTTGTAGAAGCAGGGCAACCGATCGCCGAATCAGGGAACAGTGGAATCTCCAGTGGTCCACACCTGCACTTCGAGGTGCGCAATCGCGAGTTTCCGGTTGATCCGCTCCGTTATCTTCCTTAGCGAGAGCCGATGGAGCACCTGTCAATTAAGGGAGGAAGGCGGCTTACCGGATCGATTAACGTAGAGGGGGCAAAGAACGCCGCTCTACCTGCTTGCGTCGCTACTCTCCTGACCGACGAGCCAGTTATCCTTCATCGCATACCGCAGTTACGCGATGTGAGCACAATTCTCGCCACCATCACCTCGTTGGGAAAGAGGGTAACACGTGAAGGGGACCGGGTGGAGATTACCCACGGGGGAGCGTTGAAAGCGGAGGCGGAGGCGCGTTATGTTAAACAGATGCGCGCTTCGTTCCTCGTCCTCGGTCCGCTTCTTGCCCGCCTCGGGCACGCTGTGGTTCCGCTTCCCGGCGGATGCACGATCGGACCCCGCCCAATCGATCTTCACTTGCAGGGGCTTAAACGACTTGGGGCAACGATCGAGGAGCGTGTTGATTCTGTCGCCGTCAGTGCGGAGCAACTCCGTGGTGCTCGGATCGACCTTCCGTACCCGTCAGTGGGAGCAACCGAACAGCTAGTCATGGCTACCACGCTGGCCAAGGGAGAGACGTGGATTGAGAACCCGGCTAAGGAACCTGAGGTCGCTGATCTGATCGACCTTCTACGTAAAATGGGCGCCCAAATCGAGGTCACTCCAACTGCAATCAGAGTCGTGGGGACAGAGAGTATTCACGGGGCCGAGCATACGGTTATCCCTGACCGGTTGGAGGCGGGAACCTATCTCCTTGCGGCGGCAATCACAGGCGGCGAAGTGGAAGTGAAAGGTGTGGTCCCGAAGCACCTGCGACCGTTGCTCGCCGTCCTTAAGGAGGCCGGGATGATGTGTTTCGAGGGGAACGATACAATCGTGCTTGCCAATACCGAGCGTCCGCACCCAGTGCGAGTGAGTACCGCGCCCCACCCGGGATTTCCAACTGACCTCCAGCCTCCGCTTGTCGCCATGCTCAGTTTGGCGAGGGGAAAAAGTGTAATTGAGGAAATGGTCTTTGAGCGCCGCTTTGGCTATACCCCGTCACTCAAGCGTATGGGAGCCCACATTGTACTCACAGATCGGACGGCCACCATCACCGGTGTGAGCACCCTGTGGGGAGCGGAAGTGGACGCGCCAGACATTCGCGCTGGAGCCGCCCTCGTCCTCGCCGGGCTCGCTGCCCAGGGGTTCACCAGAATTTCTCAGCTTGAGCAGATTGACCGTGGCTATGCAAAGATCGAGGTAAAACTAAGCCTCTTGGGGGCACAGATTGAACGAGAGCGGTGATCGAAAAGGCCGGCCATTGATCGAGGACCGTCTCGGTGAGCGGGCGCGCATCTATGGCTCCGAGCGCGCTTTACTTGTCGGCCTACAACCTCCCGGTGAGGGAGCGACAGATTCCCTGCGCGAGGTGGAGTTACTCGCTGATACAGCAGGAGTCCCGGTCCTAGCGCATGTAATCCAGAAGCGACCGCGCCCTGACTCGTCCACCTTTATTGGGAAGGGGAAGGCTACAGAAGTGAAGGCGGTAGCGAGTGAGCTTGATGCTGAGGTAATCATCTTCGATGGCGAGCTCTCGCCAGCACAGGCGCGCAACCTGGAGGAGGCGATTGGTAGAAAGGTGATCGACCGCACACAGCTGATCATGGACATCTTCGCGCAGCGGGCGGCAACGAAAGAAGCAAAACTGCAGGTGGAACTTGCCCAACTTCGATACCTCCTCCCGCGTTTACGCGGCTGGGGAAGCGCCCTTACCCGACTCGGCGGAGGGATCGGGACGCGTGGCCCTGGAGAGACGCAGCTCGAGCTCGACCGTAAGAAGATCAATCGGCGGATTCACACTATCGAGCGCCGCCTCGTGAAGGCGAAGGCCGAGCGTGCACTGCGGCGGAAGAGGCGAAAAACAAGCTCTCTTCCGCAGGTTGTCCTCGTCGGTTACACCAACAGCGGCAAGTCGACGCTGTTGAACCGCCTGTGTGGGTCAAATGCCCTTGTCGAGGACAAGCTGTTCGCTACCCTTTCTACCACGGTCCGCCGAGGAGAACTCGACTCAGGGAGATGGGCACTGTTCATCGATACGGTTGGGTTCATTCGCGCCCTCCCGCATGATTTGATCCCCTCTTTCGCCGCTACGCTGGAGGTAGTACGCGACGCTGACCTGATCCTCCACATCGTCGACCTTGATAGCTCTTCACTCGAGGAGGACTATGAAGCTGTTCTTGAGACCCTCAATCGGGAGGTTTTCACCACCGATGCCTTTCGCCCACCAATCCTCAACGTTCTGAACAAGGTCGATCTGATCGATCATGATGGAGAAAGGGCGGAGTTCTCGTCTGCGGGGGTTCGGATCTCGGCGAAAGAAGGCACTCACATCGACGGTCTGCTTCACCGCATCCGCACCGTGTTGAACCAAGATGAGGTCGAAGCGTCCTTGTTGGTCCCCTACGCGGCGAGCGACCTTGTGCACCGCTTCACCCAGCAAGGAAGGGGGACCATCAAGGAATACACTGAAGAAGGGATCGAGATTGAGGCCTTGCTCTCTACCCACGAGCTTGGTCGGTTGAAGAAGGCAGGGGCACGGATTATCGCTTGCTCTTCTTTCCAGAGGGAATGATCTTCACCGAGGCGACATTTGCCTCGATACGCTCCTGGGCATTAGTGAGGATAGTTACGGTGTGGCGGAAGATGTTGTGCGCGATGACCTTCCCACATTTGTCGTCGTAGGAGACCGACGTTCCCAGCTTTGGCATCCCTTTGAGTTCACGCTTGTAGGCTTCGTGTTCATAGGAAAGACAGCACATCAGCCGGCCGCAGATTCCGGTGAGACGCTCCGGTGAGACGAACAGCTCTTGGTCGTACGCCAACTCCATGGGGACCGGTTTCGGCTCGCGTAGGAACGTGTAGCAACAGACAGTCCTCCCACAGCGCCCAACCCCACCCTTGATCCGCGCCTCGTCGCGCACCCCCATCTGCCGCAGTTCAATCCGCACTCCGAAGAGAGTAGTTAACTCCCGCAACAGGACACGAAAGTCGACTCGATGCGGGGCGGTGAAGTAAATACGCAAATGCGAGCGGTCGAGCGTGTACTCGGCGGCGACAAGGTACATCGGAAGCTCGTGGCGGGCGATCGCCTCCCGGGTGGAGAAAAGAACACGCTCGGCGCCAGTCCGATTGCGCTCGTAGGCGTCGAGGTCGGCAGCTGTAGCCAGCCGCACGATTCGCTCGAGCTGCTCGCCGATCCCCTCACCGGCGGCCAGGAGGCTCTTCACCACCCCCAGCCTCAGTCCGCCGTGGTCAACTATACAGCGCATCCCCGGGGTGAGGGAAACAGAGGAAGCGTGGAAGTACTCCGTATCGCGCTCCAAATTGAGGACTCGTACCAGGGCAATCTGTCCGTCAGCCATCTTACAACCTCCCCGCAGCAAGAAGTAGCCAGAGGAGAACCGCCTCCAGCGGGGAGTGCCCCTCCACCGCCTGTCGCGCCCGCTCAATGTACTCGGAGAACCGCAGTATCTCCTTTATCTTCACCCGTGCACTCAACGAAATGAGAGTCTCATCCTGATATGAAACAGGAACGGAGAGGTTTTTGCGAACCAAGTCGAAGGAAACATGCATGAGGTCCTCCAATAAGGTAGTTATTGACTTGCTCTCCACCTTCGCGAGGATCCGTGCTCCTACCACAGCAAGTTCCATCTCTCCCTTTATCAAACGGTCGAGCAGAGAGAGGATCCCTTCGTGGCGGAGAATCGGATCGCGGCTGATTACGGCAGTGGCCAGAACCTCGGCAATTGCCGTATGGGCGCTCGTTTTCGCCTGTGTGCGCAGTGTTGCTATATCCTCGCGTGTTGCGATGAAACGATCGAGCTCCTCTTCGTTATGGGTTACAGCGATCAGGTAACGCCCCTCCTCCTCGCTATAGCCGACCGCTGTGAGCTTAGCGAGAAGGATCTCCTGTGAGGGAGGCTTAAACCGCACGACGCGGCTGCGCGAGAGGATTGTCGGCAGAATATCACCGGTATATTTTGCTAACAAGAGGAATACCAGATCACGTGGAGGCTCCTCGAGGACTTTGAGGAGCGCGTTTGCCGCCTCTGAGGTTAGTGTCTCGGCGTGAGTGATTAGACACGCCTTCCGTTTTCCTTGCACCGGGGTAAACTGCCCCCCTCGAATCACCGCGCGAACCCGATCGATCCCGATCTTCTCCTTGCCTGGTAGGGGGACAAGTTCCATCAGCGCTGGGTGAACTCCCCGCAGGACGAGTTGCTGCTCCTTCAGATTATCGGTGATAAGGGATGCTGCCAGCCTCCGCCCCTCTCTGATTCGGTCTATCCCTCGCGGAACAAGGAACAAGGAAGAAACCGCGCCGTGCACTTCCTGGTCGGCCAGAATCGCTTTTTGCATGACGTAAAGAAGGGTAGCACAGTGAAGCAGGGCGCGCAAAGCCCCCTCGCCTTTTTAAGTATCTGTTACAGGAGGTTTCCTTCGAGGAAGTCGGCGACCTCCTCTGGCCGGCGGGGCGATAGGATTCTCACCCCGTCGGGGAGGGCGACGTGTTCGTCGGTGACAACCGCGACCACGTCGATCTCACCGGCGAGCGGTTCGGTGCGTAGCTCGGTTAAGCGGCGGAAGACTTCGACTTTGGGGAAGGGGCCATGCTTGAACCCCTCGATGAGAACCACATCGAATCCTTGAAAGAGTCGCTCGATTGTCTCCTCAATCGTCTCTTTAGGGAAGGGTTCCCAGAAGAGGGCGCGACCGGATCGGCTCACCACGAGGGTCTGCTCGGCGCCAGCCTCACGGTGTCGAAAGCTGTCGGTTCCCAAGCGGTCGATGTTCTCCTCATGGGGGGCGTGCTTTACTGTCCCCACGCGGTAGCCTCGGTCCAATAAGAAGGGGATCAGCCGTGTTAAAAGCGTCGTTTTCCCGCTTCCCTGATGCCCGATGAACGAAACGGTAGGGATCACCGAAGATCACCTCCCTATAACCCCAATGCAGTCTTCCAGGTCAAGCCTGCGCAGCGTCTCGTCGGTTGGGCCAAGCTGGTCGTAGCCGCGCTCTTGGTAGTAGATCTCAATGGCGGTGCGCATCGCTTCCGCACGGATCGGATGATCGGCGCTGGCACCACTGGGAAGGGGCTGAGAGAAGCGTATGGGAAGCCCGTCACCATCCATGGTGTAGCCAGCGCGGGCGGCGTGAAGCCGTAGAAGCGCGTAGTTTCGTTCGCCGATTTCAAGCATCTTAACTGGGGAAAGGCCGATCCCGGTAGCTGCCTCAAGGAGCGAGCGGATCTGTGGGAGGGTGTAGTGCTCCCCGGTCTCCCTCACCGTGAACACGCACAGGATGAGGGAGTTTTCGAATGAGCGCAGGTCCTCATAGGTCTTGGTCACCCCCGGCTTGTCGGCGAGGGTGAACCGATCGTAGGCGTGATCGACTCCGAGCTCGGAGGTGGGAGAATCGACCTCGAGCATCGTGTCGTGCATCCCTTCCAGGTGTGTCGCTCCCCGCGGTGAGGTAGCGTAGCTGATCCCCAGTCCTTGTTTTCCGCGCGGCTCGTGCATCGGGATCTCCATCCCCTTGATCGTCATGTGGAAGTCGCTTCCTAACTCATCCGCAAATGCCTCCAGACCGCAAGCGATGCGATCGCCAATCCCCTCGCGATGGGCGATCTGGTCGATGAGTGAAACGATCGCCTCCCCATCCCCCCAGGGAATCTCCTCGTCAATCAGTCCCTTCTCCGAGGCCTCCATGAGAAAGGCGATAGCCACCCCTGCAGAGATGGTATCGATTCCATAGTCATTGCACAGTTGGTTGGCGAGACAGATCGCATCAAGATTGTCGTTTAAACAGAGTGAGCCAAAGGCTGCGATCGTCTCGTACTCCGGCCCGCCAAATTCCGGGAGGACCTCTCTTTTTGCAAAGGAAGTTTTTACCACGCGCTTGCAGCGAATTGGGCAGCCAGTGCAGCCCTCCCGTCCAACGAGGATCGTGTCGTGAAGCTTATCCCCACCGATCGACTCGGCATGATCGAACACCCCCTCTTGAAAGTTCCGGGTGGGAAGAATCCCCATCTCGGAGAGCCAGGTAACCCCCCCGGCCGTCCCGTACTTGCCAAAGTGTTTCATTCCATCATCGAGGACGAGCTTTGCGTATTGGGCGCGTTCTTTTTTGAAGCGTTCACGGTCGTAGAGTGGCTTTTCTTCGTTTCCTTGAACGAGGATCGCCTTCAAGCGTTTTGACCCCATCACCGCGCCGAGGCCGGGCCGCCCGGCCGCGCGAGAGCGGTCATGGATGATGCACGCCATTTGCACCAGCTTCTCGCCAGCGATCCCGATCGAGGCAACACAACCACCGGGATGGCGTTCTTTAAGTGCCGTTTCAGTCTTTCCCGTTCCTTTCCCCCAAAGGTCGGTCGCCGGATGGATCTTTGCCACTCCATCAATCAAGGTGAGGTAGACCGGCTCGGCTGCCGTCCCCCGGAGGAGGATTCCATCGTAACCACTTCGTCCGAGTTCGTGGCCAAAGTAACCGCCCACATAAGAGCCACAAACGCTACCTGTCTTCGGCGATATCCCCATAACTAGGTGCCTCCCGGCCCCGAGGAGTTCCGTCCCCTGGAATGGACCGGTAGCAAAGATGAGGATGCTCTCAGGGGAAAGCGGATCCTCCTTCCCGAATAGCTCTTTGAGGAGAACACGCGCGGCGATCCCCCTCCCACCGAGGTGGAGTTCTTGCCACCTTGATGAAATCTCATACTCCCGGATTGCCCCCACGGATAGGTCGACGTCCAGGTATCTACCGAAGATGCCGTACATACACCCTCCAATTTATCGGTTAGGTTATTGTATGCGAGAAAATAGCCAGGAACCAGTTTGCGCACGCTTTTCCTTTCCCCGATAATCTTTTTTTGAAAACATAACCTTCGCAATTGAGGTGAACCGATGCGAACGCTTTCCCAGGTACTCTCCGAAACGACGAGGGCCTTTCCTCAGCGAAACGCGATCATCGATCAGGGATGCAAGATCAGCTATCAGGAGCTAAACGAGCGTGTCAACCAACTCGCCCGCGGACTGATCGAACTGGGAGTGCAAAAGGGGGAGAAGGTTGGTCTATGGATGCCCAATGGTCCGAAGTGGGTGATTGCCTACTTTGCGATCGCCCGCATCGGCGCAGTCGTCGTGCCCATGAACACCCGCTACAAAAGCCATGAGGTTTACTATATCCTTCAAAACTCTGAAGCGACGACACTGTTCATAGCCGACACCTTTGTGGGGATCGACTACTGCAAAATGATCGGTGAGGTTCGTGAGAACCTACCTGGTCTTAAACATATTATCATAAGCGGGAAAAAAGGGAGCGATATGCACACCTTCGATGAGGTCGTCGCTCTCGGCGTGTTACACCTCGAGGATAAGAAGATCGACAAGCGCGAAGCAATCTGCGATCCGCGTGACAACGTGTTCATCCTCTACACCTCAGGAACTACGGGGAACCCCAAAGGTGCGATGCTCTCACATCACAACATCGCCGAAAACGCCAGGCAGGTGACGCAGGTGCTGCACACAAGCGAGAAGGACATATTTCTTCTTGCCGTTCCCTTCTTTCACTGCTTCGGCTGCGTGATGGGAATCATGGGGGCGATCACCTGGGGGGCGAGCCTTGTCCCGATGAGCGTATTTAAGGCCAAGGAGGCGCTCGAACTGATTGAGGAGGAGGAAGTTTCTATTCTCTACGGCGTCCCCACGATGTTCGTGTTGGAACTCGAGGAATACCGCAAGGGAAAGGACGATGGTTCACAATATGATGTCTCGTCACTTCGTACCGGGATCATGGCAGGGGCCCCCTGCCCGGTCGAGGTGATGCGCGGGACGATGGAGGAGCTCGGGTGCAACGTCTCCATCGCCTATGGCCTCACCGAGGCCTCACCGGTAATCACGATGACCCGGTTCGATGATTCGCTCGAGCGGCGGGTGGAGACAGTCGGAAAAGCCCTGCCCGGGATCGAGGTTAAGATCACCGATGATGATCGCTGGTCGCTTCCACCTGGGGAGATGGGCGAGCTCACCTGCCGCGGCTACAACGTGATGCTCGGCTACTACAAGATGCCGGGTAAGACCGCCGAGGTCATTGACGAAGAGGGGTGGCTCTATTCGGGCGATTTAGCCACCGTGGACGAGGAAGGCTACGTTAAGATCGTCGGTCGAAAAAAAGACATGCTGATCACCGGCGGGTTCAACGTTTATCCGGCCGAGATCGAGGAATACCTGTTCACCCATCCCAAGGTGCAGAACGTCTCTGTAGTTGGGGTCCCCGACGAGGTCATGGGTGAGGTGGCGATCGCCCACATCATCCCCCGTGAGGGGATGACGATTGACCCGCAGGAGATAGTTGGCTATTGCATGGGGAAGATCGCCAACTTCAAAGTCCCCCGGTATGTAGAGATCATGGACGAGTTTCCCATGACTCAGTCGGGGAAAATCCAGAAGTTTCGCCTGCGCGAGGTCGCAAAGGAAGCGCTCGAGGCAGGTCGGCTTCAAAAGTTAAAGCCAGCAAAGAAGTGACCGCGGAAGCGGTGAGCGCATGGGAGCGCGATGACTAGGTTCAAAGAGCGCCTATCACAGGAGCGTATCCTTATCGCTGATGGCGCGACCGGCACGATGCTTCAAGCCGCTGGACTGCCGCCCGGCGTTTCACCTGAACGTTGGAATCTGGAGAGACCCGAGGCGATCCGCGCGTTGCATCAGGCGTACGTGGAAGCTGGGGCCGACCTTATCCTTTCAAACACCTTCGGTGGCAGCCGTCTGCGGTTGGAGAAGGCGGGGTTGGGCGGCCGCGTGCGCAAGATCAACCTGGCGGCAGTCAAGCTCGCTCGCGATGTTGCCGGCGAGAAGATACTGGTTTTGGGAGACATCGGCCCTACCGGAAGGATGCTAAAGCCCCTGGGGGACCTCGCCATTGAGGAGGCACGGGCCGCCTTCGCCGAACAGGCCGCCGCACTGGCAGAAGGAAGAGTTGACGCCATCATCATCGAGACAATGAGTGATCTTAAAGAAGCGCTCGCCGCTGTCGAAGGAGCAAAACAAGCCACAAGCCTTCCCATTCTGGTATCGATGAGCTTTGACACGCATGGCCGCACGATGATGGGGGTAAAACCGGAGGAGGCAGCAGCAAAGCTCTGGGGGCTCGGTGTCGATGTGATCGGCGCCAACTGCGGTCGCAGCTTAACTGAGACGTTAGAAGCCATAAGGAAGATGCGAGATGCTGTACCCAAAGCAACCATGATGGCAAAGCCCAATGCAGGACTACCCCATGAGAAAAACGGCGAATCTATCTACGACGTTACCCCGGACGTGATGGCGGAGTACGCCCTTAGATTTGCAGATCTTGGTATAAAGATCTTCGGCGGCTGCTGTGGCAGTACGCCTGAGCACATCCGCGCTATCGTCGGGGCGCTACGTGGTACACACTGACTGCCAGACCCCTCGGGAACGGATTAGTAAACGGGCTTACAGAGATCGGCCAGAAAGCTCTGTCAAGCGGTGACCGCGGCTTGAGAAAAGCTTGGATCAGTAACCAACCGATCAGGAGAACTTATCAAGGTCTTTCGCAAGGTGGCTGACGAAAGGCGGGGTTGCAACAGAGAGCCAATAGTACCACTAAAGAAGGCCCCCGTGTCAGTGGCTGTCTCTTTCTAGTCCCATCGTACCGGTTTTCCGGCCGGTGCTTTACACGATATGCCTCATCGGTGCAGGTTTCTCGCGGCGATGAACGAGAGGCCGTGCTGCGTCAACGCCGCTGCTGTACGGTTCAGCGCATCGTGCTTGTCCAGGTAGTTTCGCTCGAGGGACGGCATCAGGCCCTTTTCTTCGATCTCCTCCTTGGAAAGGAAGTACTCAAGGATATCTGAAGGGTGCTCCCGCGTAGCATCGATCTTCGGTCCGGCCCCCTCGTGCTTGGCCGAAATGTTCGCCACGTGATCGGCTAGTGCAACCAGTTCATCGGTACGATCGTAGGGTTGGATGACAATCGATTTGTAGGTCTCAGTGATGTGGTGCTCAAAGCGGACAACGTCCTTGAAGCCGAGCGCCTTACGGAGCGGTGCTGTCGTCTCGATCGTCTCATTATTGACGGAGTTCGACCAGTTGAACCCGATGAGTGAGGTCATCCCATCCCCGCGCGCAAAGAGTTTTGCTCCGATCAGAGTCCACAGGGCCGCGTAGGGGTTGTCATTTCCCATGTACACCGAGATCTTGAACTCGACATCCACTCCGAGCTTATGTAAGAGGTAGCCAAGGAGCACGGTCCCTGGGTTGATGTTCAACACTTGTTTGATTCCGTAGGTGGTGTAGTAGTGAAGGAACTCGTCTACCCACTTTAAGGCGTGTTCGTTCGGTTGGCCTACCCCTCCGAAGTAGCCGGTGATCGTCTCCGGGCCACCGAGGTGGATGTTTGACCCGTCGGTTCCCTTGGTGTCAAGCGTCTCCACGTAGCTTGCCCCCACGATCTGCATCGCCGCCGCTACGGCTAAGGTATCGCCGTTGTCCTTGACTTGTTCGGCCATGTTGCGCACACGGATGAACCGGCCCGGCATGAGCTCTCCGTTTGCTATCGCCTGCTTGGCCTCGGCGATAAGCCAGGGGAAAAACTGCAAGGCACTGATCTCAAGTGTGACAGCAAGCTCGTCCTTGAAGGTCATGGGATCGGCCTTGGGGCCAAGGGCCTTGTGACGAAACTCATCGATACTGACGAACGCGCCCTTATTGCGTTCACCCATGAGCCAGTTTAGATCCGCAAGATAAGAGGAGTTTTGCGCCTTAAGCTGAGCCAATAGGTTATCCAACTTCCGGGCCTCCTGTGCCTTGCGGTTGATCTTCTCTGGCCCACCGTAAGTCTCCACGATCTCAAGAAGCCTGTTGATGATCTCATTTTGCGGATCGAGGATCAGATCGTTGATTTCCTTCAAGCTCTCTTCGCTTATCTTCAGCCTATCGCGCAAATCACTCATCGGTTCGCCCTCCTTTCAGGTAGTCGCGGGCCAATTTTCATGGGGCCGACTGCTTACTCGTATTCCTTAATCAGATCCTTAAACTTCTCGTCTTCACCCTTAAGCATATGGTAGCAGTGCTCGTCGGCCGGGAAAGCGCCTGCCTTGACGTCCTTGATGTACTCTTTCATCGCGTTTGTGATGACCTCGGCGACGTTGGCATATTTCTTGACGAATTTAGGAGTAAACGCCTGGAACTGGCCAATCATGTCGGAGACGATCAGAAGCTGTCCGTCGCAGTCTGGGCCCGCGCCGATACTCAACACCGGGATGGATAGTTTTCCCGTGATGAATCTCGCTACCTCCGGCGGAACTGCCTCCAACAACAACAGCTGTGCCCCAGCCTCCTCGATCGCCAACGCGTCTTCGATCAGAAGCCTGGCCGACTCGACCGTGCGCCCCTGGGCCTTGTGGCCGCCGAGTTGACCTGAGCTTTGCGGGGTAAGGCCGATGTGCCCGCAGACGACTATCCCGGCATCGAGGATCGCTCTTATCCGGCTTATAACCCGCACACCTCCCTCAAGCTTAATTGCATCAACTCCCGCCTCTTTTAGAAAACGCCCGGCGTTTAGCACGGCGCCTTCATCGCTTGCCTGGTAACTCATAAACGGCATGTCGCCAATGACAAAGGCGGTCGGTGCGGCGCGGCGCACGGCCTCGGAATGGACGATGCACTGGTCCATCGTCACCGGCACGGTGCCTTCGTAGCCATAGACGCACATACCCAATGAATCACCTACCAAGATCATGTCCATCGAAGCGGCCTCAGCAAATTGAGCAGTGGGGTAATCGTAGGCGGTGAGCCAGGAGATCTTCTCTCCCCTCTCCTTCATCGCGTAGAGGTCCAGGATCGTTACCTTGCGGCGTTTCTCCATCATTTATTCCTCCTTAAAAGCTTGATCGCAAGGATTGTAGGTAGTAAGAGCACCTCAGGACAACTCGACCCCGATCTCCTTTAGCAAAAGAGCGAGGCGATATAAGGGAAGGCCCATTACGTTGAAGTAATCTCCGATGATTTCCGCGACGAACAGTGCTGCCCGTCCCTGGATCGCGTAGGCTCCAGCCTTGCCCACATACTCACCGGTCTTGAGGTACGCCTCGATCTCCTCGCTGCTTAAGGGTCGGAAGCGAACGGTTGTTTTCTCAACGGTCTCTTTGTGCTCTCCACTTTCGGTCTTAAGAAGGTACAGCCCTGTGAGAACTACATGTTCGTGGTTGCCCAGCCGTTTAAGCATCTTTCTGGCTTCGGCACGAGAGCGCGGCTTTCCCAAGATGTCACCATCGAGGACGACCAACGTATCCGCTCCGATGATGATCCCTTCCTCTTGCCTCGCCACATTGTGTGCCTTATTGTGGGCGAGGGTGAGGACCTGCTCCTCAGGAGTCCCGCTCGCCTTTTCCTTGACATCGCTTGGGATCGAGATGAAGTCTGACGTGATCCGAGACAGTAACTCAATCCGACGTGGTGAGGCAGAGGCTAAGATGATCTTTTCACTCATGTTTCTCTGGGAGGAAGAAGAACTTAAGAGATAGGGCCTCACTGCTGGGGGAGGTTAGGGAAGGTAGTGCTGGTGTTTATGGTTTGGTAGTAGACGGTGAACGTCGCGTGCGGGTTGACCTGACGATGAAGGAGGATCACCCCGGCCGCAACCTCCCCGGATTCCAGGCGGCCTAGCCGAAGAAAACCTTCTGTCAACTCGGCAAACGACGAGTCAAACCAGAAATCATAAATCGTTTGAGACTGCTGCACATGTAATTGCCAGGGAGAGAAGTTCGCCCCCGTCGGGGTAAGGGCCCATATCATCACCGCGCCCGTGCCAATGAGCGGCTCCAGATTGGAGAGAAGTTCGGCTCCAAAAGCGCCCTTGTGCACCCCTTCCTCCAACCGGACGAGGAAGAGGCGTAACTCCTCATCCTCGCTTGTGATGCTGACTGTCCCTACCAAGCTTGGGTCAAGGTGAAGAAGAGCGGCGGCCAAGGCTTGAGAGAAGTCACCGTGCGTCAAGGCGTCTTCCAAGTCTGTAACGTCTTCAAGTGAAGCGACCTCAACCGCCTCCCTTGGCGATACTACGGAAGGAGTGGGAATGGGCGAAGTCGTTGGTGGGATGACCGCGGTCGGTTCGGCAAGATCAAAACGGGCTCGTTGCCCCTGATACACCACCCAGAAGGGCTGAGATGGATCGATATGCTCGCCCATGACCAGCAGCCCTTCACTCCCTGACCCATATGAAGAACCCTCTGGGTTGACCTGAAACCTTCCGGCCAGAAATCCCTCCCTGATCTCAACCCAGTCATTGGCGGTAGGGATGAAAGTGGGCCTTCCTACCTGTTCTACACTGATTTGATGCGGGAAGAAGTTGAAGGAATCAACAACCTGTTTGACGTTCGGATTGATGTACAGCGCATTGCTCCCCACATATAGGAGGAGGATTTGACGCAGCTTCTCGTTTCTTGTGATCCCACTGTCAAAAGCGCGCTCGTTGACGTAGACCATAAACAGGCGAAGCTCCTTCCCGCCCACATCTATGGTCAACGTCGCGAAGAGATCAGGGTCAAGGCCGGTCTGAGAAGCAATCTGCTCATGGGACTGGGCTAAAACGCTAATGCCCACAAGCAAAAAAAATAGGGAGGAAATAATCAATATCCTCCCTCTTACGCGCACTTGTATCACTAACGGTTCCCTTCGCTTTCGATGATGACTACAATAAATGCCTGCTAGCAACGAACTAGCAGCAGCCGCACCACCAGCCAGCAAACGCAAAGATCCAAAACGCCCAGAAGAAAGACAGTAACAACCAGCCCGATAGACACATAGTTACTTCACCTCCTTACAACGTTTACCATACCACAAACTAGCGACAAAGGCAAGTTGCCGATTTTGTGTACGCCCTCAGAGAGAGGGGAGAGGCTCTTTATCTCACTTAGCGATAGGGCTTTTATAAGTGCTCATTCCAGTTGTTTGGAAGGATCACCCTCAAACGGACGGTAAGTTGGGATCAGCGTCTGCAAGGTGGAGATAATCATTCTTCTTCCCCCATCTATTGTGGCTTGGTGTAAACGCTCCAGGGCAAGCTCTACTTGTCCTTGCTCCGATGTCGTTTTTATTTGCTACGAATACCCGTTGATGTGACGTAACATCGGTGCCTTCTTCTGCGGTGAGCAATTCTTCGGGCTCCTCGCTGTTTGGGGTAGGTAATGGGGGTAGAATGGGGATCCAGCTCTAAGCGAAGGAGACCATTGAATGAGCACAGAATCCTTGTTTGCTGTCAAGGGTCGGGTAGGTTTCCCCGGTCGATGGTCGGCTACATGTCCCCGCCCTTTTCCTCCGACGTGTTGTGTTGACGCACCTCCTTTTCTCCAGTGATTGAGCCTCCAGTGTCGATTCTTCTCTGGCGTTGACGATAGCTCTCTCCCTTCATCTCAATGAAGTGGGAATGATGAGTGAGCCGGTCCAGCGCAGCTGAGGCAAGGAGTGAGTTGCCGAAGACTTCTGCCCACTCCTCTGGTGCCCGATTGCTGGTAAGGATGATCGACTTTCGCTCATACCGATCACGAATGATCTCGTACAGGTCTTGTGCTGCACGAGCAGACAGAGGAACAAGCCCAAAGTCATCCAGGATGAGCACATCTGTCCGGAGGATGTTGGTGTACACCTTGTGGAATGTCCCGTCAGCACGACCAGCGTAGAGCCTGTCAACTAGATGATGCAGCGGCCGGTAGAGGACGCGATACCCTCTCTTGATCGCCTCATACGCCAGCCCCTGCGCAAGGTGGGACTTCCCCGTACCAGTAGGCCCAACAAGGAGCACGTTCTCCCCCCTCTCCACAAAGCGACAGGAACCAAGCTCGTTTAGCAGTGTCCGGGAAAGGCGCGGTGCGGCGGAGAAGTCAAACCGAGCGATGATCTTACTCTCGTCAATCCCCGCATCAACGATTCGTCTCCTAAACTTGGTCTGTTCCCGCCGCTCGATCTCATCATCGACAAGCAGGGCGAGGAACTCCACCGGAGGGAGGGAACGGTCGATCACCTCCTGTGAACGTTGCTCAAGTGTGTAGGCCATCCCCCCAAGGCGAAGTCGTTTCAGCTTGGGAAGTAATGGATGCGGCTGCATCATCTCACCTCCTGGCGGAAGTAGCTGGAAGAAGGTCTGGCGTAACGGTAGTTTTCCTGGTGTTGGCTGGTCGTTGTCTCCTCGTCCAGTGGCTCGTTTTCCATGCCTACAGCAAGGATCGTCTTCACCCGAATGTAACGAGGATCACCATAATACACCGCCCGCTTGCACGCTGCCTCCAGCCTCTCTTTCCCCACCTTCTCCTTGAGACGCAACAATGAGTGCACACTCGGGAGGCGATCCTGTACTCGATCACTCAGAAGTTCTGCGACCGCTTTCCCACACCACGGGCCGACCGCAACCGCCAGCTCCCGACACCTCTGGGGCGTCTTCTCCATCCACTCCCGCTTGTGTTGTGGGTAGTGGGCAAGACGGGTTGCTCGTCCACCACGTTTCTCTACCACCAAGTGCGTGGAGACAAGCTCTGTTTCGTGGTATATCTCTACTACACAACGCCCCACGTAGACATCGAGTTTCTTACCGATGAGGGTGTAGGGAGCAGAGTAGTATCTGCCGTCGACCACTACGTGGCAGTCGTGATGGAGCGTTGCCTGGTAGGCCTTGATCAACTCGAACGGCTGAGTTGGTAATGGGTTGAGGGCATCGCGCTCCACACTGTAGTAGCGGGTGAGGGGTTTCTCATGGGTCGTCCCATGATCCCTCACCCCTGCTACCTCCAGCGCCCATTCCATTCCCTTCTCGTTGAGGCGAGCAAGATCAAGGGACTTCAGCTCTTCCCCGGCGATGAAGTTTCGTTTCACGTACTTAACACTGCTCTCGACCTTACCCTTAGGGGGTGTAGTACTCAATCGTACTTACTACACCCCCCGAGTGGCGAGGAGTGCGCGGCCGGTTTGCACTCACTACGAACCCGTAGTGACGGGCAAGCCTGCGGTAGGGAACGCTCAGCACCGGGTCTTGTAGCTCCCGCTTCAGCACCGCCGCCTTGAGGTTGTCGATTACCACCCGCTGCGGCACCCCACTAAGCCAGCGGAATGCGTTCTCATGACACGTAAGCCAGGTCTCCATCTTCTGGTCGAAGACAAACTCCACGTACAGATGGCGTGACCAGGAGAGGGTTATCACAAAGACCCACACCTTGTGCAGCTTGCCTTTTCCATCACGACACATCCCTACGTAGCCGAAGTCGACCTGTACTTCCTCTCCTGGTTCTGTCTCCACACGACAGTACGCCTCTGGATCGCGTGGCTGCAGACGCTGAGCGTATCTCTTCACTGACGAGTAGCTGCCGGTGTAGCCATGATCCTCACGTAGCTTCCGCCAGATGACCGTCTTTTCTACTCCGCGGTCAAGGTATTCCTGCACCATCTCCTTGTACGGCTCCACCGTGCTCACGCACTGCTTGGGGGTGTAGTAATTCGATTTAGGGAACCTACTGCACCCCCCGAGAGGTGTCTCACCGGTCCAAGGACCGCAACCAGTTCGCTCACAGCAGGAAGCCCTCTACCCTTCTCCAGAAAGCCGTGTTTCTCCGCTAACTTGCGGTACTTGCGAATCGTCTTCTTGGCGTGACCCGTGTCACGGTGGATCGCTTCCACTGATTCGCCCTTGCGTACCCTGTAAATGATCTCTTGTATGTCATTCATGTGTACCCGCTCCATCTACACCTCCATGTTTGCTCAACATGGAGGATATTTAAGTGATCTTGGGCGGGGATACCAGCCGACCATACCCCGGGGACACCAGGTGACCCTTACCCGGGGATACTAACCCGGCCAGTGACATTTGCCAAAGCTCTTGGATTGTCCAGTCAGTGGGAGGTAACGGAAGTCGTGTTCTGCCCTGAAGAGAAGCGGTTAGACATCACCATTGATTTCCCACGTGGGAGCACGTTCACCTGTCCAGTATGTGGTGTACCCGGAGCCAAGCCGTACGACAGCAATGATGAGAAATGGCGTCACCTGAACTTCTTTCAATACACGACATATCTACATGCTCGTGTTCCACGAGTGAAGTGTCCCCAGGGATGCGGGATCAAGAAGGTCGAGGTGCCGTGGGCCAGGCCAGGGAGTGGGTTCACCCTGTTGTTTGAAGCATTGATCATGGCGCTGGTGAAGGAGATGACGGTAGCTGCGCCGCTAGGCTGATCGGTGAACACGACACTCGTCTATGGCGCATCGTGCACCATTACATAGATGAGGCGAGGAAGGACGCTGATTTCTCGAGAGTTAGGCGTGTTGGGATCGATGAGACAGCCAGCCGAAGAGGGCACAACTACATCAGCCTGTTCGTTGATTTGGATGAGAAGCGGCTTCTGTTGGGGACTGAGGGGAAGGGCGCAGGGACAGTGCATGTCTTCAAGGAAGATCTGAGAAGACACGGAGGGGAGCCTAGTTTAGTAAGCGAGGTCTGCTGTGATATGTCACCAGCGTTCATCTCCGGAGTATCAAAAGCATTCCCAGAAGCTGATATTACGTTTGATCGGTTTTACATCATGAAGCTCATGCAGGAGGCGGTAGACCAAAGTACGGCGGCAAGAAGTGAAGACAACTGCGGTACTCAAGAAGACACGGTATCTGTGGTTGAAGAACCCGGAGAAGTTAACCGCGCATCAACAGACCAAGCTGAACCATCTGAGCCACCACAAGCTGAAGACAGGGCGGGCGTACCGTATCAAGCTTACTCTGCAAGAGTTGTTCAACCAACCGGACAGGCAAGCGGGAGAGGAATTCCTTAAACGGTGGTACTTCTGGGCTACACACAGTCGTCTTCAGCCAGTGATTGAAGCGGCAAAGGCAATCAAGCGGCATTGGAACGGTATTCTCAACTGGTTTGGCAGTCATCTCAGTACGGGGTTCTTGGAAGGCATCAACAGTCTCATTCAGGCGGCAAAGGCGAAAGCAAGAGGGTATCGTACCACGCGAAACCTGATCACAATGGCCTACCTCATCGCCGGTAAACTCTCACTCCAGTTACCCACATGAAACAGCGAGGAACCTTAAAATGCGATCGCGGTCCTTTTGAGTGAACGCTTCGTTCAGACGAACAACGTATACAAACCAGCTCATCTTAACGTTTTCCGCCATATATGGAGGCTCAACTCCCTCGATCTGCTGCAAAACCTTTGTGTACCACTTGGCCGCCTGGGCGCGGGCGGCAATGATCTCCTCAATCCGGGAAAGCTGTGCTAGTCCCAATGCGGCTGACATCTCGTCCATGCGGTAGTTATAACCGAGGCGCACATGCTCCAGCCACTCACTGCCCTCCCCCACGCCCCTGGTTCGTCATGCTGTGGCAGAGGGCCGCAACCTGGGGATCGTCAGTTACAACCATACCACCCTCACCAGTGGTGATTTGCTTATTGGGGTAAAAGCCGAAGACAGCGGCCTTTCCAAACGAGCCGCAGAGGCGACCAGCAAGTTCCGATCCCAAAGCCTCAGCGGAATCCTCAATCAATAACAGGCCATGTTCTTGTGCTATCTTCTCAAGCGCTAGCCAATCGGCCGGATGACCGAAGACGTCCACCCCCAGGATCGCCTTCGTCTTGGGAGTAATTGCTTCCTTGATCCGTTCGGGATCGATGTTAAGGGTCTTTCGATCGATGTCTACAAGCACTGGCTTGGCCCCTTCAAAAAGGATGCAGTTTGCCGAGGCTATAAAGCTGAACGGTGTGGTGATCACCTCGTCGCCCGGTCCGATCCCCAACGCACGGATGATCAAATGAAGTGCGCTGGTGCCGCTGTTGGTCGCTACAGCATGATTTACGCCCGCGTATTCCGCGAGCTTCTTTTCGAACTCCTTCAGCTTGGGCCCAAGGCTGAGCTGCGGCGTTCTCAAAATCCCAGTAACTGCCTCGATCTCCCGCGCGGTGATATCCGGTTTTGCAAGTGGAATCTTCATTTGCTACTCCCATTCTCCTTCAAGCATACCCATCATTTCCATTTCAGCTTAAGTGATCCTTGAGCCACGAGGCGATATGCTCGACCCCAAGGCTTTTATCCTCGATTCGGAGCGTCAAGTCAACGATTTCTCCCCTTGCAACCTTCAGTCGAATATCGTTCTCTGCGAGGAAACGTTTCATCGTTTCCCAAGCGGTCCGTTTATTGCCGTCCACAAAGGGATGATTGAGAACTAGGGAGTGACCTAAGGCTGCCGCCTTGGTGAAGATATCAGGATAAAGATCCTTCCCATCGAAGGTGGCTCGAAGCCGATTAACTGCTGAGTCGAGCAATCCCCAGTCGCGGAGCCCGCCTGCTCCACCGAACTTATCCAAGATGCGCTCATGGATCAGCAACACCTGGTTAATTGCAAGATATCTCACAATTGAGCAAGGCGCTCCATCGCTTCACGATCCTCCTCTAGATCTTCATCCACTCGCTTCAAAAACTCCAGCCGCTCCTGTTCGCTTCGCCACCGCTCCAGCAAGAGATCGACCGCCTGACGCAGGAGCTCTGCCTGAGGTATCTTTGTTCCCTTAGAGAGCTTACGTAAGGCTTCGATCTGTCGTTCTTCCAGCTTAGCCGCATAGGTCTTGAGCACCGTCGGTCACCGTCCTTAAAAATAATCTTATCATCGGGGAGTAGTATTAGCAAGCCTAAGCAAGTAAAGGTTTATCCGTCGCGTGCTCCACGATTAGCTGGACTAGAAACTCCTTGGTGGTGGCGTTAAAATCGTCGATCTACGTTCAGGGCTTTGGGATCGATACCCACAAAAACCAGCGTAGCCTTTCGAATAAGCTTGGGTTTAGCAAGCGGGATGTGTAAAGTTACTCCTTCCTCGCAGGCTTCCTGCCCACCCGATCTTTTGCAAAGGAGACGAGTTCCTCCGCGAGCTTGAGCGCACCTTCAGCGGCGTCGGGGTTGTAGACTAGGGATGCTTCCCGGCAAGGAGTTCGGATAGCGGGTGGCGATGTAGTACCCACCGAGCATGGACCACCGCTCAGCCCGTTTGGCGATTTCTGGAAAGTACTGGGAAGCCTCGCTACAGCGACGCTCCACCGAATGCCTGTTCCCAAAGAGATCTTTCACTCCCTCACCTAAGCCTTTCAAATCCATCAACGGGCCACATAAGCCTATTATTGATGAGGCAACTCTTCTCTTCTTCACCTTGCTCCCGATCCGCGTCTTCTCGATCAGTTTCATCACCTGTCTGCAACAGGCAGGCCGGTTGAAAGAAGTTCGTTGTAGAACCTCAGATGATCGTAGAGCTCATTTAACACCCAGTTTCATCGCCCACAGAGCTGATGACGGGGTCTGGGATCTAATAATCCTGGAAGATGAGCTGACGCTGGAACGGATTGCCGACTATGTTCGCGCATTCAGCCAAACGATGGGAGAATAATTGGACGGGCCCTACGAGTTGGCCTCAATGAATCAGTGACTTGATTATCTGCAATTAGCGGGCCACAAAGGGCGTGCGCTTACGCACGTCAGCCAGTCGCAGGGTCTCAAAGGTAGCTTGGATGTAATGCTCCCCGTCCCAATAGTCTGAGGCGGCCAAAGCTTCCAGATCGAATATCCGCTCCCAACTAGTGAGGAGGCCTGAGTGCCACGATTCCGGCAAGGGCCAGGCCCACCGGTCGGGGACGGCCGCCTCAAAACGCCGATACCACACCTCATCCTCTTCCTCACTGTAGGCCAGGTAGCCGCGGTTCAGGACGAAGTGCCAGGCGTCGAAATCGGAGAGCAGCACCTCGGCCGGCTCGAGCTCCAGTTCAAGGCGTACCCCACGGGTGCCCCGCGGCAGGTGACCCGACTGCCGCAGATCGGGACGGGGAATATGCCAGCCCCACCACGGGTAATGCCCTCGGTAGCCAAGGATGCGTCGCTCCATCTGAGCACACATCCAGTCGTAGGCGTGACGGAATTCCCGAGGGACACAAGGCGGATCGACACATAGAACTCGCTCTGCTTCTAATCGGACCAAGAGCTCCACCGGCTGGATTGTCCACACTCGCATACTCGAAAAGCTTTCAGCCATCAGCTTGCGACAGTTGAACTCATTGCCCATTTACGATTCACGATCCCCAAAAAAACCAGCCCGCCTCCTTTTTTACCGAAAGCTGCCTGGCTAATCAGCGAGCTTCTCTCTGACAAACTCGAGGAACTCTCGCAGGGCCTCCTCAGGTTGATCGCTGATGTGGCTTTCTTTGCAGTCCTCACTCGTTTCCGAGCCGTTGTGAAAATGCTTGGGAAAGGTGCTAATATGCCGCCAGCGTTTGTGAGGAGCATTGTCGTGACGGTAGATAGTTCCATCAATCGCTTTCCGTTCCCAGTGAAAACTGTATCTGCCTTCCAACTTTAGCGAAAACCAAACCTCGATGAAACTATTCTCACGCAGAGTGATTTGTAATTCATTGGCATCTGTAACTTTAACATCTAACACAACCTTGTCGAATTCAACCTCTGCGATAGCTTTGAGCTTTTCAACATCGACGAGCCTCATCCCATTCCCTCAAGGAGATGAGAAAGTTGATCTCGTTTATACTCCAGGTGATCTAATCGCTGGAGGTCCCGCCAACTTTCCGCTTCTTCCAAGGTCCCATTCCGATACTGTCTTTCCATCTCTACTGCAGAAGCAACATGATATCGCGTGGCAATCTGGAATATTTCCACCTTAATTTCCCGTAATTTCTTTTCCAAGAAGGTCCGGAGTCCCTGCTCCAGGATACTCTCTTTGGAAGCCCCCAGTTCTCTTGCTAGCTTCTCAGCTAGTTCTTCCACTTTTGCGGGCATCTCAACCTCCTTCCTCACGCCAGAGAAACATCATGCCCCGCTCCTACTTTCCTAAAGAGGAGTTTAGTTTACCACCTGGATCTCGGTGACAGCAAGCAAGATGTGAAGATTTGTATAACAACGGCGACCCTCAACGTTCGATTCCGGACTTTGGACCCTGTACGTAGAACTTAGAACTGTTTCTCACCCATCACTCGTAACCGTTGTTTCCATCGATAAACTCAATTTTTGAAAGGAAAGGCTCAAGATTCTCCTTCTTCCCCGTGAAGAGATTATCGAGTACTCTGGTCCTCTGGCCCTCATTCGCCAATTCTTCAACCAGGTGTGAACCGATAAAACCAGCCCCACCGGTAACCAAATACAACTGAGACAATTAAATTCTCCTTTTGCACAGTATTACCAGACAGCCTTGGCGAGGCCATAACTTTCATTAGCAGGGAAGCGCGATCGGGTTATAAGGCAATCGCCTCTTCGTAAGCTAATACTTTACACTCCCCTGGAGTTCCTTGTCGGTTATGGCCTTCTCCGAGTCCGCCACTTATTGTGATCTACTACAAATAAGGTGCCTACAAATTCATCCTCTTTCACTTCCCGAAGCATCTTCCGCAAGACAGCGTGGACCTCATTAGATGAGCGGTAGGTCATCTTCAACACGATGACCCCCTGATAAGCTGATGGCAGAAATCTTCTAACATCACCGAAGTCCGAATCCCGTGTGATAAGCACGGCTTCCATCTCTTGAGCTTTATTGAGAACCTCGGGATCCTTCGCTCCCCGAAGCCCGATCTCCTTAACCGTTGTGACGTCCCATCCCTCATTTCGGAGGAACTCTACCGTTGAGTCAAAGGTGCACTCATCAGCTAGAAATTTGACCATTGGCTAAACCACATAGATTTCTTCATTTTTCACTAGAGAGTTGGCATAGCGGATGCAGGCCAGGATGTCCTCCTCCCTTAAGTGGGAGTAGCATTTCTCTATAATCTCCTGAGGCGTCAACCCTTCCCCCAAGAGTTCTAGAACCATGTGCACGGGTATCCTTGTGCCCGCAATGACGGGCTTCCCGAAGCAGATTTCAGGATCAATGATGATTCGATCAGCAATCTTCACCATGTAAACCTTCTCCCTCGACCACACTTAAGCTTCATTATAATAAAAAAGCGCATTCGCGTTATAAGGCGATTGTCTCTTCGTAAGCCACTGCCTTCGCAGCATAGGCAAGAGCTGCTTGAATATCCTCACGAGACAGATGAGGATAAGCATCCAGCAGCTCTTCTTCAGTCGCTTCTCCGCTTAACTTCCTTAAGATCAACTCTACGGGTATCCGAGTTCCTTTGACCACTGGTTTACCCATCATCACCTTGGGATTGATCTCAATTCGATCTGCTAGTTCTCGCCCTTTCATTACTCCACCTCCACCTCTATCCCCTCTGGTGTCATCCAATCTCTATTAGACTATATCCGACGGCTTGCATCGTGCCAACTCAGAGTAAATTACTTCTTCCAGATACGCGGATAGCTTACCTGGACAGGCAGACTCTGAATAGCAGTGACCCATCTGGCGGTCCTGCTCTCTTGCTCCCGAGTGCAAATTCATAAAGAGCCTCCGCTGAATACCCTTGAGCTTGCTTCTGGGAGGAAAGCGGAGATTCGCCGAAGGCGAATTTGGTTGTTGTTCGTACGAGCTACATGAGCTCTGTCAGGAATAAACCCCTTAACGTCGGGGATAAACCCCGACGCTACGAAAAAACTGATGTAGCGTCGCACCTTGCCTACCTGTCGCGTCACCAGGGCAGACAGGTGTGCGACATTATCCCTGGCGCGACACAGCCGCCATCTCGCGGTGCGGTCTCGCGCCGACGACGTGAATCGTCTTCATTCCGGAACTACGCTGAAGTATTGTCTATTCCCCTTACCGAACCGGTAGATCCGGAAATGAGGATCGAACGTGAAGGCCCGCTCGATCCCCTCCCGCTCCATCACGGCGAAGCTAGTGGCATCAACCAGGGAGAAATCCTGATCGGAAAATCTTTTGATGATCTCACGCGCTTGGTTTAAGTCCTGTGACTCAACCTTGGTCATCTCGACGATCCCTGAACGCAGCCCATCCCAGAACTCTATCGCCATCCTTCTCCCCAGGCGGTTTCCTATGAGGAACCAACACTCAAGTAAAATATAATCCGTGGTCACCAATTGCTCCCTGATAAGCGATCCATAAAGGTTTCTAGCGTGGGGATAATTTCGATCGCTCTCGTCTGCCAAGGCATAGAAAGCAGAGGTATCAACGAAGATTTTCATCCCGGGAGATAGCCTCGCTTATGTAGCGATCATGCTCTTCAGCTGCATCGCTGCTGCCACTCTTGCCCAACCCGACAATCCTAAAGAAGTCCTCTCGGGAGGTCTCTTTGCGCAGATAGTCCCTTGCTAGCCGACGTAGGAGTTCAGCCAGTGAGATCCCCTTCGCCTCCGCCTCCCTCTTTAGCAACCGATGCTGCTCCGGCTCCAGATAGACTTGAGTCCGCTTTAAGGCCATCCTCTCTCACCCCTGTATAGCGACATCAACATTATAACACCGACATTGGTAGCTAGCAACTCCGACATGTTAATTCTCTCCGAGATTTGGGCAGTCTGTACTAGCGACATCTTTGCCAGGCGTATTATACGATCGAGCATACCTCTCCCACTGGAGAGGCGGCAGTAAAAGACCGGCATAACGGCCAAGGTGAACCCATGAACTTCCCTACACTCGATGATCGATCTTCTTGCAAAGCGCCTTATCTCCCTCCGGACCAGCCAAGCCACCTCCTCATTCCATCAGAGTATACAGGGGCTGTCACTTATCACTTCTCCTCGTCATCGCTCTCCGTCAGCCGTTCCAAGAAATCCGCGACAGCCTGGAGTTCCCTGCGAACCCGATAAAAGAGGGAATCCAAGCCTTGTACCAGCCGCCCCAAACGGTCCGAATCGAATTCAAACGCGTAGATGTTCCGGACCACATGACGGAAGCGTAGATATTCATCCAGCGCTTCGCAGGTCTCAGTCGACACGACCGCGGGACGAACCTGCGGACGTTCCACTGCCATCTGCTGCAATAGTTCACGATGCCAGTCGCGACCGGTGGGCACCATTTCATCGACGGTGGCCGCGATTTGGTAAAAGGCCCGCTCTAATCCGGAGTAGAAGTCATGCAAGTTCAAGGCCGCTGCGTCGAGATAGAGCCCTGATCGGCGGGATGCTCTCGGCAAGGGCGATAGCGTGCTTTGCACGGGCGATCACCCGTTCAAGGGACTGGATCTCTTGGCGGACGCGTGTTGCGAGCACGCTATACTGTTCGATCACAGCTCGACCCCTTCCGCCTTAATCACCGCCAAGAGCGATGGCGAACAAGCCTCGACGTCAACTAGATTGAGTTCTATATCCGGGGAAAGGTCCTGGATGGCGCCGATTGCCCGGAACGTATCTTCAGGACGCAGCCCCCAAGCCGCGAGGTCCACATCGGACCAGAGAGTAAAACACCCCTCATGCACCAATGAACCGAAGACCACCACCCGCTCGGCTCCGAATCGTTCCCGCAACAAAGTGGCTGCCTGGCGAGCGAGCTCCCAGGCACGCGTCCGCCGTTCCACCGTTCCTTGTCGCACTCTTTGCCCACGGAGTCGGGCCGTGCGCCGGTAGGTCCTAAGCTCTTCAGCTGTCAGCTCAACCGCCGTCCGCACCATAAGAGATCCCTCCTTATAGGGGAGCAGTCTTCATTCCTTGCCCCTTACCGCCTCTTTCTTTCCGAAAATATTATGACAACGAACCTCACTTTGGCAATTGACCATCGGCCAAGCTGTGGAGCGAGGTCTTTCAACCCGGTAAGGTTTTCGTTCGGTGGTGCGGTGGGAAAGTTGCACCACCGGCGCAACGCCAAATCGCATCCGCGGTATATCGCGCAATGATGGTCCACATATACAACCACCTTCTCTCCCTTGATATCCCAGGCCAATGACCTCACTGAGCACCTCCTTACCAAACGCCAAAAGCTCCTTCGTGTTGACCGGTTTTCCGCTTAAGGAATCTCATCGAGGACGATAAGCCCCAACCGTTTGAAATCTTCATCGAATGTCAAGCAGGGGATGAAGTTCAAGCGCTCAGTAATGACAATGTAGGAAATGGCATCACATAAAGAGATCTCCTTATCCCGGCTGAGTTTGAGGAAAGCGTGGAGCGCCTTCGCCCGGGCCTCTACGTCAAGGTAAAAGATGTTGAGCTGTGGCAGTACTTGATCGATGAAAGTTCTCGCCCCGCGATAGCTGTAGCGGTAGCGTAGGAGTGTCACCGTTTCAACGATAACCTCCCAAGTAGTGATCAGGGGGATTTGCCTCTCCTGAATGAATTGAGTGAGTCTGCTAGCAGCCGGATGGTCTCTATCATGTTTGTCCAGTACGGCGTAGAAGAAAGAAGTATCACTAAAAAGGCGTTTAATCCCCTCCATTAACACTCCTTACGGTAAAGGTAGCGATCGTGCTCTCTAGCCACCGAACTCCTCTTTGGGACAGGGACCTCTGGTTGCCCCATAGCTTCCATAGCTTCCAGGAGAGCTTTGCCGGGCTTAACCTGGAACTGCGCGGCCTCTGGAGCACGCAGTTCGCCCAATACCATGGCGTTTACGGTGATCTCAAAGATGGTATCGGGGTTCTCTTGAAGCTGCTTGAGCAGGCGTGACAGCCGCGTCCGAGCTTCACTGACCTGGATCCTTTGGCGCATCTTCTCACCTCCTAGGTGTACAAAGTAGTCTATTTTGTACGTAATGTCAAGCTCGTGCCCTGAGGGAGGGACCAGATCTCGATCTAAAAGTCACTGGGCTCTGTTAAGCAACTCCTCGTAAAGCGCCAAGAGCTTCTTTCCCTCGTTCTCCCAGTTGTATTTCTCCCGTACAGCCCGCCGCCCGTTCTCGCCATCCTTGAATCGCGTCTGGCTTAAGGCTCTTCCTGAGCGACTTCGTGTCGGTGTGTTTCATGAGTGCAAGCGGTAAGGTCACGTCATGGCCGCGCCTGCTCAACTTGCACGGTTCGCTTGGGATAGTTGACGGTCAGGAGATGGTCACGGAGGAGCGCTGCTCCGATGAGCGTGTCCTCCGAAGCGGTGAGGATGAGGTTCACTTCTTGCTCGCGTTCATCGAACATGATGGTCCCCCGGAACACGTCCATGACGACAACCTCACCGTTGGCTAACTCGTAGCGCTCGACATGGTGAAAGACCATCTCGATCTTGTCCTCATGTTGATTAGATAGACACAGATGACCGCTGAACCCCGTATCCACGATAGTCGGGATGGACTCCGTGGCTTCTCCCCGCTGGAGTCCTATTTCAATTACCGGATCCAGTGCCTCGGTCACGTATCCTTGGATCATAGGCGCTTCAGCTTGTGTACTGCCTTGTACCCGACGCGGATCAGATAGAAAGCCTTGTTGGGGTAGACCTCCTCCGCTTGCTTAAAGGCTTCCTCAGCAGTCTTCCCCACGAAGTAGTCCCCGCTGTCCACCTCGATCACGACGTACTCGCCGTGGTGTTTAGCCTCCAACTCCTCCTTGATCTCCTCATAACGTGCCCAGCCCAAACGATCCAGTTCCTCGGTCGAATGAGCCGTCTTCTGGCGCTTGAGCTGCTCTAATATCGTCTTCACTCCTCTATCACCTCTTGCTCCGCTGACCCCACAAGGGCATCCCCATTATGGCAGAAGATAAGAATGAAGACAACTGTGCAGTGGGCTTAAGACCCTCAGGTTTGCCGATCTCTCCCTAGCAGCTCCTCATAGAGCTCCCTATTGCGCGCGACACAGCCGCCATCTTGATGAACTGCGGTCTCGCCCCGACAACACTGACAACCTTGATCACGCCAAGCCTCCCTTACTACCTATGAGCTTCTTGTAAAGTTCAAGAAGAGTTTTCGCTTCGGTATTCCAATTATATCTCTCGATGAAAGCCCGCCGCCCGTTCTCGCTCATCTTGTGACGAATCGCGGGATGACCTAAGAGATACTCGATAGCCTTTGCAATCTCCTTGGGATCGAGGGGGTCGACGGTAATTCCACACTCATTGCCCTCAACAATCTCTCGTCAAAGAGGGAAGTGGGACGCGATCACGGCGAAGTCCACATCAGATCCTTCGTTGATATCCTCTTTTGCAAAGGAACCGAAGAGAATCAAGGCCATTGGATCTAGCTTCTCGATCACTTTCTTCTTATATTCCTCTATCCTCTTAAATACTTCCTCGCTTCTTTCAATATCGACTCTACGTAGTTTGAGCATTTCTCTGCCATCTCCTTCGTGTAATACTCGTAGGGAGCTCCTGCGGGGTAAAAGTTGGGATATCTTGAGCCGATGTAGTGCCTGTCCAGCTCCTTGCCATAGTCGACCAATTCTTCGAACGATCGCGCCGATTTCTCGGCCTCCCTGAGCAACTCAACTATGGAGTGAGTCACGAGTGCCCTGAATCCTTTAGAGTATAAAAAGCCTTTTATAGCTTTCTCCGCAGATTGCTGGAAGAAGAAGGCTGATGCGTAATAATTTCCATCATCGAGGCAGTCCTTAGCCGTCTTTAAGTCTGCCTCTTCCTGAGCAAGCTACCTTAGCCCCACCTTGAGGTTTTTCATCAGTCTCCCCCTATCCCAGCTTTAGCTTATACCACTCCACGGTACGTTCAAAGCCTTCTCTCGCGGTGATTTTGGGATAGTAGCCAAGAAGAGTTCTTGCTTTTGATATATCCGCCAAGGAATGACGGACATCTCCCGGCCTCGCTGGGGCAAACTGCGGCTTCAATTCAGAGGGCACTCCAATAGTCTCACTCAGCAATCGGGCCAACTCGTTGACGGTGAGCTGTTCACCGTAAGCAATGTTAAACACCTCGTCAGTCATACGCTCAGCCCTTATGGTAAGCAGATTCGCCTCTACTATATTCTCAACGCAAGTGAAGTCCCGGGATTGTTCCCCGTCCCCAAAGATCGTCACTTCCTTATCCTCGCGCAAGTTCCCACTAGAATCGCTAACCATCCATCCCGTACCGCCTTACGATAGCTTCTCAAGCGCTCTGGATCAACATGATCGCTTCTTCCGCCGCTCACTCACCATCGATGAACTTGACCGCGTTCGTCTAATCAGTTAGAAAGAGTGAGAAATGTAAAGGGAGGAAGACTTAGATGGAGGAATACGAAGTCGAACTGATCGATTACCTGCGCGTCATCTGGAAGGGAAAGTGGATCATCCTTGCCTGCTTGGTAGCTGCGCTAGCGGTCACGGCCGCTTTAATGTGGACGAGACCGAACGAGTATCAAGGAACGATCACCTATCGGTTGTACCAATCTCTCCAGGTTTTTGGGATTACCAGTCTAGGCAACCAAGAACTCCTGAATACCGTGATGGATTTCCCCGATGAAGACTTCACGCTAAAGGCAGAAACCAGAGAGGGCCATGTTCAGGTGACGCTCTCCAAAGCCACCACACCGGAGGCCCTACCGAATTCATTCGATCGCCTCACGGCTTGGGTGAAGGAACGATTGAGGCTGTATGTGGAGAGGGAAGTCGCTCAAGTAACTTTCAACACATCGATTAATATCGAACAACTTACTCAACAACGTGACTCCCTTCGAGAACAGATAACTGAACTTGACTCTCCGGATCCAGGAGATCCCTTATTCACCTATCTGGCACAAAAGGTAGTCGATCTCGAAGCCCTCCTCGTGGCGGAACAAGTAAAGATCGAGACCCTCCAGAAGACCAAGGCCACCGATCTATTTACCCTGGAAACGGTAGGACAATCAACCATCACTAAGACAGGCCCCAACCGAAAGATGTCCCTCGCCATCGCCGGGGTCCTCGGGCTCTTTCTGGGGGTACTTCTCGCCTTCTTCATTCACTATCTCATAGGGGTGAAGGAGAAAGAAGCGGACGGTGAGTAGCTATTGCCTGAATCCGTGGGGAGATAAAGAGGGTCACCAACTTTACCCAGGAGCTTCTCCTGAATAGCAATTGTCTGCTCGACGATTTTATCAAGGCTTAACTCGCTGACCGCGATCTCCCTCGCTCTCTCGACCAGAGTACGAAATTTCCATGTCTTGAAGAGCTTTCCTCCTTTCCCCACCCGCTCCTGCCAGAAGAAGATCGGACCTTTGGAATCAAGCTTGATCGCCAGGGCGATCGCAGCGAAGGGAATAGCCAAGAGGATGAGGCCGATAAGGCTTATCAGAATATCGACAAGCCGTTTTAGAATTAGCTGAACAGGCAAACCAATGGAGCCCTTCATCTTTCAGGAGAGCGCTTGATTCGATAGCTATCCGGCTGATCGAGCAGGATTACATCATCTTTACCCCTGTCGAAAATGGCGACGAAGGTGTCCAAAACATCCCTTCCTAGCAGGGGAACATCTGTCGCATGTGGGTCCAAGAAGACATTAACTTCCCCGCCAAATATCTTGGTGCCCTCAGGAGCGATGAGCTTGATCTCCGTGTTCCAATGGAAGTAGGGGGATACCATACCCCCCGACACCACCGACATCATCGAGTATCTCTAGCTGGGAGGTATCGATCCCTAGGATGTTAATGCTCCGATAATGGAAAAAGGTCTCATCAGCCCCTGTATCGATGAGAAAGGAATATTTCATCCACCTATCATCGGCGGATAACACATACGCAGTTAAGAATGGGCGATGGGCCCTGTTGTTATAGCGGTATCGCCCGTGGAAGATCATAGAACCATCACCCGCGGCTTCAGCGGGATGAATTCCACATAGGGATCGCGCTCCGGATATTTTGCCTTGGCCTTCTGCTCCGCTTCCTCAAAGCTATCTCCCACAAAGACCTCTTTATTCACGACAGCGATATATTTCCCCTTAGACTGCTCTTCAATCTCTCGCGAATGCCTGACAAGCCACTCAAAGTCCTCCTGATCCGCCTTGAACCTCTGCAGATCTTCCTCGCTTGTTCTCTCGGTTCTAATCAATCTCAAGGGCATATTGCCCCCTCCTTTAGGCCGATGATTTGACGGCACCTCTTAAGATAGCAAGTCACCATGCTCAAGACAACCTCTGGTCTCCTCCTGCCAGAAGAAAATCGGGCCTTTGGAATCGAGCTTAATCGCAAGGGCGATAAGGGCAAAAGGCACGGCCAAAAGGGCGAAACCGATCAAGCTTAGCAGGATATCGATGATACGTTTTAGGATAAGCTGTATCTTTGAAATCATACGCCCTCTTCATCTCCACAATCTCAAAAGCGCAGCTGTGCCAGTATTTTAACCAAACTGTGCAAAGTTTTACTGTTCGTGCCCCAATCTAATAAACCTCAAGAAGTGCTCAAGATTGCAAAAACCCTCGTTCCATATCAGCCTTCAGCACAGTCAATCTATCCACGATGAGCCAATTCCCGCTACCTACACATTCCTTATGAGCACTACCGATAAGCTTTGCTTCGGTGAGCAATAAGCAACACAGTAACCTCACGCTTTTGCTCATCAACGCTGTAGACCACCCGCCAATCTCCCCCTGATAACGAAAATACCCGGCTAAAGGTCCCTTAAGGCGTTTGATGTTCGTAAGGGTCCTTTCTCAAGTATTGGAAACAGCGGTTGAGTTTACGGGCCAGAACGGGATCAGCCTGTTCGTAGAAGCGCTGGGCCTCGTGGGCCAGAAGCACTTCATACATCACGGCGGATATCCGCAAAGCGGACCACTTGCCCCTCTTCGCTCTGACGCACTGCCTTGCGAAAGACTTCTTCAAAACCAGGCATCTCCAGAAGCTCCGCAGTGGCCTCTGAACTCTCCCTTTCTTCCAAATAAGCCAAGAAATCGCTGGCCACCCGCAACCGGTCCGAAGAAAGCCTCCGCAAACGACGCTCTGTCTCCTGAAGCAGAACCGATCTTCCTGGATTCACCACCTCACCTCCTCTGTTTTTCGCACTTAAAACTTGTCCCTTCCCTTACCCCTTCAATTCCTAATCCTGATCTTGGCCTAGAACATAGCACTTAGAACGGTCCCTCACTCATCACGCTTCACCATTTACTATTCAAGAATCACGCGTTCTGACAGATCGAATCAACCCACTCAACATCTTGCTGATCTTGTCCAACTTCTCGTCAAGACCGCCCTTCTGCTCCGGGCTCACGTACCCAAGCCTGGCGGCCACTTCTAGCTGCGTATCGATCTCGCTGGCAGAGCCGCGGCAGATATGCAGAAAGTGGACAAACTCCTTCGGACTTCCCCTTGCTGCGCCCCTGCCCCGTGGAATAGCCTGCTGATGAGCATTACGCTAACGGAGTTCCGCATTAAGTTTCCTCATCGGACTTCAAGAAACGTCTGATTCTGTTCTTGATGTACCGTTTGCCGTAGGTAGATTTCAGGTATCGTTCTCTATGCAGGGCATCTTCTTCATTCAAACACGCTTCGTAGTACAACAATTGTAACGGTCGCCGACCCCTTGTTGATGGTACCCTTCCGGAATGGTGAAGTTTCAATCTTGCTTCCAAATCCGAGGTGTATCCTACGTAGAAATCGCCATCCTGATTACTCCTGAGAATGTACACGTAATGCATAGTATTCCACGGGGTGAACAATGTTACTCGGTATAGATACGGCAGCACGCTTCAGCTGATCTGCAAGAGCATATTGCTCTGTCTTCGGAAATGACTTGGTAGCTTGATATATGGTAACAACAAATTCGACGGCTTCATTCCAAACGTCAAGTTTCCTGTGCGGCCTGACTTGTGGAATATCACTCTTGTCGGGTCTCATATCCCGGTTTTCCCCTCACGATTTACCATTTACCATTCACTATTTACTCGCCTGCCCATTCACCATTTACGATTCACGAATCACTATTCACGGAAAAGCAGTCTGTCCTCTTTCCGCCGCTAGAATTCCGGCATGGGCGTATAGATACGGATATCCTCCATTGGGAAATGGTCCTGATTATATGATACTAAAGTCAGCTCATATTCCGCAGCCGTTACGGCAATGATAAGATCAGCGATGTGAAGGGTAATCCCCTGTTTCACGAAAGCTCGGTAATAATCGGCTGCTCTCTCCGCAATAACCTCACCAACCGGATATCTTTCAAGCGCGCTTAGAAACCTCTCTGTAACCGCCTCTTCTCCCGGATGCATCCCCACCCGCACCTCAAACACAGAGATGACCGAGCACCCCAGTGGCGACACTGCCTTTTCTTCGCGGCTTCTCTGGGCCAATGCTCGCAGTAACTGAACCGTTGGTTCATGACCCCGCAAGTGCCAGATCAGAACATCGCTATCGATGAGATACGCCATATCGCTTGTGCAAGGTCACTGGCTGTGGTGTGCAATCCCTTTCTGATCCTGCTTCCAGAGATCCTTCCGTAGCTGGGCGGCGTCACCGTGCTCCCTCAGTTCAGGATGAGCTTCATCCTTCCAGCTTCCCGCTGACTCCTCAAGACCCTGAAGGAGTCGCTTCATCCGCTGCTCTTCTATGTTCTTTCTCCTCTGCTCCTCCAGGTAGAGGCGGATGGCCTCGCGTAGTATCTCCGAGCGGTTGCGATGTTCTCTCTGCGCTTGCTCATCCATCTCCTTAAGAAGCGCTTCAGGAATAGTGATATGTGTCGCAACAGACTTCATTGATCAGCCCTCCTTGCCGCCATAATAGGGCCATTATATGCCGTTGAAAGACAATGATCAAGCGCGCGTTCATCGTTACTCACCACCACCTGCTTCTAGGCTCCTCACTCCAGCCTTCGGGTTCACTCCCGCCATTCACCATTCACGATTCACAATTCACCATTCACTCCTCACTACCTACTGGTCCCGGACCTTGGACTGTGGACTGTGGACTGTGGACTGTGGACATAGAACGTAGAACCTCGAACCCTAGGACTCATCACTGTGTAGCAGCAATTAGCGATCAGCTTTTCCTCATCACTCCGCACTCATTCGCAACAGGGAAAGTTATTCTCATCCTTGGTAAATCTTGCGGCGATGTCCTACCCGTAGGACAACGATCTTGTTGCCCTCCACATCAAAGATAACTCTATACTCACCGATTCGGAAGCGATAAGTTCCCAGCGCCGGATCCACCATCTTTTTCGCATAGTTAAAAGGGGATTGTGCATAGCGCTCCAGAGCTCCCCTTATGCGTTCTTTGGCTGCCTGATCCAACCCCGAGATGTCCCTTGCCGCGCGCTTAGTGTATACTAGCTCGTATTTCACGGCTTATCCCTAGTTCTCCCCTGCCTAGCTGAATACCTTGTTGTGGGGAAGAACTCGACCATGCCTGTAATCTACTCGTGCCTCTTCAACACTGTGGATGTATTCAGGGCTTGTAGCGGCTAAGAGACTCTCGATCAGGAACTCTCTATCCTCCTTATCCAACTCGTTAATAGCAGATATCAGTTCTTCAACAGAGACCCCTATCTTCACTTCAGTCCGGTCTCGCTTATCTGGCATGTGATATCCCACCTCCAGCGAAAGTTTGCAAAAGGCAGTGTAGCAAGACTCCAAAGCGGATTTCAACCTAACGAATCTACAAGTTGCTGTAAAACGGAGGACAACCATCGTGCACGTCACTCATCACTCATTACGCATCACTGCTTCCCGACCTTGGACTTTGGACATAGAACGTAGAACATCGAACCTTAGGACTTATCACTCATCACGATTTACCATTTACGATTCACTATTTACTCGCCTGCCCATTTACGATTCACAATTACACGCAAAAGCAGCCTGTCCCCCTTTCCCATGTCGAGTCCATGTGAGTCCTTGACAAAGAGCATCATATAGACTACAGTAGTTTCATGAAGAAGCAGAATGCTTCTCTAGAGACGTCGTTCTGGAACATTGGGACGCGGATCGGTGTGATCCCTTACCTCTTTGAGTTCTTTGAAGTCTATTACTGCCACCCTGTAGAGGAAGAGATCGTGAACGCCGATCCGAGCGCTACGCCCCTGATCTACCCTCAGGCAATGCTCTTCAAAGTCTTCAAAGAGGATGGGCGGCTCTACCATGCTGAACCGAAGAAACCGTTGGGACTTTTGGGGAAGGGGGAGGCCGGGGCAATCGCCTTGGCATATGAGCAGGGCTGGGACCTTCTGATAAATGACTTTCGGCCGTTGGTCCATGCCCAAGGCCTGGGAATCCGCTGTATTAGCGTGCCCCACTTTGTGGTCATGCTCTATGAGGCTAAGAGGATCAGCAAGAAAGCTACCTTAGGATATCTGAACCGGCTGACCCCAGTCACCAGCCCGGCATTGCTCGCCGAAGCCAGGGCGGTCGTTTTAGAAACTCGCTGAGCAGAAGGGAGGTGAAGGAAGGTGAAGACTAGGAATGCAAGTGCCAACAAGGCTAAGGTCTCCAAGACGATCCGGCTCACGCCAGAGGAAGCGGAGGAATTCTCCAAGATCTGTCAAGAGGAACCATTCACCGAGTCGGCGTTGATGAAGCGCTTGGTTCTGGAAGGATTAACCCGCTACAAGCTGGAGAAGGCTATTGCCGCCTACACCCGGCATGAGATCTCCATCGGGGAAGGGGCAGCAATAGCTGGCATCTCGTATAACCGGTTTGAGAAGGAGCTGTGGAATCGCCACATCATGGTCCTGGAGGATCCTCAATTCCTTCAGACACTCGCCTCTTTGGGAGAAAGTTTTGAACAACCTCAACTCTCCCAGGCAATTAGGAGAGTGCAAGAAGCGGGAGTAGAAATAGATGAGGAAGAGAAAGGAAGAGGAGAGAGTTAAGGTTTGCGATCGACAGTGGACCATTGACTTTGGACTTCGGACCTAGAACGCAGAACTTCGAACCCCGGCTCCACGACTCTTGACTCTGGACTTTGGACTTTGGACGCTAGACTCGCTCCTACTATTCACCACTCACGATTGACCCTCCCCCAACCCTACGAACCCCTGCCCCGTGCAATCACAACCAACGCACCTATTTCACGGGGCTATGAACCCAACAAACCCGATGAACTCTACGAACTCAATGAACTCTACAAACCCTACGAACTCAATGAACCCCTACATCAAATAAATTGCAACCGCTAGCCCTCCAAAGACCACTTCAATCTCCATCAACGCCAGCGTCCGCGCGTAAATTCCGCGGGCGGTTCTCATGAGGCCTTGTAAATTTCCCTGCGGTGCCCTACAAGATGGATAATGATGACTTGTCTTTCACAATCGAAAGAATACAGGACTCGGTAACTCCCCACGCGGAGTTTATAAAGCCCTTTCAATCCATGCCCCAAAGGCTGAGGAGTAAGGGTGTCAAAGTTCCTATCCAGCCACTTTAGTTTCTTCAAAATGCGCTGGGCAACGGCTTTGTCAAGAGCAGCAAACTCATCCGCAGCCTGGGGAAGAAACTCTACCCGATGGGCCATCACCAATTGAGGCCTGCCCTTTTCGCTACCTCTTCCGCTGGTGTGCCGCGCTCGCCTCGCTGGGCACCTTCAAGGGAACGCGTGAGCCGCTCTTTTACCCCTTCCTTCAGATCCAGTCCCTGGTCGGGGTCGCCAAGAAGCTCAAACATTGCATTCTCCACCGCTTCTTGAATCAGCGCCTGTAATTCCTCTCTCGAGAGCTCCTTCACCTTCATTTTGACCTCCTCGCTAGATACATTACCCAGTGAAAACATTATCACGAAAGCTCGGAACCGGAACAAGTGCTGTGACAATCACATCACTTATGCCCAATGTTCTGATCGGGATTCGTCCCCGGGGGCAGCCCCTCAAGATCATCGAGTTCGGGACCCTAAATTCGACGTTCTAGTCTTCTTTCCAGGGTTTCGACTTGCGTAAATAGCGAATGAATCCGTGAAGCAGAGTCACCCAGTTCGTTGAGTTCATGGGGTTCGTGGGGTTAGCCTGCTTTCTTTAGGTAGGTAATGAACTTCGAGAGCTGTTTGGATAGTAGTTCGAGTCCCTCGTAGATCGAGTCGAATTCTTCTTGTGTTATATAGCTCTGATCTAACGCAAGATAAAGCTGGTTTTCAACTTCAGCCGCGGAACCCCCTGCCCCGTGAAATAAGAACGTTCTCATGTATTTCACGGGGTGAACGATAAACAAGAACTGGACAAACTCACGGTTACTTCGCCTGGCAAAGCCTTCTGAGATATTGGATGGAATTGAGATAGCTGCTCGTCTTATCTGATCACGAAGGGCGTAATCCTTGGAGAACCCGTCCACCGAGGACAGCCGATAGATACTAGATACAATCTGTCTTGCCGTTTGCCAAACCCGTAGATCTTCGAATTTCTCTGCTGGAGGCATATTCTATTTCTAGTCTATTCCTTTGATCTTTTCAAACCCCACGAACCCTATGAACTCAACAAACCCTACAAACCCAATGAACTCTATGAACTCAACAAACTCAATGAACCCTACGAACTCCATGAACCAACTAACTATTACATCAAGTAAACCGCAATCGCCTCACCTCCACACATACAACGCAATAGCTACTAGCCCGAAAATCGCCTCAACCCCCATAAGAACAATCACCAACGTCCTCTCATGAATCCCTCCTGCAACCTTCATGATGAACTGCCCCAACCCCACAGGCCCTTCCGCAGGACAATGCAGTTTCCCATCCTCACGGAGCTCGCCGAACCTCGTAGGGAAGCGGTGCACTGCTTTGAACAGAAAATCGATCGCATATGGGATGATCACGATCACACCCGCTGTCTCGAAGTTACCCACGATCACCGCGGTGGCGATGATGGCCCCAATCGAAAGCGTTCCCACGTCTCCCACCAGGATCCTCGCCGGATACCAATTGAAGTAGATAATGCCAAGAAGCGCGCCCAGGCCGGAGAGAAGAAGGATCAGCGCGGTGGTCTCATGCAGGATGGCGGCGATGATTGATAGGCTCCCCATTGCGACGATTCCCAGTCCCACCTCCACGCCGTTGAACCCGGCGAGCATGTTCACCGCGTTCGCCGCGACCGTGACTCCCACAGGGATCACAAACAATGGATAGAAGATCCAGAAGTTGAGCGTGCCCACAAAAGGGATCTTCATGAACGTATGCCCCGCCCGCACCGCCATCAACGGTAACGCCGCGAACACCGGCAACAGTGCCTTCATCCACTGCCGCATCCCCTCGGGGGGTGTAGTAACTGGATTCGACTTACTACACCCCCCAAGCAAGTCATCCACTATCCCGATCAGCCCAGCCAATAGGACGGTAGACAGTATCGCTAGCAAGACGATCAGATCGACCGAAGGGAAAACGTGAAAGAAGCTCACCATGGCTGTGGCAAGCAAAATCCCGGAACCGAACCCCACTACGATCGCCAGCCCGCCCATCTCGGAGACCTCAGGCCGACCGGTCTTGTGAATATCACTCCCGGAGATGCCCGCTCCTCTTAACCGGCGAATCAAAACGGGGACAGAAAAAAGGCTGATCAACAAGGACACAAAAAACGGAGCAACGATCATGGCCTTTCCCTTTCAAGCAATAAGCTTTTGGCTTTCGCCATCAGCATTCAGCGATCAACAGTCAGTACCAAGGCATGACCCCACAGACATGGGAAAACTCAAGAGCCCGCCGATTCAGCGCTGCTACGCAGAGCTTATAGAGTCAAAACAGTACATGATCATAGAGTTTCAACCTCTCCTGAGTCACGGATGATTCGATCTTTTGTTAGCATCCCTGCTTCATAAAACCTGGCTGTAGCCACGATGATCCGATCGTGAATCTCTTGAATCTCCCCGATTCGCATCGTTTCCTCAAAAACGTCAGGCCCAAAGCCGACAATCTCAAACTCCGGTTCTTCCCGAATCAACCGATACATCCCAACAAAATCCAGCTCTACTCGACCCTTTTCAGCGACATCCAGCGCTTCGGATAACACGATAGTCGGGACCAACAGGCGACCGCCTCGTCGGCGAGCTTTATCGATGCGTTCTTTGAACTTCTGCCGCAGACGGTTACTCCCGATGAAGTACCAGATGAGCACATGGGTATCGAGAACATAAAGCGTCGGCTCTTCCATACGATCTACAAGTCTTCCAGGGGCCGAAACAGGGTCCGCTTCGCTTCCTCAATCATCTCTTCAGTCACATCACCGCCCTGTACACTACCAAACAAGGATTTCACCTTCTTTCCCCGTGGCTGGACTACTAAGCTGCGGAGCAAGTCGCGCTTAAGCCGTCCTATCTCCCCTTCCAAGGAATCAACCCGCTTAAGGAGTGTTCCAAGATCTACCTGATCAGACATACTTTCCCACCTCCGCCGATTCACGATATTCTATCCTAATCTCTGCCATCCCTGGAAACTTATCTTACCACGTCCAGTTTCCCTAGTTCAAATCCTTCTATCTAGCTTGAAAATCTAGTGAGCACTGAATCTCGGCACTCGACTCATGACGCTGGACTCCCGACTCCTGACAGTGTTTTTAACTCTACGAACCCGATGAACTCTACGAACTCCATGAACTCGATTCACTCAAACCCATGTCTATCGTTTTTCGCAGCCATTGTGTCGAACCCATCGCAAGCTTATTCAACAGAATTGGGCTCTGCCCTTCTCTTCGGCCCTTGGATTTTCTCGTACAGGGTATCGACAGTCTCTCCTTTGAAGAGCGTTTCTTTAATTTGGAGGTAGTCTCCGCTCCCACCGCCCAGAGCGACCCAAAAGCGAGTTGCTTTGGCCGGACCCAGATGCTCTCGCAGAACCTCTTCTGCCTCCCGAAGGATCTCCTGATCACTGTTTACCTTGATCTCCACCATCTCCCATCACCTCACTGATCACAAAATTCACGGGGTTCATCACTTTCAGTGCTTCCCCTTGGTATCTCTTTATGATCCGATCATCGCAGGTTATGAAATACTCAGCCCTAGCTTCCTCCGCGCAGGCCAGATGTAAAGCATCGAGTGGTTCTAGTCTCTGACTTTCCAAAACTAGCGCTCGCTTCCGGATCGACTCGTCCAATTCTTGGTAATCTTTGGCCAAACCAAGATAGAAACTTACCCAACCCTTTCTATGTGCAAAGGGATTTCTGCTGTTTTCAAACTCTAGTACCTCAGAGCTTACTAATCTCGCGCCGCCCGATTCAATCATCTGCAGTATGATAGCAAAGGCTAACGCTTCAAGCCAGACTCGTGCTTGTGAGAGGTCATCAAAGGGCCGGTTGTAGACGCTAGTATCCAGATATAGACGCCGTGGTTTCATTCGTTCATTCCTTGCACTCAACCGCTCCTCCACTTAACCATTTCCTTCCTCACCTGGCCCTCCGCTCCTTCGCTTTCCCCACTCAACCACTTAACTATTCCCCTACTTAACCGCTTCTCTCCCTCAACCCAACAAACCCCACGAACTCTACGAACCCCTGCCCCGTGCAATTGCAACCAACACACCTATTTCACGGGGCTACAAACCCAACGAACCCTATAAACTCCACCAACTCTACGAACCCAATGAGCCGAACCTAGAACTCATCACTCATCACGATTCACCATTTACCATCTACGATTTCCCATTTACGATTCATTCTTCACCGACCTAATCAGTCCGGTTAACATCTTGCCAATCGTGTCCAACTTGGCATCCAGTCTATCTTTCTCGCTTTCGTCTATGTAATTCAGTTTCAGAGCCACTTCTAACTGTGTATCGATCTCACTTGCCGAGCCCTGGGCAATATACAAGAATTGAACAAACTCCTTCTTCGTCTGCCTTGCTGCTCCCTCGGCGATGTTGCTCGGTATCGAGACGGCGGCACGTCTTAGCTGATCAGCGAGCGCATACTGTTCCGTCTTTGGAAATGACCTGGTAGCTTGATACACGGCAACGACGAATTCGACAGCCTCCTTCCAGACATCGAGCTTCCTATGCGGCCTCATCTCTCATTCCCTGCCTTACGATTCACCATTTACGATTCACTATTCACTACCACCCACCCACTATCCCCCTAAGCGCCTCTTTGATCTCACCCGCGTCTTTCTCTTGTTCGACCAGCTTCTCAAGGCTCTCTAAATGCCTCGAAAGCTCCACCGAAGAGAGCCCAGTGTTCATCCGGGCCACGAAGATCTGCTCATACTCAGTGGCCTCGGTACCCTCCTCTGCCGTCAGGATATCCTCAAAGAGCTTCTCGTCCTCACCGGGGCCGGTAATGGTGATGGGGATATCCGTATCCGGCTCATATCCTGACAACCTGATCATCTCCCGGGCGAGGTCCAGGATGTTCACCGGCTCCCCCATGTCCAGGACAAAGATCTCTCCCCCTTCGCTTATGGCGCCCGCCTGTAAGACCAGAAGGACGGCCTCGGAGGTCATCATGAAGTAGCGGCGCATCTGGGAATCGGTCACCGTCACCGGACCACGTTTCTTGATCTGCTCTCTAAAGATGGGGACCACGCTCCCGCGGCTTCCCAGGACGTTCCCGAATCTCACCGCCGAGAACCTTGTCATCCCTCTCTGGTTGAGGTCTTGGATAACCATCTCCGCGACCCGCTTGGACATCCCCATCACTCCAACCGGGTTGACCGCCTTATCAGTGGAGATCAAGATGAACTTCTCTGCCCCGGCCGTGATCGCGGTCTCCCCCAGGACTCTTGTGCCAAAGATGTTATTCTTCACCGCCTCATCGGGGTGCTCCTTCATCATCCGCACATGCTTGTAAGCAGCGGCATGAAAGACCACTTCCGGCTTGTATTGGGTGAAGACTCTCTCCATCTTCCCCTCATCCCTTATATCCCCTAATACGGCAATACGCTCCATCCCGGGAAGTTTTTCTTTAAGCTCCCGCTCGATCTTAAAGAGCCCCGTCTCCTCATGATCCAACATCATGAGCTCCCGAGGCTGGAACTTGGCAACCTGACGGCAGAGCTCCGAGCCGATGGAACCGGCCGCTCCGGTGACCAGAACGGTTTTACCTTTCAAATAGTTCCTGATTCCCTGGGTATCGATCTTGACCGGCTCCCTCCCCAAAAGATCCTCTAACCTAACCTCTCGCACATTGGCTAAGCCCACGCTACCAGAAAGGATCTCGCTGATATCAGGGAGTATCTTCATCGACTTTACCTTGGCCTTCCTGCCTATCTCGACCGTCTCCTTGATGACCTTGGAGGAGACGGAGGGTATAGCAATCAACAGCTCTTCAATGTCATAGGCTTCTACAAGTCGGGGAATCTCCTTTCTTGTACCCAATACCTTGATCCCTTGGATTGAGGTCGAAAGCTTTCTCGGATCGTCATCGACGAATCCGATCGGCAAATAATCGCTATGGCCAGACTTGAGCATACTCCGCAGGAGCTGCTCCCCGGCATCCCCGGCACCGACGATCAGGGTCCTTCGCCCCTCCATGGGGAACCTTTTGGCAAACTGCAGATAGACCCGCTTGGCCGATCGGAAACCCCCAATCAAGGTAACCGTCAGGAAGAAATCGATGAACAGGATGGACCTAGGAAAGCCGATAAAGACCGGGGTAGTCCTCAGGATAAAGAGAGCCGTCCCCAGAAGAAGGGAACTGTAGAAGCCCCCCTTAAAGACCGACATTAGTTCCCGAACACTTACGTAAGACCAACTGATATGATAGAGCCTCTGGAGGTAGAAGATGGGAACCTTCACTGCCACGGCAATCAGGATTAGAATCCACAGGTCCTCTACGAATTTTAGAGGGATTCGTCCCTCAAACCGGAGGAGGAAGGCCGCATACATCGAGAGGGCAATAAGAGCGATGTCCGCAAGCAGGAAAAACGCAGTTCGCCTTCGGCGAGTCTTCTGAAATAATCGTTTTGCGATATTCATGATTTGTAGTAAGCCGTTAGAAAGTCATCCCTAGAGATTCCAGCCTGTGTAAGGATGGTTCCCAAGCTTTGGTTCAATGTCCACTGTCTGACCATGGACCTTGGACTATTCATCATAGATATCCTCTGGTGCGGCAATCTGTCCGAGAACTTCATCTCCAAAGGTCTCGATATGGAACGCAATCGCTGACTTAATGTTATCCAAGACATCCTCGAACGTATCTCCATCGCCCACCACAACGCCCTTTAACCCCGGAGGATAAGCTACGTAGCCCTCCTCGCTCCTTTGGACAATAATCTTGAACCTTCTCATCGTCTCCTCCTTCAGTCGATCGATCTCAGTATATCAGCCAGATCCTCCACAACATATTCGCTCTCCTTCTTGGTCAAACTGTTGTAGAAGGGCAAGGCGATTGTGCCGACACAAGGTTGGGTTCCTCTTCTGTTCTCCACCCTCCGAAAAGCGGTAGAACTGCTCTAAGCTAGCTGAAGGCTATTTAGCCAACTGGAACTCAACGCCTGCGGGCTGAGCGATAAGCCGGGATGCGTCTAGGATCTCCATCGCGACAAGGTTGCCGTGGGCATCGTAATCCAGAATGATGCCTTCTTTTACCTCGTCGCTCTCCTCCACAGACATCTCCTTGAGAATTACCGTCAGAATGTCTAAATCCCGATCGTAGACAAGCTTCATATTTACCTCCAATACTTGGCTATTTTACTCGTGCGGTACACGGTAACAACTTCAACCGGCTCGTGCCTAGTGTCCACTACAACGCGAAAGAGGCGCTCTTTACCTGAGTTTGGCAAGAAGAGCTTAGATTGATAGATATAACGGCCGCCTTCCTTCTCAATAATCTGCTGGGGAGCTGTCAGTACCTGACGCACCTGATCTTCGGAAATCTGGCGCCGTTTCATCTGAAAACGGGCGTGATCCTTGATGCAAAATTCCCGAAGCGGTCCCGGCTTCATGCGTTGCGTTGCCTCCTCAGCATCATCTCCGTGATCTCTACGCTCTCATACAATGCGTGAGTCTAGTCCAACGTCTATAGTCCAAGGCCCGAATTTAACTTCTCAAATACTTGATGAAGCCACTGATCATCTTCTTAACCTCCGTTGCTTGCTCGTAGATCTGATCGAAGTCTTCTCCCGATATGTAGCCTTGGTCAACAGCCACATATAAGTGTGATTGAACTTCCGTCCCTGACCTCAACGCATACCTCAAAAAGCGGACAAATTCGTCATCCGAGTTACTATCGAAACCCCTGCCCCGTGAAATAATGTCCATCTCATGTATTTCACGGGGTAAACGATATTTGCCATGATAGAAACGGAGGCCCGCCCCATGGAATAGCAACTTGGGACTTATTCCACGGGGCTCGTTGGATCTGATCACGCCTGCCCTGTGGAATAAGTGATATTCCATATTCCATGGGGCAACCCAAAGTCTTTAGTAAACTTCCCCTGAGCCGTTGCGCGATAGATCGCTCGCGTTAGCTCTCGAGCGGCTTTCCATGCCTCAATATCCTCAAAACGCTTAAAGGCCATTGTTTTTCCTTTTCTCGTTGGACTTTGGTCTTCATTTTAGACTTTGGACTTTGCACCTTAGACCTTGGACTTTATTTTAGACTTTGGACTATTTCAGTATATCGGCCCGATTCTCCACAACATAGTCTACCTTACCCTCGGTTAGATTGTTGTAGAATGGCAAAGCAATCGTCCGGGCAGCCACGGATTCCGTGATCGGGAAATCCTCCTTGCAGCACTGCCTGTGACCCATGCTCGGCTTGCCCCCGGTTAAGCTTAGCTGTGAATGCTACCCCTTGACCCTCCTGCGCAAGGCCTTATAGAACCCCTCTCTCGGGCCGATCATTATGACCAAGACGATCCCATCTTGAGGATAGATTTCATAGACAATCCTGTACTCGCCTCCATGGTAGCTGACATGATAGGACCAAAGACCGCCAAATTCATGAGAGAGCGGATAAGCCTGGTAAGGATCCGCCTCAATGTTGGAATAGTGCTTTTCCAGAATCTGTTCTTGTACTCTCTTATCTAGCTTTTTAAGGTCGCGTTTGACCCCGCTATAGGTTTCGATCCTGTATGGGCTATTACTCTGCAACCAAATTCTCCTTGGATAGAGTCTTCCCCTCCTCGAGCTCCCTCCTAGCCTTTGCCCAGCGATCCTTCAGTTCGGCCCTCAACTCTGGATTGAATCGGATCTCCAGGGTCTCGAGCTCACCGGGGGACAACTCCTCCAAAGCCTTTGCTAATTGGTCCAGATTGACTTCAACCTTAGGCACAATGACCACCACCTTGTTCTTCAGCCTACCCACTCGTTCGCACTCTGTCAAACCAGGGTTCAGCCCCACCACGGGATCCTCGAATCGGGACCATAAGGTCGACGTTCTAGTCTTCTTTCCCGGGTTTCGCCTGAGCGCTTTGATTTGAGATCTTCGACTCACAACTCTCGATCCTTGACTCTGAAGTTGCGACTCTGGACCTTGGACTTTATTTTAGACTTTGGACTATTTCAGTATATCATCTAAATTCTCCACAACATAGTCTACCTCACCCTCGGTTAGCCTATTGTAGAACGGCAAAGCGATTGTGCGTGCGGCGATAGATTCTGTCACCGGGAAGTCGCCCTCTTTCGTTCCCAGAATCTCCCGGTAGAAGGGTTGCAGGTGAATCGGCGCGAAGTAGTTGCGACATTCAATCCCCTTCTCTTGCAGCCCCTGCAAGATACGATCGCGGTCCTTTTGCGTGAACGCCTCGCTCAGTCGCACGACGTACACGAACCAGCTCATCCTGATATTCGGCGAGACGTAGGGGGGTTCTATCCCCTCAACCTCCTTCAGCGCCTTCGCGTACCAGTCGGCCACCTGCGCACGGGAAGCAACGATCTCCTCGATCCGGGAGAGTTGCACAAGCCCCAACACCGCAGACATCTCATCCATCCGGTAGTTATAGCCAAGACGTACATGCTGCAGCCACTCTCCCCCCTCACCGCGCCCCTGGTTCGCCATGCTGCGACACACCCGAGCAAGCTCGACGTCGTCTGTGACGATCACTCCCCCTTCCCCGGTTGTGATCTGCTTGTTCGGATAGAAGGCGAACACACCAGCATTGCCAAAGCTCCCCGCCTTCTTCCATTCGCTACGCAGTGGATTTTCTTGGTTTTCCGACTTTGGACTATGGACTTTGGACTTTGGACTACGCCATTCTGCCCCCAGTGCTTCCGCCGAGTCCTCGATGAGCCTCAAGCCATGCTTGTCAGCGATCTCTTTCAGCCTATCCCATTCAGCGGGATGGCCGAACACGTCCACTGCCAGGATTGCCTTTGTGCGAGGGGTAATCGCCGCTTCAATCAGCTCGGGATCGATGTTGAGGGTCTTTGGCTCGATATCGACAAAGACCGGCTTCGCCCCCTCGAACAAGATGCAATTGGACGAGGAGATGAAGCTAAACGGAGTAGTGATCACCTCATCTCCTGGCCCAATCTTCAAAGCACGGATGATGAGATGGAGAGCGCTGGTCCCGCTATTGACGGCAACGGCATAACGAACCCCAGCGTACTCAGCTAGCCGCTTTTCAAAGTCCTCGACCTTCGGGCCAAGGCTCAAGTAAGGCGTTCTCAGCACCGCAACTACCGCCTCGATCTCCTGCTCGGTGATGTCCGGCCTTGCCAAGGGGATTCTCATCTAAACTCCTTTACAGACTTATGTAACCTCATTTCTGATCCACCGCTTGAAGAAGATATCCGTGAACTGGTATCCGCCGGTTAGCTTCTCCAGGATCTCCTCGATCATGAGGCGGGAAACGGCCCGCTGCACGCTGGACGCCGATCCTAGATTATGCTTTTGCAAGAAGTCACTGGAATAGACCTGCACCTGGGAGTTCTCCTCTTTGGCCAGCGCTACCAGCAACTGCCGCACCTTGAGGGGCAACATGTCCCACAGATCATGGAATGCGTGCGCCTCCCGCAGGAAGACCTCCTGCAGGGCAGACGAGACATCATCCGTCGTAACGGCCCTCACTTCGCGGGTCCGATCCCACAGGATGTAACAAAGGAGTTGCGTGTAGTAAGGATGGTCCTCAGTGACGTTGAGAATTTCATCGGTGACGGGGCCGACTACCTGAATGCCTGTTTCCCCGAATCGTTTCTGAATGAACGCGGCGAACTCATTTCTGGGGATCTTTCCCAACGGGAAATGCTTTCCGAACCGATAGAACGGGCGATTCTTGCTCTGAAAGATCCCCTGCATCAGGTGGCGTTTACTCCCCATGAAGATGTAGGAAACACTCTGGTGCAGTTGAAAGTGCGCCCGCATCTGACGCTCAACGTTACCGGCGCCGTCCCAGTCCGCGATCTCCTGGAACTCATCGAAGACCACGACAGCCCTCTTACCACTCTTCGTCCCGATGGTCGCCGCCGCATCGAAGAGATCGTCGAGCAAGGGAGCTCTCTCACTGCGCGGGTCGAATTCGAACTCCACTTCCACTCCGGCGTTCTTGGCCCATGAAGTAGGTACTTCACGGGCCGAGCTCTTCAGCACCACCTTGGGGACCAGCCAGGGGAGGAGTTCTCTCAAGCTACGGAGCACGGAACGCACCCCGCCGGCCTGGAGCTTGGCCAGCTCTTTCGCATAGGTGGCGATGAATCCTTCCTCCGATGTCACCTTGAACAGGTCGAGATAAACGGCAAGGAGGCCTTCTCCCCTGGCGCGGTCCAGCACCTCCAGGATCAGAGATGTCTTCCCATACCTCCTCGGGAGAAGACGATCACACTCTGCCCCGAGGCGATGTCGGCCATCAGTTCTTCGCTCTCCGCCTCGCGATCGGCGAAGAACTCGCCCTGTGCCACCTTCCCATAGACGAACGGGTTCTCCATATCCGCCCTTTGTTACGCAATAGACGTTACGCAAGTTGCATAATCATTATACGCTGATGAACTGCCAAAACAAGGGGGATAACGACCGAACATATCCCAGGCTGCCCTCTTTGGGACCTCTGGCTGATCCAATTGCATTCTCCAACCGCAGGAATCGTGCGAAGAGTAAGACCATCGAAAAAAGCGCTTGCAACAGCTTCATCTCCTTCCTATCTGACCGGGTGTCGCCACTCGAAGAGGCAGCTTGTCCGCAAAGTGAACTGCGTTCCAAGTCACAAAAAGGTCCAACCATTTCCTATGCCTTTGGGCCAGCTCTGCAATTAAGGCATCTCCAAAACTGAACTTCTGCTTCATCGTCTCCAAAATTTCCACAGGGTCAAAGCAGATCCTCTCGTCTTCATCGGGAGGAAAGAGGATCGCCACATTGTATTTTGTCGCGAAGCCCATGAATAACTCCTCCAAACTCTGGGGGCTCAGGTTAAAGGAGAGGATGCCGCATACCTCCATCAAGTTGTACACGGTGATCCGGCCTATGAACTCCCCTTGCCTTACTCGCTCTAAGAAAGCGCGATTCTCGGAATACTTGGGATCCCGGTGGTAGCGGAGGTCGATGACGAAAACGTCCGTATCGATCAGGACTCTTGCTTTCCTAGTCACTTCACCGGGGTTGGTCTTCTTCGTGAGTGGGCGATCGCTTCCTCGACTGTAGGGAACTGCGGTTCAGTTTCTTGAAGCTCCTTTTCGATCTTTGCCCAATCGATCTCTTTACCGGGCTTTCTCCCTTGGCGCAGGGCCAAGACAGCCTCTCGAACGTGACTTGCAGAGCGGCGCTCTACAGCCTCTCGCAGGGACTGCTTAATCAATGCGCTGCGTGTTACTCCCTGCAACTTGGCCAGTTCCTCAACTCTACGGACCAACTCTTCGTCCATGCGTACGGTGACCACCGGCATAGAACCACCTCCTATGTATTACTCTGCAACAAATATTATAATACACAAGAGAGGAGAAGACAACAGAAGGATGCTGTAATCACCTCGTCAGCTTCACCTATTTCCATCGACCTAACAATCAGGGGCAGCGCGCTTGTGCCGCTGTTGGTGGCTACAGCATATTCAACGCCTGCGTATTCAGCACTTTTCTTCTCAAAAGCCTTTAGCTTTGGCTCAAGAGGCTGTTGCACAAACTCCCTTTACTTAAGAAACAGAAACTTTCACCGCAGAGGTCGCTGAGCACGCTGAGAAAACCCCCTTCAGATTTAAAATCATAATCACGTCCTTTTTCCCTCGGCGCTCTCTGCGCCTGCCTGTGTCAGTACCTGTCTGCGTCCGAAGGACAGGCAGATGGCAGACAGGTCCTCCGCGGTTAAACGCTTTCCCACCGCGGTGACGTTGGTGCTATCTCAGTAAACTTCGTCGTGAGTGCCCATTGTCAACAATAGAATCTCTTCCTCTCCTGACTCTGGATTCTGGGCGAACTCGAAAGGAATGCGATTATCGTAGTCCACTGTACAAGCCCATGCGCCAGCCAACTCCCCTTTTAACTTATGACTGTACAACATAGGATGAAAAGGATCCTTAGGAACTTGGTGTAGCGTCCGTTCAATTTTAATACGTAATTTCAGCTGGCGTCGAACCGCTCGCTTAAAAGCGCGCACGAAGGACGGACTCCAGACCAGGTTTTTCACTCGGCTATTTCTTCCATCAAGTCAGCCACTGTGTCCCGATGGACATCGCCCCGCCGGTAGGCATCGCGCGCTTCTGCAATTTCTGCCGCTAACTCGGCACGCCGATGCTGGATCAAGCGCCGGCGGATAATTTCGATCAACAATGCCTGGTCATCCGGTGGCAGCGCTTCAATCACCTCGATGACCTCTTGAAAACGAGGAGCAACCATCTCTTTGGTTATTCAAGTTTCACCTCTGCTGAAATCCGCACCGCAAGCTTTCATCACCCTTTATATCATGCTCCACTGGTTGGTTCAGGTCAAATCGCCGCGCCCCTTGATCACCTTCGCTGGAACCCCAACAGCGGTGACGTTATCAGGGATATTATATATGACGGCAGCACCGGCGCCGATGATAATCCCCTTGCCGATCCTAGTTCCTTGGATGACGCTAACGCCGATCCCGATGTGGGTAAGCTCTCCTACCGTGACGTTTCCCCCCAGATGGGCACCTGGGGAAATGTGCACATAGTCCCCGATTACGCAATCATGATCAACAGTTGCTCCGGTATTGACGATGGCATTCTCTCCAATCCTCGCGCCGGAGTTTATCGCCACGTTGGCCATTATCACTGTTCCCGCGCCTAGCACAACATCTTCCGCGATCTGGGCGGAGGGGTGGATAGCGGCACGGGCCAGCTCGTATCCCAGCTCCTTTAGCTTTCCCCAGAGCTTCTTGCGGGCCTGATTGTCACCAATTGCCAGAATCAGCTTGCAATCGTGATAACCACCTTTATTTCGCAGATCGAGCCCGCCGAGGACGGGGTAGCCACAGAAATCCCGGCCCTTGATTGCGAGATCATCATCAAGGAGTCCGGCTATCTTGTATCCCCCCTCCCGCTCTACAATGTCGATGATTACCTTCCCATGTCCGCTAGCACCATAGATCAGGACTTTATCCTTCATCTTGCGTAATGCCCTCTACTCCGGGAGCTGGACCAGTGAAGTCGTCGTTGACCCCAGTGAAGCCGTACACGCCTTCCCGTTTGATCAACACCACCCATATAGTCTTGATCATGATCCAAAGGTCAAGCCAGATTGTCCAATGTTCTACATACCAGACATCGTATTTGATTCGCTCCTCCCAGGTCAAAAGGTTTCGTCCGTGGATCAGGGCCCAGCCGGTAATTCCCGGCTTGACCAAAAGCCGCCTGCGCTGGGAGTCGTTGTACTGCTCAACCTGGTAGTGCAAGGTCGGCCTCGGGCCTACAATGCTCATCTCGCCCTTCAAGACATTGATGAGCTGGGGCAGCTCATCCAGGCCCCACTCGCGTAGGAATCGTCCAACCCTGGTAATCCGAGGATCGTCCCGAGCGACGTTGTACCCCAGCCCCTGCTTTACCGCCCCCACGACCATGGTGCGAAACTTCCAGGGCTTGAATATCCTGCCGTCCTTACCCACCCGCTCTTGTCTGAAGAAGACCGGGCCCTTGGAGTCGAGCTTGATCGCCAGGGCGATGAGGGCGAAGGTCAGGGCCAAGAGGATAAGACCGATAAAGCTTATTAGAATATCGACAAGTCGTTTTAGAATTAGCTGAACAGGCAAACCAATGGAGCCCTTCATCTTTCAGGAGAGCGCTTGATTCGATAGCTTTCCGGCTGATCGAGCAGGATCACATCATCTTTGCCCCTGTCGAAGATGACGACGCAGTATCGGCCGTGGAAGATCATAGAACCATCACCTGCGGCTTCAGCGGGATGAATTCCACATAGGGATCGCGCTCCGGATATTTTGCCTTGGCCTTCTGCTCCGCTTCCTCAAAGCTATCTCCCACAAAGACCTCTTTATTCACGACAGCGATATATTTCCC
>Ga0307434_1000009_pt1 | contig 185126 bp, 180 predicted proteins | sample SalMarWE160220MG_FD_202156 | JGI IMG/M metagenome (GOLD analysis project Ga0307434, IMG submission 202156) | Salt marsh sediment microbial communities from the Plum Island Ecosystem LTER, Massachusetts, United States - WE1603-220 | ecosystem: Environmental > Aquatic > Marine > Intertidal zone... | reverse complement strand
AACAGAAGCGAGCACTTGACTTGATTGATACCATCGTAGTGTAGACAGAAAGTTGCACCACGATTCTTGGACAAGCTCGTGTGCCAACAGGGTTTTCGCTATTATTACCTCAGGAACTTCGGTCTAGGGGGGCTGTGCAGGTATTCGCGCTCTCCTTTCAGTGCCAGTCCTGCAAAAGTGTTTCGGAAGTCTTCCTGGTGTGGAGGCATGGACTGAAACTCACACAATCGGGACGCTCTCCTATTGAGCATGTCGAGGTTCATCCTGCGGTTCCCAAGTCCCTTCACAAGTGGTTCCGCAGCGCCATTGTTGCGTACCAGTCGGGGCAAACGTTAGCTGGCATATTCCTGCTGCGCACTCTTATCGAGCAATGGGTACGAGAGATCACGCAACAGCCGGATTTGCAGGCAGATCGGGTACTAGAAGCGTACATGGACCTCTTGCCACCGGATTTCAAGGCTCGCTTTCCTTCGCTTTCTTCTCTGTATGGTAATCTTAGCGACGACCTACACTGCGCCATAGGCTCGTCAGACCTATTCGACAGCGCGAAAGCTGACATCATCAAGCATTTCGAGGCAAGACGCGTGTTTGACCTATGACGTTGCGGAGCGAAAAGAGGGATGCGCAGTGCACCCTCCATGGGTATTCCCATCTGCTCCTTAACTCTGCCCTTCAGCCATCTGCTTGTACGTCTCGTACCGCTCTTTGTACTCCTTCTCGAGCTTCGCGTGGAGTCTCTTGGCTTCCTCGGGGAAGGACTGATGGAGGCTGGCGTAGCGGACCTCGCCCATTAAGAACTCGTGGAACTCGCCCGTTGGGTCCTTCATGTCGAGCTGGAACGGGTTCTCGCCGGCCGCGATCCGGCGTGGGTCGAAGCGGTAGAGCGGCCAGTAGCCGGCCTCGACGGCGAGCTTCTCCTCTTCCTGTGACTTGCCCATGCCCTTCTTCAATCCCTGGTTGATGCACGGTGCGTAGGCGATGATCACGCTCGGGCCGGGGTAGGACTCCGCCTCTAAGAACGCTTTCAGGCACTGGTTCTTGTTCGCGCCCATCGCCACCGAGGCGACGTATACGTAGCCGTAGATCATCAGCATCCGTCCGAGGTCCTTCTTCTTCGTCTTCTTGCCGGAGGCGGCAAACTTAGCGACCGAGCCGGTCGGGGTTGCCTTGGAGGACTGTCCACCGGTGTTGGAATAGACCTCGGTGTCGAGTACGAGGACGTTGACGTCCTGGTTCATCGCCGCGACATGATCGAGGCCGCCGTAGCCAATGTCGTACGCCCAACCGTCTCCTCCGATGGCCCACACCGACTTTTTTGTGAACAGATCACGCATGGAGAGGATCTCGCGCAGTTGCTCGCTTGATCCGGCTTCCGCTTCGAGGAGCTTGGCCATCCGATCCCCTGCCGCGCGGGATGCCTTGGCCTCATCCTTTCCGGCGAGCCAATCGGTCATCGCTACTTTCAGATCAGCGGATACACCACTTGCGGCCGCTTCCTCGATCAATCTAGCCAGTCGGTCGCGACGGGCAGAGAGCGCCAGTCGCATCCCGAATCCGAACTCGGCGTTGTCCTCGAACAGGGAGTTTGCCCAGGTGGGACCATGTCCGTCCTTGTCCACACAGTAAGGAACGGCCGGGGCCGAGCCGCCATAGATCGAGGAACAGCCAGTAGCGTTGCCGATCAGCATCCGGTCGCCGAAGAGCTGTGTCACCAGTTTGACGTACGGGGTCTCACCGCAGCCTGGGCACGCGCCGGAGAACTCGAAGAGCGGCTGACGGAATTGACTTCCTTTCACGGTATCTGGGGTCATTACATCATCGCGAACCGGAAGCTTCACCGAGAACTCGTGATTTGCGACCTCCCGTTCGATTTGGGAGTCGAGCGGCTTCATGACGAGCGCCTTCTCGCCCTTCTTCCCCGGGCAGATGTCGGCGCAGTTCCCACAACCGGTGCAGTCGAGCGTGCTCACCTGAATGCGAAACTTCAGGCCTTCCATTCCCTTTCCCATTGCGGGGATCGTGTTGAACGCGGCCGGGGCGCCTGCGAGACCTTCCTCAGAGGCGAGGATCGGGCGGATCGCGGCATGGGGACAAACAAAGGCGCATTGGTTGCACTGAATACAGTTCTCGGCGTTCCACTCCGGAACGTTGATTGCGACACCGCGCTTCTCGTACTTTGTCGTTGCTACTGGGAACGATCCATCTGGTCCGGTCCACTGGTAGGCGCCATCAAGCTCAGCAGCAAAGGCACTAACCGGCAGATTGTCTCCGTCTTGCATGATCATTGGCCGCATAACCTTGAGAACCCACTCTGGATCGGAGGGTGCCTCTCCCCCAGAGGAAGGGGCGCTAGCCCATCCTGCAGGGACGTCCACTTTAACCAGGTTATCTAGGGCGGCATCAACCCCGGCGTAGTTCATCTGCACAACCTTCTCCCCCTTCTTCCCATAGGCCTTGACGATCGCTTCCTTCAAGTGGGTGACCGCTTCATCGACCGGCAAAACCTTGGCGAGCTTAAAGAAGACGGTCTGCATGATCATGTTAATCCGGCCGCCTAGACCGACCTTCCCGGCGAGCTTCACCGCGTCGATCGTGTAGAAGTTGAGGTGTTTCTCGGCGATGGTTCTCTTAAGTGATGCCGGAAGATGTGCGTTGAGCTCATCCGCATTCCAGGGACAGTTAAGAACGAATGTTCCCCCGTCCTTGATCCCGGCGAGAAGGTCGTATTTGCGGACGAAAGCAGGGTTGTGACAGGCGATGTAGTCGGCCGTCTTGATTAGGTACGGAGACTGAATTCGCTCTTTGCCGAAGCGCAGGTGTGACATGGTGATTCCGCCAGACTTCTTTGCGTCATAAGCGAAGTAGCCTTGAGCGTAGAGGTCTGTGTTGTTACCGACGATCTTGATCGCGCTCTTGTTTGCTCCCACGGTCCCGTCGGCTCCGAGCCCCCAAAACTTGCACTGGATCGTCCCTTCTGGAGCGACATCGACTTCTTCTCCTAGGGGGAGCGAGGTATAAGTGACGTCGTCGGTGATCCCTACGGTGAAGTGGTTCTTCGGGGCATCTTGAGCGAGGTTATCGAAGACCGCCTTCACCATCGCTGGGGTGAAATCCTTCGATCCAAGGCCGTAGCGACCGCCGACGATGAGCGGGGCCTCACCGCGCTCCTGGTAAAGGGTACACACATCCTTATAGAGCGGTTCGCCTTGGCTCCCCGATTCCTTGGCCCGATCGAGTACAGCAAGCCGCTTGACACTCGCGGGAAGGGCCTCTAGGAAGTGCTCCGCCGACCAGGGGCGATAGAGGCGAACCTTCACCAGACCGACCTTCTCCCCTTGACTCACGAGGTAGTTCACCGCCTCCTCAGCAACGTCACAGGCCGAGCCCATTAGGGTGATAACCCTTTCTGCCTCTGGCGAGCCTACATAATCAAACAGGTGATACTCCCGTCCGGTGAGCTCACTCACCTGCTGCATTAGCTGGGCCACGATCTGTGGAGCTGCCAGATAATATCTGTTGGCCGCCTCACGCCCCTGAAAGTAGATGTCCGGGTTCTGAGCCGTGCCACGCAGGTGCGGGTGCTCCGGGTTCATCGCCCGACGACGAAAGGCCTCGATCTCCTTCCACGGTGCGAGCTTTGCCATCTGGTCGTATCCGAGCACATCGACCTTTTGGATCTCATGCGAGGTACGGAAGCCATCAAAGAAGTGGATGAACGGAACTTTCGTCTTGATAGCAGCCAAGTGGGCAACCAAACCGAGATCTATCACCTCTTGCACTGAAGCAGATGCGAGAAGGCCAAAGCCGGTTTGCCGTGTTGCCATCACATCAGAGTGATCGCCGAAGATGGACAGAGCGTGTCCAGCTAGCGCACGCGCCGACACGTGGAACACAGCCGGCAGAAGCTCCCCGGCAATCTTGTACATGTTAGGGATCATCAAAAGCAGCCCCTGGGAGGCGGTAAAGGTCGTGGTAAGTGCACCGGTAGCAAGAGAGCCGTGCACAGCTCCGGCAGCTCCAGCCTCAGACTGCATCTCCGTCACCTGGAGAGGCTGTCCGAAGATATTCTTCCTTCCATGCGCTGCCCAACTGTCCGCTACCTCGCCCATCGATGAACTAGGGGTTATCGGGTAGATCGCAGCTACGTCACTGAATGCGTAGGCAACATGCGCTGCTGCTGTGTTGCCGTCGATCGTCATCATTTGTCTTTCCGGCATAGGATACCCTCCTGATCAGATTAAACGCGCGAATAATTACCGCTAAATAATTGTACAGCGCTTCCATCCCTTCCACAACGACCTTCACGAATCGCCCCCTTGCTTCATTTCCCAACATAATCTAAAGTCTATCAGGGTGTGGCTCGCAAGGTACGATAACCAAAGGAGAAAATGACCGAGAACAGGCAAAAGGCCAGCCATGACGTCTTTGCTGATCAAAACACTTCGGATGCTGTGCACGATGAATTCTTAAAGTAAAGGATATGAAGAGAGTGAAGCGACAAGTCATGAGGAAACAGAAGGACTCACTATGTTCCCCAATGTTGAGACGTTCTTAACGGTGCTTAAAGGATGACGATGTTTTCCAAGCTTGTTCATTCACGCGCTAGGCACGTCCTTATACTTATTCCATTGGGACTTATCGTTGGGACAGTTGTTGGCGCGCTTTTCAACGATGTTCTGTTTGGCCTACTTGCAGGCTTTGTTCTTGGCCTTCTGTTCAGTGGCTTATTTGCGCTGCGCACCCACTAAAACAGGCACACTCGGCTCCTGGTAAAGAATCTCAGCCAAGATGTTTGCACTTATGTATTGGCTTCCTGTATGCCTAACTTTAGAAATCTTCCAGCAGCTCAGAGAGAGTGGGGAAGCCAATCTCTTGCAGCTCGTAGCGAACCCGCGTTACCGGTACGTTAAACGAGAGCAGCCGCTTAAGGTCAATCGGCGTCCCGATCACGATTCCCTCACAATCCACCCGGTTTACTGTCTCCTGAAGATCGCGAACTTGTTCGTCTTTGTACCCCATCGCTGGCAGGAGCCGCCCGATTTTGGGGTACTTGCGGTAAATCTCGGAGATGGAATCCACCGTGTATGGCCGCGGATCGATGATCTCCCGTGCTCGGAACCGCTGTGCCGCGATCGTTCCTGCCCCGTACTGCATCCCACCGTGGGTAAGAGTCGGTCCGTCCTCAATTACCAGCACTCGCTTGTCGCAGATTACCGCGGGATTATCCACCTGAATCGGCGAGGCCGCTTCGATGATCTTTGCTTCGGGATTGGCGGCCATTACGTTCTCTCGTACAAAGTGAATGTCCTCCAGTGCTGCGGTATCAACTTTGTTGATCACTACAACATCAGCCGTGCGAAGGTTGACCCCGCTCGGATAGTACAACAGCTCATGTCCAGCCCGATGAGGGTCAACTACGACGATGGAGAGATCCGATCGGTAGAAGGAGAAGTCGTTGTTCCCGCCATCCCAGATGACGACGTCTGCTTCCTCCTCTGCCTTGCGCAGGATCTTCTCGTAATCCACCCCTGCATATACGATCGTTTTGTTGTCGATGTGCGGTTCATATTCTTCCCGCTCCTCGATCGTGCACTCGTAACGGTCCAAGTCCGCGTAGGTCTCAAACCGCTGCCACACCTGTTTCACCAAATCTCCGTATGGCATCGGATGGCGGATCACCACTAATTTCCTCCCCCGCTCCTTGAGAATGTTGCATACCCGCCTCGTCGTCTGGCTCTTCCCTGAGCCCGTCCGGGTAGCAGTGATTGAGATAAGAGGTTTTTGTGGTTCGATCATTGTGGAAGCCGTTCCCATCAACAGGAAGTCGGCACCGGCTGCGTTAACCACCGCCGAGCGCTCCATCACGTGCTGATTGGAGACGTCGCTGTAGGCGAACACAACCATATCGATCTTTCGCTCCACAATCAGACGTTCCAAGTCGTCCTCCGGCTCGATCGGAATCCCCTGTGAGTAAAGATCCCCTGCCAGTTCGGGGGGATAAACCCGCCCCTCGATATCGGGAATCTGCGTGGCGGTGAACACTACAACTTCGTATTCGGGGTTATCCCGAAAGTAGACATTAAAATTGTGAAAATCCCGGCCGGCCGCGCCCATAATAGCCACTCTTTTCTTCATCTCATCGCTCTCCTGTTGGTAATGCGTACAGCGAATTATACCGGCTCGCAGGAAAACCGTTCAAGGAGAGCTTGTATGAACAGTGCAAGGGCAATAAGATGAAAAGGCTATGTCGCTCGCTAACAAGATTACCCTTGCCCGATCGGCGTTGATCCCGCCAATCCTCATCCTCCTCTTTCTTGACAAGCGGGAGGCAGTGTTAGCGCTCTTCCTACTTGCCTGTTTGGGGGACGTGCTCGATGGGATGGCGGCGCGATGGCGCGGGGAGGTAAGTTCTTTAGGAAAGGCACTCGATCCGGCGGTCGACAAAGCGCTTTATCTCTCCCTTTTTATCTCCCTCGCCGTTTTGGGCGAGATACCGCTTCTCGCACTGATTCTGTTCCTTGTTCCCCAGCTTGGATTAGGCATTGGTGCGCTCTGTCTTCGTATGCGCGCGAGAATGGTCCAGGGCGCACGCGCGCCGGGAAAACTCGCTGCGACGCTCACTTTCGCCGCCATGGTCTTCCTGTTGCTGCCTCTTCCCTTATCAATCCATCCGTACAGAGTGTGTTTCCTCTACGCAGCAATTGGGGTTAGTTATCTCGCTGCACTTGACTACTTACGTACTGCGATTCGGGCCACGGAATCTCATGGTAAGGATACTTCGGAAACTCTGGCGGGACCGGCGCCTCGAAGCGAACCCGCGCGCCGTTTCCCGGATGGGTGAACTCGATCCGCCAGGCATGCAACAGGAGTCGCTTTCTTGTGCGACCGTACACCGGATCACCGACAACCGGATGACCAATGTAGCGTAGGTGAACGCGAATCTGATGGGTACGTCCAGAAAGCGGACGCACGAGGAGAAGGCTCGTATCTTTCCCTCTGTCTAGGACTCGGAACTTAGTCTGGGAAGAGCGTCCCTGCGGATGGATCGCCATCCGGCTCGGACAGCTAGGACTCCGACCGATCGGAGCTTCAATACGCCCCTCCTCCTCCACGACTTTGCCTTCCACTTGGGTCAGGTAAAACTTGGTTACCCTCCGCGTGGCGAACTGCTCCTTGAGCGAGTCAAGGGCAGAAGGGCTCTTGGCTACAACGATTAGCCCGCTTGTCGCCTTATCCAATCGGTGGACGATCCCCGGCCGGACCGGATCATCCCCCTGGGGAAGGGAGCGGTCAACGAGAAGCCCCTCCACAAGCGTGGTATCGCTCACTCCCGCCCCTGGATGGACGATCAACCCCACCGGCTTATCCACCACCACGATCTCCTCGTCCTCATATAGAATCGCAAGATCGATTCGCGCTGGGGTAAGAAGAGAATGCGCCGGTGCCTCCCACAAGACCCGCTCTTCCCTTTTAAGCCGGCGCGACGGCTGGATAGCTGCTACATCGCCGATTGTGACGTATCCGGCACGGATCACCCGCTGAACCTCACTACGAGAAATCCCATTAATTTTCTCAGTGAGGTAACGGTCGAGGCGAAATCCGTCCTCCTCACCCGCCACTCTCAGCTCAATTTTCCCCATCGCTCTCTCCTTGCTATTTGTCCGTCAGTGCGGGCTTGCAGTATAATACTACAGATTATGCCAAGGAATGAAAGAGGGTTTGGAGGTTTTCGTCAGTGGAGAGATCTTTGTACAAAGGCTTTCGCCTCACTTTAACAGAGAGGATGGACGCCATATCATCCCACGTCGAGAAGACCTTCCAGGAAATCCTACGTTCTGAATTAAGGAGAGTGACTAGGAGCGATTCCACTGCAACATGAATATTGAATTTATCGAAGCCCTAGAGGAGATGGCCAAAGAGAAGGGGATCGCTCGGGAAGACCTGTACGAAGCGATTTGCAAAGGACTTGCCGTAGCATATCAGGAGGAGTACCACACCGACGCCACGGTAGAGGTGGAGATTGACCGCAACTCGGGTGACATCTGCATTGACGGCAAATTGATCGAGCTAGCAAAGTTCGGCCGGATCGCCACTAAGAAGGCCGAGGAGACGATCAAACAAGAGATCACGCATAAACGGCGGGAAATCGTCTACGAGTTGTACATCCACCGCGTGGGGGAGATCATCAGCGGCTCGATTCACCGCTTTGAGGGAAAAGACGTCTGGGTCAACCTGGGGGAAGCTGAGGCTCTACTCCCCGATGTGGGGAGGATCCCCGGCGAGCGCTACCATGGGGGACAGCGGTTGCGTGCTTATCTCGTGAGTGTGGAGCGGACACAGGGTGACCCCCGCATTCTCATCTCCCGCGCTCACCCGGAGTTCGTCCATCAACTCCTACGACTAGAGGTCCCTGAAATCGAAGAGGGGACATTGGTCGTCCGTCAGATCGCCCGTGAACCAGGGCGCCGTAGCAAGGTTGCCATTGAGTCGCTCGACCCAAACGTCGACCCGATCGGAACCTGCGTGGGAGCCGGTGGAGCACGAGTGCGGGTCGTCACGCGGGAACTCTCCGGGGAGAAGATCGACTTAATCCGCTGGAGCGACGACGTCGAACAACTCCTTCGCAACAGTCTAGAGCCAGCGTCAGTTATCTCGGCCGAACTCGACGAGGAGACCCGCAATGCCAAGGTCCTCGTCCCTGACGACGAACTCTCACTTGCCATCGGAAAGGGTGGGCAGAACGTTCGCTTGACCGCAAAACTGATCGGCTACAACATCGAAGTGACAAGCCCTAGCGAGGAGAAGAGCTGACCGGTCACGGGCGCCAACGATGAGACCGATCATAGAAAGGATACTCGGGGCAGTTTTCCGTATTAGCCGCTATTATGCCTGGTGGGTCATTTTCATCGCTTTAGTCGTTACAGGTACAGCGGCGTATTATGTTACCGATCTACCAATTCGGAGTTCGTTCCTCGATCTTCTCCCCAGCAACGATCCACTGATCGACGACTACCGGCAAAATGAGCGCTACCTTGCTCAAAGCGACTCTGTACCCCTTCTTGTTACCCTACTTGAAGGTGAAGATAGATCCGACGAAACGATGCTGGCCGCACAACAGGAGCTGGAAGCTCTCGAGGCGAAAGAGGAGGCAACCCAAAAGGAGAGGGCGCGAATCAAGGAGTTGACTCAACAGATCAACAACTATAGAGAAGGTCGCCTTCTAGCAGCGGCGGAAGCAATCGCGAAAGTTCTACGTGAGAATCCCGAGTTCATAGAAGTAACGTACCTCGTCGAGCCGTCACCGGAGATACCCGACCAGTACCTGCTTCTCTTCCAGCTAGATGAGAAGAAGCTTGCCCAGATTGAGTCAAGCGTCGCTCTAGCGCGCCACTCAATCGCCAATGGCGAACTGTCTCTCATCCCGACCACCGGCAATCTCAGCGACGCTTACCGCAAAATAAGCGAGGAATTCGGCCAGGCACTGTCAGGAGGCAGCTTGGGCTCAGGAAACTTGGAGGACCCCTCTGATATCGAGGTGAAACTAGCCGGGGTTATCGCCCTCAATGACACTATTCTCGGAACGATCAACGGGATCGATACGTTTCCAACGGTGACAGAGGCAGTGAGGGGCCTTGCCGAGATCTTCACCCCTAGCGCTGAGGAGATCTCACGCGAGCCAGAGGGCGTCTTCTCACGTGATAGAACGAGGCTCCTAATGACTGTGCAACCGCGTTACCCTGCTCAACGTGGTGTTGCTTACTGCACACTAGTGATGAAGAACCTGGAGGATGCCCTTGCTCAAGTCGATCTAGATCGGTTGGGGGTAACCGTAGGGATCACCGGGACATATGCATTCACTGCCTCCACAAACGCTGTCGTGAATGCCGATATGCTGCGGACTACGATTATTTCTTCAATAGGGGTAGTCCTAATCTTCTTTATTGCATTTGGTTCGATATTCTACAGCATCATTGCCGTAATCCCTCTTCTGATCAGCGTGGTACTAACAATGGCGTGGGCCAAATTGACCATGGGGGGGTTCAATCTCATCACATCATTCCTCCCCGCCCTCGTCCTCGGTTTAGGTATCGACTATGGAATTCATCTTATCTCTCGGTATGCCGAGGAGCGAAGCAAGGGGATCTCCCTCAATCGAGCGCTTCACACCGCAGTGCTGAGCAAAGGAGAAGCTTCATTAGTTGCAGCAATGACTACGGCGCTCGTCTTTGTTGGCCTTCTCTTCGCTCGCTCGCGCGCGCTGTTCGAAATGGGGGCAATTACCAGCATGGGAGTGATCCTCGCCTTCCTTACTACCCTCTTCCTCATCCCCGCGCTTGTCACCCTCTCTCACTTCATCTTCCGCGCACACACACGGGAGAGAGTAGTGAATTACGCCACGCACCTCTCCGGATACTTCCGATTTGTAACGGCCAAAGGGCGGGTGATCTTTGTCATCGTTCTTACTCTTACCTTCTTCGTCGCCTTCCAGGCTGCACATACATCCTTCCAGTTCTCAAGCAAAGACTTGATCCCTCGGGTAAAGAGTCAAGAGGTCCTAGACGATATCCTGGCTCACTTTGGTGCAAGCAGTGCGCAAATTGGAGAGTACTTTATCTTCTTCGCTTCCTCCGAGGGTGAACTGACCCGTGTGGTGGAGCACTTAGAGGGAAGCGATTTTGTGCAAGGGGTGGAATCTGCCCGCGATCTCCTCCCGGTCAACCTTTCCGAACAACAACAAGTCTTAAATAGCCTCAACATTGCCTCCTATATTGATCAGCTTGACCTTCTTAATCGGAGCTTGACTGAGCGTGCCTCAGTGCTCGCCCAAATCCGAACTCTACTCACACAATTCGGACTTCTTCAGTACGCGGCAGCGCTTAACGGGAGAACAGAGATCACCCTTGCCAGTAACGAAATCCAACGGCAATTACGAGAAACCCAGAACGCTCTGAATCGTCTCAAACTGGAGGAGTCACAAGCACGTATTTCCGTCCTTCAGGAGGCTCTCCGCGAGCTTGATCACAACCTCTTGCAAATCCGAGAGCTTCCCCCGATCGAGACCCTCTTGCGGGATATCCTTAAAGGCCTTCCCGAAGGGATCCGCAATAGGTACATCACTCCTGATGATAAGTACATCATTCGGACTCAGATGAGTCCGCAGCTCTTACAAGGTAAGAACCTCCAGAAGTTCAATACGTTCGCCGCTTCGTTCTCCGACAACTACTTTGGCATGCCTCTTGTGGGCGAAAAGTTAGAAAGTTACATGAAACGCGACTTCTTGATCTCCACGCTCTTAGCTGCCATCCTGATTACCTTTACCCTATGGCGCACCTTGCACGGCGGAATGCGCGCCCTGCTTGCAGCGACACCGCTCGTGCTCGGCTATATCTGGATGCTCGGCGGAATGAGACTGCTGCAGATCGATTTCAACTTCATCAACATCATGATCTCACCGCTTCTGATCGGGATCGGTGTCGACAATGGAATTCACATCCTCCACCGCTACAAAGAAGAGCGAGCGCTCAATCCTGAAGGCGCAATCGAGCGAGGAGGCCGGACAACAGCAGTGGCGGTGATTGTCACCTCACTGACAACGATGCTTGTCTTCGGAAGCCTCCTCCTTGCCCGCACACCAGGGTTGCGCCTACTTGGGTCCTCCGCTCTTCTCGGGATTGGGTTCACTCTTACATTTAGTCTTCTCTTCCTGCCGGCGGCCCTCCACATAGAGGGAGGGAAAAGGGTATAATGAAAACACTGGATGGACGATGTTAAGCCCGCAGAAGAAGGGGAGTGACAAAGAATGATCGGTTATGTGGGGCTTGGGGTAAGCTTGCTCGCCGCGCTCGCTCTCGGTTACCTCCTGGGAAGTATCCCCCGCAAGAGGAGGGCGGAGGAGCTACTTCGGGCAGCTCAGGAAGAGGCTGAACAATTGAAGAAGGAGAAGCTTCTCGAGGCGCGGCAGCAAATGCAAGAAATGCGCGAGGAGCTTGAAGAGCGCTCGAAACGGCGGGAGGAGGAGTTCGCTCGTATGGAAGAGAGGATCCTTCGAAGGGAAGACCGCCTAGGCAAGAAGTCAAGCTACCTGGAAAAAATCGAGGACTCACTGCGCAAGGACGAGGAGGAGTTAGAGCAGTTAAGGGAAGTTGGGACTCGCTTGCTCGCTGAAGGAAAGGCTCGCCTGGAGCGAGTCGCTGGTTGGAGCCAACAGGACGCACAGGAGCACCTATTAAAGCTAGTTGAAGCTGAATCGCAGCGCTTTTTCTCGCGTAAGGTGGAAGAGGTCGAGCGCCGGGCTAAGGAGGAGGCGGAGCAGCGGGCGGCGCGCGTAATCGCAACCGCCATTCAACGCTATGCCTCTGAGTATATCGAAGAGAATACGGTGAGCTCGGTTCCCCTACCGTCAGAGGAGTTCAAAGGGAGGATCATCGGGCGCGAGGGTCGGAACATCAAGACCTTTGAGGCATTGACCGGGGTGGAGCTCCTTGTCGACGATACACCGGAGATGGTAGTCCTGTCTTGTTTCCATCCACTGCGGCGCGAGGTGGCGCGTATCGCTCTCACACGCCTAATCGAGGATGGACGGATCCATCCCGCTCAGATCGAGGAGAAAGTGCAGCGGGCCAAAGCACGGCTGGCAGAGCGGGTTAAAGAGGAGGGGAGGAAAGCCGCTTTCGACCTGGGAATCGATCTCCACCCTGAACTGGCTACCCTTCTTGGCCGTCTGCAGTACCGAACAAGCTACGGTCAGAACCAGCTCTCTCACTCCCGCGAGGTGAGCTTGATCGCCAAGATGCTCGCCGACGAGCTGGGAACCAACGCAGGGAACGCCAAGCGCGCTGGCCTTTTGCACGATATTGGCAAAGCAGTCGATCATGAGGTAGACGGACCGCATGCTTTAATTGGTGCCGACCTCGCTCGCCGCTACGGGGAGAGTCCAGAGGTAGTCCATGCCATTGCCGCTCACCATGAAGATATTGAACCAAAAAGCGTTCTCGCTATCCTTATCCAGGCTGCTGATACCCTGTCCGCTGCACGGCCGGGGGCGCGCCAGGAGACGTTCGAGCGCTACATTCAACGCTTACACGACCTGGAGGAGCTGTGCCAGTCGTTTCCTGCTGTACATGAGGCGTACGCTTTGCAGGCCGGCCGCGAGGTACGAGTGATGGTACAACCGGAACGGGCGAGCGACGAGGTGGCAGCGAAGCTGGCCTACGACATTGCTCGCGCCATCGAGGAAGAACTAAGCTACCCCGGCGAGATCAAGGTGAACGTCATTCGACAAACCCAGTTTACGGAGAGCGCAAAGTAGGGGAGGAGAAATTTAAGATGTTAAAAGTCTCATCAGGATCGAACCCCGGAGCAACCGCAGGCACGATCGCCAATGGAATCCGTGAGAGAGGTGAGACGCAGATGCAGGTCATCGGTCCGCGTGCGGTGAATCAAGCAGTGAAAGCAATCGCCATCGCCCGTGGGTACCTCGCAGCAAGCGGCGTGGATCTCTACTTCACGCCCAGTTTTTCCAGTGTCCTCATCGAAGGACAAGAGAAGACGGCGATCCACTTCACGGTGCGTACACGTCATCCGATGATAGGATCGACGGTAGAGCCGTTCTGAATCATCCTGTGGCGATACCCCCGCAACTGGCTCGCCCCTTGCCCATGATCCCTGTGCCTGTTACTATTCGTTGACATCCAATTCCCTTTTTAAGGAGTGACCTACGAAGATGCAGTCATTCTTCAAGCGACAACAGAAAACCATCATTTGGATTGTCGTCATCGCCTTTCTTGTGGGGGGGGTGGGACTTATCGGCCTCAACCAAGCCGGGGTATTCAATAGGTCCTCTACGGAAGAGACGGGCTACACATTTGCCGCTACGGTAAACGGGACGCGAATCACGCGTGAGGTGTTGGAACAAGCTTCGACTAACTTATTCAATCAGTACCAGCAGTATTATCAACAGATGGGGCAGGACATAAGTTCCCTCCTTGCCGGCGCAAATGGAGCGTTTTTTCAACTTCAGCTGAAATCCCAAGCGCTGCAGGGGTTGATCCAGCAAGCGCTCTACAATCAAGAGGCTAACCGCCTCAAGATCCGGGTTTCTACAAGCCAGAGTAACGAAGCGTTTGCCCAGCAATACAATAGTCTCCTTGAGAGTAATGGCATCACCGAGGAGCAGCTTGCCAACTACTTGGAGAACCAAGGGAAAACCCTCAAGGAGTTCCAGAAGGAGATGCGCGATGGGATCACCACCCAGTTGCGCAACCAAGCGCTACGCAAGCGGGTGGTTGGTACAATCGAGCCAACCGACGCAGACCTCGAGGCCTATTTCGAGAAGAACATCTCTAGTTACGACACACCGGAGGAAATCCGTGCCTCACATATCCTTGTCGCAGACGAAGAAACGGCTCAGGAGATCCTCGATCAATTGCATGGTGGGGCGGACTTCACCGAGCTGGCCAAAGAGCACTCTATTGACACCGCCAGTGCTAAGGAGGGTGGGGACCTGGGCTGGTTCTCCCGTGGTAAGATGGTGAAAGAGTTTGAGGAAGCGGCCTTTGCCCTGGAAGTAGGAGGGATCAGCGGAATCGTTGAGACTCAGTACGGGTACCACATCATCCAACTGACCGACCGCAAACCAGCCCACACGCCATCCCTTGACGAGGCTAAGGATCAGGTCCGTGAGGACTACATCCGCGAGACCGAAAATGAACGGTTCAACACCTGGTACGCAGATGTCTTTGCCCAGGCACAGGTTGAGATCGCCATCCCAATAGTGAACGCTTACTTGAAACAGCAGAAGGACCTCGATCTGGGACTAGCCGAGTTTGAGCGCCTGCAGGAGGAAGGATACTTTGATGATCCCTATCTTCCCTATTACATCGGCCGCATCTACGAGTCAAAGTTGCTAACTGCAGAGCAGGAGAGGCAAACCCTGGAGGAGTTAGAGGAACCAACCGACGAGGAGACGGCACGAGTCGATGAGTTAACCCAGTCGATCGACAGCTACAAGACAAAGGCAATGGCCGCCTATCTGGGGGCATTGGAGGATGTCGAAGCAGACGAGGATTTCCTTAACCGTATTCTGACGCTCGATCCAGATAGTACCACTGCGATCTACCTCTATGGGAAGCTCCTCGCTGAACGCGGGGATACGTTCGGCGCTGACATGCGGTTCAGAGAGGCGATCAACAAGGACCAGACCTTCGTCGCCGCCTATATCGCCTCCGGAGATATGGCGGTGAGAAATCGGACCTACAAGCAGGCTATTACCCAGTACAAGGCGGTGCTCGAACTGCGCCCAGGAGACATCGGCGTGATGGCAAAGCTCGCAGCTGTCTACCTCGCCGTCGAACAGCTCGATGAGTTAGAGGAACTCCTGTTAGCGATCGAACAGATCGATCCCGAAAACCTGAAATTGATCGTTTCTCAGGGCGACCTCGCATACGAGCGGATGCTTTCCGTTATCTCTGAACGCGAAGAGCTTCAAGGAAAGAGCACACGCACAGAGGAGGAAGAGACACGGCTAAATGAGCTTTCGACAGTCATCGCCGCTTACTATGGGACCACAGTCGAGCGATACGAAAAGGCACTCACGCGCAGTGGATCGCTAGACCTCACCGTGAAGCTGGGCAAGGCCCACCTTGCCATCGGTGATCTTGAGAAGGCGAGAAAAGCTTTCCAAAACGTCATCCTTCGCTCCCCTTACAAGGCTGAGGCCTACGAGGGATTGGCCGACGTGCTTCTACAACAAGGGGATACCGACGGGGCGATCGAGAACTACCGCACCGCCTTCTCACGGACCTTTGACAACACCATCAAGCAAAGACTTGGGGAAAGGATAGTGGAGCTTGTTCCCGATGACATCGAGATGCGCTTCAAACTCGCAAAGGTCTATGCTGAGCAGTACATGTGGAGTGCGGCGATCAAGCAGTACGCCGTGATCCTTGAGGCTAGGCCGGACTCCCTCGAGGCCTACAACGGAATCGCCGAGGCCTACAAGTGGCGAACCGAATATGATACTGCAATCGACTACTTAAAGCGGGCTCTCCCCTATGCCACCACAGATGCGGACATGATCGACCTGTACGAGAAGATCGTTGATGTCAATCAGACCCAGGCCGGGCAGGGTAAACCGTTGACAAAACCGGGGCTCGACGGCTCGTTCGAACTGGCGAAGCTCTATCTGGCGCAAGGGGAGGACGACAGGGCCAAGGAGAAGCTGGAAAAGATCATGAGCGACGATCCGAGCTACCGCCCTGAAGAGGTGGCCAAACTGTTCGCGGAAGCAGGCGGAGAGATCCCGGCTCCAACACCTCTAGAAACGGAGGTACAAACCCCAAGCGAAGCGGTGCAAACTCCCAGCAATGGGCCATAGGTCGTTCAATGACCTAGTTAAGCTGGTAGCACAACTGCGCGGGAAGGAAGGCTGTCCGTGGGATCGTGCGCAGGATCATCGTTCCTTACGACCATATCTCCTCGAGGAGGCACACGAAGCAATCGCCGCCATCGACGCCGGTGATCCGCAAGTCCTTGCCGATGAGTTGGGCGACCTTCTCTTGCAGATCCTCCTTCACAGCCAGATCGCTTCTGAGAAGGGAACTTTCTGCATCGACAATGTAATCGATCTTCTGGTGAAGAAACTCATCCGGCGTCACCCGCACGTCTTCGGTGACGCACCCAAGGAGATGGAGGCGATCCGCCGCACCTGGGAGGCGGTCAAACAGAAAGAGGGGCGAGTGAACTACCCTTTACCAACCATTCTGGCAGCGAGAAAGCTCGCTGAGCAGTTGGGAGATGACCGTAAAATCAATAAGGCCGATTATCCATCACCTGAGGTGGCAGAAGGAGGGAGGATACTCGCTGCGATCGCCGCCGCTTGGAAAAAGAAGATCGACCCGGAGATCGCCCTTAAAAAGGCGATCGCCCATCTTTCTTCGTTGGAGGGGAAGGCGCACTGATGCAGGACGCTTCAGTCTATTGGCTAAACACCACGCAGAAGGAGATCCACTTTATCGACGCCATTGTTAGCGCGTACGACGGCCTGGCAAACGTCCGGCGCGACTATCGTTTAAAGGATGGGAAAATCTACTTCAAGATCTACGTTGCCCCAGGGATGGAAGATGAGTTTTTGGCGATCATCGACCGATTGCGAGGTGTAGCCACAATTGGAGAGATCATCGAGGGTGAGGACGATGCGGCTCTTGCGACCACGTGAGGTTGCCACTTCGATCTTCGAGATCGACTTTACCAAGCTTTACAGTGAGGGAAAGCGGGCGATTCTCTTCGATCTTGATAACACTTTGGGGGGACGCAGGCCGCACAGACTGGAGCCAGATGTCATCGCGCTCCTGGAAGAACTCACACGAATAGGGTTTCACATTGGAATTCTCACCAATCGCCGCCAGGCCAATGACCCTGTAATCGGCCACCTTGCCCAGGACTATCCACTCCTGCACAGGGCAAGGAAGCCTTCCAAAAAAGGATTCCGGTCTCTCTTAGAAAAACTGGGAGCCTCGCCCCATCAGGCAGTGATGATTGGAGACCGCCTTCTCACCGACATCATCGGGGCCAACCGTCTCGGGATCTATTCCATCCGGATCCTCCCTTAAATCTCTATGCCGATAAGAGTCCTCCCTCCTTCATGGACTCAGTGAAGGCCTCTTGAACTTATGGCTTAGATTCTATAACTCTAGGTAATGCGATGTTAATGCCCGTTTGCCTTTCCGAGCTTCGTTTGCGTTAATATCGGTGTTCACGCTAACCCTCTTAACCTTGGATAGCAAGGAGGGTATCGGCTATCATTCGGGACGCCCACAAGGAGGGATCGATGCCAATTGGCGCTGATTGTGATGACTGTCTAGGCTGCTGTCCAAACGCAAGCAAGGAAGCCCCAGGAGAGTCTGGAGCCCTCACATCCGGATGGCTATTGCACGTTCTCCCATCCGCAGGAGGTAACTGACATGATTGCTAAGGACATCATCTCACTCGCTTCCCTCTCTACCGCAGAGATTTACGAAATCCTCGAAACTGCACGCAACCTGAAGCTTGAGCTTAACGCTGGGGTAAAGCATGAGATGCTTTACGGGAAAACCCTGGCGATGATCTTCCAGAAGCCCTCTCTTCGCACGCGCGTCTCCTTTGAGACTGGGATGACCCAGCTTGATGGACATGCTATCTACCTTGGCCCCGAGGATATCGAACTCGGAAAGCGCGAGACCACAGAGGACATCGCCATCGTCCTCTCGGGGTACGTGGACGGAATCATGGCAAGAGTCTTCGAGCACCAGACGATCCTCGACTTGGCGAAGTATGCGTCCGTACCGGTGATCAATGGCCTGTCTGACCTTCTTCACCCATGCCAGATACTAGGAGATCTCTTGACTATCTGGGAGAAAAAGCGAGAGCTCTCCGGGCTGACCCTCACCTTCATCGGCGATGGAAACAATGTAGCTCACTCTCTGATCAACGGCTGCACCAAGATGGGTATTGCCTTCCGGATCGCTTGTCCGGGGGGGTATGAGCCGGATGAGGCGGTTGTGGGGGCGGCGCAGCAGGCGGGAGGGAGCGTCAAGATTCTACACGACCCCAAAGAGGCAGCAAGCCGGGCCGATATCCTTTACACCGACGTGTGGACGAGCATGGGGCAGGAGACGCAGACTGAAGAGAAAAAACATGCCTTCTCCGGGTTCAGCATTGATGAGGCGCTCCTTAAAGTAGCGAATAACGGTGCCCTAGTGATGCATTGTTTACCGGCCCATTACGGGGAGGAGATCACCTATGAGGCCTCACGTAGCAAGGGAAGCGTCATCTTCGACCAAGCGGAGAACAGAATGCACGCGCAGAAGGCGGTCCTGGCCCTGTTTATGTCGTAGGAGAAAAACGATGAACGTAGAAGATACGATTGGCTCGGAGAACAAGCGGGACTGCCAGGTTACGGTCACTTCGGCTTCGTCCCTTGAAGTTCAAATTGAAGCGGGGAACAAAAAGCTGGTTGAGCAGGGGATTCGCCAGGTTATTGAGGAGACTGCGGCCACACTTAAAGTAAAGAAGGCAAAGATCAATGTGATCGACAAAGGAGCGCTTGACTACGTGATCGCGGCGCGGGTAGAGGCGGCCCTCCGATTGGCCTTTCCCAGCACTAACCCGATCGAACCGCACGTAAGTCGTGTTGCAAGCAAGCGGGACCGCCCACGGCGAAGCCGCCTGTACGCGCCAGGGAACAACCCCCGACTCCTTGTGGGAATCGAGCTTCACGGTGCTGACTGTGTCCTCCTTGACCTTGAGGATTCGGTCCCACCGGTGGAAAAGGCCGCGGCACGCATCCTGGTGAAGCACCTCCTGGCAACGATCGATCTCCCCGAGGCCTGGGTGCGAATCAATCCGCTTTCAAGCTATGGACGAGATGACCTCGCCGAGGTCTTGCACAGCCGACCGCACGGGATTTGCCTTCCCAAGGCGGAATCTGCGGCGGATATCGATGAGCTTGCCACTGAGATCACCCGAATCGAGAAGGAGTTGGGCATCGTGGAAGGCTCAACCTTGATTATGCCGATCATCGAGACAGCGAAGGGGGTCCTCCACTCCGAAGAGATCTGTGCCGCGGATACGAGAGTGGCGATCGTCGCCTTTGGCGCGGAGGACTTCACCCGTGACCTCGGATCCAAGCGCACGCAGGAGAGCCTCCTCTTCGCTCGGTCGATGATCGTCGCTTCTGCCAAGGCATCAGAGGTGCAGGCCTCCGACACGGTCTATCCCAATGTGGAGGACGAAGATGGTCTGATCGCCGAGACCAAATTGGCGCATGATCTTGGCTTCGACGGCAAAGGAGCGATCACCCCCCGCCAGATCGCGCCGATCCACAGAGTCTTCTCCCCGAGCAAAGAGGAGATCGGGGAAGCGCAGAAGATCGTTTCTGCGGCGCAAACAGGCGAAGCGCGCGGTATCGGGGCGATTGCTATCGAGGGCAAGATGATCGACCGGCCGGTGCTCGAACGGGCGCGCCGGACGCTCAAGCTCGCTCAGGAACTAAGCGGTGAGGAACCACGATGAAAAACGCGCTCGGCCGTGAGATACCAGAAAGAATTGGCGAAAGAAAACTGCGGCCATTCAAGGGAGCATTTGCCACCACTCCCACAGCTCAAAAGGCCTCCCGCCCTCAAAAGACGGTCAAGCCCGGAGAGAATAAGGTGCTCTCCTCGATCGAGGAAGCGATCGAAGCAACCGGGCTCTCGGATGGCATGACGATCTCCTTTCATCACTCCTTCCGAAACGGAGACCTCCTAGTTAACCAGGCCTTAGATGCCTGCGCTCGCATGGGGTTAAAAGACCTGCGGCTCTTCCCTACCGCGCTGTTCCCGGTGCACAAACCGCTCATCGAGCACATCAAAAATGGCGTTGTAACGCGGATCGAAGGGTCAATGAACGGGCCGGTGGGGGCGTTCGTCTCTCAGGGTGGCAAGTTACGGGAACCAGCGGTTCTCCGCTCGCATGGGGGACGCTGGCGGGCAGTGGAGGCGGGAGACGTAAAGATCGATGTCGCGTTCATCGCCGCTCCCCAGGCCGATCCTTATGGCAACGCCAATGGGATAAAGGGAAAGACGCCGTGCGGCCCGATCACGTTCTGCACGGTCGATGCAATGTACGCCGAAAAGACAGTAGTAGTGACTAACGACCTTGTTCCCTACCCGGCTTATCCGTTTGAGATTCAGCAGGGATGGACCGACTACATAGTCGTGGTGAATGAGATTGGTGATCCCGAGAGTATCGCCTCGGGGACGCTTATGATCACGCGTTCCCCGACGCGCCTCAAAATCGCCCGGCTCGCCTCTGAGGCGGTCAGGGCCTCCGGGTACCTCGTGGACGGGTTCAACTTCCAGGGCGGGGCAGGTGGAATCTCCCTTGCCGCGACGAAGTTCGTCGGGGAGGAGATGGCCAAGTTAGGCATAGTCGGCGGGTTCGCCATGGGGGGAGGGACGAGACTCTTGGTTGACATCCTGCACCAGGGCTTAGTACGGGTAATCCTCGATGGCCAGGCGTTTGACACCGCGGCGATCGAATCGCTTCGTGAGGACCAAAATCACGTGATCATGGACCCTGGACAGTATGCCAATTACGACTCGCGAGGCTGCTCCACATACATGCTCGATGCTGCGTTCCTCGGGGCAACCGAGGTCGATCTCGACTTCAACGTCAACGTCAACACCCACTCCGACGGGCAGCTCCTGCACGGGATCGGGGGGCACCAGGACGTCGCTTCCGGAGCGAAGATGACCGTGATCACCATTCCCACATTGCGTGGACGTCTCCCGGTGATCGTCGATTCTGTGACCACGGTAACAACGCCAGGCGAGGTGATCGACGTGATCGTCACCGAGCGCGGGATCGCTGTCAACCCGAGAAGAGAGAACTTAAAGGAGCGTTTCCTCGCCGCCGGTCTTCCGGTGCGCGAGCTTAAAGAGATAAAAAAGGAGGCGGATAGACTCACCCGGCCTCCGCGAAAGCCGATATTTGGCGATGAGGTAATCGCCCTTATCGAGTGGAGAGACGGAACCGTGATCGATACCGTAAGGAGGGTAGTCGGATGGGAGTAAGAGAAGAGCTAAGGATGATCTTGCCGGAGATCGCCCTGATCCAAGATGAAGCTTTGCAGGAAAAGGTTCTTGCCACCTGGGAGGAGGCGCTCCGACGGGGCGGCTGGACCCCGCAGGACATCGAGCGGATGCCCTTTACCCTTGCCAAGAAGGTAGATATCAACTTCGCCAAGCACGTGCGAAGCGTCAGCAAGATCTGCCTGGCGGTGGCGGAGACGTTCGATGAGATCTATAAAGGCAAACTTTCACTTGATCACGATACCTTGCTTGCCGGAGCGCTCCTGCATGACGTGGGGAAGCTCCTGGAGATGGAGGAAGAGGATGGCGTCTTCCGCAAGAGCGCGGATGGAAAGCTCGTGCGACACCCCTTCTCAGGGGTTGCTCTCGCCGACGCGCAGGGCCTTCCGGCGGCGGTCCTTCACATCATCGGGACCCATTCCAAGGAAGGGGATCCCTACAAGCGTACGCCGGAAGCGGTCATTCTCCACTACGCCGACTTCATGAACTTCGATCCGATCGAGGGGTGATCAAGATGGGAATGACCTTCGCTCAGAAGATCCTGGCTCGAAAGGCGGGGCTGGACTCAGTAGCAGTCGGACAGATCGTCGAGGTCGAGCCGGATTTTTGCCTCTCGCACGACAATACGGCCGCTATCTCGAAGACGTTCAAGAAGATCGGGGTCGAGTGGGTGAAGTATCCAGAGCGGTTCGTGATCGTGCTCGATCACACCGTCCCTGCCTCGACGGAGAAGTACGCGTTGGGGCACAAGGAGATCCGCGAGTTTGTTGCAGCTCAGGGGATCTTAAACTTCTACGATGCCGGGGTAGGGATCTGCCACCAGGTCCTGCCGGAGAAGGGGTTCGCCCTTCCCGGAAAGCTCATCTTAGGCTCTGACTCCCACACCACAACCTACGGAGCATTCGGCGCCTTCTCCGCTGGGATCGGCCGCTCGGAGATGGCGGTCCTGTACGCGACCGGGAAGATCTGGCTCAAAACCCCGGCGAGCTTCAAGATCGTCGCCTCGGGCCGACTTCAAGCACCCGTCACCTCCAAGGATCTGATCCTGAAGATTATCGGCGAGATCGGGGCCGACGGAGCCTTATACCGTTCGGTTGAGCTTGTTGGTGAGGCGATCGATGCGATGAGCCTCGCCTCCCGCATGGTCCTCTCCAACATGGCGGTTGAGATGGGGGCGAAGAACGGGTACATCGCACCCGATGAGAAGACGCTTTCGTTCTTGGAAGGACGTGCCGCCGCTGACTATACGCCGGTCTATCCCGACTTGGATGCCGAGTACGAGAAGATCCTTGAATTCGATGCCTCCTCCCTCACCCCGCAGGTCGCAAAGCCGCATACCGTCGATAACGTCGTCCCGGCCACAGAAGTCGAGGGGACGAGGATCGACCAGGCGTTGCTTGGCACCTGCACCAACGGCCGGTTGGAGGACCTGCGCCTGGCAGCAAAGATCTTGAAAGGGAAATTGATTGCAAAGAACGTGCGCATGCTCGTCCTTCCCGCTTCGCAGGAAGTCTTGTTGCAGGCCCTCGCCGAAGGCTTGATCGAGACGTTTGTTCAGGCGGGAGCAATGGTTCTCAATCCCGGCTGCGGACCGTGCCTCGGCGCACACCAGGGGGTCCTTGCCCCGGGCGAAGTCTGCCTCTCAACAGCGAACCGCAACTTCAAGGGGCGGATGGGTTCCCGTGACGCCGAGATCTACCTCGCCTCACCATCAACAGTTGCCGCCTCGGCGATCACTGGAACGATCACCGATCCGAGAAACGCATTTGAGAGAGGTGAAGCATGATGGAAGGGCGAGTCTGGAAGTATGGGGACGACGTCAACACCGATGTCATCTTCCCCGGCAAATACACCTACCAGCCGATGGAGCCAGCGGAGATGGCCGAGCACGCGCTTGAAGACCTCGATCCTACCTTCGCCAAAGAAGTAAAAAAAGGCGACGTGATCGTCGCCGGTTTCAACTTTGGCTGTGGCTCCTCGCGCGAGCAAGCGGCGACCTGCCTTAAGGCAGCCGGGGTGGCAGCGGTGATCGGCAAGTCCTTCTCGCGCATCTTCTTTAGAAACGCGATCAACAACGGCCTTCCCGTGATCGAGCTTCAAGACGGGATCGACGCGATGAAGAAGGATGACACCGTCTCGATCGACTTCGAAGATGGAATCGTTCACCACGAAGGTAATGCATATCACTTTCCCGCGTTGCCGAGAGAGGTTCTCGCCATCCTCAAAGACGGCGGCCTGATCCCGCATGTACGAAAAGAGTTGGGGAACGGGTAGATGTTGCATTGGTCGCGGTAGGGATGCCGGTTACCCGGCACCCCCCGCACAGATCCCAGCATGCGGAACTACCGCACTGGGCTCCTACCTCGGGTTCTGACGCGCAGGCACTAACTGCCTGCCGTATCCACTCCAGCGCACGTCGCAGGGCTTCCCGCCACTGAGTGCGGACCCTGTTTTGCTGGACCAGATTCCCCTTGGCCAGTCCCCTTCCCTCCACTTCCTCCGCCGACTGTGGCGCACCACAGCCCTTGTTCGGAAGCTTCTCAGGTAATATGGAACTGTCCGACTTCCCATGGTCGTACATCACCATCGTGCTCCCTTAGGATTCCTGGTGCGGACCACAGCACCACTGTGGCCAACCATGGGATCTCCCGTCTTCCGCGAGATGTGCTTCGATGCGCGCACGGGGTCTCCGACCGCGCAGGGTCCGAACGTACCTCGCGATCTAACGGTACGCCCGATGTTGCCCCTCGCCTGTCTTGAGAGCGGAGGCACCCTGAAGTATTAGGGTCAATTTCGCGGCTCAATACCCAGCTCACATCTACCCCTGTCACTGCTACACCCATCTCCTTACGGACACCAGCGCATGACTCGGGGGGTGTAGTAAGTCCCTCTTCGGCTACTACATCCCCCGAGGGGTCAGGGTGGATCGCTAACCCTTCCCTGTACGGGACTTTCACCTGCTACACACCTCCGACTTTGACGGCGCTTTCCAAGACCAGGCCCCAACGCGTTCTGTCCGTGCGCGTCAGAAAGAGGAACAAATGAATAAGCTGCAACGACGTATAACACGGGCTTTGCGGCTCACTTCGTTCGCCCAAATGCTTCGCACTTCGCAAAGCCCGGAAACGTTATGCGACACCCCAAATCTTTAATTAAGAGAGGAGAAATTAACAATGGCTATCAATAAAATTGTCCTTACTGTTTCCATTGTTTTCCTTGTTAAAGGTGGAAATGTCATCGGTTCCGGCAGTGGTTTCTTCTACACCAAGGGAGACAAACTATTCCTAGTCACAAATCAACACGTGATGCGTGATGATCAGAAGGGAATTGTACCAGATAAACTCCGTCTACGCCTTCACACAGATGCAAACAACATCACGGCTAACGCTGACTATGAGATAGATCTATACTCTGCAAATAAACCACTTTGGAAGATTCATCCGCAATCTGCTGACGCTGATGTGGCCCTAATAGAACTTGATCAAGCTAAGATTAAGGCGAAATTTGTCATCAAGGCTTGGTCGAAAGATTCCTTCTTACCGAAGAACTACAAACTAGACCCAGGCGAGGATGTATTCGTTATGGGCTATCCATTATCCTTTTATGATACGCAACACAATCTGCCAATATTTCGAAACGCTATGATTGCAAGTACCTATAGAGTGCACTTTCGGAACTATCCATTGTTCCTTACAGATGCTAACCTTCATGAAGGTACGAGCGGCAGTCCCGTCATCACTAAGCCAAAGAGTGGGTGGGTGGACGATGCAGGCAATACTAATTTTGTAACAGGAACAGTTTACTATTTAGTTGGTGTCCATTCCGGGACGATCGACAAAAAGATCACTTCCGGTCAAGAAATTGGGCTTGGCGCTGCTTGGTATGCTGAGCTGATCGAAGACATAGCTTCACTTTTCTGACAATAGGGGATAATAAACTTTGGGCCGTCGCATAACCGCAGGCATTACGACGCTCGCTCGTTTTGTTATGTCGAATAGAAATCAAAATATGAAAATCAGTTGTGCTCGCTCCATAGCGTTTGCCGAATTAAAATGAATTTTTCTTAGTCGGCAAACGCTACGGCGTAATGCCTACAAACGTTAGACGAAATCGCTCGGTCACCCGTGGAGTGAGATTGAAGGTGCGGCGATGATGGAGATGACACCCGTTCCGAAACTTGGCGATGACTTGCTTGGATGCATCGTTGCATCAGCAGGCACCAGTGAGTGGAAGGTCGACTGCCCTACGCTGCCGAAGGGATGGTCTGCTAAGCTCAAGTCTAGGTCAGCGAAGCTCTACCAGCCTGGTGATGAAGGGCTGTTCTGGGTTTATGGGATCGCTCCACAGCGTAAACTCCTCTTCCTAAGTGATTCTGACTTTGGCCACCTTCCGATCTCCGACCGAATGCGGCCGAGGTACATCCAGGCCCTCCAGTCGGCTTTCCGCCTGACCTTTTCCCCGCAAGATGCAAAATCGGTGTCTCCAGACCATTTGTCGGAAGTGAAGGGCATGTTCAATCGCTGCATCCGCAAGGATCAATGGGACTGGCTAACTGTGTACGATGCCCTGGGCCGTCCCCCCATTTCGATACTGGGAAAGGCAGCCGATTGGTTTGGCGGTCTGGCAGGAGCACTCAGACGTGGAGAGTTAGAGCAGATCAAGCGATATACAGAGCTTATTTCCAGTCTCGAATTGGGGGGTATACTGCGGAAAGGGCTAGCGCGGATTGTAGTAAGCACCCCACACCTCAACAACGCAACGTCCTTTGAACCGATTTCTACCACATTCACCGAGCCAGCGCTGGGAGAAGCGGAGATGGACTCGGATCGGTACATCATCTCTCAGGTTGCAAGGGCGAAGCGGGAGAGAGCGAACACGAGCCACCAGCGAACTCTCCAAATACTTGTTAAGTTTCTTGAATCTAACGGCTTCGTTGTAGAGCGTAGCCGTTTGGTGGATGCCTACTGCCGCCTGAGAACGGGACCAGCTATATTCGAGGTTAAGAGCATCACCCCGGACAACGAGCGATCTCAATGCCGGCATGCTTTGAGCCAGTTGTACGAATACCGGTACCTGCATTCCGTTCCCGAGGCCTCTCTCTGGGTGGTGCTGTCCGATCGGCCTCGACTCCATTGGATCGTAGACTACCTCCAAAACGACCGGGGGGTTGGAGTGATCTGGATTGAAGGTAAAAGTTTGAAAGGGCCGGCCGCAGCACGCCTGCTTGAAAGCGGATCTGCTGCGCGACGAAGGGAGGCCACGGTTGACCGATAGGAGCCTTGGCGATTTCGTCTAACATGGTGTTTGTGGCTCACTGCGTTCGCACAAATTGGCTAACGCCAACTTCACAAACACCGAAGACATTAGGTAAAACGGAGGCATTGGGAGCGTAGAGGGATCTGGACTCTGGATCGGACTCTGCCTTCAGATGATTCGCTCTTACTGAGGAACGGATGGCTTTCGCACAGTTGGAGAGGACTTCAAGCAAAGATTACCTCATCAAGCCCTTCCGTCTGCAAAAACGAGTGAATCCGTTCCAAGAAACGTCTTGACTCCTCCACCCGCTGTCCTGCGACCTCTTGAGAGAAGCTGAGCTCCACATCGTAGTCGGCTGAAGCTCGTTCATCCTGCTCGTGGGCGAGGATCATCGTCCATTCCTTCTCGAGAAGTCCCTGCTGGACCAGCTCTTTCCCAAAGAGCCGTCTCACAGCGGTATGGCTCTCTGTAATGATATCCCGTGCAAGCAACGCGGCCTTGGCCGCATGGAGAACGGCGTAATAGGCCCTGGACACGGCATCTTCGTAGAAACCTGCTTCAAGCAAGAGCTCAGCCGCTCCTTGAGCTTTCAGAGAGCGTCTCCATTCAGCTTGAACCTGGATTTCTCTCACGAAACTACCACGCCCTCCCGCTCCACAGCCTCCACGAAGACCGAGCGGTGCTCTCTGCGTTGTTCAATCTCTTGAACGGTGTAGACCACGATAGAAGGCACCACATCTTTCCCTAGCGCCAAGTCATATCCAAGCAGACGGATGCGGGATTTGAGATCTTCGTTTCCCCTGAGAACGACGAGCACATCCAGATCAGAATCATGGTTGGCATCTTCGCGTGCCTTCGAACCAAAGACCATCACCCGCTCAAGCGTTTCAGGGAAGCCGCGACGAATTTCCCCGATGAAAGAGTCTAGCCAATCTTTCTCCTCTGGTAGCAACTTCACCGCTGATGACCTCCTTGGCCGGCGACAGTTTCTCTTCCGTCAAACGATAGTAGCACAAACCTCCCTTCGATAGTAGATCACGTGATCCCTTGGGTCGGAGAAGGATAGGAATCGCCGAATCCTTCTCCCGTATCTTCTTTAGAAACGCAATCAACAACGGCCTTCCCGTGATCGAGCTTCAAGACGGGATCGATGCGATGAAGAAGGATGACATCGTAGCGATTAACTTCGAAAATGGAATCGTGGCCCACGAAGGTAATACATATCACTTTCCCGCGCTCCCCGAGGAAGTCCTCGCCATCCTCGAAGATAGCGGATTGATTCCGCATGTGCGGAAGGAGCTGGGAAAGGGGTAGATGTTGGAGAGCAAGACCCAACTACAACGCACGCTTCCTTGACAGATTCTTGCTGGGGTGCTAGCCTCAGACTCGGAGATGGGAACGCCTGACCAAGGCGAAATCCCAAGAGGCGGAGGCGATGAGTTGTGAGAACGTATAGACTGACCGCAACGATCTGGAAGGAGTCGGAAGGGTACGTTGCCAAGTGTTCCGAGCTCGGAGTAGCAAGCGCGGGTGACTCCTCCTCCGAGGCGCTCGTAAACCCGAAGGAAGCGACCGAGCTTTACGTGAAAAGTATTGCATTAACCGATAATCTCATTCCTATCACGGCGTTTCTTCAGGTTTTCTCTTGACAGTGCAGGGATGTAGTCATAGAATGGGCAGCGTTGGGAGAATGATTGACTGGCAAGAGGGGGATTTTGGGTAGAATAACAAGTTAGCCATGAAAATGGAGGATAAACAATCATGCCGGTCAGAGCTGTGAAGATTCTGGGGCGGAATCTGACTTTCCAGGTTCCTGCCGCCATCAAACAGAGCTACATCTCATGGGGGGACAATTCATTTGGAGTGATGTTCCAGAGACACTTTGATAAGGACGGAGCCCTTTTGAGCACCATCGCGCAGCCGACGACTCTTACCATCAATAGCATCGACTACCAACTCGAGGAAGGCTTCCGCTTAGCACACCATCCACTTGTACGAAAGCACGGAATCCTGTGTGGTGAGTTTCTCGAGATAGCATTTCTTTACAGGGATAAGGGCGGGAAACACGACCTGCAAGAGGCGATTTTCCCAGAGCGGGAAATTGTGGAGCTTGACAACAAGGACATCGGCAACACTTGCGGCTAACCAGCGCATCGTGCCGACGCCGTACCGGCGCGGCACATGCGTGACGTTCGCAGTAATGAAAATAGGGGCAGTTACATGATATCATTATGGTGAAAAATCAGAAAAGAAAGCTATTTCTCGCACATGCTTACGGCTATGCCGGTGTGATTGCCATACGTTTGAGGTCCAGAAGTGGACAGGAAGATTTGCTTCAGTGGGTCGATGTAAGTTCTCAGGAAAGTCTTCAGATCATTTCTCGTCCTCAGAAAAAAAGCATATTACATTGCCTAATTCATGACTTAGCGCTTTCGGATTGGGGGCATGAGATAACCCATTGGAATCTTTATAAACTTGAAGGGTTTTTTCGAGCACATGATGAGATCATTCCGAAACAGTTGAGGCAATGGACAGAAGGGAATAGCGACAAGCTTTGGAATAGACTCGAGCGCCCATTAAAAAAATTGGAAGACGCAACTTTCCACCTTCTATTTGGAGATCGGAATACATTACTAAATTTTAATAGGATGCTGGCAAAAGAGGTGGCTGTCCTCGGCCCGGGAGACCATAGCTCGTTCAAAAGACAAGGAGTCCTACAGCGCCCAACTTACATCCCAATCTGGCTCCGGAAGGCAGTCTTTCATCGTGACCAAGGCAGATGCCAGCTTTGCCAGAAAGATTTAACTGGACTTGTTAACCCATTAGCAGATGCAGAGTTCGACCACCTATGGCCTCTTGCCAAGTCGGGCACGAATGACTGCACCAATTTTCAGTTGCTTTGCAAGAGGTGCAACAATAGGAAAGGTGCAGAAGGAAAGGCTGGGGTTTTCCATTACACGTATTGGTAACAAAATAGAACTGCGAACATATCGCTGCACTGGACGGGGTTCCGCTGTCGCTGCACCCCGCCAGTGACCTTGGTCGTTAGCTGAAAACCATGAACTGCATTTTCTGTGATAAAGCGGCAGACGGAGCGACCGTCAGTCACATTCTCCCTGCATCCCTTGGCGGGGAACAGTGGGCCTGCCTCCCGGAAGGCCTTGTGTGTAGTCGATGCAACCAATACTTCGGCGAGAAGGTTGAGAGTTTGGCGCTCGGCAGTTTCCCATTCCTCCCGTTCCGGTTGTTGCTCGGAATCCCTACACGGAAGGGCTCTGCCCCAACGATGCAGACTCATCTTGGCACAGTGCGATCGGGTCCATCCCAGGGCCAGATCGGAATCGATCCGATCACACCAGAGATAGAGGGGGCCATCGAAGGCGGCAAGATCTCACAGTTACGCATTCTCGCCGAACCTACCGAGCCATTTGCCGTATGCAGGATGCTGGTCAAGATGGGACTTGAGGTGGTAGCGGCAGATTGCCCCGAGGATGCTCGCGACAAGCGGTTCGACTCTGCTCGAACCTTTGCTCGTGCTCCAGCACGAGGGGCCGAGTGGTGGTGGTTCATGACCACGAACTACCCGCGATTGTTCAGTAGATTCCGCAACGGGATCACCATCGATGATTGGGTGCACGGTGTACGCCTTTCCGTTCATCAATTCGAGCAGTTCGAGGCATTCCGCCTCCAACTGCTCGACATGGTGATCTTCACCCCTCTTGACGTTCGGGTTATGCCACCCGAGATGAATGAATTCCCGGAGGTGGAGTACCGGTTGTTCCATGTAAAGAATTGATAAGAAGACAGCGAACCAAGCACTCTACAGTACGGCGTACCGCCGCCCGTGAATGTAGCCGTTCGCGGTTCCAGTGGATTGCGTGGCAAATGAGTGGGGCCTGCCTTGCTGCGGCGATCCAGGGCACCTTCTCGGGCTCTTCCTTCTACTCTAGGTCGTGGATGGATCTCATTCACTGGTGGATTCGACCGTGTTCCTGATGGCCTTGCCTCGTGCAGCCGCTTCTCCATCTCGCGCTGTCCTGATTCCTGATCGGGAGTTTCTTGTGTATTGAACGTCCGCACCAATGCTCGACGGAAATTGTGTTCGGCTCGGGCGAAGATCGCTTCCTGTTGGTGGTTGGATGCCCGCAGTCACCGAGGCGGCTGCGTCACTCGGGTTCGAAAAGCGCGTGGAGTACCTGAAGATGGGGCTCGTGCTGTAATCTGCATCCGCCATTGACCGATCCGATGGTTCTTGCCGATCTCGATATTTGTGTTGTGACTGTACCTTGTGAGGCGGGACCAAGATTCACTGATCCCCTGGGCGATACTGGGGCAATCACCGTTCCTGGCGTCCTCAAAGACGTGGGCCAATGTGGCGTGTATGCAGGGAGCTTAGATCCATCTTGTTGGCCGCATCATAGAGCTGTATAATGTAGCTGTAAAGAATGCCTGTACGGAGGTGAGGAGGATGTCAACGAAGATCAGAGCACAGGTGAATCTCTCGGAGGAAGTGATCCGACAGATTGACGCTGTCGTAGGACTTCGTAAGCGGAGTGAATTCCTGGAGAGAGCAGCGGTAGCCCAGTTGCGCAGAGAGGCTCTCGATCGTTGGATAAAGCTGGGAGAGAAGTTTAAAGGGCTAACCCTGGAAGACATCTACTACCCTTCCCGCAAGGAACTGGAGAAGCGCGGTGGATAGGCTGGTCATCGACGCTTCAGTTGTGATTGCGAGCCTGCTTCCGGATGAGCCGTACAGGGACGCTTCACTGCGCATTCTGAAGGAGTTTCTTTCCGGCAACTTGGAACTGTTTGCCGTCCCGTTGCTGCGGTTTGAGGTCACAAACGCACTCTGGAAGGCCATCTCCAGGGGCAGAACGAAGTTGAACGATGCACAAGCAGCTCTCCGCGAGTTTGAAGCGTTTAACCTGCCTGAGCGCGAAGTTGCAACTCAGGAGATCCTAAAAACAGCCCATGCCTATAAGTGCTCAGCCTACGATGCCGCCTACTTAACCCTTGCAAAGAGCGAGCAGGTCCCGCTTGTAACAGCCGATAAGCACCTTTATAACGCAGTGAAGGACAAATCCCGCTTGGTTCTCTGGGTGGAAGATTTTAAGCAACCCTCATAATATGTGAAGAATTGTGTAGCCTCGGGCGATCTTGTCTTTTGGCCGTTTTGATTGAGCTGATAAGTCGATTCGTAGGAGCCAAGAAAACTTCAGGCAGGGTTACCTCATCAAGCCCTTCCATCGTAGAGTCAAGCTCAAGGTCTGCCCTTGACCCTTGAATTTCGCCTCTTCACTTAAGGCTTTCAAACTTATGCGCCAACGCGTCTTCCACCGTCTTAGGGACGAACGATGAGACCGCACCCCCATAGCGTTTCACTTCCTTGACGATCGAGGAGGAGAGGAAGCTGTACTTTCCAGCGGTCATGAAGAAGACCGTCTCGATCTCTGAGTCAAGATCACGATTGGTAAGGGCCATCTGAAACTCATAGTCAAAGTCGGAGTTGGCTCGCAATCCACGCACGATTGCCTCAACCCCATTTACCTTGGCACACTCGATCAAAAGCCCGTCGTAGCTGATCACTTCGACCCCACAGATCTTAACCTCGGCAAGTGCCTCCTTGGTGATTCCTACCCGCTCGGAGACGGAGAAGAGTGGAGCCTTGCTCGGATTGGCCACGACCGCGATCAGAAGGCGTGAGAAGAGCTTCTTTGCCCGGCGGAGAATGTCGATATGTCCGTAGGTAATCGGGTCAAAGCTCCCCGGATATATGGCGCTTGACATCGGCATCGTAAAACAATTCTAGCCTAGTTCGCAGAGCTTCTCAACGTCGGCGGTACGCGGGCCGACCACAGCCAGGTTCAGCGCATCGGGCCTGGCGAACCGCGCAAGGACTCGCGCGATATCCTCTAAAGAGACTGCACCTACCCGGCCGATCAGCTCATCCGGGGAGAGGATCTCCCTGCCGATAACCGCAGCGCTCCCCAGCCGCGCCATGCGATTGGCGTTCGTCTCCAGATTAAGTATCAGGTGCCCCTGCAGCTTGGCCTTGGCCAACGAGAGTTCATCAGGAGAAATCCCCTCACCACGGAGGCGGTTAAGCTCGGTTAGCGTGATCTTTACTACTTCAGCGACGTTCTCCGGAGCGACCCCGGCATAAACGACCCAGGAGCCAGCATCGGAGTAAAGGGTGACGGAGCTTGTGATCGCGTAAGCCAACCCTCGCTCCTCGCGGATGATCCGAAACAGGCGCGAACTCATCCCGTCTCCCAGGACGGTGTTTGCTACCTCGAGTGCAAAGCGGTCATCATCAGAGGCATTGGTCCCGGGCAGCCCGAGGTAGAGATGGGACTGCTCAGTCTCACGTTCGTGGAGGGTGCGGCCGCTTCGCATACTAGGGGGACTCCGCCGGGAGAACCCAGAGGACACGGAGAAAGGATCGAACAGCTGCTCTACCAAGGTAATGACCCGTTTTGCATCGATGGCCCCACAGATGACGAGGACCATGTTCCCTGGCTGGTAGAAGCGGCGATGGTACCCAGCGACTTCCTCTCGGGTTACTTCTTTGATTGTGCTACGATCTCCCAGTACTGATCGAGAGAGTGGATGCGATTCTTCCCACAGGTCAGCGTTGAACAGGTCATAGGCATGCTGTTCCGGATCGTCCTGGTGGCTGCTAATCTCTTCGAGGATCACCCCCCGTTCCCGCTCGAGCTCCTTCGGATCGAGAGCCGGGTGTTGTACGAGATCTGTCAGAATCTCTAGGACAAGATGAAGACCGTCGACCGGGACCTCAGCATAGTAGAAAGTGGACTCCTTACCCGTGGCTGCGTTCAAGTGGCCGCCAACCCCGTCGATCTCTTGGGCAATTCGTCTTGCATCCCGCGTGAACGTACCCTTAAACAGAAGGTGTTCCAGAAAGTGCGTCAAACCAAATAGGGAATCTGGGTCATCGCGGCTTCCCACCTTAACCCAGATCCCCACACTCACCGAACGAGAAGTCGGGACCTCCTCCACCAAAACCTGCAACCCACTGTTAAGGGTTGTGGAGAAGACCCTCTCGTAGAGCGCCTCGATCACCAGCGATCCTCAAAGGGTGGAGGTTCCTTCTTCTCTGTCTGAGGTTTCTTCTCCTCTATCTGGGGCTGCTTCTCCTCTATCTGAGGTTGTTTCTCCTCTGTCTTAGGAACGATGCGGCGCAGCTTGTAACGACCGCGGTCGTCGATGTTCAGCACCTCGACCTTCACGCGGTCACCCGACTTTACCACATCCTCCACGCGCTTGACGTAGTCGTCCGATAGGGCGGATATATGGATCAAGCCAGTGATATCAGGCGCCAACTCAACAAAAGCTCCGTAATCGGTAATGTGGGCTACCGTCCCCTCGATGATGTCCCCAACTTTGATCTTGGTCTCTGGCGCCGCGGATTCCGATCTGAAACCTCCTCGCCGAGACGTTTCCCTCCTCCTCGGACGGGCGGGGCGAGATTCCTCGCCTTCTTCTTCGATGCGGCGCAAATCCGGACGGCCCATCTTGTCCTCCCCGATTACTTCTATCGTGATCTCGTCTCCTGGCTTGACGATGTCGCGGACATTATCAACGTACCCCGAGGCGAGGTTCGAAACGTGGACAAGCCCTTCAGAGCCGTTCTTTAACTCTACAAAGGCCCCAAAGTCAACCACGCGGGTAACCTTAGTCTTCATTACCATCCCGACTTCCAGTTCGGCAGTGAGATCTTCGACCCATTTCTTGGCCGCAGCGACCGCCTCAGAATCGGTTCCGGCAATCTTCACCTCGCCGTTGTCCTCGACATCGATCGTAGCGCCGGTCTCCTCGATTATGCGCCGGATCATCTTCCCACCAGGGCCGATCACCAACCCGATCTTATCCACAGGAATAGTGACCGTCACAAGCATCGGCGCATAGGGAGAAAGCTGATCGCGCGGCGCGGAAATAACTTGTGTCATCTCGGCAAGGATCTCCAAGCGCGCTCGTCTGGCTTGTCTCAACGCCTCACGCAGGGTCTCCCGGTCGATTCCTCCCACTTTGACGTCAAGCTGGAAAGCGGTGATCCCATCTTGCGTTCCAGCAACCTTAAAGTCCATATCTCCGTAGTGATCCTCGGCTCCCAAGATGTCCGTCAGGATGACCCGGCGCCTGCTTGTTTCATCCTCGACCATTCCCATAGCGATTCCCGCAACCGGCTTTTTGATCGGCACCCCGGCGTCCATCAGTGAAAGGGAGGCACTGCATACCGTTGCCATGGAGGAGGAACCATTTGACTCCAGGATCTCCGAGACAATACGAATGATGTAGGGGAATTCCTCCTCACTTGGGAGGACGGCCCTCAATGCTCCCTCTGCCAGGTAACCGTGGCCGATGGAGCGGCGACTCGGAGAGCCAATCCGCCTCACCTCACCTACTGAATAGGGAGGGAAGTTATAGTGAAGCATGAATCGCTTTCGCCCCTCTTTCATCATTTGGTCGATGATCTGCTCATCGCTGCGAGTGGCACCAAGGGTGGCGATCCCCAAACTCTGGGTCTCCCCGCGGGTGAACAGGGCTGAGCCATGGGTTCGCGGGAGAATCCCGACCTGACAACTGATCGGACGCAACTCCTCTGGCCGGCGACCGTCGACCCTCTCGCCGGATTCAAGGATCCGCTGGCGCATATACTCCTTGTGAAAATCCTCAACGAGGTTGGCTATTCTCTTTTTCAGCTGGGCTTTCTCCTCAGCGGGAACATCTTCCATAACAATCGCTTGGATCGCTCGTTCGCAGATGGACTCTACGAAGTCCTGCCGCTCCTTCTTGCTTGACAGGTTGTACATTGAGGGGAACTCCGGCCAGACGATCGCACGCACACGCTCCCGCAGTTTGGGGTCCTCGACAGTCGGAGAGACCTCCTTCTTTACGGGACGGACCCGCTCGACAAATCTCTCCTGGAGGCTTACGAGATCTTGGATCGCTCGATGAGCAATGTCGATTGCCTCCACCACCTTCTCCTCGGAGAGTTCGTCCATTATCCCTTCCACCATCGTCACCGTCTCCTTCGTTCCGGCGACAGTGATCTCTACGCCGCCCTCTTCCTGCCAGGTTGCGTCGGGGTTAACTACCAACTGGCCGTCTTTTTGACCGACCTTCACTCCGGCAATCGGGCCAGCGAACGGGGCCTCTGATATCACCAGCGCAGCAGAGGCACCGAGGATACCCACGATGCTCGGCGAACAGTCCGGCTCAGCCGAGAGGATCGTGGCGACGATCTGAACCTCATCCTGGTAGTCCTTGGGGAAGAGTGGGCGGATCGGCCGATCGATCATCCGCGCACTCAGGATCGCCACATCGCTCGGCCTTCCTTCGCGCTTGAAGAAACCACCGGGAATCTTCCCGCTGGCGTAAAATCGCTCCTCGTAGTCGACGCGGAGCGGGAAATAGTCAATATCCTCATTGCTCTCTTGTAAACCCACCGTGACGAGGACGCGTGTATCCCCGTAGGTGGCCAGAACGGCACCGTTTGTTTGTTTGGCCAGCCGTCCGGTTTCTAGGGAAACTTCCTTCCCATTAAACTGTATACTTTCTCTAATTAACATTATTACTCTAGACTCCTCTGATTCCTAGTTTCTGAATCAATTCCTTATACACAGTGAGATCTCGGCGTTTGACGTATTTCAGCAAGCGGCGGCGTTGACCGACCATCTTTCGCAAACCTCGCTGTGAGCTGAAATCCTTCTTGTGCACATTTAAGTGTTCGGTCAGCTCCTTAATCCGCTCGGTGAGAAGCGCAACCTGAACCGTCGCTGACCCAGTATCTGTATCACTTTTCCTATAGTCCTTAACGATCTCTTCTTTCTTTTGGCGTGTAAGACCCATTAATCCTCCTTCGTTCCCGATCCCGAGGGAGGGGTTTCCCGCTCTCCCAGGATGGGATCGCTCAATTTGTGTACCTTTTTGACAGGCGTTTTACCTCTTGCTTGACCTTCTCCTCATCGATAGTGACAAGCTCCCTATCTCGCAGAAGAAACCGCCCAGCCACCATAACGTCGGTTATATCCTGCGAGTGCGCTGCATAAACGAGGGCGGAGAGGGGATCATAGACGGGAAGAGTACGAACACAATCCAAGTCAACTAGGACGATATCCGCATCCTGGCCGACGGCAAGCCCTTGCGCTCCTGTTCGAAGCGCCTTGGCACCTGCCTGCGTCGCCATTAGAGCCACCTCCCGCGCTGGGAGGACGGTCGGGTCCTCGGAGGACACTTTTTGGAGAAGGGCTGCCATGCGCATCTCCTCGATCATATCTAGACTGTTGTTCGCTGCCGCACCGTCAGTTCCCAAAGCAACTGTTACCCCCGCTTTTTGCATCGCCGCAATTGGGGCAATCCCACTTCCTAGCTTGGCATTGCTCTTCGGGCAGTGAACGACGCTCACCTCCCGTTCGGCCAGAAGATGAATATCGTCCTTGTCAACATGAACACAGTGAGCCGCCAGGACCGGGATCGATAAGGCACCGAACCGATCAAGCGTGGCTACCGGACTCAATCCCCTCTGCGCTCGACACTGCTCCACTTCCTCCCGCGTTTCCGCAAGGTGAGTGTGAAGGATAACCTCATACTTTTGTGCCAGCTCGATCGCCGCCTTCCATACTTCTTCACCACACGTATAGACCGCATGTGGACTGAGCGCGGTCTTGATTCTGCCGTCTCCAGCTCCCTCCCAACGAGTAATCACTGCCTCCGCCTTCTTAAGCTCTGCCTTCCCATGCGCGTCAAGCTTTGGGGCGACAACGCCATAGGAGAGCACCGCCCGCAGGCCAACCTCCTCCACCGCGCGCCCTACCTCGTTGGTATAAAAATACATATCAGCACACATGGTCGTCCCCGCGCGGATCATCTCAGCGAGTCCAAGGAGGGAAGCCCAGTAAACTTCTTTCGGACTTAACTCCCTCTCGACCGGCCAGATGTGATCCTCAAGCCAGGTTCGCAACGGTAGATCGTCGGCAAGCCCGCGAAAGAGGACCATCGGAAGATGGCTATGCGCATTGACCAACCCAGGGATCGCTAGTTTCCCCTCTCCTTCAATCACCGCTTCACCGGGATTGATCGGCAGGGGATCCTCGCTGATGGTGCTGATCCTCTTTCCGTCAATACGGAGATTTATAGTCTTAACTACCGTGGCGCCGTCGATGACCGCCGTGATATTCCTAAGGACTATTCCCATCCAACCTTCTTTGTCTATAAAGCTCTTTGCAAGGGGAATTATAGCTGCTTCAAGGAAGGACCGCAACGCGCTCTTAAAGGTGACAAGCCATCCTCTTGCCTTCTCTCTTGCTATGCGGCTATTATATTGAAGGCCACCGAAGATGATGAATAAAGGACACAGAGCCGGGCAGTGGGGAGAGGAGATCGCCTGCGAGTACCTACGCAATCAGGGATATGAAATCGTCGAGCGCAACTGGCACTCGAGGTTCGGAGAGGTGGACATAATCGCCCGGGAAGGGGATACACTCGTCTTTGTCGAAGTAAAAGTGCGTACTGGATCGGGGTTCGGAGGCCCGGAAGCGGCACTCACCGCCAGGAAACGTGCACGGATTACCGCAACGGCACGCGCCTATCTAAGCAGAGTTGATGCCGATCTTCCGGTACGCTTCGACTTCGTGGCACTTATAGGAGAGAAGGTCAAGTTGTATCGGGACGCATTTCAGATTGAGGAACCATGTTCGCGCGGTTGCTGAGCGCTGTCGTCGTGGGAATCGACGCTGCATTGGTGGAGGTCCAATGCGATGTAGCGAACGGACTTCCTACGTTTCAGGTCGTCGGTCTACCGGAGAAGGAAGTGACCGAGAGTAGGGAGAGAATCCGCAGTGCTATTAAGAACTCGGGCTACAGCTTCCCGGCCAAGCGGATCACCGCAAACCTTGCTCCGGCCGATTTGCGCAAAGAAGGAGTAGGGTTCGACCTGCCATCAGCGCTGGGAATCCTAGTCGCTTCCGGGCAGATCCCTTCTTTGACCTCTCAATATCTCGTCTTGGGAGAGCTCTCCCTCAACGGCGAGGTGCGGAGAGTGCCCGGAGTTCTTCCGATCGCGCTTGCAGCAAAGCAGGCGAACCTTAAAGGGATGATCGTCCCCGAGGCAAACGCCACTGAGGCCGCTCTCGTCGACGGAGTAGCCGTCTATCCGGTACGAACCCTCGCCGAGGCGGCCGCCCTCCTCTCTGGTGAACTTACCGTCCCCTGTTTTAAGATCGACCGCGACGCACTGATGGCCCAGGTAACCGCCCCGCCACTTGTGGACATCGTTGAGGTTAAAGGGCAGGAACAAGCGAAGCGGGCGCTTGAGGTTGCAGCAGCAGGAGGGCACAACCTGTTGATGATCGGCCCGCCAGGCGCGGGAAAGAGTCTGCTTGCCCGCTGCCTGTCAGGAATCCTTCCTCCCCTCTCCTTTGCCGAGGCGCTCGAGGTAACACGTGTATACAGTATCGCGGGAATGCTAGATAGTAACATCCCTTTGATCACACAACGGCCATTCCGGTCACCGCACCATACCATCTCCTACGCGGGGATGGTCGGCGGTGGACGTGGCCTCCCGGGACCAGGGGAGATCACCCTTGCCCACCACGGGGTTCTTTTTCTCGACGAACTCCCTGAGTTCGATCGCCGCGTCGTGGAGACTCTCCGTCAGCCGCTTGAGGATCGCAGCATCCTATTATCGCGGGCTGGGGTATCGGTCCGTTACCCGTCCAACTTTACCCTCGTCGGGGCGATGAACCCCTGCCCATGTGGCCACCTGGGCGATCACTTGCACCCCTGCACGTGCAACCCACACGAGATCAGACGTTATCGTAAGAGGCTCTCCGGTCCGTTTCTCGATCGCATCGATCTATTCGTCGAGGTTCCCCGTCTTACCCCGGAAGAGCTCCTCACCCGGCCGCAGAGGGAGGACTCACACGCGATTCGTGCTAGAGTTGAGAAGACAAGACGGATACAATGGGAGAGAATGAAGGATGAACCAGGCCGGTTTTCTAACGCCGAGCTAAATTCAAAGGAGATAGCGAAGTATTGCGCGTTAGACCAGGATGCAAAGGGGCTTTTGGAGATGGCGATCGATCGTTTCGCATTAAGTGCACGCGCCTACACGCGCGTCCTTAGGGTCGCACGGACGATCGCCGATCTCAGTGGAGCCCCGCTAATCCGTGCGGAACACCTTGCCGAGGCGATCCAGTACCGGTCGATCGACGAGGACCTTGCTTAGAGGAGGCGACATGAAAAGAGCATTGGCGTTGATTCTGGGATTAATCGTTGCGGGAGGAATAGTTACTGGGGCGAGGGCGACCGATTTTCCACTCACAGTAGCTGGAATTCAGGTCGATGGGAACACAAAGATCCGTACACAGGAGATCCGCAAGGCCGTCCCGTTTCATTTAAGCGATGAGATAACAGCCGACGATCTGAAGAGTGCCTCACAGGCGATCTTCGATCTCGGCTGGTTCAGCGAGGTGATCCCCGAGGTCGATGAGGAAGGGATGATCCTCTTCCGCGTGGTGGAGAACCCAGTGGTGGATAAGGTCGAGATCACAGGAAACGTCAACAAAGAATCGATCGAGATCCTTGGGCTCACCCTCTTCCGTGCGCGGATCATGCCCTCAGATAAGATCCGCCGTATTCTGCGTGACCACGGTGTGAAGAAGGGGGAGGTGCTCAACAACCACTCCCTCAAGGAGGGGTTAGAGGCAGTAATCGACGCCTACGAAAAGAAGGGGTACACCCTGATCATGGTGGGAAAGGTCGTCCCTGGTGAAATTCTCCGGATCGAGATCATCGAAGGACGGGTTACCGACAATGTGATCACCGGTCTTACCACCGTCCCCACAGAGATCGCTCAGGAAATGATCGATCTTCCTGTGGGAGAGTGTCTGAAGAAGGCAGCGATCCAACGCACCCTCGCGCGGCTCAAGCGCTTGGTCTTCTTTACGAATGTCGAGATTGTTCCTCAACAGGGAACAATCCCGGACGAGGTCCGTCTGCTGTGGACACTCACCGAGAGGAAACTGGTCGAGGAGCCGATCGAAATTACCGGGATCGACCTCGATGGGGTAACCCGGTTTCCACAAAAGATCGCCGATGCGTCGCTTAAGGAAATTCCCACGGGAGAGATCGACAACTACGGCCTCCTCCAAGCCCTTGAAGGTCTCTACGACCTTTACTACCGCACCGGATATGTCATGGTCCGCTTCTCCGTGGGATCGATTGAGGCCGGGCGCCTGTCTATTCACATGGAGGAAGGAAAGATCGGCGAGATCACCCTGGATGGGAACACTCACACCAAGGACTATGTGATCATGAAGACGTTCGGCATCAAGGTGGGGGACGTCTTGAACCAGGCGAGGCTCGCCGTCTCGTACCAGGGGCTGATGGCGCTCGGTTACTTCAACTCGGCGGATATCGTCCCCGAGTGGAGCGATGACGCGATCCATCTCTCAATCGCGGTTGTCGAAAATGAGAAGCTGGGAGGAATAAACGGATCGATCGCGTATTCCCCTAAGAGTGGCGGCTTGGTGGGAAAGCTTGACTACAGCCAGAAGAACCTGCTTGGCACAGGACAGGATTTGTCGTTCTCCTATAGCCGTGGCCTAATCGGGGAGCGAAGCGCGGTGTGGAACCTCGGTTACAGCACAGTCTCCTTCTTCCCCGGTTTCAGCCGCGTCGGATTCGATCTCTACCGAAAGAGCGAGGAAAAGGCAATCGACGAAGAGGAACCGCAAACGTTCCTCACCGTGGGCGGGAGGGGCTCGGTGAGCTATCCATGGGCCGACTATACAGACCTTGACCTCTCCTACAAGCATGAGGCGATCCTAAGGAGCGACGATCCCCTCTGGCACCCGCTCGACTCGGTGACGATCGGTCTGCGCTTCGACGACGTAAACAACCCTCGTTTCCCCACGGCAGGGAGCCGCCGCGCGCTCTCCTTGGAGAAGGCGGGAGGGTTTGCATCCGGACCTGATTTCTCCAAGCTTAACCTACAATGGGTTCACTTCTCACCGGTGCGCCTTGATCTGCCGTTCCTTTCCGCGCGCGATCAGGTGGTCGCGATTCGTCTCGTCCTGGGGTGGGGGCAGTACCTTCCCTTCTCTCAAGCCTACGATCTGGGTGGACCTACGACGATACGTGGCACCGAGGTTTCACCCGCCCGACGGCTCTGCTACGCCAATATCGAGTACCGCCTCGCTGTGGTGGAAGGGCTTACGGGGGTTCTGTTCTTCGATAGTGGGGTGAACCTCGATCGGGTGAATCCCGACTGGGCGAAGGCGTCCTTTGGAGTGGAGTTGGGGGTCGAGGCGGCGGGGATGTACGTGCGCCTGGACATGGCCTGGGTTCTCGGCCCGGATCTCGGTTGGGTCCCACAATTCAATTTTGGATTCAGCCCAATGTTCTAGGGTGACAACGAGTTCGACCCGCCCTATAATTCGATAACGACTTTTTAGAAAGGAGGAAGAAATGTCAAGGAACATTTTAATTGTAGCAGTAATCGCGTTGATTCTGGGGGCCGGAGCCCTGATCCTCCAGTTTGCCCTACCTTCTGGTAGAGTGAACGAGGCCACTGTTAAGGCACTCGAAGGCCGCGTAGAAGACCTGGAGAGTAGTTCTACCTCTCCGCTTAAGATAGCCTACATCAACGCTGAGGAGGCGTTCATTGTCTTCACCGACGCGGTGAAGGACCTGCGCCAGAAAGCGGTGGACAAACAGGTGGAGATCGGGTCGCTCCAGCAGCAGTACCTGGCTAGTGCTATCTCCAGGGAGGAATTCGATACCCAAAATAACCAGCTCCAGGTCGAACTCCTACAAGCGCAGCTCAACATTGATATCGGGACGATCGACAGGATGATCGCTTCCCCCGGCTTCTCCGATATCCGCAACGACCTGGAACGCTTGCGTGAAGAGGCACAACCTGTAATCGACGAGATGAAGAAGTTAGTGTCAACGGTGCGGGTAGGAATAATCGATCCACAGGAGTTCCAAAATCGCTTTAACCAGGTGAAGGCCGCATTCACCCAACTCGATCAACTCCTCACGCAGGCGGCAACCTCGAAGATTGTGAAGGCAGCGGAGAAGATCGCGGTGGAGAACGGCTACGACCTTGTTTTGCGAGCAAAGAACGTAATCATCTATCGCAACACAGCGAAGCTTGTAGATATCACCGATCTCGTCAAGCACGAACTGGCTGCGTACTTGTAGCCCCTCATGCCTCGGAATATTGAAGAGATCCGGAGGTTACTACCCCTCCGCTACCCCTATCTGATGATCGATCGGATCCTGGAAGAGGGGGAGGAACGTGTCCTCGCCCTGAAAAACGTGACGATCGACGAACCGTTCTTCCAAGGGCACTTCCCAGAGCCGTACCCCGCAGTGATGCCGGGGACACTGATTCTGGAAGCGATGGCCCAGGCGGCTGCCTTTCTCCTCAAACGGGATCAAGGCACGGTCGGATACCTCGCGGCAGTGGAGAAAGCCCGATTCCGCAGGAAGGTCGTCCCTGGGGATCAGATCCTGCTATCTGCGCGCACGTTGCGAAAGAGGAAAGGACTGGTGCAGGCTGAGGTTGAGGCCTTGGTTGGGGACGAGGTAGTGGCGAGCGCGACAATCTCGCTTTTAATCGCGGGGAGCGCTGATGTGGAACAGACTCGTTGAGTGCGTTCCCAACATCAGCGAGGGACAACGCCGCGAGGTCATAGAGGAGATCGTCGGCGCTGCAGAGGGCGAGGGACGGCGGGCGATCGACCTCAGCATGGATGCCGACCACAACCGCTCAGTGATCACTCTCATTGGAGAGCCGGAAGGGCTTGCCAATGGGGTCATTAACCTCGCGAGAAAGGCGGTGGAGCGGATCGATCTGCGGAAGCACCGAGGAGCGCATCCGCGCATGGGAGCGGTTGACGTCATCCCATTCATCCCGGTGTGTGGCGTCACGATGTCAGACTGCGTCTCGCTATCTCTCAAAGTAGGAGAAAGGATCGCAAAAGAACTTAAGATCCCGGTCTATCTGTATGAGGAGTCGGCAACGAGCCAGCAGCGACGAAACCTAGCCGCGATCCGGAAAGGGGAATTCGAGGGTTTCGCCGAGAAGATCGCCGATCCACAGTGGCAGCCGGACTTCGGCGAGCCCCGGCTGCACCCGACCGCTGGTGCCGTCGCGGTAGGAGCACGCGAGTTTCTGGTCGCTTTCAACATCAACCTTAAGACCTCTGAGCTCAGGGTGGCAAAGGAAATCGCCGCTGCGGTCCGCTTCTCAAGTGGTGGGTTGCGCTACGTCAAGGCCCTTGGCTTACACTTAAAGGAACGGGGGATTGTTCAGGTGTCGATGAACCTAACCAACTTCAAGAAGACCTCGATCCTTAAGGTCTTCGAATTTGTAAAGCGCGAGGCGGAGCGTCGTGGGGTGATGATTCTGGAGAGTGAGATCGTAGGAAAAGTCCCTCGTCAAGCGCTGTACGACGTCGCGGCCGCCGCACTACAGCTTAAGGAGTTCTCCCCGGGGCTCCTCCTCGAAGAGCAGATCGAGAAGGCCCTTCGTGAGGATCGCTAATCGGGAGGTCTCCCGTATCACAGTTGTTGGGTTCGGCCGCACCGGCCACGCAACAACGGAGTTTTTTCTCTCCCGGGGGGTGAGGACCTTTGTCAGTGACTCGGCCGTGCTCTCCGACTCCGATCGCGCCTTCCTCGCAAGGCGAGGAATCCCCTACGAAGAGGGCAGGCACACCGAGGCGGGACTTGCTGACGCCGAGTTAATCGTGCTCAGTCCGGGTGTCAGTCCCACTTGTCCACTCCTCGCCAAGGCCAAAGAGCGGGGGATTCCCATCCTATCGGAACTTGACCTTGCCTATCAGGTTAGCCCGATGGTGCCAATTATCGCTGTTACAGGTACGAACGGGAAAAGTACTACGGTGAAACTCATCGAGGCTCTCTTGCTCCAAAACGGTGTCAAAACGGTCGTCGCTGGGAACATCGGGATCCCATTCATCTCAGTTGTCGATCGTGCGACCGCCTGCAATGCGATCGTCCTTGAGGTCTCAAGCTTCCAACTCGAACAGTCGAGGGTCTTTCACCCCCAGGTGGCAGTCCTATTGAACCTCACCCCCGATCACCTAGACCGTCACAAGACAATGGCGGCCTACACGGCCGCCAAGGGGCGCCTCTTTCTGCACCAGACATGCAAGGATACCGCCATCCTTCCAAGCGATCTTGCCGAAACCTTCCCCAAGATTCAGGCACGACGGGTCCTCTTCGACCGGCTGGATCTTCCCTCACTCCCGTTTATCGTGGATCTTCCCCCGCATCATCGAGCCAACCTGCAGGCAGCAATCGCTGCCTGCTCCGCTCTTGTTGCAAACTTCGATCCTTCTCATATCCGCCTCGAAGACCTCCAGGAAGCCCTCTTTCTTCCCTTCCGTCTCTGTAGGAAAGGGGAAATTAACGGGGTGCGGATAGTGAATGACTCCAAATCGACCAACGCCGCCTCTACGTTGGCTGCACTTAGAAGCTTTAACGAGCCGCTCGTCCTCATCCTCGGGGGAAGACACAAACAAGCTGGATACGTTCAACTTTGTCAAGCGATCGCCGCTTGTGCCGTGCGCAAGACGATCCTCTACGGTGAGGCCGCTGCTTTCCTGCAAGAGACTCTAAAGGCCGCCGGTTACACACGGGTGGCGGTCTTTTTTGATCTTCAAAGTGCCTTCGAGGCTGCACTCGCCGCAGCCCAATCCGGAGATGTTCTCCTCTTCTCACCGGCCTGCTCCAGCTACGATCAGTACCAGGATTATCTAAGGCGGGGCGAAGCCTTCTCTCGCCTCGTACGCGCACATCCCTCCTTCTCACCCCTACAACAAGGACGCTAAGTCCCCTCCCTCCAGGACAGGTGTCCCGTCCTGCAGTCGCGAACTTTCTCCCCTATCCCGACAGCGTTCCTTCTACCAATAGGACAACTGCGGTATCCATCTGGAAGCGCAGGGAAGGCGAGGTCAGCTGCACATCAACCCCTAGCGAATAGTACTTCTTCAGGAGGCGAGAGTGGAAGGACGAACTGACAAGGGAATGGTGTTGGTCACTTCTCTCCTCCTCTTATATGGCCTAGTCATGGTTTATAGTGCGAGCGCTCCCTTCTCCCTAAGGCACTTCCACAGTGATTCCTATCTCTTTTTAAAGCAGCTTATAGCAGCGGTGATCGGAATCGGCCTCCTCGCCCTCTTCGCTCGTTTCGACTACCACCGTTTAGAACATTTAGACGATATCCTCCTTGTTGGATCGTTCTTGCTGGCGGCAATAACCGTCCTTCCTCTTCCGGGTGTGGGCGACGGCCGCTGGCTTCACCTGGGACCGCTCGCGCTACAGCCGACTGAGCTACTCAAGTTCTCGCTGATCGTCTACCTCGCAGCAACCATCGAACGTAAAGGAGAGCGAATCACGTCTTTTGTAGAGGGAGTCCTTCCATTTGTTATCGTCCTCCTCGTCATCGCCGGAATAGTGATGAACCAGCCCGACTTTGGAATGATGCTCCTCTTCGGAGCGCTGACCGCGGTGATGCTCTTCCTCGGCGGAGCGCGAGTTTCTCACTTGATCCTTCTTACTGTGGGGAGCCTTCCCTTTATCTACCTTGCGGTACGGCTTGCTCCCTATCGCCTGAGCCGGATTATCTCCTTTCTCAATCCGCACATGTATAGTACCTCCTCCGGATATCAGACGATTCAGTCACTGGTAGCCATCGGGTCCGGAGGGATCGTCGGTCGGGGCCTTGGAGCGTCGCGGGCAAAGCTGTTTTATCTCCCCCAATCGTACAACGATTTCATCTTCTCAATCACAGCGGAGGAGTTAGGCCTAATCGGGACGCTGGTGTTGATCGGTTTATTCTCCACCTTCGTCTGGCTCGCCTTTGGGATCGCCAGACGGGCTTGTGATCGGCTAGGAACCCTCCTGGCATTGGGAATCGGGTTCACCATCTCCTTTCAGATCATCCTTAACCTTGGGGTCGCATTGGGGGTCCTCCCGGTCACCGGGCTCACACTCCCATTTATCAGTAACGGCGGTTCCTCGCTACTCGTTACTCTGGCCATGGTCGGGGTGTTACTCAACGTCTCAAAGCAGGGAGGATGAGGATGCGAATCCTAATAGCAGGCGGAGGAACAGGGGGGCACTTCTACCCCGCGCTGGCCGTGATGGAGGAACTTTCGCGCCGCAAGAGCAAAGCAAAGCTCGCCTACATCGGTACCCGCAGGGGAATCGAAGCACGAATTCTCCCATCCTATCCTCAGATTCACTTCTACCCGATTCATGCACACGGCCTTCAGCGTGGCCACCCTTTACAGAACTTATATGCCCTTCTTGTACTAATCGTTGCCCTACTGGAAAGCCTCGCCATTCTCCTTGATTTCCGCCCACAGGTCATCATCGGAATGGGAGGGTACGTCTCCTTCCCAGCGGTCCTGCTCGGATCCCTGCTGAAGAAGGTATTTCCTGTGCGGACTGTTATCCACGAGCAGAATGCCGTCGCCGGACTGACAAACCGCCTCCTCTCCCCGTTTGTTGACAAGGTGCTCGTTTCCTATCCTCAGACCACACGAATCTTTACATGGGCAAGGCGAACGGTGGTAACCGGAAACCCCATCCGTAAGGAATTCCTCCTTGCCAAGAGGAGCGAGGCACTCTATCACAAGTTTGATCTTGACTCGCAGCGTCGTACAGTCCTCGTCTTCGGTGGTTCGCATGGCTCAGCCGCGCTGACCACCGCCGTTCTGCGTGCTAAAGCCCTCATCGCCCAAAACAGAGGAATTCAAGTCCTCCTCGTTACGGGAAACACTGGCGAAGAGCAAGCGATCAGGAATGAGCTCCTTCAGGCAGGTGTGGAGAACGTGGTCGTGCGCCGTTACATCGACCGGATGGGAGAAGCATTTGCACTAGCTGACCTGATCGTCTCCCGCGCTGGAGCGACCACACTTGCCGAGATTACCTCATGCGGGAAGCCAGCATTGTTGATTCCGTGGGGAGGTGCAGCCAACGGACATCAGTGGAAGAACGCGCGCGTCCTCGAGGAAGAAGAGGCTTGCACCCTTGCCAAGGAGAAGGAAATCTTGGAGCAGGGTTTAGCAAAGCTCATCGAGCAGATGCTAAGTGATAAAGAGCGGCTCACTAGGCTGGCGAAGAATTCCCTGCGCCTTGGCCAACAGCAAGCGACGGCGTCGATACTAAGCGAAATCACTGCTTTGGCGAGGGAGGCGCGAACGTGATCAGTGCGGGGAAGCGATATCACTTCGTGGGTATCGGCGGGGCAGGAATGAGCGGACTTGCTGCAGTGATGATTGCCGGGGGGGCAAAGGTCTCCGGCTCGGACCTACGAGAAAATGATGAGATCCTACAATTAAGGAGAGCAGGAGCGCGTATCCACCTCGGCCATGACCCCAATCTTCTCGATACAAAAGTCGACGGCGTGATCGTCTCCTCAGCGATCGGGGAGGAGAACGCAGAGATCAAGGTAGCACGAGAGCGCGACGTTCCCGTAGTGCGCCGCCTGCATGCCCTGGCATCCTTGCTTCGTAGATATCGCAGCATCGGTGTTGCTGGTACCCACGGAAAGACGACCACCACTGCCATGCTCGCCACCATCTTAAGCAAAGTGAATAAGGATCCGAGCTACCTCGTCGGTGCGCACTGCCCTGGGTTAGGGGGAAATTCTCACCTCGGCCGTGGGGAGTTCTTCATCACCGAGGTGGACGAGAGCGATGGGCTATTCCTCGCCCTCCATCCAACGGTTGGTATCCTCAACAACATCGGCCGCGATCACCTGAACACCTACCATACCCTTGCAGCTATCAAAGAGGGCTTCACACAGTATATTCGCCAGTCAGAGAAAGCCGTCCTGGCAATCGACGATGCAAACGTACGCGACCTAGCAGGGCAACTGCAAGACGCCCTCACTGTAGGGCTATATCGAGGAGCTAAGCTTCGTGCTACCGGAGTCATACACCATCACTTCCACACCCACTTTAATCTCGTTGACCGTGGGAAGCCGATCTGTCCAGTCTTCCTTCCAGCCCCTGGGGATCACAACGTGCGCAATGCCCTATGTGCCATTGGCGCTGCCTCTCTCGCCGGGGTTTCGCTTACTGATGCCGCTGCCGCTCTTAACGGGTTCCGTCTCCCGCGCCGGCGATTTCAACTGCTGGAGGAAAACGGGGTAACTGTGGTCGATGACTATGCCCACCTCCCCGAGGAGATCGAGGCAACCTTGCAGGCGATCCGCGACGGATGGGATGAGAGACGAATCGTGGCCATCTTCCAGCCGCACCGCTACAGCCGCACACAGGCAATCGGCGCCGAGTTCGGAGATGCGTTCCGCCAGGCTGACACAGTAATCGTAACATCGATCTACCCGGCCTCGGAGAAGCCAATCCCCGGTGTCTCCTCACGAGAGATAGTGGGGGCAATTGGATACTCCACAGATGCGGATCTTCGTTTCATCCGAAGCAAAGAGGAGGTTGTCTCCTTCCTCAAAGGATACGTCGAACCAGGGGACTTCATCATCAGCTTCGGCGCTGGAGATATCTGGACGGTGACCGAGGAGCTGTCTTGCTTCCTGAAAAAGGGACGTTTCTGCACGGTATAGACCGATCGGCCTTTACCAAGGAGCTTTGTGCGTTGCGCGGCGAACTCCGCTTTGAGGAACCCCTTGCATGTCACACCACGATCGGTGTTGGTGGAAAGGCGGCCTTCTTCCTCTCCCCAGAGAGACCTCATGCCCTCGCGGAGACGATCCGCTGCTGTCGCCGTTATGGCTACCCCTACCTCCTGTTGGGAGCCGGTTCCAACCTCCTCTTCTCCGATTGCGGCTATCCGGGTTTGATAATCTCGACGGAACAGCTACGAGGGATCACCCTTGCGGAGGGGAGTGTACAGGTGTTTGCGGGCGAGCCTCTTCCCGCGCTCCTTAACACTGTTAACCGCGCGGGAATACGCTCGCTCAACTTCCTCGCGGGGATCCCCGGCTCACTTGGGGGAGCCATCGCAATGAACACGGGCATCCCTCAACGTACAATTGGCGATACCATTGAAGAAGTCGCTGTTCTCAATCCGCATGGAGAGGTTATGGTCCTGAAAGCCAAGGACTGTGGTTTCTCCTATCGGCGAAGCGAGATCCTTGAACAGCGGCTGCCTGTCCTGTGGGCACGATTGCGCTTGGACGGCAGACCGTACGATCGGGACGAGATCCTCACACACCGTCGCGCGAGTCAGCCGCTCTCTGCTGTAAGCGCCGGCTGTGTGTTCAAGAACCCCCGCGGCCTCTCTGCCGGAAGAGTGATCGACAAGGCCGGTCTGAAGGGGCTTAGCGTTGGAATGGCCAAGGTATCTGAAAAACATGCCAATTTCATCGTCAACCTTGGCGGGGCGCGATGCACTGAGATCCGCAAATTAATTGACATTGTACGCCAAAAGGTGTATAAAAGCTTTCGTATTTTGCTCGAACTGGAGATTGAGGTCATTGACGGGTGAGAGAGGGGGAATCTAAAAGAAGAGCTATTTACCGGGTTGCTGTTATAGGGGGGATTCTTATTACTGCTGCCATCATCACCCTGTATACACCTTGGTTGCGTCTCTTTGATCTTCGGGAGATTGTGGTGAGGGGAAACTGCCACATCTCAACGGAGGAGATCAAGTATTTAGCCGGGTTCCGCATGGGGGGTAGCCTCCTGCGGACACCGGTTTCTCGTGCCTTAAAAGCGCTTTTGGGACTCCCCTGGGTGAAAGCAGCCTCTATCCAGCGGGTCTATCCGCATAGGCTAGAGATCGTCATCCACGAACGCACGCCAATCGCAGTGGTGTCTGACCCCGCAAAAGGAGACAGCCTGCTGATCATCGGAGAGGGCGGAGTAATCGTTAAACAGATAAGTAACGAGGCGCCCCCAACCCTTTTAGCAAGAGGCGTGAATCTCACCGGAGACGCTCCTGGTGCGCGACTAGTGGACGAGAGGGTGGTAGTGGCGCTCGAGTGCATCTACCGGAAGGGATTGAGCGAAGGCCCCTTCCACCTTATCGATTTCTCCGATCCCTCCTCGGTCACCCTGCATGGAGAGGATGAACTAAAGGTCGTCCTTGGGCCGGTTGACGGAATCGGACCGCGGATCGACGCACTGGCAGCCTTGCTTTTGACAATCGATCTGCCGGAGTATCGATCAATAGATCTCAGATTTGGGGGTGAGGCGATTCTTGTACCCCGTAAGGTGGTGAACAGATGAGAAAGGAAAGAGTGGTGGTCGGCCTGGATGTGGGGACCACCAAGGTTGCCGCATTGGTCGGGAACGTGATCGATGGGACGATAGAGATAATCGGCCTTGGGAAAGCAGAGTCACACGGCCTAGAGAAAGGGGTGGTCGTGGACATCGGCCGCACGATCGCGTCCATTCGCAAGGCGGTCGAGGAGGCGGAGAACATGGCCGACGTCAAGGTCGATTCGGTCTACGTCGGCATCGCGGGCAAGCACATCACCTCGATTAACAACAGTGGGACCGTCTCCATCAACCGTCCGGATCGAATCATTGCCCAGGACGACGTGCGCCGGGTTGTGGATACGGCACAGGCGATCCAACTCCCATCGGAGAGCGAGATGATCCACGTTATCCCACGCCAGTACATCGTAGATGGGCAGGATGGAATCACCGACCCGGTAGGGATGACAGGGACGCGACTCGAGGTCGACGTGCACATCGTCACCGGCGCGATCACGGCAGTGCACAACCTGGTCCGCTGCGTAGAGAGCTTAGGAATCAGAATCCGGCAGATCGTCCTCGAACCGCTTGCCTCGTCGATGGCGGTCCTCTCCTCAGCGGAGAAGGAGCTTGGGGTAATCTTGATGGATATTGGTGGCGGGACCACGGACATCAGTGTGTTTCGCGGAGGAGACATCTGGTTCTCTAAAGTGATTCCAATCGCGGGGGAGCACATCACAAATGACATAACCGTCGGTCTTCAGACCCCGATTGAGGAAGCGGAACTGGTCAAGAAGCAGGCAGGGACAGCGTTGGTTGAAAGCGTTGGCGAAGACGAGAAGATCGAGGTGGCAACAATCGGTGGAGACGAGAAGAAAACCGTCTCCCGCAAGAAGCTGGCCAAAATCATCGAGCCGCGGGTGGAGGAACTCCTCGACCTGGGGTTGCAGGAGGTGGAGGACGCCGGCTACCGTGACCTGGTCCCGGCGGGTTTAGTCCTCACCGGGGGAACCTCTCTGCTCAAGGGGATCGCCGAGTTCGCCGCTCAGCGATATGAGATCCCAGTCCGGCAAGGGAAGATCCCACAAGGGATCCACGGACTACGGGATATCGTGGAGTCACCGGTCTACGCCACATCGATTGGGCTGTTGCGCTACGCCGTGGAGATGAAGGACTTCAAGAAGACCCGATTTGGGCGAAAAAGAACTTCCCTGGTTAGCAAGCTTTTCACCTGGTTCAACCGTTTCTTCCGGGGGTAACAGATGGAAGATGAGAGGAACCTCGTAATGCCGCCTGCCCGGTTGATGGTTATCGGTATTGGCGGTGGTGGCGGGAACGCCGTCGACCGGATGTACAACACCAGGGTGAGCGGAGTGGAACTGGTTGCTGTCAACACGGACGCGCAGGTTTTGGAGGTCGTCCAGGCGCAGCGCACCCTTCAGATCGGCCGCAAGCTGACCGGCGGTCTAGGGGCCGGTGGAGATCCGGAGATCGGGAGGCTCGCTGCCGAGGAGAGCCGTGAGGATGTCATGGATCTCCTCGATGGGATCGACATGGCATTCATCACCTGCGGGATGGGCGGCGGGACTGGAACCGGCGCCGCACCGGTGATCGCTTCTCTAGCAAAGGAAGCAGGGATCCTCACGACAGGAATCGTCACCCGGCCGTTCTCGTTCGAGGGGCTGGCACGGGCGGGGAAGGCAGAGGCGGGAATCGCACGCCTCTCCCAAGTCGTCGACGCGCTCATCACTATCTCCAATGACAAGCTCCTCAAGGTCGCTCCGTCAGACACCCCGATCACCAAGGCGTTCGAGATGGCCGATGAAGTTTTACGGGAGGGGGTAGAGGGGATCTCGGACCTGATCACCATCCCGGGGATGATCAATCTTGACTTCGCCGATATCGAGAGCGTAATGCGCGGTGCCGGCACTGCTATGATGGGAATCGGCGAAGGCCAGGGTGATGGGAAGACGAAGGAAGCGGCACGAAACGCGATTTCTTCCCCGCTGCTCGACGGCTCGATCAAAGGAGCGCGCAAGGTGATCATGAACATCACCGGTGGGTCTGATCTAACCCTGGAGGCGGTCACCGACGCAGCATCCCTGATCCGCGAGGCTGTTTCAGATCGGGCAGACATCATCTTCGGAACAGCAATTCGCGATGGAATGGAGCAGGTCCGCCTGACAGTCATCGCAACCGGTTTTCCGCTCTCTTTTACCGGCGAGGAGGAGGGAACACCATTCGGCAATGAGATGATGCTCGCTAAGTTACAGCAGGAGAGCCGGCTGGGGGAGGATGACTTTGACATCCCCACCTTCCTGCGCCGCCGCAGGGCGCACGAGGAAGCAGCTCCTCGTCCGTGGGGAGAGAAAGGGGACTAGATCCTGGCTGCACCGCCAAGACGTGATCTTTGCGGGATTCGAATCTGGGAAGTCTTAAATAGCCTTCAGCGATCAGCCAAGTAAAATTGTTGTAAGCTGACGGCTGAATACTGAGAGCTGATTGCTGCTTTTGATCTCTTAGGAATCCAGGAGACCAGGAAAAGGATCGACTTCCTACTCTAGAGAACTACGGTTTTGTTACTCCTCCTGCACTCCTGGTTTCCTCATTAACAAAAACGCAGACAGATTTGCTTTCACCCTTTTTATGGCGATCAGCCAATCGTAAAACGTACGCTCTGCTGTAAGCTGACGGCTGAATACTGAGAGCTGATTTATGCCAGAGGTGGGAGTCGAACCCACACGACCTTAAAGGCCACGGGATTTTGAGTCCCGCGCGTCTGCCAATTCCGCCACTCTGGCTTGAACGCCTAAATATTGTAGTTCGCTTAAGTGGAACCGTCAACGCGCAAATAGCACTTTCTAAAGCTTTCTTCTCCTTGATATCCCCGACTGACGATCAAGAGTCGACATAGCATATCATCGGCCTCGTCTTAGAGCGGCGGACGACCTCTGTGAACCCAACGCTACGGAACATAGGGGCAAGGGGCCATGGTAGGCGAAGAGGTCGGGCGTACCGCTCCCCTTCGGTTCGACAGGGTAGCCTTCAACAATACTTCCTCCCTGGTCTCGCACGTACTTGACCATCGATAGCCACGTCGCCTACAGCGCTTCGGGCACACACCACAACAAAAGCCATACACGCGTAGCACCACACAACGGTCGCGGCGCTGTAAAGTTGACCTGACCTCGCCCTATTCCTTACCCAGCATGCCCTTTATCATGTCAAGCAGCTTATGGCTATGGATCTCCTGTTTGTAGTGGACCTCGCAGGGGAAATCGTCGCCCCTTGTGCAGTGATCGACCTGCTTTCCGATGGCACACTCAAGGGTCATGCATGGATGACCCATCGCTTCCTTGAATTTCTCGAGCTTCTCCGGCGCTTTTGGATCGGTCCCTGGTATGCGGCCGCCGATAGGACATAACCCCTTCTCCAGAAACCCGCAGACCTCACAAGCTAGACCGCACGCGCTTGGCATTTCATCACCTGGTGAATTCAACTCGTAAGTGCAACTTTAGAGATTGGTCTAAGGGGCGCGCTGCGGTAGCATCCGCAGTGTCACCAAGACCAGTGAATCAAAGGAGCAAGGTGCGAGTGTCGATTCTTCTATACGTGTTTCAACGTTGAGCTCCCTGAAGTTCGGGTGCACTCCGCTGCGGAGAACCAGGAATTGAAGCCGACTCGCCACCGAGAACATCAAGTTAGCTTCCTCTTTATAGGAAGTTGCGAAAATCGTCCAACCAATCCAACCCCTCTTCTCTCCCACATCGGATCACGGTATAATTACGAAACCATGGCTGTGGTCAACAAGATCGGCAAGGTGATGAAGCGTAATCACGCCCTGGTGACCTTCGACCAGGAGCGGCTCGTGCGGGCGATCCGCCGTGCGGCAGACTCAATCGGCGGATTTGAGCAGGATTACTTGCAAGGGGTAAACGACCGTATCTTCACCGCTGGAGGAACCAATGAAGGTATTGCCGAATTTCTTTCCGATCTGATCGTCGTCTGTTTGAATGCCGAGCCGCATCACCTCGTCTCCAACTTTCCCCCGACTGTGGAAGAGATCCAAGATGCTGTCCTTCACGTCCTCTCGAGCACTGGCTTCACCGTGACCGCAGACGCCTATGCCTGCTTTCGCTGGGGGCACCACTGGGTGCGGGAGGGCGCAATCACCGAGGAGCAGTTTGTGAGAAACGGTTACCCCCCTTCCCATATGGAAAAACTCCTCGCGTGGAACCACGAGCAAGGCTGCGACACCGTAGAGGGATTGAATGAGATCGTCCGTAGCGGAAGGCTCAAGTCGCTGATCGATGCCGCTTTAGAAAACTATGAGTCTTCGCTAGATGAGGCAGCAAGAAAGGTGATCACACGGATTGAAGCTGACGATGAAATTCAGATGATCTGGATCAGTGGGCCCTCCTGTTCAGGAAAGACAACATCTACTGTCAAGCTGACGCAACGCTTAAAGAAGCACGGCCTACGTTTCCTCATGCTCAACCTCGATGATTACTTCTGGCCGCTGATCGAGCATCCGACCGATTGGATCAACGACCGCAACTACGAGACACCAGAGGCACTCGACATCCAGCTTCTGAATAGCCAGCTGCGGGCACTACTTGCTGGCGATACCGTGGAGAAGCCCTCCTACTCCTTTAAGATGGGTCGACGAGTTGGTACAAAGCCGGTCCATCGCAAGCCCGATCAGATCCTGCTTCTTGACTGCCTGCACGGCTTCTATCCGCCGATGACTGAGGGGATCGATCCCTCCTTTATCTTCCGCCTGTACATCGAGGCGATGAACCCCCTCTACGAGATCGAAGCGATGAGTCCACTCTACGAGGGAGACCGGACGGGGCGCCGCCTCACGCGGTTCGAGGATGTGCGGCTCCTGCGCCGGATGCTGCGCGATACAAAACACCGCAACCATGCAGCGTTATCGACTCTTCTTCACTGGCACTATGTGCGCACGGGTGAGTTATTCAGCATCATCCCACTTAAAGGACTGGCTGATCACATCTTAAACGGGGGGATGCCATTTGACCTTCCCGCACTGAAGCCATTCTTCTCAGGCAAGGGGAGCATATGGCCACAACAGGACAACCTCGAACAATACTCCTCCTTTCTCGACGCGCACATTCGCTACCAACGCATCGAACGGCTACTCGAATCGGTTGAGGGACTGACCCTCTCTCAAGTTGATGATCTCAAACTGATCCCGGGTGATGCTATAATCCGCGAGTTCATTGAAAAAAGCACCATTAAGATCCCACACAACGAATGAGTTGGTGAGACATCGCCTCCTATTGCGGTGAAGCGAGCTTCTGTTTACCCTAGACGAGGAAGTGGGAAAAGGCGATGCCAGCGAACCTGACACCAGAATTCCTAAAGGCGCGTGAGCAGTTCCACGCAGCTCAAACCCCGCAGGAGAAACTCATCGCCCTGGAAGAGATGCTCACCACCATCCCCAAACACAAGGGGACAGACAAGATGCAGGCCGACATCAAGCGACGCATCGCCAAACTGCGCGACTCCCGCCTGCCCAAAAAACATGGGAAGAGCGCAGCATTTGACCACATCGCGCGCGAGGGGGCAGGGCAGGTCGTGCTCATCGGCTCACCGAACAGCGGTAAGTCAAGCCTGTTAGCGGCTCTCACCAACGCTCACCCCGAAATCGCCAACTACCCATACTCGACCATCATCCCTGTCATAGGAATGATGAACTTCGAGGACGTACCCATCCAACTCATAGACCTTCCCCCGATCACACTGGAGTACACTGAACCCTGGGTGTATAACCTGATTCGTCAGAGCGATCTTGCTCTTTTTCTCCTCGACGGAAGCGCCCCTGGAAATCTCACCTCCGTAATAGAAGAGATCCTTTTTCTCTTGGAGGAGCGTCATATCCAACTTGCGGAAAGTACTTCGGAAGAGGAGGAAACACGCGTGAAAGTGGTCCCCTGTCGAATAGTTCTCACCAAGGGTGACCTCGCCGATCACCGCACGGCGACCGAGGAATTAACTTTGATCTTCCCTGTCCTCTCCACCTCCGCGACGACAGGGGCGGGGCTGGATGCCCTAAGACAAGAGGTATTCACTACTCTTAGGATTGTCCGTATCTACACCAAGCTCCCAGGAAAGCCGCCTGACCTGACCGAGCCCTACACCCTGCCCGTCGGGAGCACCGTCCTTGACGCGGTTAAAGCAGTGCATCGCGAGTTTGTCGATAAGCTAAAGTACGTACGCATATGGGGATCGGGAAAGTTCGATGGGCAACAGGTCCCCTCCGATCACGAACTGCAGGACAAGGACATCATCGAGATCCACCTTAGTTAGATCCGAGCTGGATTAAGGTCTATCTCTACTCTTGACAGTTCCTTCCGCACGGCGATACAGGCGGCACGCACCAGCTCGGCATTTTCTCCCTTGACCAACAGGACCTCGCATAAACGACGGGTGGGATGGGAAGCGGGACCGAGAACTTCTACCTCAAAGTGACTCAATATCAGGCAAAGCCGTTTGCGATCCCTGCGGCGCTGTACACCGCCTCTACCGGTGAGGATTAAGCGCGCCAGATGGGAGAAGGGCGGATAGAAAAGTTCCCTCCTCTCAGCGATCTCTTGCTCATAGAAGCGGTCATAGTCCCCACTAGCCACAGCGCAGATAGCAAAGTGATCAGGATAATGTGTCTGAACAATCACCTCCCCTGTAGCAAGCCTTCCAGCAAGACCGGTGAGGTACTGGTAGGTTCGCTCGGCAGCACGGAAGTCAGGCAATGCCAGCAGTGCATCTATTCCGATTGCTCCTACAAGCCCAAGACGAGGAATTATCGGTCCCTTAGCGATCATCGGCGTTGAGACCAAGATATCAGCGCCTTCGGCTAACACCTGTTGAACGTCCCGCTCCTGGGGATGGGCCCTCAAGGTATCCATATCGATACGAGCGACGCGTGCCCGGGAAAAGCGGTTCTTCACCTCCTCTTCCAGGCGCTGACTCCCCACACCAACAAAGCGTAACGCCCGCGATCCGCAGTGCGGACAGACCATCCGTGTGTAGGCCTTCCCGCAGAGGCGACAGATAAGCTGTGCTCTCTTTACATGGTAGGTCAGGTTTACGCCACAATGGGCACAGCGGAGTGGCCGGCCACAACCCTTGCACAAAGTCGCCTGGAAGTATCCGCGCCGGTTAACCCCCAAGAGTATTCGCTTACCCGCGGCAAGCGTCCGATCGATCGCAGCAATGAGAGGCTCACTTAGGATTCCCTTCTCCCCTCTCATATCCACCACTCGTACCGCGTACCCCTTGCCAGACTCCTCGTGACGGACGAGCTTAAGTTCTCCACTGCGTGCTGCATGGAAGGCCTCAAGCGATGGCGCAAATGACCCCAAGACGACAAAACCTCCTTTTCCCCGTTCGAGTGCCAAGAAACGCGCGTGATAGTAAGGAAGCATCTCGTCCTGCTTGTAAGCACGATCCTGCTCCTCATCGACGATCACAAGGCCCACATTGGTTAAAGGCACAAAGAGCGCGGAGCGAGTGCCGACAATCAGACGGGTCTTTCCTTGCCGCGCGCGCTCCCAAACACTGCCCCGTTCCCCTTCAGGAAGGCCACTATGATAGAGTTCAACCATGCTTCCTAACCGTTCATGCAAATACGTGTGAAGCTGTCGGGCGAGAAGGATCTCCGGTGCAAGGACAAGGGCGTTTTTCGAGGCTGCGAGGGTCGCCTCGATCAGCCCGAGATAGGCCTCCCACCTATTGCGGGAGAAAAGGAGGGTGCGGCCCCCGTGAGGAAGTTGTTCAATCACCTCGGCAATTAAGGGCGGTCGTTTTAATTGTTCCTCCCGTGGAACAAAGCAAGGCTTCTCAACCTCCCGTATCAGGCCTTTCTGCACTAGACGATGAAGCGGACCACGCACCTCACCCAGCTCTTCCCGCAACTGTCTCTCTGAGCAGGGGACAGAAGAGGACAGGAGGAAGCGAAGAACAGCGGCCTGACGCGGTGCCCGTCGGGAGAGTAACTCCATGTGTGAGATTAACTCCCCCATCTCCCTCGCCAATACGAAGAACCTCTCCTTTCGCGCACTTACCCGTCGAGGAAGCACCCGGTTCACCGCCAGGCCAACTGGGGCTAGGTAGTGTTCAGCAATGTGAGCGCAGAAGGCGAGCGCTTCTTTAGAGAACGACGGCCCTTTTGAAATCTCCAAAACCGGTTCTAGCTGGCCTTCGTGCTCGCTCTCTGTCACTAATGCAGCAACGATTCCCCACCGCTCGGTCTCCCGGAAGCAGACCCTCACTCGCTGTCCCAGTGCGATCTCTTTCTCCAGTTTCTTTGGTATGAGAAAGTCGAAGGTCTGATCAATCGGAAGTGGAAGGAGGATCCGCGCGATCAACATACCTCCGTGTCAAATGAGAAGTGAAAGACACTGCATACACCCATTGTAAGTTGCCCCAGCATCGGCTCACCTCTAGTAGAGATTCTACAGGAGCCCCAACTTGATGGTAATAAAGAGAGCCACGCTTCCGATAATACATGTAACAAGAGCAATGGGCGACCCATTTCTGAGCCACCCCTTGAACGTCAGACGCTCCCCCATGCTATCCGATAGTGAAACGACAAGCACGTTTGCCGCCGCTCCGATCGGTGTCAGGTTGCCACCAAATCCAACCCCGAGGGCGAGGGCCCACCATAGGGGGGTAACAGAAATCCCCTGGGAAACAAGGCCCTTCAAGATAGGCAACATGGCAATGGTAAAGGGGACGTTGCTGATCATCCCGGAGGCGAGGGCACCACCCCAGAGGATAACAAGGGCGGCAAGAAGCGTCCCGTGTTGAGCAAGCAGGACGATCCCTTTCCTAGCCAGATCAAGGATCCCTCCTGCCTCCAGCCCACCGACAAGAATAAACAGCGATATGAAGAAGATAAGAACGTCCCAAGAGATGTCCTTGAGGATTTGATCCAGCCTCGGTCGTACCCACAAAAGGCCGACGCAGGCACCGGCAAGAGCGACCAATCCCGGGTCAAGCCCGATTCTTTCGTGAATGAAGAAGAGAATGATGGTAAACCCCAGAGTCTCCAACATCCGTCTTGTGGTAAGTGGGTCAATGATTGCCCGCTTTTCATCCATCTCCATGAGATGAGCAATGTTTGTCGACTTGCGGGCAAGACTTTGACGAAATATCAAGAGTAGTAGTCCCTGCGCGATTAGCCAGGCAACAAGAACTATCGGCGCTAAGTGTATTAAGAAATCGGTGAAGCTGAACCCAGCTGCTGAGCCAATAAGAATGTTCGGCGGATCTCCGATCAGTGTAGCTACCCCACCGATGTTAGAGAGCAGCACTTCATTCATGAGAAACGGGAGTGCGGGAATCCCCAGGATGTCCGCTATGGAAACCGTAACCGGGACCATGATGATGATTGTAGTGACGTTATCGAGAACCATCGAGACGAGGCTTGTAACCAATCCCAGATACACCATAAGAAGCCACGGTCTCCCGCGGGCCAGTTTGGCCGCCCTGATCGCGAGGTACTGGAAGAAACCGGTCTCCTTGAACGTCCCCACCACGATCATCATCCCAAAAAGCAGGGAGATGGTGTTAAAGTCGATCGCCTCCACCGCCTGGTGGACATCGTAGAAGGAGAACCAGCTTCCGACGGCGATCATAAATACGGCGCCGGATAGAGCGACGATCGTCCGGTGGATCCTCTCCGAGAGGATCCCCACATACGTGATGACAAATATCGCCAACGATAACCAGAAAGGCCAGACCGATAATTCACCCATTCAGCCAATCCTAAACCAAGCAACCAGCAGGTGCAACAGGGACTTTCAGATCCAAAGCAACCGGATACCCCGCACCGAAAGAATCGGCGATGTATGATGTATGAGGAATGGTTAACCGCATCGTGACGGAAATACAGTTGGGTAAAAGAGTGGCGGGCCCTGAGAGGCTAGGGCCCGCCTACGGAGGCCGCAAGGAGGTGTGATGTGAAAAACTCTCTTATCCTTTCTGTTCTCTTATGTTAACCGTCCCCAAGGGGTGAAATAAATTCTGGTTTCCTGCCAGCCGATGAGGACAGGAAACGTTGGCGGTTCCGGACGGATCGGCTTGTGGCTGCAGTAAGCCGGATAACCCCCAGATCTTTCCTTTCCCGCGCCCTGCAGGAGCTCCCAGCAATGGGGAGAGGCCGGAACGCCCGGAGAGGAGTGTGATAAAAAGAAGTCCAGAACCGCCACCAAAAAGTCCGCTCCGCGCTGAGAATGTCTCCCCAGCGCAGCCAGCAGCGAAACGGCGGGTATATCTTTTGAAATGTGAGTCGCTAGCAGTCACTGTGAAGAAGGACTCATAAGACCGCTTTTTCTGCACCTCTGTGAGGCCTGACGAACCGCGCTTGCCAGCCTGGCCACCTGCAAGTATTTTCGCAACAAAAAAGAGGTATGCAGAGACAACGAGACAACAAAACACCATCAATTTTACCTTCGGCGGTCCGGCGACCATGGAAATTCTCCTTTAGGCCCGTAACTTTGCGTCCCCAGCTTTCGCTTGGGTTTGCCATTATCGAGTATTAGTTTCACTATAGCATAAACTTATTTAGAATGCAAACGAGCGCTTCGCATGTGAAAGCGGAATGCTCTAACGATCCGGCAACTGGCGCAATTCTTGCTTTTTTACGAGAATGCTTACCATGGTAAAAGATGCTGCTCTCGATCTCTTTCATCCGGCAGTGAGGCGTTGGTTTAAACAGAGCTTTAACGCGCCGACCCTGCCGCTCCCCGATCGCGACACGTTTCCCGGACAGTTTCAGCAGCTTGGATGGGGAAGAGACGACTCCGGCAGACCGGGTCCGAAGGCAGACCGAACCCTATGGATAAGCGATGTTCACCTCGGCAGACGCTGCACGGAGACGTTTATCGGCGGTCCACAGGGGCACCCTTGTGAGAAGCGCTGAAGCAAGTAAGTGCACATCAATGAGACCAAGTCCACGGCCCATCAAGTGGTGAGATTCGATGAAGCGAAGGGCTTCTTCATGCTTCGCGACCACCGCCATGGGCAATGCCTGTAGCGAAGAAAGGATCTCGGTGCGATTCTTGATGTTACCGCAGGCCAGCTCCCCGATGATGAAGGGATGGCAGACCACTTCCGCTTTTTCGAGCAGCGTCTTCAGGCGAGCATTCCCTTTTCTCAGGTGTGAGACCCAAATGGACGTGCCGACCAAAACCATGCTTAGCTATCTGCCATCCGCCGTCTGGGAACGGGCCGCAGATCCTTTTCGGTCGCGCCAAGTTCGGCCAGCCTCTTGCTGCTCTCGCGAGCAATCAACGCCTCCAACCCCAGCTTCACTAAGGACGTTTTCTCCTTGATGCCGGTTAATTCCGCCGCGCGTTTGAGGGTCTCATCGTCGATGTTCAACGTTGTCCTCATATGCATCAGTATGCATCCTGGATACATATTTGTCAAGCCGTATGAATTCCGAGGACACGCGCCTGTGAATCCGGATTTCATGATTGCGACACGTCTCCGGGACAACCTTATGCTGCGTGGACAGCGAAGAGATGAATTCGAGGGACATAAACCCTATTTCAGGCTGCTCTTTGAGGAATTATGGTATGCGCCCCGGAATTCCATGCCTCCGAGGAGGCGAGCTACATCACCGGGGCTATCCTGAATATCCACGGCGGAGCCTACCTCTGAAGCTACTTCACCTCAGCGGAATAGGTCCCATCCAAACGATTTATGGCGATCGTGGTTGTTTGATCCGGTTCTACGGCGACGCTCTCCAGGGTGAGCGGGGGGAGGGTGTCGATGACGACGCGGTAGAGCCCGGCGGAGAGGTACGCTTCGGGCTCACCCACCACTCCGGCAAATACCTCTTGCCCACTCTCGTCGTAGACCCAGTAGTGGAGCGGAGCTGCGATTCGAAGTGCACTGCGTAGCCCTTCCGTGTCGTCGACATCGAAGTACACTCCCCCTGTCACTTCAGCGATCTTCTTCAGCTGCTCTCTTGCTGCTTGAAACTGTGCGACGTCGTACCCTACCACGTGAACCCGCAAGTCGTAGCCTGCAGCAGCCAGGTCTCGAGCAGCAGCAATGGGGTCTCCTCGGCACGTCTCCTGTACGTCGCTTACAAGAATCAACAACTTAGACCCTGCAATCTGTGCGCAATCTTCCCGTGCTTTCTCAAGCGCATATGCAAGAGGGGTCGCCCCGCCGGTCTGAAGCACTTGAATCTGAGCCTTCAGCTCGGTGCGATCTATCGGTCCAATCGGCACAAGGAGCTCGGAATTCCCGCATCCTCCGAAACTCCTGAATCCTACTTCGGTGCCGTCCAGGATGTCGTCGACGAGTTCTAGGAGGATCCGTTTTGCCACATCGAGCTTGCTGGAATCCTCAAAGGGTTCGTCCATGCTTGTCGAGGTATCGAGGATGAGCAAAAGGTTCTCAGCGGGCCGCTCGGCGGAGATCGCAAGCTCCCCCAACGGCAACACCTCAAGCACCCCAAAGGCTTCGCCAGGTTCAACTTCAAGCGCCGTCCCCATTGCACCGACAGCATCGATGCTTGGCCCTGAGCAAGGGGACCGGTCTTCATCTCTTGGTACATCCCTGAGCCTGACGAAGTGGAACTCCTCTTTGTCGCTTACGAACGGCGAGATGTCTATTCCTCCTGGGTACCCGCTTACCTCGCCGACAAAGATGAAGTTGATTCCGTTAGAACTGATCTCCACCTGGCACCGTTTCCCGTTTGTAATATAGACAAAGAGGTCATTACCTGGTACGTTGAGCAGCAAGTTATCGACAAACTCCAAAGTCAGATAGCCGTAGTCGTCGAGTTCGCTTAAGCGGTAACCAAGGGCGACAGCGCATGTGTCGCATCCGTAGCAGGCTCTACACCCGTCTCCATCGCAGTCTGGCGGACCGAGGGCATCGCGTGGGTTAGCGAACGACGCTCTAACACAACTCGCCGCCCGGTAGGAAACGACGCGATCGGCGAAGGAGCGGTCACCGAGGGGAAAGGTGATATCGCTGTAAGTCGCCGGTTCGGCGAGTGCAAGTGAAGAGACCATTGTAATTAAGAAACCAATCATTAGGCTCAAGAAGATGCTTGAAGCACGCGCACTGGTGTTCATTCATTCACCTCCGACAGCTTTCATCATGTGCCTCATTGACTATTTACTTTCACGTCTTCCTCCATCATAGAACGATTTGTACCGTAAGACAAGTGCTAGAGTTGTCTCATACAAGATGAGCATGAAGCGAGGGGGTACTACAACAAGAAGCGGGCTGAGGGGAAGAAACACAACCAGGCAATTCGTGCTCTTGGCCGCCATCTTGTGCGTGTCATCTGGTCGATGCTCATGACGAGGGGATGAAACGGATAGCGTTCAGCCCGCGCGCGAATCTTAAAGCCTTTCTACACCTCTCTCCGCCATCGAAGGGGATGACTAAGGACAATCTATCGGTTAAGGTACTCGATACCCTGGAAGACCACGGAGCAAGCTTCCTCAATGAAATCGCATCAAGGCTCGACGCACCGCCTTCTCAAGTCGCTGCTGCCCTGTGGAAGCTGATCTGGGCCGGAAGAGTGACGAATGACTCCCTCACCCCTGTGTGGTCAGGAAAGCCACGGCAAGAACTGTGGCGACCCGGGAGACGACGTGCCAAAGGATGGTCCGGTGGCGCAGGTCGGTGGTCGCTCCTTCCCCAAGTTCAAGGTGAAGAAACACCGGAAGAGATAGAGTCCATCGCCCATCGACTCCTTGCTCGCTATGGCCTAGTCTGTAGGGAAACACACTCCCTTGAGCGTCTATCCATTCGCTGGAGAAGGCTTTACCCGGTCCTGTCGCGCCTGGAGTGGCAAGGCACGGTCGAGCGGAGACTCTTTATCAGTGGCCTGTCCGGGGTTCAGTTTGCCCTTCGGGAAGCCGTCACGAGCCTCACTTCCTCCTCTGACACCCAGGCATTGGTCCTTCTAAACACCTGTGACCCAGCAAACCCCTACGGACCCTCATCTCTGTTTCCATTAAGACATCCGCATGAAGAGGGGTTCATTCTACGCCGCCATCCTGGAAATTACCTTGTTCTACAGGGCGGAATCCCTATTATCGCCATCGAGAACTACGGAGGGCGTCTTACGCCACTCGTTGACCTTGTCCCCAAGGAGCGCCGGGCTGCTCTGGCGCTTCTACCACAATTACTGCACCATGAAACACGCACACGATCGATTCGTGTGAAACAGTGGGCCGGAGGATCGGTTACCTCCTCGATCGTTGCAGAAGACCTGGAGGCGATTGGGTTCATGCGCGAAGATCTTAAGATGATCTACTACCGAAAGTATGCAAGGCAGGAGAGCACGTGAGTGCGGCGAATCAAGAGCAACAAGGGAAAGAGGTCATCAAGGGTACGGCGATAATCCTACGCGCCGGACCGATCTGCGACGACTGCCTCGGTCGAGCGTTCGCCAAACTCGGACACGGTTTCTCTAACCGTCAGCGGGGGGGAGCACTGCGCACGTTGCTCTCTATGCTCGGGGTGGACGGAAAGCCCGGAACCTGTTGGATCTGTGATGGACTATTTGGACGCGTCGAGGACTGGGCTGATCGCGCCGTCGCTGCTTCCAAAGGGATCGAGTTTGAAAGCTACCTGTTCGGAGTGAAGCTCTCCCCGCGGCTTTCCCAGATGGAAGCGTTCTTTAACGAGAGGTTCCCTACGGGTCTTACCGAGTCGCTCAAACACGCGTTCAATCGCGAGGTGGGGAAGGCCTTCGAGGCTAAGAGCGGCCACGGCACGGTGGGGCTCACCAACCCCCACCTCTCCTTCATCATCGACCTGGCACAGGGTAAGATCGAGCTTCGCATTCTTCCTCTGTATATCTACGGCCGCTACCTCAAGCTTGTCCGCGGGATCCCGCAGACCCGCTGGCCTTGCCGCCATTGCCGCGGAGAGGGATGCAAAGCGTGCGGGTTCACGGGAAAGCAGTACCTCGAATCGGTGGAGGAGCTCGTCGCTGCCCCGTTTCTCACCGCGGCGGAGGCAGAGGAAGCGCATCTGCACGGTGCGGGACGCGAGGACATCGACGCCCGCATGCTCGGGACGGGTCGACCGTTCGTCCTGGAAGTCGTCTCCCCGAGAAACCGCTGTCTCGACCTTCCTCACCTTCAGAGCCTGGTAAATGCCTCTGCCGCAGAGAAGGTTCAAGTGAACGGCCTCCACTTTGTCCCTCGCGAGACGGTCGCCTTAGTCAAGGAGACACACGCCAAGAAGACCTATCGCGCTCTCGTCGCCTTTGAGAAGGACATTTTCCCCGAGACGCTCACTGAAGCGCTTGAAAGCCTGATAGGGACGATTAAACAACGAACCCCACAGCGTGTCTCGCACCGCCGCGCCGACTTGGTGCGTGAGCGTTGCCTCCTTGAGGCAAAAGGGAACCTTCTCTCTCCTCGCCAAGCGGGGCTCGAGCTTTGTGGTGAGGGGGGTCTCTACATCAAAGAACTCGTCTCCGGGGACAACGGTCGCACACTTCCCAGCCTGGCAGCGCGGCTTGGCGTTGCGTCGCGCGTCGTCGAGCTTGATGTAATCGATGTTACATCTGAATCTTTTCCGGATTCTTGAAAAGCGGTTCCTCACTGCCTCGAGTGGGTAACTCAAGAGAAAGAATGAAACGACAAGACTCTCGCAAAGGCGCTTGAGACGCAAAGAACGGCGGGAAACAGGATCGATAGGAATCCAATAACCTATGAGGAATCCAGGAATCCATGAGAAAGCTAAGGATGTACAAATCAGCGCTTTTCCTGGTCTCCTGGTTTCCTAAGGGGCTTGGCTTAGATGTGCCTACAACCAACAACAAGGGCCTAACACTGAGGAGACCAGGAATGCGGGAAGAACACGTCTTAAGAACGATGAGAACAAATGACTCTTGGGGGGTGTAGTAGGCGCTCTGGGATTTACTACACCCCCCGAAGCGATCCTAGCGTCTTGAGTGAGTGAAACGAACGGACGAGAGAAAAAGCTTATGCCTCTCGCAGAGCCGCAGGGAACGCGAAGAAAAGCTGAAACACAGTAATGGGTAATCAGTGAAGAGTAATGAGAAAGAGCAAGTGAAGTTGATGTTCTAAGCTGATTGCTGACGGCTGAGAGCTGATAAATCCTTGGCGATCTTAGCGTCTTGGCGAGAGAACGGGGCTTCCCTGCTTGACCGGCAGACAGGTCGCGAAAATGGGGGATTGTCGATTGTCGCACAAGAAACCGGTATTCTTCCTGCTTTCCTGCCTTCCTCAGGGGGAGAAGATCTTGATTCACGAGAGCAGGCCAGTTCCGATGCGAGAGTGGCTGATTACCCACACCTGTCTGCAATACCTGTCTACCGCCAGGTAGAAGCAGGCCAAATAGCGAGGAGCCTGAAAAACACACGCTTGAACATCCCCGCGTTCTTCTCGTAAAGTCTACTAGGTGAATGATACGATGCGAGAGACTCTTGAGAAGAGGCAACCAGTCGATGAGGCTCGATCCTCCGCTACCACGGATATCCTTCGAATCTACTTTCGTGAGATCTCCCGCTTCCCCCTCCTCTCTCAAGCAGAGGAGCAGGACCTTGCCCGTGCAATGTCTAGCGGTGTCGATGGGGCGCGGGAACGATTGATCACGTCCAACCTACGCCTGGTTGTGAAGATCGCACAGGATTACTCCGACGTTGGACTTCCCCTCATCGACCTCATCCAGGAGGGGAACATCGGCCTGATCGAGGCGGTTGACCGGTTCGACGTCGAACGCGGCTACAGGCTGAGTACGTACGCCTCCTGGTGGATCCGCCGGACCATCCTCACTGCTATCACCGATTACTCGCGTATGATCCGCATCCCTGACTACTTGTTCCGTGCCGTGCGTAGGCTCGAGCAGATGCGCAGCCTCTCTCGAAACGGACGTGTCGATGAGGAGGAGATCACCCAGGTTCTCGGTGTATCGGTCGAACGCCTACGCCAGATCGAAACACAGGTGAATGAGATCCTCTCCCTAGATCAAGTTGTCGGGGGTGATGGCGATGAGACGCGGGAGGAGTTAATCGCCGATTCCACAGCACTCTCGCCGGAGAAAGAGACACTCCGCCTTCTGTTCCACGACGAACTGGAGCGCGTATTCGACCGTATTCCTGCTCGGCAAGCGCTCGCCCTACGCCTACACTACGGGATTGAGGATGGCTGCCCGTACAGCCTAGCCGAAGTCGGTCGGACCATGAAGATCTCTCGTGAGCGCGCGCGTCAGCTCGTTAAAGAGGGATTAAATCGCGTCACCGAAAACTGGGGACACGATGCCCTTAGCTACTACCGCGGTTTGCTCAACGAGTGAAAGGTTGATGGATTGAGTGATTTAATGATTTAGCGATTGAGTGATTTGACTTACCGATCATTCAATCTTCCGATCTCTCAATTCTTCTGTGAGCGGGCGCGCAGCTGGCCGCATCCTGCTTGGATCTTTGTTCCTCTTCGTACTCGTACCGTGACGGGAATGCCCATCTTCTCTAGAACATGAGCGAACGCCTCCGTTCGCTCACGGGAGCTGGGGCGAAAGGAGGAATCGGGGATCGGATTAAGGGGGATCAGGTTAACGTGACACAGGAGCCCAGAGAGGAGCACGGCGATCTTGCGTGCCTGCTTGGACGAGTCGTTCATCCCATCAATCAGGGCAACCTCAAAGGTGATCCGTCGATGCGTTCGCTCTATATAAGAGCGGCAAGCATGGATGAGCTTCGCAAGGGGATAGCGATGGTTGGAAGGAACCAGTTTATTTCGCAGTTCGTCACTGCCTGCGTGCAGGGAGACCGCCAGGTTCACCTGTAGGTCCTCTTCCATGAACCGTTTGATCCCTTGAATGATTCCCACTGTTGAGACGGTGAACCCACGCGCCGCAAGTGAGAACCCTTCATGATCGTTTAGGATCCGGATCGACTTCATCGTCGCCTCGTAGTTTAAAAACGGTTCGCCCATACCCATGTAGACGACGTTGGTCAAGCGCTCACCCTTCTTTCGCAATAAACGTGCAAAGTGAAGCGTCTGCCCCACGATCTCTCCCACGGACAAATTGCGCACAAACCCGCTCTTCCCTGTAGCGCAGAAGGCGCAAGCGATCGGGCAGCCAACCTGAGTGGAGACACAAACAGTCCTTCGCCGCTCGTAGGACATGAGGACCGCCTCAATCGTCTCATCATCAACAAGGCGAAAAAGAACTTTGCGCGTAAGCCCATCCGCGCTTGCTATACGATCGATCGGTTGCAGTGGATCAAAGGGAAGATCTCTCTCAAGCGCCTCACGTAGGGCACGTGGTATGGTGGTGATCTTAGTATAGGAGGGCGACAGATCGCGGTAGACGGCCCGCCAGATCTGCTCAGTCCGAAAATCTGGCTCACTGCGTTTAGCCAGGTATTCCGCCAGTTCTTGACGATCAAGGTCAAGGAGAGTTGGCCTAAGCATCGGCTTTAAGCAAAGCCAAGAACTCCGCCTCGGTGAGGGTCGCTACCCCCAACTTGCGCGCCTTGTCGGCTTTTGACCCTGGGTTTCCCCCAACGACAACGTAGTCAGTTCGCGAACTGACTGATGAGGAAACCATACCCCCTAGCCTTTTTATCCGCTCCCCCGCCTCCCCCCGGGGCATAGACACAAGCCTGCCTGTGAGCACGAACCGCTTGCCTTCCAGAGTACGCGCCGAAGCTTTCTTTGAAACCTCAGTGATCTTCACCCCGGCGTCGAGGAGCTCGGAGACCATCTTTTTGTTAGGCTGATTGGCGAAAAAGCCAACGATCGCCACGGCGGTGCGCGGGCCGATCTCCGGAAGGGCGCACAGTGCCTCTTCTGTCGCCTCCATAAGTTCCTGCAATCCTTCAAATGCCTCGGCAAGGAGCCCGGCCGTGTGCTCTCCCACCTCAGGAATCCCCAGGGCGAAAAGAATCTTGGGCGGTGCGATCAACTTGCTCTTCTCAAGCGCGGAAAGGAGGTTACTCGCCGACTTTTCACCCATCCGCTCCAGCCCGATCAACGTGTCGCGATCAAGATGAAATATATCGCTGACCCGCTTGACGATCCCCTTGTCGACCAGTTGATCAACGAGTTTGGCCCCAAACCCATCAACGTCGAACCCGCCCTTGGAGACAAAGTGAAGGATCGATTCCTTAATCCGCGCTGGGCAGGAGAGATTCAAGCAGCGGTGGGCAACCTCCCCTTTGTACCGGACGACGCGGCTTCCGCATACCGGGCAGGTATCGGGCATTACAAACAACCGTTCCTCGCCAGTACGCCGCTTCACCAGTGACCTCACAACCTGAGGAATAACGTCCCCTGCACGCTGCACTACCACGGTGTCACCGATGCGAATATCTTTTCGTCTTATCTCATCCTCGTTGTGCAAAGTGGCATGTGAAATGGTCACCCCACGTACGCGCACCGGCTCAAGCACCGCCACCGGGGTCAGGGTTCCGGTACGGCCGACCTGAACGATGATATCCTCTAATTTAGTGATCCCCTGCTCAGCGGGAAACTTCCCGGCAATCGCCCAGCGGGGACTGCGCGAAACCTCGCCCAAGATCCGCCTTGAGGCAAACTCGTTGACCTTAACCACCACGCCATCGGCCTCATAGGGAAGCTCTTCCCGCGCCTCTTTAACCTGCCCGTAGAAAGCGATTGCCTCATCGATCCCTCTGCAGAGCCGATAGAGCGGATTAACACGGATCCCCAACTGGAAGAGCGTCTCCAGGAGCTCCGCTTGCGTATCAATCGCCACTCCTTCCACCCGGCCGATGTCGTAGCAGAAGATCTTCAAGGGGCGCGAGGCTGGGACTCGCGGGTCGAGTTGGCGCAACGACCCTGCGGCCAGGTTTCGCGGGTTGGCGAAGAGAGCGAGGCCTTCCTTCTCGCGTTTAAGGTTAAGACGGGTAAGATCACCTTTGTCGATGTAGACCTCGCCGCGCACCTCAAGGAGCGAGGGGACCCTTCTGCCAGGATTTGGAAGGCGCAGTGGAACACTGCGAATTGTGCGCAGGTTTGCGGTTACATCCTCCCCGTTCACCCCGTCACCTCGTGTTGAGCCCTGTACGAACAAGCCATCCCGATAGACAAGTTCTACCGACAAACCGTCGAGCTTTGGCTCAGCTAGATACGTAACCTCGGCCGCATCGAGCAGCTTACGCACGCGGCGATCGAAGTCCCTCAACTCATCAAAGTTAAAGGCATTTGCGAGGCTTCGCATGGGTACTGCGTGAGTCGCTGTGGCGAACCCCTGAGCCGGGGGGGCACCAACCCGCTGAGTCGGCGAGTCTGGAGTAATGAGATCCGGATGGGCCTCCTCTAACTCTTGCAGCCGGCGAAAGAGCGCGTCGTATTCAGCGTCGCTTACCTTCGGCTTATCGAGGACGTAGTAGAGGTAATTATGACGCCTGATCGCCTCCCGCAATTCTTCGATCTCACTTCGTACATCCTGTTCCATAACAACTAAAGGGTCGCGAGGAGTGATCTGATTGTCAAGCTTGATGTTGGCTTCCTGCCGTAATTAAATAGCGCAGGTTCTTAAAGAGAAGCTCCCTTCTCGAAGGGCGAAGCATTCAGATTCTGCCTGTAGAAAGACCGGAAGACTAGACCTGGTCTACTGCAAAGTCGTACCTCGGCGTGACCGCTTCTGGCCCTCTTGTTTACAATCCAGACCCCTTGACCGACATCGATGACCGGCATAGCTTCCTTGCCAGTGACCCTGAGGACATCGAGATGCTTCGCCAACAAACCAGGACAGGGCGGCCTTGTGGCGATGGGGCGTTCCTCGCAATTGCCGAAGGAATCATCGGCCGTCCGTTGAAGAAACGACCCCCAAAGCGGAAGCCAGAGAAGAAATAGGTTCGTGTCCCCGGAATTCCTTTTCTCTAATTACCAATTTTAGTGGGGGGCTTAGACACGCTCCAATCATATTCAAAAACGTCACCGAGGTAGTTGTATATCACATCTGATCGTATCTGAACAGCTAGCTCTCGATTAACCTTGGAGGAAACTTCACTACCGTTTATGCTCCCGATATGGAGGTAACCTTGCCCGTTGATCCGTCCTAGTATCATCTTGTTATGGATGCCTTCATAATCTCGTCCAGCAATTATTTCCTCAACGACTACACCACCAGCGGGGTTCCCTAAACGCGCTTCTAATTGCAAACCCTCCGTCTTGGCAATATTGTTTACGTACTCGCAAGTGGCCACACTTCCCTTCGGATCTGAAATGTCTGCGTAACACTGATCCAGAAGAATCCTGACCGTAGCGCCACGACGAGCGGCAGCAATATATGCTTCTAAACGTGGATTGGGATCTATCTCGGGAGAGCTATCTTTCGATCCCCAATACTTCCTTTCATACTGCTGCTCTACAAGAACAACATCGCCTTCTCCCGCCCTAGCTATCAGTCCCAGCAAACCGTCTTGATCTCGTAGACTGTTCTCGGGAGATTGAATGATCTCAAAGTCGAAAGTTCCGCTGAGTTCCAATGGCTTAGCCTTAAGAACCGTGTAAACCGTTCCACCCGATACTCGATCGGGAGTGAAGTCAGCAGGAGGAGCACCATATTTCTCGTCATTGGTCCTGAAGCGAAAGATGTCTTTGAAATCGGTATCGCAGTCAGAGTCAAAGATCCGCTTTGCATGACTCACTAAAGTAGGGCTATCAGCGATCAGCATAATACCGCGTCGCCCGCGGGTGCCATCTGTTTTGTCGTCGTCAGGCATGCTCCCATACCCAAGATTGTCTGACCCTATGATTAGAACCTCATCGTCGATGATGATGAACTTGGCGTGTTGATTCTTGTAGCGTGCATATACTCTGTTATCTGTGTCTTGGGCCATGAAATAAACGCGACCGCCTGCCATCTCCACCTGTTGGCAACACCATTTTTCTTGATCAGTAATCCCAGTTCTAGGAATACCACCCTCAAGGAGGATCTGTACGTCGACACCTGCCCGAGCTCTTCCAGCAATAACTTCTGCCAATGCCGCATGCTCAAAAGTGTACATCTCAATATGGATACTATGCTTAGCTAACCCAATCTGTTCTCTTATTTGTTCGTAAGCGTTGTCAGGGGCTACAAGGATCGTCAGGTTTGCAGGTTCCGTTACCTTAGTCGTCTGGAAGTACTCATCGATGTTCCAACCTGGATACCTTACCTTTCGTCCATTGATTGGGTCGTTGGGATCCTGGGCCCAATCTGCAACTGTATCCGTATCCGGAACTGGCCAACCAGTTGCTTGATCAAGTTTGCGGTAAAGGATCTGCCCTTTTGCTCGTCCAGCACTGTACGGCTTCACCGAATTACCATTCCATCCTGGTTGTGCTTCGTTCCCAGTCCCATAAACCACAGCATCAACGAGGTACCCCTCCACATTTATCAGAACAAGTTCTCCTCCTTTCTGGATGAGGTTCAGCGGAGTGCCTGTCATGTTAGGAACATCGGTGTTGGAGTCCTCACCATACTCGAAGTCAGGAGGAACCCCAAATTCCTCCTCGAAAGCCACAGCATTCCGACTGCACCAGATTTTCTCACCCGAGGCAAGAATCGCTTGAGGGAAAGTAATCGTTGTCTTCCTGTTGTTTGCAACACTCCATCCAGCGATATCAATCTCGTGAGATCCTACATTCATAAGCTGAAAAGCCTCGTCTCTTCCCTCTTTCTGATAGCCATCAGGGTAGACAGCGGAAATGAGAATCTCAGACGTTTTATTCAGTGGCTGTGCTTCCAGAGCTACGATTTGGAAAAGCAAAACTACCAGCACTATGATTGATAACTTGAAGAAAAAGGCAGATTTGTTATGCATTTCGGCACCTCCTTATCCACTAGAAATTCCTTCCTTTAGAGTATAGTGACTAAAACAAAGAAGTCAAAGGAATGTAACAGTCCATTAGATGATGTCGTAAACCTACCATCTTGGGTGGTGTAGACTTTGTGAAGGAGATATGGGACAAATATCCGAAAGGTAAGAAGACTGATCGTAACCTGCCTGCCCTAAGGGCACCCTCGGATAGGCCAGCAATAGAAAAGATTGGAAATTCGAGAAGCGAGATAGGTTATTCGACTTACACAGACCCCAGTTCAGGCTGCTCCTTGAGGAATTATGGCATGCGTCCCCGGAATTCCATTGAGAAAAAAAGACACGATCAGCTCTTGTTTTCGTAGCGTCGGGGCTTGTCCCCGACGGTTGGCGTTGCCAGTGAGCGTCGAATGCCGGACTACGCATGTTGCGGCCGGATCTTCGCTTTCAATCGTCCGCAAGTCTTGTTTCTCATTGCCCGCGCAAAATCGTTCTCCTTGTGGACGGCAGGAATGGAGATCAGGCTTGATGCTGCTATTAAGTGCCGAGTGTAGGGCTGACCCTAAGCCTTTCCTATGCCCGCCGCGTGTCGGTGGGCTTCCGGATCGCCAGCAGCATAGAATACCCCACTACCTTGATCGATATAGAGCATGACAGGTGCACCAATTGGAGATGTCGTTGCTTCGAGCTGGTGTCCACGCCGCGCAAGTTCTTCCTGAGTACTCTGACTGACGCTGTCGCTCACAGACAGCGATCCTGCCTGCCTGAAAGCCTGTACACGATCGGGATTGGGATCAAAGGAGTCTTCGTGATGCGCTGTGGCAAAGCGTGGCGCAGTAACGGCTGTTTCAGGAAGCATAGCAAACTCGATGACATCGAGAAGCAGATTCAGTGTCACCTGATCCTGTAGATCTCCACCGGCAACGCTGATCGCCATGATTGGTTTGCCATCCTTAAGGACCAATGTAGGAGTAAGCGTAATACGGGGGCGTTTTCCGGGCTGAATACAGTTCGGATGTCCCGGGGTCGTGTTGAAACTGCGCAGGCGATTGCCAAAGGTAACGCCAGCTTTACCACCATCGCGTGGCTCTCTTGGAACATTGGCACTGGGGGTTGCGGAAACCACATTGCCCCAGCGGTCCGCCACTACGCAGGTCGTTGTACCCCCAATCTCAGGTCGAAAGACACCAGGGTCCTTGAGCGGTTTCATGCCGTGCGGATCGCCTGGACGAGCTTCCAGGGATGCCCTTTGCATGTCGATCAACGGACGGCGAATCTCAGTGTAGGCATCTGAGAGCAGAGCTTGCAACGGGACGTCAGCAAAATCCGGATCGCCGTAATACTGATCCCGATCCGCCATTGCCAGCTTGATGGCTTCTACAACGACATGTATGTAATCAGCCGAGAATTGGCCCATGGCTCTAAGGTCAAAGCCCCCCAACAACCGCAGAGCTTGGCAGAGAAAGGGGCCTTGAGTCCACGGACCGCATTTACAGATCGCATATCCTCTGTACTCGGCTGTTACGAAATCTTCAATCGTGGTTACGTGGGCGGCAAGATCGCTTTTGCGGAGAAATCCGCCCTTTTCGATGTAATATGCTTCCAGGTCATCTGCGATGTCATTTCTATACTTGTTCCGTCCGTAGAAACGGTCGGTTGCCGCTTGGAGTTTCACTTCACGGCTTCCGGAAGCAATCTGTTCCTCTTCAACCATTTTGCGAAGGGTGATCGCGAGTTTTGGGTGCCAAGATTCCGTTCCCGCATCCAGGAGTGCCAGTGACGGTGCCACGACATCTTTAAGCGTGCGTGTGCCATACTGCTTTAGTGTGGTGATGCACAAGTCTACAACCGAGGGCACAGGGGCCATCTTGATGTCCCCATCGCCTGGGATTCCGTGTTGCATGTACCAGTCGATCGCTTCTTGTGATAACGGAGCGCGCCCCTGACCACTCAGTGCTTTCACTTCCTGATTTTGTGCGTCATAAATGAGAAGTGGAACTTCCCCGCCAATAGAGAAGGCGCCATGATCTGTGACGGTGAGAGCAAAGATCGTGGCAACAGCAGCATCCGCCGCGTTTCCACCATCATCTAGAATCTGAATTCCTGCAGCGACTGCGTCAGTGCCGCCCGCAGCAACGACACCCGCAGTGCTGCCCGCCTTCCATCCAATCTGCTGTTTGCTTGTGGTTGTCATTCTTCACTTTGCCGAACGACAAGATCAGCCGCCGCTAACCAAGCGGGGCACTGAACTACAAAAACAGTAGCCAGCGATATGCGGAGCAAGGCATTCCAAATTCAACGGCACGGGTTAGCGGTCGGCTGAAGCGACTTGTTCGGTCCCAATACTCTCTTTGACAACAAAGTCTGTATCGGGACAAACTGCATGCAAAAGCTCGTTGAGTTTTGTGACTGAGGGAACTGAGCGCCCCTGTTCATAGCGAGCATAGGCGTTACGGGATGATGCACCAAGACGTTCTGCTGCTTGCGACAGCGAGAGGCCACTAAGTTCACGTTTGCGTTGCAGAAGAAAACTAATCAAGGACTTCGTATCTGATGCTCCTATTTCAAATTCGTCACCAGGACCCAAGAACACTTCAACTCGAAACCCTGCTTGATTAGCCATGGTTTCCACCATGTCCACAGCCATCTCAAGGGCTTCCTTGCGTGTATAGCCTTGAGTCATGGCATCAAGAATCGGGATTTCAGCCAGCCAAAACTCGCCATCTTTGTAAATCTTTCCTGAAAATCTCATAGGTTTCCCCCTTTCTTTGCCTTACGGAGGATTGAGCGAGCCAACTTCTCGTTGATTTCAATGTGTCTCGGAATTGGCTCATGCCGATCACCATCAGTCCAGACATCATGCCTTTTGCCATGGCGAAGAAACCACCAGCCCATCTTCTTCAGAGTTTTCTCCAAGTCTCTTCGTTTCACACCACAACTGTACACCCATCAGTATACAATATCAATAACAACCAAACAAGCCGCAGATCAACGGTGGACGGCGCTTCGCGCCGGATAGCAAGCGGATTGAAATCCGTAGCTCGATGGAGCGGGCGCGAAGCGTCCGCTCCATCAATGATTGTCGTGCAACTCCGCAACATAGTACGCCGAAGAGCTATGAGTGCCAACTCCATCCCTGTGAATTCGAGAGACATAGACCCTGCTTCAGGCCGCTCCTTGAGGAATTACGGTATGCGTCCCCGGAATTCCATTGAGAAAAAAAAGACACGATCAGTTCTTGTTTTCGTAGCGTCGGGGCACCTCCCCGACGGTTGGCCTTGCCAGTGAGCGTCGAATGCCGGACTACGCATGTTGCGGTCGGGTCTTCGCTTTCAATCGTCCGCAAGTCTTGTTTCTCATTGCCCGCGCAAAATCGTTCTCCTTGTGGATAGCAGGAATGGAGATCAGGCTTCATACCGCTATTAAGTGTCAAGTGTGGGTCTGACCCTGACAACTGCTGACGACCTGCGACTTGCGAGGCCTGTAGCATCATCGCTTCGTTGTGCGGCGGCCATACACCCGTTTGCTGCATTTTCACCCGAACGACAGAATCTCGGTTCCCCTATACTCAAAGCTGAGCTTGCCGCCAGGGTAAAAAATGTGTTGCTTGAGTTCGGCTTTCTGGGCACCATAAAATAACGCTTTCATCCGGGTTTTTCTCTTTTCGAATGTCAAATCCCAGTCGTGGGTAAGGATTTTGCCATCGATGGAGACAACGGGTATTAGGCCGTCTGAGTCGGTTGCTGACGCAGCTGCCGAAGCCATCGCAGCTTCGACCATGTCCACGTTCTCGAGAACATAACGCAGGTGTTCGGCGAGTTTCTCGGAAGTGTATCGATGAAAGCGCAGACCGACCCTGACTCCGGTCTCGTGCTGAACTTCAAACTGCTTCGCCCTTGTAGTGGCTCTCACACGCACATCAGCAACATCTATCAACAGATGGTTGTCCTCCATCTCAAGAAACGGCTCGCCATCTGGTTTCGTGACGTGGGCGTCGAAAACTATTTGATGCTTGGCCGTCGATTCCACCTCCGCCCTTTTCGCTTCGAGCAACGGTCTGCCACGCAATGCGAGTACCGCGCGTGGCCCGACGAAAACGTTTCCGCCGAGGACGAACAGAATCTCTTCCGGGTCCCACGGCCATACGGCTGACAGTCGGCTCTTAACAAATGGGTCGTTTTTCAGCGCGCGTAGCTGCGCGTCGCTCCAGTGGCCGCCGTCGGCAAAGCTTGCGTGTCTAGCGCAAAGAGCGACCATTCCATCCGGCTCGTGATGCTTCCTCACACACCATGGTGGATCGAAGTGATGCCAAGTCAGGAATGGGCATCCGCACCCTGCGACTGGACAACCGAAATTCACCTCTGCCGCCAAGATGTCCCTAACCTGGCGCGGCGGTTTCCGGGAAGGTTCATTTTGGGTGGTCATTGAATTCGTCCTCGGCCAGTGCATTTGTTTCAAGGCTGCTAAGTCATTGGCTAATCGCCTTTGTCGTGGACACAGCGCCTCTCTGCCCCCCACCGATGATTATTGTGCGACTACCGCAACATAGTATGTTGAAGAGAGGCGAATGTCAACTCTATTCCTGTCATCTCTTGGGATATTGGATGCCCAGATATTGACAATCGTATCATTGCAGGACAAGATGTCGAGATGTGAGCCTCTGGGGTCCGATACTCAATTCGTTGCCCCCTCGACGATGCGGATCTCCTTTCCGGAATCTCGGGGCCAAATCTTTCATTGCCACATTTTTGAGTGGCTCAAACGCACACGATCATCACGGTCTATTCGAGAGCCATCTCTGAAAGCGCGCCGGGTTGCTAGGTCTTTCGCACAGCGGTATCCTTGTCTGTACCTTTGTCAAGACCGCATCTTCGGATCTAAAAGTCTAAGGAGGAGCGATCATGCGCATAGCCGTTCACCGCTTACCGGGCCTCGTGCTCACCGACCACGAGTTCACCGTTCCACTGGATCATGCTCAACCCGATGGTGATACGATCACCGTCTTTTGCCGCGAGGTCGTAAAGCCAGACAAAGAGAACACGCGGTTGCCCTGGCTCGTCTTCTTCCAGGGCGGTCCCGGAGGGGCGTCGCCCCGGCCTAAAAAAAGGAATGGCTGGCTGAAAAAGGCGCTTAAGGAGTACCGCGTGCTGCTTCTCGACCAGCGCGGCACCGGTCGCAGCAGTCCGATAATCCACCAGACACTCGCCTGCTTCGACACGCCACAGGCCCAGGCCGACTACTTAAGGCACTTCCGCGCCGATGCCATCGTGAAGGATGCGGAATCGATCCGAAAAGAGCTTGTGGGACGGGATAAACCGTGGAGCGGCCTGGGCCAAAGCTACGGCGGCTTCTGTCTCGCGACTTATTTGTCGTTTGCCCCCCAGGGTTTGAGAGAAGCGATCTTCACCGGAGGGCTGCCGCCGCTTGAGCGGCCGACCGACGATGTGTACCGCGCCACCTATCAACGGGTGATCGAGAAGAACAACCGATATTATGAGCGCTATCCCGATGATACCGAGCGCGTCCGCGAGATCGTTGACTATCTGGAAGGCCACGACACGCGGCTGCCCAATGGCGACCGTCTCTCGCCGCAGCGGTTTCAGCAACTGGGGATTGCGTTTGGCGCCGATGACGGCTTTGAGAAGGTGCATTACCTGATCGAGGACGCCTTTGTACAGGGTGCAACAGGCCGTGAGGCAAGCTATGTTTTCCTGCACGGCTTTGAAGATGTCTTGCACTTTGACACCGCTCCGATTTACGCGATCCTGCATGAGGCGATCTACTGCCAAGAGGAGGCATCGAACTGGTCGGCGCAGCGCGTGCGCGCTGAGTATCCCGAGTTCGACCTCGCGCCGGGAAAACCGGCCTTCTTCACCGGAGAGATGATCTATCCGTGGATGTTCGACGAGTACAAGGTGCTGCAACCGCTTAAAGAAGCGGCGGAGATCCTGGCCGCCTACGATGGCTGGCCGCGGCTGTACGATCCGGATACGTTGGGGAAGAACACCGTGCCCTGTGCAGCGGCAATCTACTACAACGATATGTACGTCGAGCGGGCCTTCTCCAAGGAAACCGCCCAATCCATTCGAGGGATCAAGACCTGGGTGACCAGCCAGTACGAGCACAACGGGCTGCGGTCCGACGGAGAGGTGGTCCTCGGCCGATTGCTCGCCATGCTGCACGGAGAGGCGTAGCGCTACAGTTGATAGCGTGATCACATACGGGGATAACGACCCGTTCAGCAAGGATCAGGCGCTGATGAAGACGGCCGCCGCGTTAGCAGGAAGCTATCCTTGAACGGATAGCCACAGATCTGTCTTTTTTGCCTCAATCTACGATGTAGATGTCCAAAATGTCGCGCAGCATGGTAGCTGCGGACGGAAGCGGGGTGGGCTCATCGATGATCGCGGTGATCGTTCCGTAGATGTCGGTGTAATAGACGACGCCAAGCTCGTAGGAGCCAAGGCGGCCGAGCGGATGATTCGTGGGAAGCGCCTTTGGTCCGACATAAAGGGTATAGCGACCGTCTTTTGTTCGTTCGGCAACGGCGAGAAGCCGGATTACCTGGCCTCGAGCAGCTTCGCTGCGGATCTTCTTTGGTGAGATTCCGCTGATTCCTTCCTGCTTGACGTCCTCCAACTTTGCGGGGAAGCCAAGGACTGCATTTGCGAGAATGACGAGTTTCGCTGTGGCGTCCCAGCCGTCCACGTCCCAGCTCGGATCGGCCTCGAGGTGTCCACTCTCCTGAGCGCGCGCGAGGGCGTCCTCCCACCGGGTGCCCTCGGCGAGCAGATCGAGGATGTAGCCGGTGACGACGTTTGGCACTGCCTCGATGCGCTCGATTATCGCACCGCGCAGATCGCGCATGCCGAGGTAGAGGGCGGGAAGTCCCCCAGCGACCGTGCCGTCGAATCGAAGCTTAACCCCGTGTGCTGAAGCCGCGTCAACCAATTCTTGGTAGGCGAGCACAATGGGGCCCTTGTTGGGAGTAACCACATGCATCCCTCGGGAAAGTGCTGTTCGGATGCATGATAGCCCCGGTTCTCCCCCTTCCTTAAGGTGCACAGGAGAGGCCTCGCAGAGCAGATCCGCCTTTACCTCACGCACGAGCTCGGTGGCCGTAACGTTCATTTGGCCTGCGTTGGGATATTCACCGACCGAGCGTCCCTCGTTCTTGATGCGGACAACGATTTCCGGATCGAGTCCTGCTGGATCGTGGGCCACGCCGCGGGAGTCCGCGACCCCAATCAGGCGAAATGCAATGCCATAACGGGTCTTTAGGTAGGCCACCTTATCGGCGAGAAGCTTTATCAACCGCCGACCCAGGTTTCCCACTCCCACCAGCACGATGTCTACGGTGCGTCCGTCCATGTCAACCTCCCGTGTGCGATAGTCCTGTTTGTACTGCGGCGCAGCCATCTCGTCAACGTGAGACAAAGGTGTGGACACTACGATGGATTGTGCCCGACTGGAAATGAAAATGGAAAAGGCGGGGCCGTGCCGTGTTCTTTGCCTTCTCTCCTCCCCATATAAACGATTTGACTGAGCCTTGAATAGGGCAAGCCAATATTTCTCTCACAAGTGTAGCCATGGTACGTGGGCCATTATAGGTCTTCTCATTAGCCGTTTTTACCCGTTTAAACTATCATTTATCACCATGCGCATCGGCTACGTACAGATGGAGCCCATTTTCGGTGAGGTGGAGCGCAACTTGCGCCGTGCAAAGAACATGATGAAACAGCAGAACGCCGATCTGTGGGTGCTACCGGAACTCTTTGCGACGGGTTATCAGTTCACCGCGCAAGAAGAAGCCGCGGCGCTCGCCGAACCTGTGCCTAAGGGATCCACAACCCAAGCACTGATTTCCTTTGCGAGGAAACAGCTTTGCCGCATCGTTGCCGGGCTCGCGGAGAGCCACGAGAGTAACGTATATAACAGTGCGGTTCTGGTCGGCCCTTCCGGCTTTCTCGCTCGCTACCGCAAGATACACCTGTTCTCCGAGGAAAAACGCTGGTTCACCCCAGGCGATATCCCCTTTCCCGTAATCGACATCGGTGAAGCCAAAGTGGGGATGATGATCTGCTTCGACCACTTCTTCCCTGAGGCAGCGCGGACACTGGCCCTGCGAGGTGCAGAGATCATCGCCCATCCTGCGAATCTGGTCATGCCGGTATACGCTCAGTTGACGATGCGTGCCCGAGCGCTTGAAAACGGGGTGTTCACCATCACCGCCAATCGTGTTGGGACCGAGGCCCGCAGCGATAAGATCCTCCACTTCACCGGGGAGAGCCAGATCGTTTCCCCCAGCGGGGATGTTCTTGTACGATCCTCAAAAGATAAAGAAGAGGTAAGGGTAGTGAAGATCGATCCCACTGCGGCACGCGACAAGTCCCTCAATCCTTATAACGACCGCCTCGCCGATCGCCGAGTGGACTTCTACGACTCCTAGCCTCTTGAGCCGCCCAACCAGGCCAAATATCATGCGAAACACGCACTACAGAAGGGGATACACGAGTGATCAAACCAGGATTGATAAACGAAAAGACGTGGCTAGTGGGAAAAGAGCATCTAGCGAGCGCCTTTGGCAGCGGTTTAGTTAATGTGCTAGCAACTCCGGTTCTTGTAGGATTTTGTGAGGAGTGTGCCCGGCTGGTGGTGGAACCGCTGCTTAAAGAGGGCCAAAAGACGGTGGGGATCTCTATCAACTTACGCCATCTTGCCGCCACCCCACCCGGGATGCACGTAACTGTGCGGGCCAAACTGGTCGAAGTGGACAAACGGCGATTGCTTTTTCGGATCAAGGTGTGGGACGAGCAAGAGTGCGTTGGCGAAGCCGAGCACGAACGCTTCATCATCAACGCCGACCGCTTCGAGCAGCGCATCGAAGGAAAGACCAGAAAAGCCAACTCAGACTCAAGCCTCGGTTCCTAATCGCTATAACAAATCGATCAGCCGGCAGGAGATCTCGTTATGTCGCGGAATAAACTCGTAGAGTGATTCATCGACCAACCGCCCGTTGCGCACGCGCATCTCGCCGTTCACCATAGAAAGATCCACGCGATCGGCCCCGCAGTGGACGATCGCCGCCAATGGATCGGCGTGCGCTCCGGCAAACTCAATTCGGGAAAGGTCAAAGGCGATCAGGTCAGCGGCCTTTCCCACCTCGATCGAGCCGATCTCCGCTCCGCGGTGGAGAACCTGTGCCCCGCCCATTGTCGCTATATAGAGCGCCTCCCTCGCGGAGAGCGCATCAGCTCCGTATCGAACCCGCTGAAGAAGCATTGCCTGACGCACTTCACGGACCATGTTCGAGGTGTCATTGCTCGCCGAGCCATCGACCCCCAGGCTCACCTTTACCCCGGTATCCTTCAACGAAGCGACCGGCGCGATCCCCGAGCCGAGGGTCATGTTCGAGCTAGGGCAGTGGGACATCCCCACCTGCGCCGTGGACAGCTTGTCGATATCTGCCGGGCTTAGGTGGACAAGGTGGGCAAACCAGACATCGTCGCGTAGCCAGCCCATCTCTTCCACGTAGTCGACGGGTCGCCTCCCGAACTTCTTAAGACAGAATGCCTCCTCATCAGCCGTCTCGGCGAGGTGGGTGTGCAACAATACCCGGTATTCGTCAGCAAGTTTCACCGACTCCCGCATCAAGTCTGGAGTCACCGAAAACGGCGAGCAAGGGGCAAGTGCGACTTGAAGCATGGAGAAGGGCTGCGAGTTGTGATAGCGCTCGATCACTCGTTGGCAGTCGGTAAGGATCTCCTCTTCGGTCTGCACAACGCTATCCGGTGGAAGGCCGCCATCCTTCTTCGAGAGCGACATCGAGCCGCGGCAAGGATGGAAGCGGATTCCAGTTGACTGCGCCCCTTCCACCACTGCGTCAAAAATCGTACCTCTCCCGTGGGGGAAGAGATAGAAGTGGTCAGAGGTGGTAGTTGCTCCAGAGAGAAGAAGCTCGCAGCAACCGATCGCTGCGCTTGTGCGCACTGCCTCCTCATCGATTCTTGCCCACCGTTTGTACAGGAAGACGAGCCAATCGAAGAGCTTACGATCGGCCGCACCAGGTACATTGCGAAAGAGCGTCTGATACAGGTGATGGTGCGTGTTGACAAAGCCGGGGAGGAGGACCTTGCCCGCCCCATGGATCACCTCATCAGCGACAATCCCACGGGGATCTTTCCCTACCTCAATGATCCGATTCCCCTCGACAAGGACGTACCCACCGTGGATCTCGTGCCACTTAGCGTCCATCGTGGCAATAATGTCAAAGCCTTCAAAGAGCGTTCTTTTCATCTTGAATTACAACGTGAGATCTACCTGATCTGCCGTCTCGAGAAACGCTACCAGCAAGTCGATCGCCGCTTTGAGGTCAGCGGTATGCGCCATCTCTACCACTGAGTGAACATAGCGAGTGGGAAGTGATAGCGTGATCACCGCTGCTCCCTCCTGGGCCATCTGCAGTGCACCGGCATCAGTTCCTCCCCGAGGGAGAACCTCCATCTGGTAGGGGATTCCCCTATCTTCGGCAAGGTTGCGCATCGCCTTAACCAATCCTGGGTGCGAGATTGAGGCAGAATCAGTCAGCTTGATCGCCACGCCGCTGCCAAGCTTTGTTACCTGTTGCGCGTCGGGGACACCTGGCATATCGGCGGCGATCGTCACGTCGAGGGCGATCCCTATCTGTGGTTTGACTGTAAATCCAGCTACTCGCGCCCCGCGCAGCCCCACTTCCTCCTGTGTCGTGCCAACAAAATAGAGATCGCAGGCTATCTTACCCGCCCGCTTGATCGCTTCGATTCCGATGTACACCCCAATGCGGTCGTCGAGTGCTTTTCCCGAAACGACGTTCTCGTAGGCGAGAAAGTCCTGGAGAAGAGTAACCGGATCACCAATCGTCACGCGCTCTTTCACGGTCTCCTCGGGGAGTCCAAGGTCAACGAATAGGTCCTTCAACTCAAGTGGCTTCTTGCGCTCCTCCTCCGTTAAGATGTGGATCGGCTTGCTTCCAATGCAGCCAACCAAGTCCTTCTTCTCCGTGTGCACGACCACCCTCTGCGATATCAGCGTCTTAGGGTCAAAACCTCCGAGCGGCTGGATGCGAAGAAAACCGGTCTTATCCTCGATGAAGCTTACGATAAACCCGATTTCGTCCATGTGGGCAGCGATCGCCACCACCGGTCCCTCTCCTTTCCGACGGGCGATCAAGTTTCCTAGATGGTCGGTCCGGAACGTGTCCATATAGTCACTTAGTGCCTCCGTGATGATCGCACGGATCTCTGCTTCATGCCCGGGGACACCAGCAGCCTCACTCAATCGCTTCAACAGTTCCATAAAACCCCCCTTAGTTGTCAGTAACTGTCAATTGTATCGATACCGGCCATAGGATCAATTGTTTGCGGTACTAGTAAACCACGGTATAAAATTGATCTATGATACCATTACGGGATTATCAACGAAGCAGAACATTCCCAGTGGTAACCGTCGCCCTGATCATTCTGAACCTGCTGGTCTTCCTCTATCAAGGCTTCTTGGGCACGCAAGGAACCGTGCTAAACGACGGGATTCCCTGGCAAGAGCGTCAGCTTATCCCGCCTGCATTCGATCCTGTAAGCTATAATACCCATCGTCTGGCAGGGGGCTCTTCCAGACTCTATCCGGTTTCCCGTGATGACTACTTCGTCACACAGTACGCACTCGTCCCCGCCGAATTCTTAAACAGGATCGACCTACCGCCGACGATCCCGATCCCAATCTGGCTCACCTTGTTCACTTCGATGTTCCTTCACGGTGGGTTGATGCACCTTCTTGGCAACATGCTCTACCTTTGGATCTTCGGGGACAATGTGGAGGATTCCATGGGCCACGGGAAGTTCCTCTTATTTTATCTGGTATGCGGGGCCATAGCCGCCTTCGCTCAAATGGCGATCAACCCAAACAGTGGGGTTCCACAAATCGGTGCCTCTGGTGCGATCGCTGGGGTTCTCGCCGCCTACTTCATGCTCTTCCCTAACTCTCGTGTCCTCACGCTGATCCCTATCTTCTTCTTCATCCGGCTCGTCGCCATACCTGCGGTCTTCCTCCTCGGATTCTGGTTCATCCTTCAAGTCATAAGTGGTGCTGGCTCGCTCGGAGCGGCCAGCGGAGTCGCCTTTTTTGCCCACATCGGCGGCTTCATCGCCGGAGGAATCCTGGTCTTCCTGTTCAAGCGCCGCGGCGTCCCCGTCATCCTATGGCAAATGTTGCGAAAGGGACGCTCGTAGTTCACTTTCTCACCCGTACTTATTTTTTTGTGGAGCACGGATCCCATCTCATCGATAGTGTTGATGTAATCGACCCTTTCGTGCCGTTTAAGTCCACTGAGGTGACTCCATCCGGCATCGACCACTTCGGCTTTGGAATCGTGGTGAGCTGGTAGGATTTAGCAATCAGCGGTCAGCTTTCGTAGCGTCTCAACCTGTGTGCGACGCAAACCAAACGTCGGGGATAACCCCCGACGCTACGACAAGACGGATTTTCTGTAGCGTTGCACCTTGCCTGCCTGTCGCGCCACCAGGGCAGATAGGTATGCGATGTCTCTACATGCCCGTGACAAACACAAGCCGCCTTGTTGTATCCTCTCATGCTCATCTTCTATGAGACAAGTCTGTCCTTCACATTCCCCCACAAAACGGGTATGATAGATTGTTCGTTTAAGACCGAGAGATAAAGGGGTGATGAGGAATGAGAAAGGGTGCGCTTCTCAGTTGCACCGCGGCCTTACTCTGTTTGATCGGGATCGTTGTTGCCGCCTCTGGCGGTGACCTGCAGGACAGAAACCCCATCGTAATTACGAGTGATTACGAGTTTACCGCGAAGAACGGTGTCGTTGCGGGGTCGGGGACAGTTGATGACCCGTACATCATCGAGGGGTGGCAAATCGATGCTGGTTATCACGATTATGGAATCCGTATCGACCGAACAAGCCGCTATTTCGTCATCCGGAACGTGGAGATCAGTGGAGCAGCTAAGGCTGCAATCTTCCTAAGCTACGTAAGAAATGCCCTTGTTCAGGATTGCAAGCTCACTGGAAACTGGATCGGAATTACCCTCAACTTTGCGTCCTACAATCGGGTCAGTGGCTGCACCCTTGCCAGCAACGCAGAAGGTCTTCATCTGCGGTTTTCAAGAGACAATCAGGTCCTTTCAAACGCGATCTATGGGAATGACTATGCCGCGATCTGGCTGTATGCATCCAACACCAATGAGATCGTTGGAAATTTTCTTGCTGAGAGCCATATGGGGGTTTATCTTGATCTTGGCTCGGAAGGGAACCTGCTCTATAAAAACACTTTCCTCGACAACGTTCACAATGCACATAGTGACCAGCCGAACCAGTGGGACTACGAGGGAGAGGGAAACTACTGGTTCAACTATGTAGGAATCGACGCGGATGAGAATGGCATCGGGGATTCACCTTATGTAATCGCAAGTGACAGCGACCAGGACAACTTTCCACTCCTCCGCGTACCGTAAGCAAAGATCGAAAAAGCAAGTTGGCCCGCAGCACTTTGCGGGCCGTTTTTCATTAGCCTCGGTTGACTTCCGTTCGTGCCCCTTTACACTAACGACGACTACAAAATGAGAAAGGGGAGGTTGTGGCCGCTGAAAAGTTTGCTGAGTACCTGCGGGGAGAGGTACCTTACCCGTTAATGCACGTCCTGATTCAGGAGATGCGGGAGGGGCAGCGAATCTCCCAGTGTTTTCTCGTCAAGCAAAAGACCCAGCGGGCGACCCGTGCCGGAGATCCCTACCTGGAGATCCTCCTCGCCGACCGCTCCGGGACCATCCCCGCCCGCGCCTGGGCCGAAGTGGCGCAACGCTACGCCACCCAGTTCGATGAAGGAGACTTCGTTTTCATCGAAGGACGAACTGAAACCTACCGAAACTCCCTTCAGATCATAGTTGGATCGATCCGCCGCCTAGAGTCCTACGAAGGGGAGGCCGGAAAGATCCCAGGGTTTGATCCAGGGCTGCTTGTACCGACAAGCGAGCATGATATCGACGAGATGTGGAGGGAGCTTCTGGAGTTAGCAAAGACGATCACCCCTCCGCCACTGCAGCAACTGACAACCGCGCTGCTGGAAGCAAATACCGACCGATTCAAAGAGTTCCCCGCGGCAATTCAGTATCACCATGCCTACTTAGGTGGTCTCCTCGAACATTCCCTGGAGGTCGCGAAAAGCGTTGCCCACTTTGCGGAAGATCACCCGGAGCTTAACCACGGCCTAGCCACGGCTGGAGCGATCCTGCACGACATCGGAAAGTTAAGAGAACTGGAGAACCCAATCGCACCCCACCACAGCTTTAGCGGTCAATTAATCGGCCACCTCCTCCTCGGTCGTGATATGGTACACGAGGAGGCAAGTAAGATCGCTTGGCCAGACGAGCGCCTCCCCGGACTCCTGGAGCACATCATTGTCTCTCACCACGGCGAACTTGAGTTCGGTTCAGCAATCGTTCCCAAGACAGCGGAGGCGATCGCTGTTTACTACTTCGATAACCTCTCAGCAAAACTGAACATGGTGCGAATGCATATCACTAAAGATAGCGAGGAAGGCGACTTCACTGACTGGCACAAGCTCCTAGAGCGCAAGTTCTTCAAGGGAAGACTAGTCGACTCCTAAAGTGAAACAGTAAATAACCGTCCGCTGGATCCATAAGGGTCTTTGCCTTGCAGTAAAAGAGCGATATGTGAAAACAAGAACAGGACTATCAGTCGTGCTCCGTATACGGACAACAAAAGACTTGTCGAGTGCTTGTCACTCGGCGTTGCGCATTCTTTGTATCAGCCTATAATAAACCCATATCCGATTGACCAACCGGAGGAATACTCCATGCATCGAACCGACTACTGTGTTCATCTATCACCAAAGGACATTGGGCGCAAGGTAACCCTGTGTGGCTGGGTGAAGCGCCGCCGAGACCTGGGGAAACTCACTTTCATCGACTTGCGTGACAGTTCAGGGGTGGTCCAGCTTATCCTTGACGGGGAGGATCCCAAACTTGAAGCTGGACATACACTGAACCGCGAGGACGTGATCGCAATTAGCGGTGTTGTGGCCGCTCGCAGCGAGGCAAACGTAAATAAAGAGATGGCAACCGGAGAAATCGAGATACAAGTGGAAGAGCTTAAGATCCTTAATCGCTCTATAACTCCTCCCTTCCTCGTGGAAGGAGATGGCTCAGACACGACCGAAGAGACACGCCTACGCTACCGTTACGTTGATCTGCGACGTGAGCGATTGCAGCGAAACCTCGCCCTTCGCCATCGTGTCTTCAAAGTAATTCGAGATTATTTCTCCGACATCGGCTTTCTGGAAATCGAGACCCCGTTTCTCACCAAGTCGACACCGGAAGGAGCACGTGACTTCCTTGTCCCTAGCCGAGTCTCTCCCGGAAAGTTCTACGCGTTGCCCCAATCGCCGCAACTGTTTAAGCAATTGTTCATGATCGGTGGAATCGACCGCTACTTCCAACTCGTCAAGTGCTTCCGTGATGAGGACCTGCGCGCTGACAGGCAGCCTGAGTTCACTCAACTCGACCTCGAGGTCTCCTTTCCCCATGGCAAGGAGCAAATCCTCGAGCTATTGGAAGGGATGCTGGTCACGGTCTTTGGAGAGGTTCTGTCAATCGATCTTTCTGCCCCCTTTCCCCGCCTCTCTTACGCCGAGGCGCTCGCTCGCTATGGATCGGACAAGCCTAACCTGCGCTTCGGAATGGAGATCCATGACCTCTCGCAATTAGTGGCCAAAAGTGAGTTTCGCATCTTCGCCGAGGCGATCGAAAGTGGGGGAAAGGTGGCCGGTATTAACGCCTCAGGGTATGCCGGCTACTCTCGCTCGGCAATCGACCGGCTGCAGGAGATCGCCGTTAACGCAGGAGCTAAAGGCCTTTTTTGGATTAAAGTGAGTGAGGAAATTACTTCACCTCTTGCCAAATTCCTCCCTCCTAGCACGATAACAGCAATTCGAGAAGAGTTTTCGGCGCAACCCGGTGACCTGATCCTAATCCTTGCTGGGGTGAGCATCGAGAAGGCGTTGGGCCAACTCCGGGTGGAGGTTGCCCAACGCGAGCACCTGATAAACGAAGGCTGGAACTTTCTATGGGTAACGGATTTTCCTCTGTTTGGCCTCGACGAGGAAGGGAATCTGACAAGCGAGCACCATCCATTCACCTCCCCAAAGGAGGATGATCTGGCCCGGCTCGAGAGCGAGCCCCTCACGGTGCTGTCGAATGCCTACGACCTTGTCCTAAACGGGACTGAGCTTGGAAGCGGGAGCATCAGGATTCACTCGCGCAAGCTTCAGGAGAGGATCTTCCGCTTGCTTAATATCTCTCAGGAGGAAGCGCAGCTGCGATTTGGCTTCTTTCTACATGCTCTCGAATACGGGGCACCCCCGCACGGCGGCTTTGCCCTCGGCCTTGACCGATTGGTGATGATGATGGCCAATGAACAATCCCTGCGCGACGTCATCGCCTTCCCGAAAACCACAACCGGGTTCTGCCCACTCACCGCGGCGCCGATGCCAGTCGACGCAGCCCAATTAGAGGAATTGGGACTTAAGCTCAGAGAGCAATAGCAAGAACGACATAAGGCAAACCGAGCCTTCTTGCAATCGTCCTTCTTGCCCTGTTCGCCATCTTGTTCATCCTGATCGAAGGCCTGTACCAATAAGTCCCCCTCCAAGAACACGCAAAACAAGAACCGTGGTAGGTACTGGATCGCTTTTCCTCCTGCCGGCGCATGCGGACCATATATCCAAATGGGGTCGTAAAAAAAGGGACGACCGTATAGGCCGTCCACGGTATCCTTTGCTTTACCCTCTCTAGCGGGAAATAAAGTGGTCTCCGCAGACGGAGACCTTGATTCTCCCTTCCACATCGTAGGCGCTTATGACCCCGCTCAGCTTAGGTGCACCAATCTCATAAGAGGGATAAAGCCGATAGGAGAACGTCCGCGTCTCCCCTCCTATAAGCATTTCCGCCCAGAGAGCCTGTAGAGTTCCATCTGTCACCTTTGTGAGTGCCCCTTCGGAGTCGAGGATCTCCACCTGCCATCCCCGAGGAAGCGTCTCCTCCAAAGCGGGAGCGGACAATACAACCCTGGCGGTGAGTGTAACCAGGACAAATGTTCCCCCGTCTTCTTCGGTCACGAAGCTGCGTACTGCGAACAAGGGTGACTCTCCTACGAGAATCCCTTTCGAACGAGTCACCGCCCGTCCACCTACATCAACAACCCTCATCGCTACGTCGACATAACCGGGCTCAGTGAAGGTGTGTACCACGAGCGATTCCTCGGTCGAGACCTCGTAGAGGCCATCCCCATCAAAATCCCATTCGTACTGGGATATCTCACTGCCCAGACAAGGCTGACAGACTTCGAACGTTACAGCCTCTCCTAAAGCGGGATTATAACTCGACGGACTGAAGTCAGCCTCTACCCCAAGCGCAGCGAGGCCGATCGCCAGCAAGAAAGCACTAAGGCAGAAAACACATGCTAACCGTTTTCTCATTCCCCCCTCCTCTATCGACCAATCGAGCACGACCCGCACCCCTAGGGGAGCGGATCGTGCACCGAGGTATCGGTCAACCAATAGGCAATCAGATCCCGAATCATATCAAGATCGATCGCCAGATCATCCGTGTATGGAACCACGTTTCCGGACAACCAGAGCGAAACGGCGTATTGGATCTGGTCAAAGGCAATTCGCTCCGGCAAGCACAGGTCGATCCGTCCATTCTTGCTGTCCCACCGGGAGATGACCACGGGCACAGGGAGGAGAGGAGAAAGAGCCACCTTGTCCTCCCCGAGAACCATCTGCGATAGTCTCGGAGAGGAGCTTTCCACAAGCCCGTTAAACGACGCCTCCACGGAGTCGGAACACGTTTGCGGAGCGGTGAGGGTATACTGGATGACCCGCTTATCGCCGTCTAAAAGAGTCTCCAGGAACAACCAGTCGGTCGTCTCCTTGCGGAAGGTCGCGCGGTTGTCGCCCTGTGCAAACGTCCACCCATCCGGAACCTGTTCATGGAGCGTCAGCCCGTGAACCGCGGTATTGGCCGTGATCATCACCGTGACGGTGACCGTTCCACCGGCGATAGTCTCATCGTCAGGGAGGCAGGTCTCGATCGTGCGAACGGCGGTGACGCTGGGAAGGACAACGAGAGTCTTTTCGATCGAGGCGATCCCCCCTTCATCGTCGGTCACCACTAGCGTGACTGTAACTTCCCCGGCTTCAAGGAAGGTGCGTGTGACTTCAGAGGAAGCGGTCGTTACGTCGAAGACGCCGTCTGCATCGAAGTCCCAGGCGTAGGAGACGACTTTCCCATCCACATCGTTCGATCCGCTCGCGTCGAAAACCGCCTCGACAGCGACCCGCGGCTCCTCAGGAACACAGGCGAAGAAGGCCATCGGCTCCGTGTTCTTGACCGTCACCGTTTCTTCTACCGATTCCGAGACGTATCCCTCGTTGTCGATCACAACCAGGGTTACAGAATATGTTCCACTGCGGGAGTAACTGTGCACGGGGTTCTGCTCCTGGCTTACCTCTCCGTCACCGAAGTCCCACATCCAGGTAGCGACCTCTCCGTCTACATCGCTGGAGCGATCCAGGAACGATACCGCATCCATCGTGCTCGATGAAACCGGCTCACACTCAAACTTGGCTGTGGGAGGGGAAGGGGGTGCAGGCGGCACGATGGCCACAAGCTCAAGGGCGGGAATCGAAATCTGTTCCTCCACACCACGAAAACCAGCGAAACTGACAGAAGAACCCTGATCGGTCAGCCAGCTCCCCTTCTTTTTCGCCTTAAGCGTAATCTGGGTTAGCCACTGCTCACCAATGGTGATCTCGCCGATCTTCCAGGTAAGGGTGGTCGTCCCGTCCGCGTTCTCCTTCACACCGATCGGAGCCGGACTCGCACCGTAGTAAGAAAGCTCCGGTGGAAGAACCTTATCGACGGTTACCCCTTGCGCGGCCAGATCAACGTAGAGAAGATCCTTGATCCGATCAACGGTAGTCCCAGTTGGTCGCTTAAAGAAGACTCCCCCTGTCTTAGAAGCGAATTCCTCAAGCAGGTTGCGATTAATCAGATTGCCGATCCCAACGGGGATAACCTTGATCCCTGCCTCCGCGGCAACCTCTCCTTCCACCTTGGGATCACACCCAACGTTGCTTTGGCCATCTGTTAAGAGTATCTCTACAAGGATGGCATCACCACGGCCGTTTGCCACTAGTTCCTTTCTCGCTAGCTGCAGCGCCTCGCCAAACGCGGACCTGCCTCCGGTCTCCAGATCGGCAATTGCAGCCTTTAAACCAAACTTGCCGCTGGTGAGGGGTAGGTCGAGTCGCGCTTTTGTAGCAAAGGACACAAGCCCGATCCGATCCTGTGATGCAAAGAGCTCAGTTATATCAAACGCGAACTGCTTCGCTTCTGCAATCGCGGCTGTAGCCGAGACGTCAACCACCAAAATACAATCGATCGGGAAGCGCTCCTTAAGTCCTGCTCCCTCAAGGACAAGGGTGAGGGTAGCGATATCCGGCACCTCCCCTGTTCCCGAGACATAGATCTCCCCCGGCTCGAGGAACTGCCCCACCTGGAGGTACGGCGCCTCTGATGCGCCTGCGGGGACCATTGTGAGTACAAGGACAATTAAAAGAGCGGCGAGGGGTGCCCCCCTCGCCCATGATTCATTTATTCTCATCTGCACCATCTCCTATCCTAATCCTAAAGCTTTTTTTGTGAAGCCCCATTACCCGCTACAGGGTAGGGCAAAAGGAGCACACGGATCGAGATCGGGTTCACACGGACCTCGAACCGAACCGGGCAGGGGATCGCAGATGTTCGTATTGGTGAGCCAGTAAGCGATAATCACCTTCAAGCTCTCATAAGTAACTGTATTCCCACAAGTGCGCGGGACAACCTCGTCTTCCAGCCAGAAGGCGATCGCCCGCTGTACTTGCTGGAAGGAGATCTTGTCCGACAGGGTAATGTCGATCATGTCGTTATCCACATCCCACCGGGAGATGGCCACAATCACGGAGAGGCAATCGCTGACATCCACTGCACTGTCTCCGGTGACCACGGTCTCCTGGCAGGGGAGAGCGACGTCCACCGTGCCAAACAGGTCGCTGCTAGTGATATAGCAAGGGTCAGTTGAAGGCGCTTCGATCGCTTCGCTCTGTGGCACCTCCACCTGGTAGATTATTACCTTGCACTTGCCGGCCGGGAGTTTGTCTGGGAAGACCCACTGCACACGGGACCACTTGAAGAGGAACCCATCGTTCTCAATCGGGGTGACCTTCCATCCCGTGGGGAGCTCCTCTTGTAGCCCGACACCGTACAGATCCTGATCTGCCCAAATCTCGACTTTTACCGTAAACGTATTTCCAGCGGGATCGCCGCCGCTGCCATAGTAATTCAGAAGAACGTTGTTACACGGCACCGGCGTAGCAATCGTGCGCACAGCGTTGATGTTCGTCTCCGGGACAAGCGGAAGCGGGAGATCAACAGGGGTGCAGGTGTAGGCATAAGCCGACAGCTCTTTCATCATCTCAAGTGCGATCGTTGCACCCTGGGTCCACGGGACCACTTCATCGTTCTGCCACATCTCCAAGGCACGGCTGAGCTGATACGGCCTAATCATCTGCGACAGACGCAGGTCGATCGTGTCGTCCATGTCCTCACCGATGCGCGGGACGAGGTGAGCAATCGCGGTCTTGATGCCTAACACATCGGTAACCTCAATCGCTTCGTCTCCCTCAACCGGGAGCTCAAGCGCAGGGGTCAGGGCCTGGAAGGTCCCCGTGATATAAAGACAAACAGGCAAGGTCGTAGCGATGAGTTGCTCGCTCGAAGGGACCGTTACTTCGTAGGAGATGACCTTGCTCGTCCCCGCCTTAATTTTATCGATGAACACCCACTGCACGTCGGCTCGCTTAAAGGCCGCCCCGGCGTTCTCCAATGGTTTGATCTTCCAACCAACTGGGAGGTTTTCCTGCAAGCCAACCCCGGCAAGGTCCATATCCGGTTCGATCCGCACCACAACCTTAAAGGTGCTACCGGGCAGTGCGGACATCGTGGAGATCGTCCGCGTGACCTTGACTGCCACCTCTGATACGTCCAGGGCATACGTCGTGCGAGCGCTTGCCCCTTCGGCGTCGGTCGCGCGCAGTGTCACGCTCTTGGTGCCACTCACCTGATAGGTGTAAGTGGCCACGGCCTCGTTGGTGGAGAGGTCGAAGAGACCATCTCCGTCAAAGTCCCATTCGTAGTCAACGATTGTACCATCTGGGTCGATCGACCCACTGGCGTCGAAGGTGACCGGTTCGTTGATGTGAGGCCCAGCTGGCGACACTATAAACGTGACCTCCGGTGGCATGTTCGGAGTTCCCTGAAGGATGATCGGATCGATCAGGTTGAGCGAGATCGCCTCCGGCGCAGCGATGCCTCCAGAGAGGAACTTAACCGCTGTAATTCCCGAAGTAAACTGGGGATAGAGGGTGAGATCAAACTCCATGCCAAGAGGACCAAGAACCATTCCATCCCCCCTTGTCTCATCCCATGCCCAGGTAACACTCCCCGTCGGCGGAGTGATCTCCCAAACATCGCGGAAGTCGTACTCATCGTCCTTTAACAGGAAGTCGGCACCTGCCGACACACCAGATAGGGTAAGCGCCGTCGTCCCAGCCGTGCCGGTGGGACCACTCAACAGCACAAACAGCGAGATCGTTCCGGTAATCGTATCTCGATAGAGGAAGAACACCGCGGTGTTTGCCTCTTCCAATCCTGTATTTGACTGGCTGTTTATATAGTTGTAGTAGTCAACGGCGTTTAAAGGCCCTTCGAGCGGTGCAATCTGCACTCGCTTGTCTCCTTGGCTGACCGTGTAGTACCCTTCACCTTGGGCGAATCCCGTCACCGCTAGGAAGAGAGCTATCAACATCAAGAAGAGGGAAAGGCCATAAAGGCTGACCTTATACACCTTCATTGCTACCTCCTTTGTCCAGATCTTTATAATTTGCATTCTTTTTTCTAAGCAACAGTCCATCTTAACTGTAGCAGAAACCCGACTCGAAAGTCTGTAACACCGATTACGCTTCCTCCTTTCGCGGTACTATCGTTCATAAGGCTACCGTGAGTTGGAAAAGAGCCGTCTCGATCGCTCTCTTTGCCGCTTCTAACGTGTCCGCAGTGATAAGCGAGAAAAGAGGCTGATCCGCGTAGGTGACCATAGTGGTAAACTCGACATCCCCTGAAGGGCTGAACACTGTTGCAAACAGGGTGACTGTTGCTTCCTTCTCAAGGCCGAATAGGATTCCTAAAGGGCTTGCGAGTAGCTTAAGGGAACTGTCAAAAAACGATGTCGCACCGACAAGCAGCAGGGTCCGCTCCAGCTTAAACGAAAGTTGGTTCTCCCAACGAACAATACGAAAAATGACGATATAATCAGCATCGAGGGTTTGGGCAAGCCTCCTCATCCCGTTTACAGAGATGCTGTTCCCGACGTAGGTATTAGTGAAGCGCTGCGCGTACATCAACTCGCCAGTGGAACAAACCTCCACATCGGCGATAACAGCACAACGCTGGCTAGCGAAACTCTTGAGAATCTCTAGCTGTGCGGAAGGCACAGGAGCTGCTGCCTGGATGCAAACGGCAACTTTCTGTCTCTGCCCGAATGCTGGCACGATCGCCGTTAGAACCATGAGGCCTACGACAACGCCACATTGGACACTTCGTGCTTTGTTTGACATACTTTGCCCACCACCCGTTTGGAAATGTCTTTCTGTCCAGGCAGTCTAGTTGAGCATACAAACAGGCAGAAGGAAGGGTGTCAACGCGTTCCCCCGGATTTGTCTAAGGGGGTATGGACAAATGTCCGGCGGCGTTCAGTCGGATATCTCCTTTGCGGCTCTTTTCGCTATTCGGCCTGCCTGCCTGTCCGACTGCCAGGCGAGCTGCAGGCAGGTGGGGTTAAACTGTCAAGAGATGCTTCCGCACAAGCAAGCTCGATTAATAGTTGGCAAGTTTAACCGCGGTCTTTTTGAACTCTTAGGAAGCAAGGAGTCCAGGAAAAGGATCGACTTCCTGCTTCCTTATATCAGAAGAACTGCGATCTTGTCTCTCCTCGGTGGATTCCTGGTTTCCTTATTGCAAGATTGAGAAAACTTAGCGTCTGGCTACCCACTCAAAACAGCGAGGAGCCTCTTTTACAGGGCGATCTCCTCCGGCCGCTGCGCAGTATGCGGGTGCTCTGGACCTGCATAGACCTTGAGCTTACGGAGCATGCGACGACCGAGGGTGGTCTTGGGAAGCATGCGGCGCACGGCTTCCCGCACTGGGAACGTTGGCCTCTTCTCGATGAGCCGGCGGTAGGGAATCTCCTTTAGACCACCGATATAACCGCTGTGACGCCGATAGAGCTTCTGGTCCCACTTGTTCCCTGACAGGTCAATCTTGGCCGCGTTGATGACCACCACGTAGTCACCCGTATCGACGTGGGGAGTGTAGATCGGCTTACGTTTTCCCTGCAAGATCATAGCGATCTCACTCGCCAGACGCCCGAGGCGCTTTCCCTCAGCGTTAACCAGGTACCAGTCTCGGTTCCAGCTCTTCCCGATCTCCTCATTCTTTGCCACAAAGGTCCGTTGCATCATCTTGCTCCTTATTGGTCGAGAGCGTGATTATAGCAAGCGCCTTCGTGACTGTCAAAGCTAGGTTACAATCGTCTCCTCCGGGGCTGGGCCAACCGAGACGAGCCCTATCGGCACGCCTACCTCTTGTGTGACCACTTCCAAGTAATCTCGAGCCGCGTGGGGGAGTTCCTCGACCTTCCGAACGTTCCGGATCTCCTCATCCCAACCAGAGAAGGTCGCATAGATTGGCTCGCAGAGGGCTAGCTCTTCCCCCCTGCCGTGGGGAAAATCCGTGATCTTGCTTCCTCGCAAGCGATATGCCCGGCAGACTTTGATCTCCGCCATTCCTGAGAGGACATCGAGCTTGGTGATGCCAAGCCTAGTAGGATCGTTCAGGGCGGCGGCGTGCCGCAGGGCAACCAGGTCGAGCCAACCGCAGCGTCGCGGCCTACCGGTGGTGACTCCAAACTCTCCACCCTGCTCACGTAACTGCTTTCCCCCTTCTTCATCGGCAAGTTCAGTGGGAAAGGGGCCCTCACCCACACGCGTTGTGTAGGCCTTTACCACCCCGATGCGCTGCTCGACCTGGGGGGAAGGAATTCCGATGGCATTCCCCAACCCGGCCAATGTAGTGGAGGAAGAGGTAACGTAGGGATAGGTCCCGAAATCGAGATCGAGGAGGGCTCCCTGTGCCCCTTCAAATATGACCTGTTTCCCCTCCTTGAGAGCCAACCTGATTGCCGCAGAAGCATCAGTGATCGATTCCAGGAACGGCTGCGAGGCAGCCAACAAGGTTTCGGAAAGGCTCTCAGCCGAGAGGGAGGCGATCTCCGATGAAGCCGGCCACATGCGCTTCAGAAGATCAAGCCGGTGGCTCAGCTTGTCGCCTAACAACTGCGGGTGCAACAGATCCCCGGCACGGATCCCCACGCGGGCTGCCTTGTCCCGGTAAGCAGTTCCAATCCCCCGGCGCGTTGTTCCGATGCGCGCACCGCTTCCCTCAAGCTCCTCCAGGATCCGGTGATAAGGAAGGATGAGATGTGCGGTTTCACTTATGAGAAGCTGTGGTTCTCGCCCCAAATGATTAGATATCGCCTCATACTCCTCCCGCAGAACCCACATATCGACCACCATCCCACTCGCCAGCACACAACACGTATCTGAATAGAATGCCCCGGCAGGAATTTGGTGCGTCCCGAACTTCACCCCGCGGTCGATCATGGTGTGGCCAGCGTTCGGGCCACCGTTGAAACGCACGACCATATCAGCCTGTTTCGCCAGAAGATGGGTGATCTTCCCCTTCCCCTCATCTCCCCACTGCATCCCCAAAACCGCCGTCGCCATTCCCCCCTCCTTCACGCTCCTTTAGGGTAGGTAGTCCGTGACAATCCAAACACAACCGCATCACCTTCGATCTTTACTTTCTGTTGCAGCTCGTAGTCCCCTGCAAGGGTGGGTTTCACCTCAAGTGCGAGAACCTCGGCCGCGATCGTCTCGCGGTTCCTCACGAGAACTTCCCCGAGGGGCGAATCGGCCCGGTAGCCGAGCACGATTCGGTCGGTCACCTCGAAGCCTGCCTCTTTGCGTAGAAGCTGGATTCTGTGGACAAGCTCGCGCACGAGTCCCTTCTCACGTAGCGTCTCATCGAGGTTTGTATCGAGGAGAAGGCGCAAGGCTCCCTCCTCCACAAGCACGAAACCATTGGAAAGGACCGCTTGGAAAGAGATATCCTCCTTCTTAATCTCCACCGGCTTTCCGTCGACCTCGACTTTCACGCTGCCGGAAGCCAACGCTTCGCGAGCATCTGCCGCCGTTTTGCTCCTGATCCACTCAGCCGCCTGTTGAGCCAACGAGCCCAGGCGGGGACCAAGGGTGCGTAAATTTGGGGCGGGCACCTCGTGGAAGTAGGGCTGAAGAGTCGAGACAATCTCCACCGCGGCCACGTTCAGTTCCATTTTAACCAGATTCAGAACACCTTCAGATAGGAGGCCCCCTTCCGCTTCTGAAGGCGTCTCAACAATGGCACGAGAAAGAGGCTGACGGACCTTAACCTGCGCCTGGTTGCGCGCTTGGTGCCCAAGCGAAGCGATACTGCGCGCAAGGGCCATCTCCCCCTCGAGAGTAGTGTTGATCCATACCTCGTCCACCTGCGGATAGCCACAGAGATGAACACTCTCAGGATCGGAGGATTTACGCAGTTGTTGGTAGATCGCCTCAGCGATGAAAGGAACAAACGGAGCGACAAGCTTGACGAGGTTCACCAGCACCTGGTACAGGGTCGTGTAGGCCGCAATCTTGTCCGGCTCCATCCCTCCCTTCCAGAACCGCCGGCGCGAGGAGCGAATGTACCAGTTGGAGACCTCATCGAGGAACCCCTCTAGCGCCTCTGTAGCAGTTATTACATCGTAGTTGTCGAGCCCTTCGGTCACCGCCTTCGTTGTGGAAGAAAGCCGGGAGAGGATCCAGTGATCGAGGATACCCAAGCGCTCTTCCTCCACGCGGTGATCCTCTGGGTCGAAACCGTCGATCGAGGCGTACAGGGCGAAGAAGTCGTAGGTATTGCGTAGGGTATCGAGGAAGCGATAGAGTGGTCCCTTCACGTCGGCCTCGCCGAGGCGCTTCGATCTCCACGGCGCACTCGATGCGCAGAGATACCAGCGCAGGCAATCGGCACCATAGACGTTGATCAAATCCCATGGGTCGATGACGTTCCCCTTGCTCGTACTCATCTTGATCCCGTCCGCATCAAGGCCAAGGCCGGTGACGATGCAGTTGCGGAACGGGGCCTCCCCGTGAATGATCGTGCTCGTAGCGAGCAGTGTGTAGAACCATCCACGCGTCTGGTCGGTCGCCTCGCAGATGAAATCAGCAGGAAAGCTCTCCTTGAACTCCTCTTTGTTCTCGAATGGGTAGTGCCACTGGGCAGTGTGCATGCTCCCGGAGTCAAACCAGGTATCGATCACGTTCGGGACGCGTCGCATTGTTTCACCACACTCCGGGCAGCGCAGGGCGACGCGGTCGATGTACGGTCGGTGAAACTCAACTGTGCGTGCAAGTTCCTTATCGCGCGCACGCTCCACCAGTTCGGCCCGGCTCCCAACGGCGATTACCTTCTCGCAGCTCTCACAGGTCCAGAGATTGAGCGGCGTTCCCCAGTAGCGATCACGGGAGAGGGCCCAATCCTTGAGGTTTAAGAGGAAATCACCAAGCCGACCTTCACCAACATGTGATGGGTACCAATTGATCCGACGATTGTTTTCGATCAGCTGATCCTTCACCGCAGTGGTCCGAATATACCAGGAGTCCATCGCGTAATAAAGGAGAGGGGTCCCGCAGCGCCAGCAGAACGGGTAGTCGTGCTCGTAGAGTGTGTGCTGGTAGAGGAGACCGCGTTTCTTCAGATTCTCGATAATCACTGGGTCGGCCTCTTTGACGAAGGTCCCCGCGCAGAGAGGAAACTCCTCGGTGAAGGCTCCAGCAACGTCGACCGGGGAAAAGAAGGGGAGACCTTCCTCCTGGCCAAGCTGGTAGTCGTCCTCGCCAAACGCTGGTGCGGTGTGGACGATCCCTGTCCCCTCCTCCATGTTCACAAACTCTGCCGCATGTACGTGGTAGGCCCTCTCGTCATCGAGTAGCCGATACGGAGGCTCGTAGGAGAGACCGACAAGGTCCTCCCCCGGGATCTCGCACACGAGGCGATAGTCCCCTTCCAAAGCCTGATCAAGGAGTGCCTTCGCAAGGATCAACCGTTCATCATTCTGCTCCACCTCGGCGTAAGTGGCTTTAACGGCAATAGCCAACCCAACGTTCGCCGGCAGGGTCCATGGGGTCGTTGTCCAGGTGAGAAGTGAGGTACTGCCTGGGCGTTCCTGCTTGTAGCGTGCACCCTCATCGGAGACGATCCTCATCCGCACAGAAATAGAAGGATCCTGCACCTTACGGTACCCCTGCGCTACCTCATGTGAGGAAAGGCCAGTCCCGCAGCGTGGACAATAGGGAAGAACCTTGTGCCCCTGGTAGAGGAAGCCACGCCTAAACATCTGGGCGAGCTCCCACCAGACACTCTCGATGTAGTCGTCGGTGTAGGTGATATAGGCGTTCTCAAGGTCAATCCAGAACCCCATTCGCTCTATCATACGTTCCCATTCGGCCTTGTACCGCCAGACCGACTCCTTGCATCGGTTGACGAAGCGCTCCACGCCGTAGGCCTCTATCTCCGGCTTGCTGTTGACGCCGATCTCCTTCTCCACCTCAAGTTCCACCGGAAGCCCATGCGTGTCCCAGCCACCTTTACGAGCCACGTAAAATCCTTGCATCGTCTTGTAGCGGGGGAAGAGGTCTTTATATACACGTGGCATCAGATGACCAAAGTGCGGTCGTCCATTCGCTGTCGGCGGTCCCTCGTAGAAAACGTAACGCGGCCCATCCTTCGTTGCATCAAGCGACTTTTGGAAGATCTCTTTGTTCTCCCACAGGATGAGGACCTTCTCCTCACGCACAATCGGGTCTTTTATCAGTTTCTCATACCGTTTCATCCGCATCTCCTTCTTACACACAGACAAACTCTAACACTTAAATGTTTCTAAGGATTGAACGACCGCAAGGGTCTTAAGAATCGCCCCTCAACGGGGCACATTAATGTAGATGAGAAGCGGCAAAAAAACTAAATCTCTAGTTAGCATCGCTCGATCACACCCCATCTTAGCGCTGGCGCTAAGGAGAGTCAAGCCTACTTACCTTGCAGAGAAAGTTGAAATCCTGCATAGCGTTGTCAATCGAACCGCGCTGTTTCTTCGACGTCGCCCCCCCTGCCTCCGTCGCGCGTAGCGCAGGACAGCGGTCGTATGAATCACGGGGGAGAGTGTCTAACTGAAACAGGTCGCGCTCCATACCAGCACCGCCGAACTGCGATAACATAACAAAGAGGTGAAAGTTTTGGCGCAGCACTGGTCAACCGATCGTAGTTTAGTTCTCATTCTCATGCTTGCGGTGGCCGCAGGGATCGCCGGGTGTTTGGGCAACCGGGCAGCGATCGCCGTTTTGAGCGCCCCGGTGATCAGCGGACCAGCACCTCTTGAGGTCTCCTTCGATCTGTCCTACAGCGAAGATCCTGAGGGCGACGCGATCTCTTACCTGCTTGACTTTGGTGACGGCTCCGAACCAGAGGAAGGAAATAACTTCAACATCATTGTCCGTCACACCTACCACACCGGCGGAGTGTTCATCGCCACGCTAACCGTCATCGACGCACGTGGAAAACAAGCCATAGACAACCAAACGATCACGGTGAACGAAGTCGGCCCGCCGGTCGGCCTCACTGTCGGAAAGTCTGCCCCATACTTCACCGCACACACAACCGATGGCGGAGAGATTACCCTATCTGATAACCGCGGCCTCGTCGTCCTGCTCGACTTCTGGGGAGTGTGGTGCCCCCCGTGCAAGTCGAGAATGCCGCATCTTAAAGACCTATACGATCTGTACTCGTCAAGGGGCCTGGTGGTGATCCTCGTCAGTACAGACCCAGATGAACAAGACACGATCGACTTTTTAGATAAGAACAACTACACCGATTTCATCAGCGTCTGGGAGCCGGGAGGAAAGAGTGGAAACCCGATCAAACAACTCTATGAGGTAAAAAGCTTCCCCCACACATTTCTCCTCGATCGGCAGGGCGTGATCCGCTATGTTGGCCACCCGGACGACCTTAGCATGAAGATGATAGAAGGGCTTCTTTAGACTATCGGCTCCTCGCTGTTTTGAGTAGTAGCCAGGCGCTAAGCTTCCTTACAATCTTGCAATAAGGAAACCAGGAGGAGAGGCAAGATCGCAGTTCTGATGTAAGAAAGCAGGAAGTCGATCCTTTTCCTGGTCTCCTTGCTTCCTAAGAGTTCAAAAAGACCGCGGTCCAACCTGGCAACCCGAAGTTAATCTTGCCTGTGCGGGAGCATCTCTTGACTGATTGCCATACCGAATAGCGAAGAGCAAAACAGTTTCTCGCGTCTTAATCCGTGGCTAGGCCTCTCGCCGCTGCCAGCGTCGGAACCAACCGACGACGAACCCAGTCCCGAGAAGGCCCACTGCACTCCCGAACGGGAAGACCGCCGCCAGCCCGACTAGGTCGGCCACCGCACCGAACGCCAGCGGTCCGACCATCTGGCCAAGAGCAAACGCCCCACCTTGCAGCCCGGCCAGCGTCCCCATCCCATGAGTTCGTCCCACCTCGGTACGGATAGCGATGATCGAAGCCCGTGACAGGGCGGAGAGCGCCCCGATGACGAAGGTGATGAGAATCACCATCCACACGTGCCTGGCAAACGGCACAGCGAGGAGGAGAAGCGGAGCAAGAGTGCTTCCCAGGACGATCTGCGGGAAGCGCGGGTAGCGATCAGCGAGGAACCCAAACGGGATCTGCAGAAGGCCGCCGCCGAGCATGTATACCGAAAGGACCGCCCCGATGCTCGCCTCCCCGAGCCCGGCCGTCGCCACCGCGTACAGCGGGTAGAAGGTGTTGAACCCCTGCCGCCAGAACCCACGCGTCGCTACGTAGACGCAGATCCCCTTCACCGCATCGTTTCGCATCACATGCCGCAGTGGAACGATCTCGCGCGGGCGGTTGTGGGAGTTGCCACTGTGGGCGTGGTCAGCCGGTACGGTGGCCGAAACGAGGAGCAGAGCAACGATGCTCAAGGCACCCATCGCATAGAACGCTCCCTGGTACGACCACATCGCACTAAAGCCCCCACCGAGGAGCGGCCCAAGCGCCATCCCAAGGAACATCGAGGAGTAGAAGAAGTTCATGTAACGCCCTTCCCGACCGGGCGGGGTGATGTCCCCGATGTAGGCCTGGGCGATCGGTGTGACCATTACTGAAGCCGCTCCTTGCAGCAGGCGGAACAGGCCGAGCTGCCACAGACTCATCGCTATGACGTAAAGGAGAGAGACACCGGCGTAACCGGCAAGCCCAATCATTAGAATGCGCTTTCGCCCCACCCGATCGGAGAGACGGCCGACTAGCGGCCCGAGAAAGCTGCGGGAGAGGGAAAACGCGGAAAAGACCAGTCCAATCGACACGCCACTCGCCGCGAATGTCTTCGCATAGAGCGGGAGGATCGGAGCGATAATCCCCACCCCGATCATGGCAACGGCGACAGCGATAAACAGGGTAATGAAGGCTTGTCTCATGGAGTTCCTTAAGTGATCGGAGTTTTCATAAAAAGCCTGTTGTTTGTACTGGCCACATGAGTTCTCTTAGGAATAAACCCCTCAACGCCGGAGACGAGCTCCGACCAACATCCGTTTTTGTAGCGTCGCACCTTGTGTGCTTTGGGGGTGTAATAAGTCCGTTCAGAATCTACTACACCCCCCCAGGTTACTTCCAATGCGGCAAAGCTCTACATCAAATTGCAGCATAAAGACCAGCTCCGGTTAGACCTCCAGGTTTTTGCTTTTCCATGCCCCGCAACAAGCTGTGGGGTTCTTGACTCAGGATAGCCGATGCGAAACATCACTTCAAATTAAAAGAATCTAGTTGCCGATGGGATCTGTGCGGGTTATGATCCCCTCGCCGTGGCAACGCATACGCAAATCACTCCTTGGAAGCGGACTTTTTTTCTTTTCCTCGGGCATCTACTGAACGACGGCTACGCAAGCTTCTTTGCTCCCCTGCTCCCACTCCTCATAGATCGATTGGACCTCTCACTCGCCATGGCCGGGCTTTTGGGAACCATCCGTATTCTGGTCAACTCCCTCTCTCAACCGTGGCTGGGGCACCTTGTTGACCGGGCGCAAGGGGCGCTCCTGGTCGCAGTTGGGCCACTACTAACGACCATTGCAATGAGCCTGATCGGCCGGGTAGGAAGCTTTAAGCAACTGATGGCGCTAATGATCGTGGCAGGCATTGGAACAGCGCTTTTTCACCCAGCCGCCGCAGCGCTCGTCGCGGCCGGTGGGGGGAAGAACCGCGGGCTGATGATGGCCTTCTTCTCGTCGGGGGGAGCTCTTGGCGGAGCAGTCGCACCGCTTCTGATCATCACCTTCATCGGCGTCCTCGGAATGGAGCGCACCCCGTGGTTGATCCTCCCCGCCCTTTTCATGCTAGCTGCATTCGCCCTTGCCCTTCGAAGGAACCTCCCCCCGCCAGGGAAGAAAACATTTGATAGGATGAGGTTGCGCAAGCTTCCTCGCCAACTGATCCTCCTCTGGTTTGTGATCGTCTTCCGTTCCATGGCGTCGACCGCATTCGCAAGCTTTCTCGCCGTTCTGATCACGCAGCGCGGCGCATCGGCACTTGTTGGTGGGGCCGGGATCAGCGTCTTCCTCTTCACCGGAGCCGTCGGAGGCTTCTTCGCTGGAAGCCTCTCCGACCGCTTCGGGCGCAAGGTGGTCATCTTCACCACCGTTGTCCTTGCAACCCCGTTCTTCCTCCTCTTCCTCCACGGGCCAACTAACCTGATGCTCCCCTTCCTCGCCGCAGCCGGACTGTTCGCGCTATCCTCCACGCCGGTAGGAGTAGTTGCGGCACAGGAGATTCTCCCTGGGAAGACCGGCCTTGTCTCCGGCCTTGTCATGGGACTCGCTTGGGGAGTGGGAGGATTGGTTCTGACTCCGATTGGCTTCTTTGCCGATCGCTACGGCCTCGTCCCCGTGATGACGGCCGTCGCTCTTTTACCGCTCATTGCCGGAGGCCTAATCCTCTTCTATCGAGAGGGGAAACGCGGTTGAAAGCTGACTGGAATGTCCTGAATTTTCCGGAGCTATTATCCCGATACTGTCAAGTGATACCTTCACGGGTGGACCATCGGCGATTGCCTCTGCCTGTACTAATCCTTTACAATGACGAGAACTTGCATGAACCGAGTTTTCCATGCCCCCTTAAGAAGGACACTCCACGGAGACGGTTTCTTGTGAGAGAAGGTCAGATCTGGTATCTTAAAGGTGATACTACGTTTCTGGGGGACTGATGTCGAATCTGCACATCCTTGACCATCCACTGATCCAGAACAAGCTGACCCGTCTGCGCAACATCGCTACCAATAACCACAACTTCCGCCTCCTGCTCGAGGAGCTGACCGCACTCATGGTCTACGAGATAACCCGCGACTACCCTCTACGCGAGGTGGAGGTGGTGACTCCGCTTGAGCGGACGATCGGGAAAGTTCTTGACGTGCCGATCGTCCTCGTTCCCATCCTGCGCGCCGGAACGGGGATGCTTGGTAGTGTATTAAATCTTATTCCCACCGCGAAGGTTGGCCACATCGGGATCTACCGGGACCCTAAGACCTTGAAGCCGATAGAATACTACTCCAAGCTCCCAGCGGAGCTTGAAGACGCACAGGTGATCATCGTTGACCCAATGCTCGCCACTGGTGGAAGCGCGGTTGCTGCGGTCGATCTTATCAAGAAAGAAGGTGGAAAAAAGATCCAGTTCCTCTGTCTTGTCGCCGCACCCGAGGGAGCAGAGGCTCTCGTCCAGGCCCACCCGGACGTACCCATCTACACAGCCGCCCTTGACCGACGGCTAAATGGGCATGGATACATTCTTCCCGGACTGGGGGACGCTGGGGATCGCATCTTCGGGACGTAACGAACCGAATTGTTACCTAAGAAGTAGCTTCCAGAGGAGCCTCCTCTATCGCCATACCTAAAGCGACTAGAGCCTTGTCACCATCAGCTCCGTATCATCTCCAAGTCAGTCGCCTAAGAGCGCCGACTGGGGTGTTTACTGGGACTACCTGTCACCGCTTAGTGTGGACACCCCGCACCTGTGTCAGTGCGCAAGTGAGAAAACAGATCGAACCTTAAGCGTTTCCTCGCAACACGGCGTTTATTACTCTTTAGTCAGTTCGAGTACTGTCCAAAGAGGAGGTTTCAAATGAGACGGTTAAGCCTTATTCTCATTGCCCTGTTTCTCCTGTTCGCGATGACGGCGGCGGTAGGGGCACAGGAGGATGTTGTAGTCAGTCTTAGCGCAGAGCTCGGCAGCGAAATGACGGTGTATCCGTCCTTTGCGGATGTTTCCTGGCTCAGCCTTTACTTGGATTTTGCTGGCTTCACGCTATCCAGCAAGACTTCCCTCAGTTACGCGTCAGCCTTCAGTGTTTCACAGACTTTTGGACTTGCGTACGCATGGAATTGGCTTACACTTGGAAGCGAGCTATCTATGGGAGTTTTCCCCTTCCCTCTCGCATTTGACTCAGCGAGCATCTACGGCGTGGCAACCCTGTTTGAAATGCCGCTAAATGGAACGTCGTTCTCCGGCGGAATTGGAACGTCGGCCACAATCTACCCTGCATTTGCCGACGATGTCTGGTTTGACCTTTCTCTTGGGGTCGATGGATTCAGCATCGCCAGCAGAACCACCTTCTCTCTGATACCGGTTGGGTTTTCCCAACAGCGATTCGATATCGGATTCGGGCTCGATTGGTTCTCGTTCTACGTGTGGGGCGCGCTCTCGGGCACCTGGGATCCCAGTGGAGGAGTTGGCCTCTATTTCAGTTTTCCGTAGGGAAGCAAAGATAATCTAACGCGAGCAAACTAGCCGCGCGGCTCGGGTGAGCCGCGCGGTCACATCACATCATTTTTTATCTTCGAATTTCTCGATGAGTTCCGGGATCTCTGCAAAGTCGTGTGTTACGTAATCGGCGATCCGCTCTAGCTCTTTATCCTTGGGGTTAAAAGCAATCGACAGACCGACGATTCGCATCACTGGGACATCGTTCATGTGATCGCCGATATAGCAGATCTCAGAAAGCACAAGGCCGCGCTCTTCTGTGATCTGTTTCATCACCGCATCCTTCGCCCACAGGTCGACAATGGTCTGACTCTTACCAGTGAAGTGCCCGTCCTCAATAAAAACGTGATTAGACACAGCAAACTCAAGATCAAGGTCGTCACGCACGTATTCCGCGACGAGGTCTACGCCAGAAGAAAGGATCCCTAGCTGGTAACGGCCGCGGAGCCGGGCTACCGTCCCACGGGCACCGGCAGCATAGGGGGGCGGGAAGATTCGTTCCGTCACGCTTTGCACAGAAATACCAGTGAGAAGCTCGGCGTCTCGCTTTACCCACTCGGGATATAAATCGCGGCGCGGAAGATACTCGTCGAGCAGGCGTTGCGATTGGGCCTTCACTCCAGCGGCAGCGGCAATCGCGCCCCAGCTCGACTCAAACTCAACCCCACGATAGCGAACCAGGGTGCCATCGAGATCGAAGATAACCGCAGAAATACGGCCCACTTACCCCTCCCCCGGCTCTGGGAGGATCAGACGCGAACCCGCACCGATACCCCAAGCGGAGAGCGAGCCGCTTTGCAGTTCAAGTGCGTATTGAAATGAGGCGTTAACAGTGTATTGGGTAGAGGAGTTGGCCTCCATGGCCGTGCCCCCCACAAACGCTCCGCTTCCATCGAAGAAGGCGATGTCAAGCGGAAAGTTCACCGTTTCCATGGTGAAGCCATAGCCTGTTACGCCCCCCGGGACCTCCTCGCCATAATCGAAAAGGATGCCAGGGAAGTCCTCTTGCAGAAGGGTGGGAAAGCCGCGGAACCCAACGAACCGCTCGTATCCCTCATCCGCAATGAGTGAAGCGATCTGCACCTTATCGCCACCCTCAGTCAGCACGGCAAAAACTGTTTCCTCCAGCGTGGAAAGGACCCCGAGGCCGCTTATAGCCCCAGTCGGTGAGAGCAAGGGCGCCGTGTCATTCACTCCGGCTGGGAGCACCAAGACCGGATCATCGCCAAACCCGTCACCATCCGCGTCGCATCCATCGTAGTCCTCCCAGAAGTTCCCTTCCCCGGAGACGGTCCACGTATTCCTGCCGGGATCATAGACCCGCACGTTTGCGATCACTGCCCCAAGGAAGAAGTTACGATAGAGGCGGTTACCCTCAGAGTCGTCGTTGAAGCTGATGTGGCGATGGCTGTTATCTGTGAACACGTTGTTGTGAAAAGCATTTCCGCGGATCACTGGCTTACCGAATGTGGGACGAAACAAGACCCCATCGGAGTTCTGCGCGATAAGATTCCCCACGATCTCATTGTTTGATCCCACTATCAACATCCCATATGCCCCAGAAACGATCGTGTTCGCCAGGATGGTGTTGTTGTACGCCTGGGTGCCGAGAAGGATCCCGGTCTCGCTTTGCACGATCGCGTTTTTCTCCACCCGGTTTCCCACCGCTTGCTCAATGGCGATCCCGTACTTCGTGTTCTCGTGATAGACAATGTTCCTCGCCACCTCGTTTCCGGTGGAACCAGCGCTTATTTCAATCCCGGTTGGATTGGCAGCCACCACATTATCGTAGACGCGGTTGTCATCCGAAGCAGCTATGATCAGGCCGTAGTCGTTCGCCAGAAGCTGATTGTTTGATATCGTGTTTCCCGAGGAAAGCCACAAGTGCATCCCGGCACGGCGGTTGTTCTTCAACATGTTGTCGCTCACCGTGTTCCCGGTCGAGCGGTAAAGGCTGATCCCGTCCTCACTTAGTGTGGGTGCAAGACGGTGGACCGTATTTCCACTTATCAGTGAGTCCTCGACAAAGGCAAGCTGCATGCCATCCCCGCAGACGATCTCGTTCTCCGTGATCGTCATGTTGCGGCTTGCCGCCACGGTCAGGTTGCTCGAGTGAATTCCGCTCACTGTTTCTCCATCTTTCCCATAGATGTAATAAATCGGATAGTCGTTCAGGACGTTCGTCTCGTCGATCTCATGGCGATACTCCTTAACCGACTCCCCGATGACGCGAAGCCCTCGACCTAGAACGTAGAGGACGTTACGACGCACCGTAACATCCACGGAATAGGATATCGCGATCCCGTTCACCGAGTTTGCGATCGTGCAATCCTCGATCGTAGCGGCAGAGACAAACCCGAGGCGGATTGCTGCTCCCTGTGCCTCCATCGCTCCGCGGATTACAAGCCCACGCAGGATGAAACTTACACTCGCGTTTTCCACCTTGATCCCATAGGGCACCCCACTCGGAACATCAATCTCCCAACCAGCGATCAGGTAGGGGTCCTCCACAGTTCCACTCCCCGAAATAACACCGTTCTCCGTTGTGAAGTCCCCATTGCCGAGGATGGTGATCGGATCATGCGAACCTGCCACAGCGGCCATACTCACAATAGAAAGAACACCCAATATGAGAAGAAAAAACGTGTATTTCATGCAATTGACTCCTTTTGCTCTCATTATACCATCGACCCGAACGACAACCGCAATCATTATAGCGATGCATGAAGGGCCCCACAACAAGTGAGCTCCAGCGCATCAACTTTAAGGAAATAATTTAACTAAAAAGGGTGTGGAGAAGGTGAAGGCGCTGTGTGCAATCTGTGAAGAGCGCGCTTCCTCTCTCATCAGATCCTATCCCAGCTAACCCAAGAATATTCCGTGGTTTTGCTCCATCAATCTTGAAAAGGAGACTGAGTGTCCCTGTTAATCCCTCGCCCCATCCCTCGATGAGACGTGCCAAAAGTCCGATACAAATAATACGAAGATGACCGTTAAGCAGATCGAACCCGCATATACTCACATGCATGGCGCACTCGACTATCCTTCGCTCCCTAATCGTCGGGGTCATCTTCGTCCTGCTCGCCGGCGCGCGGGTGGACCAGGGCTCGCCACTTGAGGCAGGGCTTCCTTCCCCTCACAATCGGGTAGGGATCTACCTCACTTCGTATGCCCTCACCAAGCCAGAGTGCCTCAAAGAGATCTTTGAAGCGGCCAGGGAGGGGAAACTGAACGCAGTGGTGATCAATGTCAAGAACATGCACGGTGAGGTAACCTACAACAGCACCGTCTCACTTGCGAAAGAGATCGGCGCCTCCACCGGCCGGCTCGACCTTCATTCACTCCTACCTGTCCTGCGGGAAAAAGGAATCTACCTGATCGCCAGGCAGGTTCTCTTCTACGATCCAAAGCTTGCCACCTATCTTAGCCAGCAGGGTCCGTGGGTTTATCCAAGCGATGAGCGGGCGATCGCCTACAACCTTGAGATCGCCCGAGAGGTAGCGGCTTTGGGCTTCGACGAGATCCAGTTTGACTACATCCGTTTCCCGGACGGGGGCGAACTTATCCCCATTTACGAAGAGCGTTACGAAGCGGTGAACCGGTTCCTGGCGAGGGCAGGAAAGCTCCTCTCCGGTCAAGTCGTCATATCGGTTGATATCTTCGGCCGTATAATGTGGAACTGGAACAAGAAGAGAATCGACCCAATCGGCCAATCTCTGGAGGAGATGGCACCCTACGTCAACCTCATCTCCCCAATGCTTTACCCTTCTCACTACCGCGAACAGCACTACAAAGATGATCCCTACCGTGTGGTCACCGAAGCACTCGCGGCTGGCAAAGCACGAGTCACGACGCCGTTTCGCCCCTTCTTGCAGGCCTTCGACCAGGCGATCCCGCCTGAAATGAGCCTTGAAGATTACATTCGTGCCCAGGTGAGGGCAGCGAAAGGAGCAGGGGCAGACGGATACCTCTTCTGGCACCCGGCCTGCGACTACGCCTCTCTCTACAGGGCCCTCGACTAGGAAGAAAGTCGCAGGCAAGCTGCAACGCTACATCCGTTCCTCTGTAGCGTCGGGGCTTGTCCCCGACGTTAAGGAGCCTTGCGCCTGCCGGTAGCTCTCTTTATCCACAATCCCCTTTCGGATACCATCGCGTCAACACCAGAGAAGAAGGATAAAATGATAATCGACGTCCTTAACTGTGCGCGCTTCGTCTGTGAGCGAAGCATTAACGTCGCGATCGAGGAGGGGGCAGTCCCTCAATTTGCGCGCAAGCTTCTCCCCATGCCTATTCCCGCCTGGGATTTCACCCACCACTTCTACGATGGTAGGGCAAGGACGGTTTCCTACCTCCTTCTGGTCGATGCGCTCAACTTCTGCTTCTTCCCTGAGCCCCGGTGGGAGGTAGTCGTCGACGGTGAAAGGCTACACGGATACTTTGCCCTCACCTCGGTCCTTAAGCAGGCGTTCGAGCGTGATGATCCCATCGATGACTTCTCGCATCTAGCCAAGGTGGAGGAGGAAGAGGTGCGCGATCTGTTGCACGGCGATGTTCCGATGGGAAAGATCCCCTTGTTCGAGGAGCGGGTAGGGATCCTACGTGAAGTTGGAGAACGGATGACCTCGCTCTATCACGGAGACGCAGCCAAGCTCGTAAGAAGGGCCGATGGGAGTGCACAGCGCCTCGTCGAGTTGGTGGTGGAGAGCTTCCCCTCGTTTCGCGACGAGACGTATTATGCTGGAGAACAGATTGCCTTTCACAAGCGAGCGCAGATCTTCGCAGGCGATCTTTACGGCAGCTTTGGCCCTCGCTCTTTCGGAGCGTTCCACGATGTTGCCCGCCTAACTGCGTTCGCGGACTACAAACTCCCACAAATCTTGCGATCAGAGGGGATCCTTCGCTACTGCGAGGAATTGGCAGCCCGGATAGACCACAAAGAGTGGATCGAAGCCGGTTCATCCTATGAAGTGGAGATCCGCGCGGCAACAGTCTTAGCAGTTGATCTCCTCCGCCAGGAGCTCAAGCGACAGGGGAGGAACCTTCTGGCAATCGAGGTTGACTGGCTCCTGTGGCATGCAGCGCAGCGGTGCGATATCCCCGCTCATCATAGGACACTGACCACATTCTACTGATGTACAAACTTAAGCGTCAGGATAAGCGCTCCTCCGCCCGAACCGGGCTGCTAAAAACGGCCCACGGAACGGTGGCCACTCCAGCGTTCGTTGCCGTAGCCACGCGGGCGACAGTAAAGGCGCTCGAGCCGCAGGCTTTGACAAAGATCGGCGTACAGATCGTAATCGCCAACTCATACCACCTTCACCTGCGTCCTGGCGAGGAGACAATCGCCGCTTTGGGAGGGCTGCATCGCTTCTCCGGCTGGGAGGGACCAACGATGACTGACTCCGGTGGCTTTCAGGTATTCAGCCTGGGTGCAGGGAAGGAACACGGCGTTGGTAAGGTCGCCTCCATCTTCCCCGATGAGGAGCCTCGCCCGCCGACGAAGAGAGAAAAGCAGGGAAAGTCGCTCGTCAAACTGAGCGAAGAAGGGGCTTATTTCCGCTCGATTATCGACGGCTCGGAGCACTTCTTTTCCCCCGAAGGGGTGATCGAACTAGAGCGTAAGCTCGGCGCGGACATCATCTTCGTCCTCGACGAGTGCACCTCGCCTCTGCACGACTATACCTACACTAAGGGGGCGATGGAGCGGACGCACCGCTGGGCGAAGCGCGCCTTTAACGCGTTCGAGCAGCCCGTCGACGAGGAGGCGTATCCCAATCGTGACCAAATCCTATATGGGATCGTCCAGGGTGGAGCGTACGAAGACCTGCGTCGCGAGAGCGCGACAGTAATCGGTGGGATGGACTTCGGCGGATTTGCCATCGGCGGGTCGCTCGGCCGCTCAAAGGAGGAGATGCACCAAGTCCTCGACTGGACAATCCCGCTCCTCCCCGAAGAAAAGGCGCGCCACCTGCTTGGGATAGGGGAGATTGAGGATATCTTCGCCGCTGTGCGACGCGGAATCGACACCTTTGACTGCGCTGCCCCCACACGCATCGCGCGTAACGGGACCGTCTTTTTAAAGGATGCCCCCAGGCACCGGATCAACCTGCGCAATTCCCGTTTTCGCGATGACCCTCAACCGATCGACGAAACGTGCAACTGCTTCACCTGTTGCCACCACTCACGCGCCTACCTGCGCCACCTGTGCCGCTCAGGCGAGTTCTCCTTCTACCGACTGGCTACGATCCACAACCTCCACTTCCTCGTTCGCCTGATGCAGGATATCCGTGCGGCAATCGAAAGCGACGCGTTCGACGAATTGGAAGCCGAATGGTGCGCGCCTGCGTAGCGTCGCACCTTGCCTGCCTCGTCCACAAGACAGACAGGTGTGCAACGTCATTTCCACATCCATCATCGACATAGGTAGGCCCTCGCAGGCTTTCCCTGTCACACCACCGGGCATACGGGTCCGTACCACGGCGGTTCGATCAAGTTAAGCTTAGTGACCAGGTGCCAATTTCGGAAGGCCAACTGAGGTGAAGTAGGCATTGGGCAATGCAAAGCTTAAGGCAGGACTACGGGCGATCCGCCACGGTCCGTGACAGCTCCCGGCCGTCTGAGCAGCCAAGCGCTTGCCAACGTTCCGCTTACGAAGCTCCGCATACCGTGTCCGGCCACGCTTCCACTGCTTCCAGACGACGCTACGCAAGCGTCGCCGGATCCATGAGTCAAGGTTCCGGAGCACTGATGGCGTCTGGCAGAAGCCAAAGTAGCCTCGCCAGCCAAGCAGGTAGCGAGCCAGATGCTCGCAGATCTGCTCGATGTTCCATCGGCCGGATCGAGGTGTCAGTTCCCGGATGCGCTCCTTAAACCGCCTGAGAGCCTGCGGCGAGATCCGCCGCTTCGGCTCTCGGCCAGATGTAAAGCTAAACCCGAGGAACTCCCGCCTCCACGGCCTGTCTACGGCGCTCTTGCACCTGTTGACCTTGAGCTTGAGTTTCTTCGTGATGAAGCGTGTGATACTCTCCATCACCCGTTGCCCCGCCCGTTCGCTGCGCACATAGATATTGCAGTCGTCCGCATAACGCACGAATCGGTGGCCACGCTTCTCCAGCTCGCGGTCCAGGTCATCAAGCACCAGATTCGACAGCAGCGGAGACAGAGAACCACCCTGTGGCGTGCCCTCATCTGTCGGGCCAACCAGCCCGTCCTCCATCACCCCGGCGTTCAAGAACGCCCGGATGAGTTTCAGTAGCCGCTTATCGGATACCCGCTTCGCTACCCGTCCCATTAACATGTCGTGGTTGACCCGATCGAAGAACTTTTCCAGATCGATGTCTACCACCCAGTTGTAGCCTTCCGCAATGTATGTCTGCGCTTGGGCCACTGCTTGATGGGCCGAGCGGTCAGGACGGAACCCGTAGCTTGACTCGGAGAACATCGGGTCCCAACGCTTCTGCAATACCTGCAACACCGCCTGCTGAATGAAGCGGTCCAGTACGGTCGGGATGCCAAGCCTGCGCACCCCGCCGCCTGGCTTGGGAATCTTCACCCGTTTCACCGGCTGCGGCTTGTAGGTCCCTTGAAGCAGTTGGTCTTTGATCGTTGGCCAATGCTCGCAGAGGTATCCCGGCAGCTGTTGGACGGTCATCCCGTCCACTCCAGGACTGCCTCTGTTCTTCTTGACTCGCTTTAACGCCTTCCTTAGATTCTCACGCTGGCCCACTTCCTCCATCAAATGCGCCGTCGCTTCTGCCGGGCGTTCGGTATCGTGCTTCGCCACAGGCACTTCGGTCCCTTCCATGGCAGCTCGCGGGGGTTCACCCCTACTCTCTGTCATGAAGGCCAGCTTTAACTGGATATTCTGCCGCTCGGTACCCATGAGTTACACGCCCTACTTGCCACTCCTGACCGTTTGGGCCTTCCCTCGGCACAGCCAAGGTACTATGCCCTCTGCTGACTTCTGCGTCGCGGTCAGCTCACCTCACGGCTTGCCCAGTCCCCTAAATCAGGGACACGGCGCAGATCTCCTGGGGTAAGCTCGGCCGTCTTCACCGCACACCCGCCGGATTTACAGCCCTGGCCCTTGATGGATATGGACTTCGCAGTCAAATGCCTGCTCGTCCGACCAGAACTGCCTCACATCCGGTTCCTGTTCGTCGGGTCCCGGCTTCGCTCCACGCTTCCTTCAGACGCCACCTCACGGTGTTGCCCTTGCGCTTCGCTAGCACTTCACCTCCATCAGGTTGTGCAGGAGACTTTCACTCCCGGACTGCCGAACATGCCCAGCGCACATTCGTAGCGTCGCACTTTATGTGCGACGTTTGATTCTTACGTAGCGTCGTACCTTGTGTACGACGTTCTCTCGGCGGACACAGGTTCCGCCGCTACAGCAATTCTCTATAAGGAGGCCAGGAAGCCATGAAAAATCCTAAAGCCAGGGACGGGGGGCAAGCAGGGTAATGTGTCAGAAATACAGATCATTTCATGCTTTCCTGGTTTCCTAAGAGTTAAAGGGTTCTGTAGTTCAAAGCGAAGAGCCAAAGATGTTGCCTCCCGCCTCGCCTGGCCTGTCTCGTTCACCTGTCTACGTGCGAACACACGCACAGGCAGGCAAGGCAGACAGGTGTGCGACGTCCCTTCCCTACGGCAGGAGGCGGCGCAGCGTACTCGCGAGCGCCCCAAGGTTTAGTCCGGAGAAGTCGATCGTGAGCGACAGGCGGTGGCTTCCTCTCAAGAACGGGTGGCTGACATAGGCGTAGTCGATGATAAACCCTTCGATGAAGTACCCCAGCCCAAAGGTGAGGGAGGTTACTCCCCCCTCTGTCAACATCCCTGCCCTCACGGCGACGGGCTCGATCGGCCGGTACTCCGCACCGAGGTGGAAGCCGCCGGCAAGCTCTATGTCCGTCGTTAGAAGCACCATCCCCAAAATCCGTGCCGCGCCTCCAAGACGCAGACCCATGGGGAACGACTCGTTGTGACCGTCGTAGCTCAACCCGCCAAGCACGTTCGTAGCCGTTACCCCGAGCCCCAAATCACCTAAGGCAATCGGACCTAGCCGGATATCGGGAAAGTCCATGTGGTAGGCGAGATCGAGCGCGAACCCCGAACCAGTCGTTGGTCCATTCGCCACCGACAGGTACTTGAAGCACCCTCCCGCGCGGAAATCGATCGGAAGCTTGGGGATGAATGGAAGCTGCCTTGGATCTACACCGAAGCCCAAGAGCACCGCGCTGTTTCCGTATGAGAGATTGTCAGCCGGATCTCCATCGGCGTCGTAGCCTGGAATGTTCCCCGAGTTGAGCATCAAAAGACCCACACCCCAGTTGCGAGCGGCAAGCCCAAGCGCACTATAGCCGGCCACTCCCAGGTGGGACGTGTACGAGGAGGTGAATCCGATCCCGGAAAGCTCGGCCAAGCCGGCGGCGTTGTAAAACAGGGTCTCCGGGCCGTCGGCAAGCGCAACAGCGGCACCGCCAATCCCGAGCGCTCTCACTCCTGGCTCGATATCAAGGACCGAGATTGCCGCCTGCCCAGCGGCAGAGACACCCCCCAATCCAACTACGAGGAGGACCACAATCAGCAGTAAGAATGACCTGTTCACGGTAGCTATCCCTCCCTTATCGATCGATCAACAGCTTGAAGAGCTGTGACTTGATCGCCCTTTCATTGGCGTTCTGCGCGGTGACCACGCAGACATAGAGACCGTTTGGCAGGGCGGTCCCGCCGTCCGAGGTCAGGTCCCACGCATAGGCGGTCTGCGCAGCATCGAGATCCTCTTGCCGCACCAACCGGCCTACCAGGTCGAAGATGCGAAGCACAGGATCAGTAGCGCCTTCGGGAAGTCGGTATACAATTGTGACAGCATCGCTTGCCGGATTTGGATAGGAGTACACCATCGTCGCCGGGCCTACAACGATCTCTTCTGTGTGCGCGTTGCTCGTCTCTTCATTGCTATCGGTCACCGTCAAGCTGACCGTATAGGTTCCCATAGTCGTGTAGGTATGGGTGGGATCCTGATCGGTTGAAGTACTGTCATCGCCGAAGTCCCAGGCCCAGGTCTCAATCGTTGCAGGATCGACAGCGGTGCTCTTATCCTCGAAGGTAATCGTCTGCCTCACATTGGGCGCTGGTGGAGAATAGTCGAAATCGGCCGTCGGTTTAGCTGCGGGAACCTCGACCTCGTGGGTGACCGTGTCTGTCTGCGCGTCGCTGTTAGTCACAGTGAGGGAAACCTCGTACGTACCGGGCGTGGTGTAGGTATGGGTTGGATTCTCGGCATCGGAATCTTCTGTACCATCCCCGTCGAGGTCCCACGACCAACCGGTGATCGTGGTACCCGTTGGCGTGGTTGAGGTATCGTTGAACGTGACCTCCTCTCCGGTTGCCGGCGCCTGTGGTGCCCAGGTGAACTGTGCCGCCGGGACCACTGGAGGAGGCTCTACGCTGAAGGTCTTCGTCTTTGATCCGGTCAACCCCTTTTCATCCTCAACCGTGAGCTTGGCCCACACACTCCCCCCCGCCGCAAAGGTGTGTTTCACCGAGGTGCCCGACCCTGTCCCCCCGTCGCTGAACTCCCAGCGATGGGCGATGATGGCATCGCCGTCCTCGTCGTGAACGTTCTTGGCGGTGAAGGTGATCTCCGTCTCGTAGGTCAGGTTCGTGGAGGGTGTGTAGTCGAAGTCGCACGTCGGCCGGTGGTTTATGGCGATGGTCCACGTCTCACTTCTTGCAGTCTTTTCATATCCTTTTCCACCTTCGCTGTGGTGGATCGTCGTTAGCAATCGTATTTTCCGCCCCGCATGGGCATCCTCGGGGGCGGCAATGGTCAGATAGATATGGAGAATGATTTGAGAACCAGCCGGGCTATCCGCGACAACATTGTTTTGGTTGGTGGATATAGTAACTCCACCGGTGGTGAACCCAACCAAGCTGGTAGTGGAGCCGAGGACCTTCCCATCTTGATCAGTAATCTCAATCTTGATTACGTCCGGATTTCCCGTAGCGTTTTCTTCGTTTTTTACAACTACTGGGTTAATTGTCACAGAATCAGAGTTTTCGTCTTGATCAACGCAGAGGATCTTCTGAGCGAGCAACCGTTGGCCTGTGTAGCAGTCGCCACCGTCTGGTGGCCTCTGATTCTCTACTCGCTCAAACCCAGGTGCGTACATGGTGACCGTATCTGGATAGGTTACGTCCTCCGACCAGAAGTCCGTTGCCCCACCTACGCCACCCTCCTGTGCTCGTACTCGCACTCGAGGTTTCAGGGTGTGCCCATTGACCGCGTCTTGACCGATGTAATAGAGGACCATTAGTGTCACGCTTGCATCATCCGCCACGGTACGAGTCCCGGTGTCAAGCGCGAACTTCTGGCCGGTCTTAAAATCTGCAGGATTAGACTTACTGCCAATAAGGGCTCCGTTTCGGCGGACCTCAATCTTGGAGAACTCAGCTCCGGTGGCTGTACCAGTGTTGCGGACCTCGATTTCGACCAATATCAGTCCTTTAGTCTGTACATCGTTATCCGTGAGCTTTATCGTCTGAGTTAGATACTCACCGGTAGTCAGCACAGCAGAAGCAAGTTTCGTACTACGCTCCTCAACCTGTTCGAAACCTTGGAAGCGGATACGCTGCGTGCGAGTGGCGGTCTGCTGGTGCGTGAACTCCTCACCGCTCTCTGTCACATACACAGTAACCCGGGGCCGGATGGTTCGGCCATCCGTTGGGGGACCAGGAGCGCCAGCGTTGTAAGCGCGTATCTTCATCTTCACTGTGATGATGACCTCGCGATCATCGGCGACTGTGGCGGGCAGGCCGGCAAAATCAGCCGGAACAAAGTCCACCGAGCCATCAGCCTCCCAATCTTTTGTCTTTGTGTAATCGGTTCCGTTGTAGGTGATTGTGACGATCACCGACTCGATATCGCCATTCGTTGCCGTTCCTGCGCTGTTATCAACTGTGATTGCCGCGTTCTTCCACGTAATGGCATCGCTGTTGGCATCATCATCAGTGAGACTGAGAACCTGAACCACATCCTCGTCCCCGGGGTTGAAGTTCTCCGCATCCTGCGCCGTATCTACGACTTCATCAAAGCCTCCTTTGATGATCGTTTCACTGGTGCCATCCGAAATTGGCCCCGTGCTGTAAGAGGTGCCTTTAAAGACGTAGTGGATCGCGACCCGGAAAATAACCGTCTCTCCGCCCGATATTTGAGCCGCAGAAGCGATGGTAATGCGGACTCGGATGGTTTCGTCACCATTCTTGGCAAGATAGAAGTCGCCAACGTTGATGGTTACGCCCCCGTAGCGCAAGCCAGCTAGATCGGTCCTCTCACCGAGAGTACTCCCTCCGTCCAGAATCTCGATCTTGGTAATGTGGGTGTTATCAGCCGATCCCAAGTTCTGTACGGTGACAGCATTGATGGTTGTGAATACGCTGCCGTCGCCCTGGGCGCGGATGTGCTGCACCACGATGACGTCCGTAGGATTCAAGTTGCCCGCTGCCAGGTTCTGATCAGTAAAGAGTGGTGCTGCGATCACCATAGACGAAAAGCCAAGACTGACAAACAACAATAGAGCGAGCACAAGGCTTCGCTTGTGTACGTTTCCCATCCTCATCCTCCTCTCATCCTGTTGAAGAAGGAATCTATATTCATCATAACACGTTCTGGAAGGAGGATACTGTGTTATCCATTACATGAGCGAGAGGTCCGTCTTTAAAAGCGGGTCGCTCTGTCGCTCACGTAAGGGAAATTTGTCCGCTTCCGTTTTTATCCTACCAGCTCACCGCAAGCGACCCACAGAGCTGGCTGTTGAGATAGGGGTAAGAAAGACAGCAAGGTCGAATACAAAACTGTTAAATAGACCGTTCATCCTAAATCGAGTGACTCGCTCATGGTCAGCCCTTGACAAGAGCATTTACTTCGGTTTATGGATACAATGGCTTTGCCTTCTGCGAAGGGGAAGGTGGCAAACTTGAGATTACAAGCAGAACTGAGTGAGGAGGTGTAAGTGATGTCACAGCTCTATAAGGTGCCTTTGATCTTGAGCCCACAACCTGAAGGGGGCTATACAGTGACCAGTCCCGTGCTACCAGAACTTATTACCGAAGGGAGTAGTCTAGAGGAGGTGATGGAGAACGTCAGGGATGCACTACGTGCAGCACTCGAGATCTATCAGGATTTAGACAAACCGCTTCCTGTAAACCTGTGCCAAAACCCTCAGGCTGATCCGATTTGGTTTGAATGTCTCGTAACGGAACGATGAACTATCGCGACGTCGCGAAAAGACTGAGGGAATTCGAACAAACCTGAGATGAGTAGCATTTATTCCAAACAGTGCCTCACTTTCCGGGAAGCGAGAGGTCAGCTCACTATTACGGGATAAGATGAAGGTCAAGGTTGCCGAATCTGTATTGTTTGTGCAGCGCCTGAGGAACCGGCAAAAGTTGAGATCATCCGCAGGGAATCGGGAGGTAAATCTCAATATCAGCCATGAAGTTCAGCGAACTTGTCAAGCTTCTTGAAGGGAACGGCTTTAATCTGGTGAGACAGAAAGGATCCATCCGGTACTATGCCAAGTTCGGTGTGGATAAATTGATTCGCGTTGACTACCATGGAGCCAAGGAAGTTCCAGATGGAACTTGTCATGCCATCCTGAAGGCTGCTGGCTTGAAGAAAGGAGGGAGGCGGCGACATGATTGATTTAAAGCATTCGCTGGTCATAGAGGCGACTGAGGATCCCAACTTCTTTGGGTTCTATTCCCCCGACCTTGAAGGATTTACCGGTGTGGGGCATTCTATCGAGGACTGCTTGTACAAGGCCAAATGGGGGATGGAAGAACATGTGGCCCTCTTGAAGGAGAAGGGCCTTCCTGTCCCCAAAGCCGACCCCAACCCAACCGTTGTGATCCAAAACGAGAAGTGGCTGGAGAAGGAGCGTGTTCACGCTGGCACGTTAACCTGACTTTCGTCATTACTTAACGACCAGTCACGGTAATCCTCTAAGGACGAGAACTTCAACCGCTAAACTGCGGGACTCCCTGGGTCTACCATCGCTACGTGATATGGTGTGGATATCCGCGAAGTACGATTCTTGCTATTCGTGCCATAGTGTGACGTTAAGCAAAAGGCTCCGCTGTGTCAAAAATTAGTAATGTCCCCGTGAAACATTTCGTTTTCCGCATCATTGGTGGCTTGCCTGCCTGTCGCGTTCACCTATTTGCGTCTGCCTGTCAGCAGACAGGTGCGAACACGCACAGGCAAGCGAGGCAGATAGGTGTGCGACGTTCTTCTCTAATGAGATATGAGATAGTTGAGCTATCCCGCTGAAGCTCTCAGCCGGGCATAAGGGACCTCAAGGATCTCCGTCCATGCCCTGGCCTCAATGATCCGGTGCAGTTCGTCAGCGACCTGGGGGGCGAAGTACTCCTCCCCGCAGGTGCGACAGACTTCAGCCGGGACCCCGCCGATGGCCACCAATCGACCGCCTTCCTCCTTGGTGTAAGTCACCTTCTTTTTCTCAAGCTCCCCTCCACAAACAGCACAGCGATCCATAGCTTATCAACCCCTCCTCTCTCTGAAGCCTTCCTTCCATTCCTTAAGATTAGGCTCATACAGGGTGATCACCTTGATCTTCTCACCAGGATGTGGGTAACTAACCTGGAGATGCAAGGGTCTTTTCTTCTTCGGGAATTCGGGGACATAACACCTATTTCCGCTCCCCCATATCATCATGCTTTCAGAGATATCCCCGGAATAACCAAACCACAGAAAACTCCAACGCCATAGCCGGTAGGCCCAGTACCACAAACCCGATCCACCATCGCCTTGCCATAGCTTCCTCCGCGAAAATTCCGAAATCCCGGGGACATAATACCTATTTCTACACTCCTTCATCTCCGCGGTACGGCCGAACACGCGCATCTCCTATGGTTATCGAAATTGGCGGTTCGCCCATGAAGGATATAAGGAGAAAAAAGCTCAAATAAGGTAGCTAAAAAACATATGCCAACAGTTACCATAGCATTCTCAGCTAACATGACAATTTTTAGTATACTGCTTTAATATCGAGGTGTCAAGATTCAGACTTGTCTCATGCAAGATGACCGTGAGTGATAAGTGAATGGTGAGTGGTGGGTGGTGGGTAGTGAGTGGTGAAGGGGGAAAGCTGGCAGCTGAGAGCTGACGACTGATCGCTGACCGCTAGAAATCCTGGGGACATAACACCTATTTCCGCGCTTCATCATCCCCTTCGGCACAGAGGGGTTTATTCCTGAGAGAACTCATGTAGCCAGCACGAACAACAAGCTGGAGGGTATCCAGCGGGGGATTTATGAAGGAATTATGACCACACACATCGTAAGCGGTAACGGTTGGAGCTAACTGTAGCAACCGCACCTTTAAGTTTCTCTGGACTCACCCGCATCAGGAAGTCCCGAAGCCGGATCGCCTTGTTACGTCCTTTCACCGTTTCGTGTTATACTTTGAGTGCCAAAGTTCAGGAGTATGCTATGTCTCAACTGATTGTTGAGGAAGAACAAATCAAGAATCTGGTAAAGGAAGCCATCTTGGAACTGGTACGAGAACAGCGAGAGGTGCTCTACGATGCGCTCGCAGAGGTGATAGAAGATCTCTCTCTGGGTCGGGCTATACAAGAGGGGGAATCCACTGAGACAGCAAGCAGGGCAGAGGTCCTCAGGGTCCTGGAGGACACAGTTTGAGAGTCGCCTTCAAGAGGAGCTTCATAAGAGACCCGGAGAAGATCAGAAACCAGAGCCTAAAAGACAAGGTTAGGCAAATCATTGAGCTTGCCAAACAAGCAGATAACCTTCAGGATATTTCCCACGTCAGAAAGCTTCGAGGTAGCGAGCGTTACTACCGTATCAGGCTTGGTAACTACAGGATCGGCTTGGCAGTGGAAGGGGATGAGGTTACCTTTGTGCGTTTCCTACACCGCGGAGATGTCTACCGATACTTCCCTTAGGGGGACATCTTACGGGTGCCAAGGAGTGATCCACGAAAAGCTCGAAGGAAGAATAGAATTCCGGGGACATAATACCTATTTCTGCGCTCCGTCATCTCCTCCGGCACAGCACGCTGATGCGCTCCCCAATCCATGTTCTCTTCGCATCATCCGCATTGCAATAACATCACCCACTCGGTGGCACCTCATAGAAAATATCGTCGGGATCGTTGTTCGAATAGGTGTTGCTATCAGGAGTATCAAGCCTCAAGTTTCCTGAGTATCCAACCTTCACCGCTCCGCCACCGTAGAGGGTCGCAACATTCGCCGTGAACGTATTATCGGAAAGGATAAGCGGTGCGGCACCAGCCGGCTCACTCCCAATGTAGGTTGAGGCAATAAAGATCGCTCCCCCCTCGCCGGCTGTGTTGTTACTGAACGTGTTACCTGTAATCGTGGGCACATGAGCGTATCCGTCTACCGCAATTGCTCCTCCAGATTGGGATTTGTTGCTTACGAACACGTTGTCGATAATACGGGCCCTCGACTCGACAAGGTAGATACCGCCCCCCGCAAAGAACGACGAGTGATCACGAATGTGATTGTTGCGAATGGTCGGCGAGGCCTCTCGCACGTAGATCCCTCCCCCGGCGTGGGCATCGTACTTGTGCCCCCCTTTAATCGTCAATCCACTCAATATGGAGGTAGCAGTCTCGTTATTGACGAAGCGGACGATCGCGCGGTCGATATCCTGCCCGTCGATCGCAGTGGCATCCACTACGTCAGGGTCGCTGGGGTCGCTACTCTGTACCGTTATCGCCTTACCAAGAAAGTTGATGTTCTCGTGGTAAGTACCGGGTAAAACTACGATGACATCTCCCTCATGCGCAGCATCGATCGCCGCCTGGATCGTCGAGTATCCACTTGGAACCACAAGGGCGTCGAGTATGGTGAGTTCATGCGTCACCGTTGCTTCCTGCCCGTGCTTCGTAGTGATGACAAGAGAGACGTCACGAACACCCGGCGAAGTAAATGTATGCTGAATACTAACCCCAATAGCAGTTTCTCCATCGCCAAAATCCCAACTGTATTGGATGATCTCATCCTTCTCACTGTGCGACGCTGAGGCATCAAACTCTACGAGTTGGTGCGGATAAGTAACACTGGGGCTCCAGGTAAAGGCAGCCTCGGGAGTGCCCCAAAGTAGACCGGTACACCCAGCCACCGACAAAATACCCAAGAGCAGCAGAATCGAAACCAGAACCAGCAAAGCGCCCCGCACAAAGTGTAGGTTATTCACACTCTTTTTGCTCATCACTCCAATTCCTCCTAACAATTAATCGCCATAAACACATCATCCTACCGTGAGGATCACAGAAAGGCAAGAGCTATCCGCGGCAAGAGAACGTCGCACATGAAGTGCGACGCTACAAAGGCTGATCGCTGGGAGCTGAGGGCTATACCTTAAGATAGTTCTTTAGATCTCCGTAGAAATTCTCGTGGCCACCGATGGCGAGCAGATAAATGTCATTGTTCTCCTCATCTACGGTATACGCCACCAAATACAACTGACCAAGGTGTGAAAACTTGTGAACACGCACCCCTCGTAGGTCTCCCACCTTTGCTTCTCCAATAGCAGGATCTCGGCATATTTGTCCCACCTCTCTGTCTATCTCAAGGCGCAAGGAAACAGGTAGTTTCTTTTTGATCCGATTGAACTTAGGGTGCGCAACTGGCGTAAAAGCCACGGCCTAGGACCTATTCATCCGTAAGCGTAAGGCTCAACGCGACCCTTCTTGATCCCCTCTAGCGCTTCGAGAATATCCGCTTTGAACTGAGGATGAAGAGCGTTGTACTGTTTAATGTAGTTCTCAAGTGCCATTGTAACAACAGCACTTACGCTTCGCCTTTCCAGACGTGCGATGTTTTTCAGTTCCTTCTTCAACGCAGGTGGCACCTTCGCCGCAACAGAGTCTGTAGACACGTCTCTCCACCTCCTTTGCCATTATGTCACTCGTGGTAAACAAAGTCAACTTGGTAAACCAATGGAAGAACGTCGCACATGAAGTGCGACGCTACGAAGATCAAGGGCTGAAAGGGTAACGTTGCAGACCTGTCTGCCCCATGGACGCCACAGGCAGGCAAGCGGCGGCGTTACAGAAACGGAGGTTGGGCGGGGCACTTCCCCGGTTATGTTCCAGAGCAATTGTTGTCTTTGCCCGACGTCGCAACCGAACATCGCTGGCAGAGCTCCTTAACTCTGTACCAGCTAATGGCGTATTTCGCCTACGGCGAATCTCCGCTCTCCTCCTCCAAAGCAAGCTGTGGCAGCCCGCGGAGCCTTTTTTTTATGAAAGGGGGACAAGGCTCCCCTTAAAGGGGGTCGTTCGCCCTCCTCCGACGGCAAGACATGCGATAGCCTGACCCTAAGGAAGAGCACAACAATACAAGGAGACGGTCATGACGAGACGGCCGACCATACTTATAATGGGTTTGAGCCTCGTGGGGCTTCTCTTGCCATTTCTGCCGGCCTACGGGACAAACACAATCGGATTTGGAGTAGGGGTTCCGCCTGTTCTCCCGATAGCCTGGAGCGAGTCGTTCTCGTTTCTCACGACCGAGATCCTGGCTGAATCCAACCTCTCCTTCCTCCTGACTCTCGGAACCTATCCGGCTTACTTTCCCAACCTCTACCAGGCGGATGCCGCCCTCATTGTTAAGGCGTGGCTAGGCCCGCTGAGTCTGTACGCCGGAGGTGGGCTTTCCCTACAGTGGCGGCTGATTGGAGATGCTTGGTTGCTCTCGCCGTTTATGAACGTGGTTGCCGGAGCAAAGCTGTGGATTGTTGACTCGTTTGCCTTTTGCGCCCAGGTCCGTTCACTTGACCTCTTGCCGGCAAGCTGGACCCTCGATCCTGAAGTCTCGCTCGGTACCACAATCGCCTTTGGGAAAGCTCGGCCAGCGCTTCCGCGGGTGGACGAGGACTACCTATGGATCCTCGTCGGGTTGGGTGTCCTCGCCCTGCTCGCCTACTATCCAAGGATCTAAGTAACTTCTCGGGGAACCGCTTTTACAGGAACTTAAACAGCGATCCAAAGCCTTCACATCTTCTCCGATTTGTGCTATACTTGATTTTGGAAACTGTGGAAAAGGGTAGTAGTGACAGAGGGAAAGCGGCCATAAAAACGGCATTGGCAACAGAAGAGGCTGTGAATCGGGGGACCCTCGGGTCGTCCGGTTTTGTCTGGATAACATCCCTCGATACTGTCGCTTATCTTTAGCAGGTGAACTGCGGAGGAGAGATGAAGGAGACTAAGGCAACGATCAATCTAAAGAAGAATTTAAGCACCTCTCCCGACAAAGAGCGAAGCAAGCTGGAGAGGTCAGCCCGTTCGGATAACCCGATTCGTGCCTACTTTGGTGAGATCAGCCGCGTCCCCCTCCTCACGCGGGAGGACGAAGTGCAGCTCTCCAAGCGGGTCGAGGCAGGCGATAAACAAGCGAAGGAGGATCTCGCCGAGGCGAACCTCCGTCTTGTAGTGTCGATCGCCAAGAGGTACCGCGGGTGTGGACTCCCCTTCCTCGATCTGATCCAGGAAGGGAACCTGGGTCTGATGAAGGCGATCGAGAAGTTCGACTACAAGAGGGGATACAAGTTCTCTACCTACGCTACCTGGTGGATCCGTCAGGCGATTCTGCGAGCGATTACCAACCGGTCGCGGACGATCCGCGTCCCGACACATATCAACGAGCTGATCCGCAAGATCTATCAAGTGGAGCGCAATCACCTCAAGGAGCACGGAGAACCCCCTACTCCGGAGAACCTCGCCAATGAACTCGACACTACGGTGGAGAGCATCATCAGGGCGAAAAAAACAGCCCAGAGCATGACTTCCCTCGACACGCCAATCGGATATGAAGACGATGGTTCCGTTCTGGGGGACTTTATCGAGGACCACACTGTCGACTCCCCCGAGCGGGAGACATTCGAGCACCTCCTCGTGCAGGAACTGGAGCGCGCACTTGACGAGCGGCTCAGCGATCGTGAGAAGCGGATCATCGAGCTCCGCTACGGCCTAAAGGACTATCAGCCGCGCACCCTCGATGAAGTGGGGATTGAGTTCGGAATCAGCCGCGAGCGCGTGCGCCAGATTCAGAAAGAGGCACTGGCCAAGTTGCAAAACTCCGAGCTCAAACGGAAGCTTGAGTGGTTTAAGCTCCTTTCCGAGAAGGCATAGTAAGCAACCCAAGCGATCAGCCGTCAGTGATCGGCTTTCAGTATTTAGTGAAATCGGGCTTTTTTTGCTGAGAGCTGATAGCTAAGAGCTGAACGCTACTCTATCTCCTCGCTGTGTGAGCAGTTCTTGTTACTACAGAGAAGCTTGTTACCTCTCTCTATGAGAACCCCGCTCCCACAGGCGGGGCAGACTTTGACCGGACGCTCACTCACCGCAAATCTGCACTTCGGGTAGTCACTGCAGCTGTAGAAGGTTCGTCGCCGCTTTTGGGAGTACTTCTCGACCAAAACGCCCCCCTTGCAAAGCGGGCAGGGGACACCGGTAGAGACGGAAGCGGTTTCCCCGCACGCAGGGTTGGTGCAGCGATAGTAGCGGCCATAGCGACCGGTCTTTAACTCCATCGGTGAACCGCACTTGGGACAAGTAATCTTTGCTCTTGTTTTACTCGCCGCCTCTTCCAACGCCTCGCGGATAATTAAGGTCCCCTCCTCATAGTGGTAGGGAAGATCTGGTGGGAGGCTTAAGGTATTCCGACAGTCAGGGTAGTTAGAACACCCGAGGAAGTGAGAACCCTTCCAGTAGCGCAGTTCCATCGGTGCTCCACACTTGCCGCATAAAACGTCGGTCATAACGCGAAACGGCCGCTCCTTTCCATTGTCAATTAAAGCATTAAGTGTGCTCAACCGCTCGGAGAATGGGCCGTAGAACTCGTTGAGCGCGTCGAGGCGCGTCAGTTTTCCCTCCTCGATTTGATCCAAATCCTCTTCCATATGCGCGGTAAAGTGCGCCTCCACCGTCTCTGAGAAGTGCTGCTTTAAGAAATCGACCACCACCTGTCCAAGAAGGGTTGGGCGTAGACTCCCCTTTTCTTTGTCGGCGTAGCGACGCTCCTGAATAACAGAGACGATAGAGGCATAAGTGCTCGGCCGACCGATCCCCTCCTTCTCCAAGAGGTTAATCAGCCCAGCCTCACTGTAGCGGCGCGGTGGTTCGGTGAACTTTTGCTTGGTCTTTATATCCTCCAGGATGAGAGCTTCTCCCTCCTTTAATCCAGCAGGGATCTTCTCTTCTTTTGATCTCTGCTCGGGAAAGAGGGTAAGGAACCCATCGAACTCTAATGTGCTCCCGGTTGCCTCCAAGGTATAAGGGGGGGCTTTAAGGAGCACCTTGCGCTGGCGATAGACCGCGGGAGTCATCTGGGTAGCAAGAAAACGGTTATAAATCAGTGTATACAACTTGCGTTGGTCGGGGGTAAGGTGCGCGACAACCGTCCCCAAAGAGCGCCCTGGGGCGGTGGGTCGAATTGCCTCGTGCGCATCCTGAGAGCGCTTCTTGTTTTTATAGTAGCGGACCTTTGGTGCAAGGTAGCGCTCACTGTGCCACTTGAGAATCGCCCGTCTCACTGCTTCCACAGCTTCCTCCGAAACCCGCACCGAATCGGTTCGCATGTAAGTGATCAACCCCACGTTTCCCTCTGGTAGACGGACTCCCTCGTACAGTTCCTGCGCGATCCTCATCGTCCGTTTTGGCGTGAAGCCAAGTAGGGACGAGGCGGTCTGCTGCAAGGAACTAGTGATAAACGGCGGCGGCGGCTGGCGGAGCCGCTCTTTCTCGGTGAGTGAACCAACCACGATCTTGCTCTTACGCAGATCCTTTAGGACCGCCTCTGCCTCTGACCGGCTGTGGATTACGATCTTTTTATCATCCTTTTTTGTGAGGGAGGCGATGAACGGCTCCTCATCCCGCAGGTACACGTCGATCTCCCAGTACTCCGTGGGGACAAAGTGAGCGATCTCTGCCTCGCGGTCACACAGGAAACGCAACGCAACTGACTGCACACGCCCTGCAGAGAGCCCCTCGAACCGGTTACCAGCAAGGACTTTAGAGAGGAGTGGGCTCACCTGATAGCCAACGAGTCGGTCAAGGATCCGGCGTGTCCGCTGCGCCTCCACCTTATTGAGATCAATCTGGGAAGGATTTTCCAGTGCCTTCAGGATGACCGATTTCGTGATCTCGTTGAACACCGGCCGTGAAAAGGCCTCATCATCCTTGATTACCCGCTTTAAGATCGTGTACAGGTCGTAGGCGATTGCCTCCCCTTCCCGGTCGTGGTCAGTGGCGAGATAGACCTTCTCCGCCCGACTCGCTGCCTCGCGCAACTCTCCTAATCGCTTACTGCGCTTTGTCTCCAACCTCGGGGTGAACCCGTTCTCGACGTCCACCCCCAGGTCGTTCTTTGGAAGGTCGCGGACATGCCCCTGTGAGGAGAGAACCTGATACTCCTTCCCCAGGTACTGCCCAATTGTCCGCGCCTTGGTAGGCGACTCAACAATAATGAGCTTTTTCAATTCCACAAACTCCTTTCTTAAAACCGGCAAATTATACAGAAGATCGCGCAAAAGTCGAAGATTTGCGCTTCCAGTTACCCCCACGAGGATGAACCGATTAAGGTAAGGGCCAAGTGAAGCCTTCCCTCGCGGAAACCAAACGCTACACCTGATACAATACAAAGGTAATAGGAGGGGTTATGCGCTACGTTGTCATCGAGGGGCTGCCCGCTTCAGGCAAGAGTGAGACACTGGCCCTTCTTTCCCGTTTCTACCCCGAGAGGGTGAAGATCCTTCCCGAGCTTGTCAAGGAAGTAGCAATGCGGGAGGAGATTAACCTGTTCTCCGAGCGTGAGCGACTCACAAAGGCGATACTCACTGCATTACCTCAGCGCCGGGAGCAGATTGAGGAAGTCCTGAGCCAGAGGAAGCTCTGCCTGGAGGAATCACACCTGGGGGTCCATCTTGCTTATGCCAGGGCGCTTCAGGATCGCTCGTTCATCTCAGCCTACCCGAAGATCCAAGGCTCCCTTCCCGCTCCAGACCTCTACCTGCGCCTGGAGATTCCGATCGAACTCTCACTCAAGCGCCAGCGAGCGCGGGGAACGCTCCAGTTTGATGTAGGCGACTCAACCTTAGAGCGGATGCTCACACACCTGCAAGGTTGGCATATTGCTCAGGGGAACAACGTGATGACCCTAGACGCCAATCGACCTCCATCGGTGTTCCTCTCCGAGGTCGAAGGGATCCTCGGGCTTGACTATGTACCTGCACAGGCTTCCCTTAAGGAGACATTTGACACCCTCTTGCTCCTCGGCCGGCCCGCAAGCGGGAAGAGCGAGTTCATAGACTTCATGAAAAAGTGCCCGCTTGAGCGGCGAGCACAGCGGTATCACATTGCTCCGTTCCGTGTCGTTGATGACTTCCTTATTCTGTGGGAGAAGTTCGAAGAGGATAACCTGTGGGAACGCCTCGGCCGAGGGCGACTCTACTCACGGCCAGCAAACGGTAACTACTCCGTCATCGACAGTGGAATATGGCCCTTTCTGATCGGAAAGATCAACCACCGCATTGAAGAGTTGCTCGCAAAGGTAGATGCCCTTTCCCACAAGACTCTCTTCATTGAGTTCTCCCGCGGAGGGAAGCACGGTTATGTGGAGTCCCTTAAATACCTCTCCCTCAAGCTCCTTTCCCGCACAGCTATCCTCTATGTCTCGGTCTCATTCGCGGAGTCCCGGCGCCGAAACCTCGCCCGCTACGACGAAGAGCAAAAGTCTAGAATTCTCACCCACAGCGTCCCCCCTGAGGAGATGGAGCGAACCTATGGGCAAGACGATTGGTTCGACCTTGCCCCAAATCCGCAGGGGACAGTCGAGGTGAACGGAACTCGCGTCCCGTATGTGACGATGAAAAACGAACCGGAATCGACAGACCCGAACATCCTGGACACCCGCTATCGCGAAGCGCTCGATCGTCTGTACACCCTGTGGCAGGAGAATAGACTAAAATAGGCTTTTAGGGCGGTAAAACTTCACAAAAGACGCGTTTGAAGTTGCGGTAGCAGACTTTTCCCACCTGCACCTCTTTCAAGCCAGCTCGTAGGAGGAGTTGAGCAATCTTTGGATAGTCTGCAATTCCCTCAATCCCCGCTGGCATGCTTGAGATCCCGTCGAGGTCGCCACCCAGGCCAACGCAGTCCTCTCCGCCGATATCGATCGCGTGGAGAACGTGCCGCGTCACCCAGTCGATCGACGGTCGCGGCAACGAAGCGATCTTCCCCTTGAATATCTTCTCCCTTACCCCGGGCGTGTCGTTCGCCTCGGATTGCACCCTACGATAAGCGCTCTCTTCGCGGGCAAATTCAGGATCGAGGAAACCGGAATAGAGGTTGATTCCCATCACACCTCCCCGCTCAGCGAGAGCACGGATCATCCCGTCGGTGAGGTTACGCAGGCTTGGACAGAGGGCACGGCAGTTGGAGTGGCTGGCAATGAACGGTCGTTTCGTGACTTCGCAGACATCGTCGAACGCCGTATCCGAGAGGTGGGAGACATCTACCATCACCCCTAACTCCTCGGCAAGCTCGATCACCTTCCTCCCCCTTGCAGTGAGTGGCGTATTCTCACCAAACGCTGTCCCTGAGAATGGGTTGTCCTGCCAGGCAGGGATTAAGTTCCTCACCCCCAACCGATAGAAGTGATGAAGAGCCTCTGCATCTCCTTCCAACGGATCGGCCCCTTCCAGGCCGATCAGTGCCGCGATTGGCCCACCCTCGCAGGCTGCACAAAGGTCGGAGGCAGTGCGAACGACCTCCATCTTTCCCTCGCTTCTTGCGGCCATCTCGCCGATCGTGCGGATCATCCCCTCCGCTGTCTCGCGTTCCTTTCCTGGGTAGCGCTCGCTCAATACGAAACAGGCAAAGACCTGTGCGCACGAGTTGGCAGCGATCATCCCAGGAAGGCTGACGTGCCCTTTCCCCTCGCCGGTCTGAAAGTCGAGCGAGTGGTCCATCACCTTCTTTACGGTATCGCAGTGTGTGTCAAAGAACTTCATCGGGGCTCGTTATCCGTGCTGAGAGAGATGGGCGACCGCCTCGATCTCGATCGGTGCCCCCTTGGGAAGGGCCGCTACTTGTACACAGGAACGGGCCGGGGGGACACCTGGAAAGAACTCCTCATAGACTGCGTTCACTGTCGCGAAGTCGGCCATGTCAGTGAGGAAGATGGTGACCTTAATAACGTCATTCATCTGTACACTCGCTGCCTTAAGTACCGCCCGAACGTTTTCTAGGGACTGGTGCGTAGCCGCGGCAATGTCTCCGCTTGTCAACTCACCGGTGGGCTTGGCTGGTAGTTGTCCAGAGGTGAATACGAAGTTCCCAGCACAGATCCCCTGGGAGTACGGTCCTACCGCCAGAGGGGCGTTATCAGTTCTAATCGCCTCTTTCAATTTTTTTATCCTCCTTTATCTGACTAAATCAAACGAAGCTTCTCTCCGCCTTCCTTGAATGCCTCAATAGCCTTGTCTAACTGATCTTTAGTGTGCTTTGCCGATAACTGCACTCGAATCCTTGCCTTACCACGCGCCACCATGGGAAAGACAATTGGCAGGACATAGATCCCTTTCTCCCAAACGAAATCGGTCAGTTCCTTTGCTACCTTACTCTCTCCACACATAATCGGGACGATCGGCGTCTCACTATTGCCGGTGTCGAATCCGAGGGCCTGGACCGCCTTGATGAAGTAGTTGCGGTTCTCCCACAGCTTCTCCAACCATTGAGGTTCGGTGTCGAGTACATCGATCGCTGCGATGCAGGCTGCAGCCACTCCAGGGGGGACAGCACCACTCAGAAGCCAGCTTCTGGATTTATTTAGCGCAAAATTCCGCAGATCCTCACTCCCTGTAATATGCCCACCGACCACTCCGAAGGCCTTGGAGAAGGTCCCCATCTCTACATGCACCTGGTTGTGATCCAACCCAAAATGACTGACTATTCCGCGCCCTTTTTCTCCAAGAATGCCCTCTCCGTGAGCATCGTCCACATACACCCCGGCCCCGTGCTCGGAAGCGATCTTCGCAATCTCGGAGAGCGGAGCGAGGTCTCCATCCATACTGAATACGCCATCAGTGATGATCCAGATATGATTGTAGGGAGGATCATGCCTCTCCGCCTCGTCCATCACCCGCGTTAGATCCTCCATGTCTTTGTGCTTGTAGATCTTCCGATCCGCATGGGAGATTCGAATCCCATCGATAATGGAACCATGGTTTAGTTCATCGGAGACAAAGAGATCACCACGGCCAGCCAGTTGCGGAATTAGACCTTCATTGGCCATAAACCCAGTCTGGTAAGTCAAGGAAGCTGGTGCAACTTTGAAGCGAGCAAGACGACGGTCCAATTCTTCGTGGAGAGCCATATCCCCGGCAATGGACCGATCGCTTCCAGCGCCAGCTCCATACTCCTTAGTCGCCTCCATCATGGCATTAACAACCTTGGGGTGAGTTGACAGATTGAGATAATTGTTGGCGGCAAGCATCACCACCTCTCTGCCATCGATGGTACAGCTGGGACCACTGCTACTCTGAAGTTCCTTTGGTTCCCAGGTTAAGCTCTCACGCACCAAGCGCTGATACTCCTCACCTAGATACTTCGTCGGATGCCTTTTAGGGTTCACACGAATCACCTCTTTCATCTATGATAACAATTTCTCCTGGCTGGCCAGCACGCAGCGACAAGCAATAGCCCCGATAAATGGAGATAATCCATATTATGACAAAGCGCCTTCCTATTCCAACCCGTCCTCCCATGGCGTTCCTTTGTCCGCCATTAGACCCTCCTGTACAATCTTCTGACAATGGAGAAAGGGGGTACTAGTTGGCACGAAAGACACCAAGGATTCTGGTAACAGGAGCTGTCGGCCAGATTGGCTCTGAACTGACAATGGCATTACGAAAGCGGTATGGGAACAACAACATCGTCGCCGCTGGGCACCGAAAAGATCCCAGCCTTGCGTTGTGTGACTCCGGTCCCTTCACTCGGATCGATGTGACCGACAGGGAGCAAATCGAACAGGTTGTAACGCGCCACAAGATCAACACGATCTACCACATGGCAGCGATCCTCTCTGCCGTAGGAGAAGAAAAACCACAGCTTGCCTGGAACGTGAACATGGGTGGCCTGTACAATGTTCTCGAAGTAGCAAGGGAGTACAAGATAACACGGGTTTTTTTGCCCAGCTCAATCGCCGTTTTCGGCCCGGAGACACCACGGGATTGCACTCCGCAAGAGACAGTCCTCCACCCGATGACGATCTATGGGGTGAGCAAGGTGGCGGGTGAACTCCTCGGAGACTACTACTGTCACCGTTTCGGCTTGGACGTACGCGGTCTACGCTACCCCGGTATCATCTCCAGTGAGACCCCACCTGGAGGAGGAACCACTGACTACGCAGTAGAAATCTTCTACGAAGCGATCAAGCATAAGCGATACACTTGCTTTGTGCGAGAAGACACAGTTTTACCGATGATGTATATGCCCGATTGCATCAAGGCGACCATCGCCCTAATGGAGAGCGACCTTTATTGCCTCAAGCACCACTGTAACTTCAACGTCGCAGGGATGAGTTTCGCCGCTGGGGAACTAGCTGCCGAAATTAAAAAACACCTCCCGGAGTTTATCTGTGATTACCGCCCTGACTTCCGACAACAGATCGCCGATTCGTGGCCAAAGTCCCTCGACGATCGCCCAGCCCGAGAGGAATGGGGGTGGAAACCATCTTACGATTTGGCCTCAATGACCACGGATATGCTAAACCGAAGTTCCTGTCAATTTAGCACTGAGAATTGAGGTCTAAGCCTGTTGACATGCGGTATCGACATGGCACGTGCTCTTCAATTTGTAGTCATGTATATCTTGCCCGTATGCTTGATATGTTTAGCCAAATATGTATAATAGTGGTCATGCATATCGGTATCGTCCCCAACCGCAACTCGAAACCGGCGATCCTCCTCCGTGAGTCATACCGCGAGGGGGGAAAGGTCAAGAAACGCACACTCGCCAACCTGTCCAAGCTTCCCATGGACCAGGTACAGCTGATCCGCCGGGTGCTCAAAGGAGAGCAACTGGTCCCAGTAGATACTCTGTTTGACGTCTCCGCATCGCCACACCACGGCCACGTGCAGGCGGTGCGGAAGGCGATGAAGCAGCTCGGCTTTGACAACCTAATTGCCTCACGTCCCACCCGTGAGCGCGATCTGGTGATGACGATGGTAGCGGCACGGATCCTGCAGCCGGAGAGCAAGCTGGCCACCACCCGCTGGTGGTGTACGACAACCCTGGCCGATGAGTGGGGACTGGCGGATGCCACTGAGGATGACCTGTATGCGGCAATGGACTGGCTGCTCGAACGGCAAGACCGTATTGAGAAGAAGCTGGCGGCACGCCACCTGAAGGAGGGAGGGCTAGTGCTGTATGACCTGACGTCGAGCTACTTTGAGGGGGAGGCCTGTCCCCTGGCGAAACGAGGCCGTGACCGGGACGGCAAGAAGGGGAAGCTGCAGGTGAACTACGGCCTGCTCACCGACAGTGGAGGTTGCCCGGTGTCGGTATCGGTTCATCCAGGGAACACCGGTGATCCGACGACCCTCATGCCGCAGCTTAAGAAGGTGAAACAGACGTTCAACATCGACAACCTGGTGTTGGTCGGTGATCGGGGGATGATCAGCCAAAAGCAGGTCGATCAGCTGAAAGAGATCGAAGGTATCGACTGGATCACTGCGTTGCGGAGCAGTCAGATCCGCAAGCTGATGGAGGATGAAACCATCCAGTTGAGTCTGTTTGACGAGCGCAATCTGTTCGAGTTCACCCATCCTGAGTTTCCTTTAGAGAGGCTGGTGGTCTGTCGCAACCCATTGATGGCCGAGCGACGTGCTCGCACGCGGGAGTCGCTGATCGAGGCGACGATGGAGGAGCTTGAGAAGGTCAAGGGGATGGTGGAGAGAGGCAAACTGAAAGCCAAGGACAAGATTGGAGTGCGGGTCGGTCGGGTGGTGAACAAGTACAAGGTGGCCAAGCACTTTGGCTTAGACATCGGCGAGGAACATTTTGCCTATCAGCTTCTGGAGGAGAAGGTAGCGGCAGAGGCGGCGTTGGATGGGCTATATGTGATCCGCACCAGCCTGGCGAAGGAACGGATGCACGAAGCAGATGTGGTAAGAAGCTACAAGGATCTATCCAACGTAGAACGGGCGTTCCGCAGCTTTAAAGCGATTGATCTCAAGGTGCGACCGATCTACCACCATCTGGAAGGTCGAGTACGCGCACACATCTTTCTGTGCATGTTGGCCTACTACGTGGAGTGGCACATGAAGGAAGCGTGGCGGGAGTTGCTGTTCAGTGACGAGGATCAAGCGGCCAAGAAGATCCGTGATCCGGTGGCGCCGGCGAGGCGGTCAGCGAAGGGTCTGAAGAAGGTTCACGGCAAGACCTTGGACGACGGCACTGCAGCACACAGCTTCCACACGTTGCTAACTGAGCTCAGTACCATCGTGCGCAACACCTGTCGTCTCAAGGGGGCACAACCAGAGGGATCGAGCTTTACCATGACGACGACCCCCAACGCCAAGCAGAAGCGGGCGTTTGCGTTGCTTGACACCATCGCGGTGTAGACAGAACGCTGCACCACGATTCCCGGGTAACTTCCCATCCCGACATACTTCTCGCTACTACGGTCTCAGGAACTTCCGGCTAAAGTGCTTACACACCCACTACGAGGAAGGAACCCTCCTCTAAATGGGAAAACTCACCTTTCAAGGTAAAATCCTCCGGTGAGCGCTCAAACAAGCATCAATCGTGCCTGTTCAGCACCGTCTCCTCGGCGCGGGCCGAGCTTTACTACCCGCGTGTATCCACCGGGGCGTTCCTTATACCTCGGTCCGATCTCGCTGAATAACTTGGTGACCGCTTCCTTGTCTTGCAGTCGAGAGAAGACAATCCGCCGTGCATGCTGATCTCCCCGTCTTGCCAGCGAAATGACCCTTTCGGCGTACCGTTGACAGGCCTTAGCGCGTGCGAGCGTTGTGTCTACCTTGCTGTGCAGGATCAACCCTTTTGTAACGTTTGCCAGGACGCTTTCTCGGTGGCTCTTCGTCATGCCGAGCTTATCGATGTCCCGCCGATGCCTCATCTTGAACCTCCTGCTCACCCTTGAGCGCGTAACCGAGTTCCCTCAACCGATCCTCCACCTTGCTCAAGGTCTTTGCGCCAAACCCATGAATGTCAAGCAGTTCCTCATGTGGCCGGGTAAGGAGCTCTCCCAACGTAGTGATCTCCGCCTCCAGAAGGAGGTTGCAAGCACGCTGATCGATCTGCAACTCACTCAACGAAACCGCTAAAGCGCTTTCCTCCTCTTCCCCCTCTTCCGCAGCAAGCCCGAACGGGTGCTGGGCAAAGTCGCTGAACAGGTCAAAATGCCGCTGCAGGATCCGCACTGACTCGGAGAGAGCCTCCTCAGGCTTGATCCCCCCGTTAGTGGTCAACTCAAGAATCAACCGCTCATACTCCGTCTTTCCCCTGACGCGGGTCCCTTCGATCACGAAGTTCACCTGCCTCACCGGAGAGAAATCTGAGTCGATTGGAATAACCGCCAAGGGTGAATCCTCGAGCTTATTCTCCTCTGCTGGGCGGTAGCCGAATCCCGCTTCCACTTCCATCTCTATCTCCAGGAAACCCTTCTTGTTCAGGGTAGCGATGTGCAAGTCTGGATTGATCACTTCTACTCCAGAAGGAAGCGATATGTCGGTGGCGGTCACCTCACACGGCCCCTTACTCTCGAGGATGAGTCGCTTCAGCTCATCCCCATGAAGGCGCAACGCAAGGTCCTTGATATTAAGGATAATCTCAAGGACGTCCTCTTTGACCCCCTCGATCGTGTCGTACTCATGGTGCTTACCAGCGAAGTTCACCCTCACCACCGCGGCACCCGGTATCGAGGCTAGGAGAACCCGGCGCAGGCTGTTGCCAAGGGTAGTGGCAAACCCGCGTTCGAGCGGTTCGATGACGATCTTGCCATAGGTGGGGGTCAACTCTTCAGTCTTGATCCCCTGCGGGAAGACCAGTTCATCCATACCTACCTCCTAGCGGGAGTAGAATTCAACGATCAGGTTCACGGCGATACTATGCCCGATCTCTTCCACGTTAGGAGGGGCAATTACCTGGCACTTCAGCGCTTCCAGGTTCTTCTCCAGCCAACGCGGAATCTCGCGGTCTTTGTTTTCCTCTACGATTCCCTTCACCCGGTCGCGTCGTCCTTCCTTAACCAACACGGTATCCCCCTCCCGCACCAACACGGAAGGGATGTTGACTGCCCTGTCGTTTAGTTGGAAGTGACCGTGCACAATCAGTTGACGCGCCTGTGCGCGCGAGGAGGCAAATCCAGCGCGATAGAGGGTGTTATCAAGCCGCCGCTCGAGGAGAGAGAGAAGTGCCTCACCGGTGACCCCTTTCCGCCGCTTCGCTTGCTCCACGTAGTTGCGAAACTGCTGCTCTCTCACGCCGTAAATCCGCTTCGTCTTCTGTTTCTCGCGCAGGTGGAGAAGGTATTGACTCCTCCGTGGGCGACGCCTCTTCGGCCTCTCCCCCGGCGGAGAACTGCGGCCCGACATCGGACAGCTCCTCGTATAGCACCGACTCCCTTTCAGGAAGAGCTTCTCCCCTTCCCTACGGCACTTTTTGCACTTAGGGTCTGTATCTCGCCCCATTATCGTTTCACCTTACTGCTGCTGTGAGAGACCGGGGTGACGTTCTTGACCTCTTCAACCCGGATACCCGATCCCTTAATGGTCTGTACTACAGACTGTCTCCCCGATCCAGTCCCCTTTACTGTCACATATACGGATCGAATCCCGTATTCTTTCATTTCACGTATCAGCGACTCGGCCGCAATCTGGGCGGCATAAGGAGTCCCCTTTCGCGATCCCTTGTACCCAACCACCCCTGGACTCTTCCAGGTAATCGGGTCCCCGTTCGGGTCAGTCACAGTGATGATCGTGTTGTTGAAGGTAGCGTGAATATGAACACGTGCCCGCTCAAGCTTGATGTTCTTCGCCATCCCTACCTCTTCTTTCCTGCCTTGGCCGGTCGTGGCCCTTTCCAGGTTCGCGCGTTCGACCGTGTATGCTGCCCGCGAACTGGAAGCCTTCGCTTATGTCGGATCCCGCGATAGGCATTGATATCCTTCAGCCGCTGAATGCCAGCATAGATTCGACGGCGCAGGTCTCCCTCCACCACATATTGCTCTACCTCCCGCCGCAGAGCTGCGATCTCCTTCTCGGTCAGATCCCTTACCCTAACGCCCGGCGAGATCCCTGTTCGCCCGATGATTTCAGCAGCGCGCGAACGGCCAACCCCAAAGATGTAGGTAAGACCAATCTCGATCCTCTTGTCATTCGGCAGGTTGACCCCGGCTATCCGTGCCATGTCTTTCTCCCCTTAGCCCTGTCGCTGCTTGTGCTTGGGATTCTTGCAGATAATCATCACTCGACCGTTACGTCGAATCACCTTGCACTTAGCACACATTTTCTTTACCGAACTTCGCACCTTCATCGTAAATTAACGTAGCGGTTAACTCTCCCGGTATACGATCCGTCCCTTGGTCAGGTCGTATGGCGAGAACTCTACAACCACGCGGTCTCCTGTCAGGATACGAATATAATTTTTGCGGATTCGACCTGAAATATGACACAGAACGACATGTCCATTGGTCAGCCTCACGCGAAACATTGAGCTCGGCAGGCTCTCAATAACCTCACCTCGCTGTCGGATCACATCCGTCTTTTTTTGATCGCGTTTTTCCGACTTAACCACTACGTCTTCATTCACCTCCTATCGTCAGGATATCTATTCCCCTCTCCGTCAGGGCAACGGTATGTTCAAAATGCGCTGCTAGGCCACCAGTTGCCGTCACTACAGTCCAGTTGTCATCGAGGACCCGAGTCGGTTCAGGATCGGTCTTCACCATCGGCTCGATTGCGAAGACCATCCCCGGTTGTAGCCGTGGGCCCTGTCCTGGCAGACCGTAATTCGGAATTTGGGGATCCTCGTGTAGCTTTCTCCCTATACCATGCCCTACATACTCTCTCACCACGTGCAGCCCCTTACTCTTCACATAGGAGCCGATCGCATGCGAGATGTCTGATAGACGATTCCCAATTGTAACCCGTTTGATACCCTGCCACAAGCTCTCCTCGGTTACCCGCAGGAGGTGATCCGCTGCCTCATCAATGTCACCAATAGGAACTGTCGTTGCCATATCCATATACAGACCTTCGCGAAAGAGACCGATGTCGATGGAGAGAATATCCCCGGCTTTAAGCAGCCGCTCCGATGGGATCCCATGCACCACTTCGTCGTTGATCGAGGCACAGATCGTCGCTGGATACCCCTGGTAACCCTTAAACGCCGGTTTCGCCCCCGCTTTGCGGATCAGCGCCTCGGCTAAGTGATCAAGGGAGGCGGTGCTCTTTCCCAGGGTTACCTCCTCACAGATCGCGCGTAAGGTCAAAGCAAGTATTCTCCCATTCTCACGCATGATAGCAATCTCGGAGGGGGTCTTAAGAGAGATCATCCAGAGAGGAGGTCCATGATTCTGTTGAGTACCACAGCAGTCGGCTGAGCACCATCAACCTCACGCAGCAGCCCTCGCTCACGGTAGAAATCAACCAGGGGGGCTGTCGCCTGCATGTACACGTCATATCGGTTATCGACCACCTCAGGTCGATCGTCGTCCCGCTGGAAGAGTTCTCCTCCACAGAGGTCACAGCGGGTTTTGATCTTCGGCGGATTGAAGAGAAGGTTATAGATCTTTCCGCACTCGCGACACACGCGGCGTGACGAAAGCCGCTTTATCACTTCCGCCCGCGACAGGGTGATGTTAATCATCAGATCGAGCGAGGTGATCTTTAAAAGCGCCTCGGCCTGGGCGACCGTACGTGGGAACCCGTCGAGGATGAACCCGTCCGTTTTCGCAATCCGCTCATGAATCATGTCGATGATAAGCTTGTCTGGGACGAGATCACCACGATCCATATGCAACTTTGCCGCCCGACCAATTTCTGTCCCGTGTGCCACCTCATCGCGAAGTATGTCACCGGTCGACAGATGACAAAGACCGGTTTTGTCAGAGATCAGCTTCGCCTGAGTTCCTTTTCCTGCGCCAGGAGGGCCGAGGAGGGCGATCCTCTCACGAGCCATTATCTCCTCCGTCCAAGAAGGCCCCCAGCCTTGGTCAAGCTTTCATAGTGACGCATGACAAGGTGAGCTTCGATCTGCATCAGGGTATCGATCCCAACCCCGACTACAATCAGGAGTGACGTCCCCCCGATGAGGAACATCCCTCGAATCCCGCTTAACGCCGAGAAGATGTACGGCAACACGGCGACCGCAGCCAGGAAGAGCGCACCGATCAATAGCAGCCGATTCAGCACCCCCGAGATGTAGTCGGCCGTCGATTTCCCCGGTCGCACACCGGGTATGAACCCCCCCGACTCGCGCACGTTCTTTGCCACATCCTGCGGATCAAAGACGATCGAGCTGTAGAAGTAGGTAAAGAAGATAATAAGAACCACGTAGGCAAGAATATAGGGAAGGCTCCCATTTTGGACGTAAGGTGTCAACCACGCTAGCCCTGGAGCCCACTGGGTTAGGGTCATCGGCATGGTGAGAAGAGCCGAGGCGAAGATGATTGGGATGACCCCACCCTGATTCACACGGATTGGCAAGTGTGATGTATGCCCGCCGTAGACACGGCGGCCGGAGGTTCGCTTGGCGTACTGGATCGCGATCTTCCGCTGTCCCTGTTGAATCATGGTCACCCCAGCAACGACTATCACCAGAATAGCAAAGAACGCCAGCCCCCAGAACGGGCTCACCGTGCCCGCGGAAATCTCGATGTAGGTCGATTGTAGCTGCGCAGGGAAACGGGAGAGGATCCCGATCATGATGATCATGCTAATTCCATTCCCGATTCCGTTCTCAGTCATCCTCTCTCCGAGCCACATCAGGAAGATCGTCCCCGTGGTCAAAGTGAGAACCGAGGTAAGGTAGAACCAAAGTCCACCGCTTGCCAAGCCCCAGTTGACAATCAACATACTCATCGTCGCGCCTTGCACGAGCGCCAAGCCCAGGGTCGCCCAACGGGTATAGGTGGTGATCTTCCGCCGCCCCTCGCGGCCTTGCTGCTGCAGCTCCTTCAATTTGGGAATGACAGCGGTGAGCAAGCTGAAGATAATCGAGGCGTTAATGTACGGCGTGACCCCGAGGGCAAACAGCGAGAACCGCTGTAACGCCCCACCGGTGAACATGTTCATAAAATCGAAGATTCCACCACCCTGCGTGGCAAAGAAGTTCTTAAGCGCTTCCGCATCGACACCAGGAACAGCGATATGGGTTCCCGCGCGGAAAACAATGATCGCGCCGAGGGTAAATAATATTCTCTTGCGAAGCTCCGGAACCTTGAACAGGTGCGAGAATTTCTCCCACATGCTCAGGCCACCTCAACCTTTCCACCCGCCTGCTCGATCTTCCGTCTGGCTGCATGTGTAAAGCGGTGTGCCCGCACCGTGAGAGGCTTACTCAGCTCCCCCCTGCCTAGGACCTTCAACCGCGCTTCACTTCCTTTGACAAGGTTCATTTCACGCAAGCGTTGAAGCGTCACCTCAGCCTGTGCCGGAAAACGGCTCTCGATAGCATCCAGGTTCACACAGGCGTACTTAACACGTGTATAGTTATGAAAACCCCGTTTAGGAAAACGCATCCATATTGGGGTCTGTCCACCTTCGTAACCAAGCCGAACCCCACCACCGCTGCGGGAGTTTTGTCCCTTGGTTCCGCGACCGCTCTCGTGTCCGCCGCGTCCAGATCCATAGCCACGCCCAACGCGCTTCCGCTTGTGAACACTCCCTTTAGTAGGGCGAAGATCCTCAAGTTTCATCCTTGACCTCCTCGCCCACTTCGTCCTCATGCCCTCGAAGCGTCTTAACTTCGCTACGGCTACGTAGTTGTGCCAAACCGTTTATCGCCGCTCGCGACAGGGTGAGAGGGTTCGTCGTTCCCAAGGATTTAGTCAGAATATCCTTTACCCCGGTCAGCCGACAGATTGCCCCCACCGTCACCCCGGCGATGACTCCTGTACCAGCGTGAGCTGGCTTCAACAGGACCCTCCCCGCCTTGAACTTCCCAATCACTTCATGGGGAACCGTCCCTCCGTCCAGTTGAACTTCGATCAGGTTCTTTTTGGCGTCGCGGATCGCCTGGTGGATAGCGCGCGGGATCTCGGTCGTATTTCCCAAACCAACTCCGACTCGACCTTTACGATCCCCGACGACTATCAGCACTCTGAACTTCAGATTTCGACCACCCTTGGTAACCTTGCTCACCCGTCTGATCTCTATGATCTCATTTTCAAACTCGTCGGTGGTGATCAAAACCTTAACCCTCCCTTACGAGCTTCCTCAGCCAGAGCAGCAACCACACCGTGGTAAGGGTAGCCACCCCGATCGAAGACAACCGTTTCAATGCCGCTTTTAAGCGCCCGCTTAGCCAAAAGCTCTCCTACCTTCTTTGCGGCGGGGATGTTGCATCCGTGCACCATCCCTTGCAACTCTTTATCAACCGTAGACGCCGACGCGAGAGTCTCGCCCGCCTCGTCGTCGATTAGCTGGGCGTAGACGTGGCAGAGGCTCTTGGTGACACACAGACGAGGACGCTCCCTCGTCCCGTGGACTTTCTTGCGAAGCCGACGGTGGCGCTTGATGCGCTGTGCCTTCCTGTTAATCATCGCCATCTCATTCACTCTCCCAAGCCAGCGCCCTGGCCTCCAAGCTTACCGGCCTTGTGTAACACCTGTTCATCCTTGTACCTGATACCTTTCCCTTTATACGGCTCAGGCTTGCGCAACGCCCGAATCTCGGCAGCAACCTGCCCAACCTGCTGCTTGTTTGCCCCACGGAGGATGATCTCTCCGGGATTTGGAAGTTCGGCTTCCACGTGCTCGGGGAGCTCGTACTCTACCGGCTTTGAATAGCCAAGATCAAGAATGAGAGTCCTCCCCTGAAGTCTCGCCCGATATCCGAGCCCCTTTATCAACAGCGCTTTCTCCCAGCGCTGCGAGACGCCGTACACCATGTTGGCGAGAAGGCTGCGGTAAAGGCCGTGAAAGGCGCGGTACTGCTTCCCCTCATGCCGACGTTCCACTGAGGCGATTCCATCAGCAACGGTGATCTCTACCACATCCGGGCGATAGGTCTGCACGAGGCGACCGTATTTTCCTTCCACCGCAATCGTCACCGGTCCGACCACGATCTTGACATCATCCGGAATTTTCACTGGGACCTTCCCGACCTTAGACATCGCTTACCACCTTACAACACCTCACAGAGAACCTCGCCCCCGATCCCTCGCTCCTGAGCCTCACTCCCCAAGAGAACACCTTGGGAAGTAGAGAGGATACAGATCCCCATGCCACCCAAGGGCCGTGGGATCTCCTCCTTGCCAACATAGACACGGCGAGAGGACTTGCTCACAAGCCTAATGTCGGTGATCGCCCGTTTCGCCTGACTCCGTTCTCCCTCATACTTAAGTTCAATACGAAGCACAGGCTGGGGCTCGCGAGGAAGCACCTCGTAGCCCATGATGTAGCCTTCCGCTTCTAGGATGCGCGCGATCGCCTCTTTCATATTCGAGTGTGGCATCAAGACCTCAGGGTGAAATTTCGCGCTCGCGTTTCGTATGCGCGTTAGCATATCGGCAATGGGGTGCGCTATCATCATCGTCCTTCCTTACCAGCTTGACTTCTTCACGCCGGGGATCTCCCCCTTGTGTGCGAGCTTGCGAAAGCAAAGTCGACAGATTCCAAAATCACGGATGTACCCGTGTGGGCGCCCACACAGGCTGCACCGATTGTATGCCCTGACTGAATACTTTGGTTCCTTGTTGCTCTTTATGATCAGCGCCTTCTTTGCCATTCACTCTCCCCCTAATCCTTGAAAGGAAGTCCAAGCCCCTTTAACAGGGCGTATCCCTCTTGATCGCTCCTCGCGGTAGTAACAATCGTGATATCCATTCCCTGGGTTGCAGCGATCTCGTTGTATGAAATTTCCGGAAAGGCCAACTGCTCGCTTAACCCAAGTGAGTAGTTACCCCGGCCGTCGAACGAGGAGCTCGACAGGCCGCGGAAGTCACGGATCCCAGGAAGGACTGCGTTGAACAATTTGTTTAAGAATTCATACGCCCGGGCACGGCGCAACGTCACCTTGCATCCAATCGGTTCCCCGGCCGTAAGGTGGAAGTCGGAAATTGAGTACCTCGCCTTTGTCACGATCGGCTTCTGCCCAGTGATCTTCGCCAGGTTCTTCACCGCACCCTCGAGCACTTTTGGATTGTCCGTATCTGAGATCCCCATATTAATAATGACCTTCTCCACACGCGGGACTTGCATCACGTTCTTAAGGCGAAGCTCCTTCATCAACCGTGGAACAACCTCTGTTTTAAACTTTTCAGCTAGCAACATCTCTATCTAAATATCTCCCCACACTGTTTGCAGCGACGCATCTTTTCGCCGTCCACCATCGTGAATCCGACCCGCGTCGGAATTCCACACTCAGGACAGACCGGCAGCACATTGGAAACGTGAATCGTCCCCTCACGCTTTATGATCCCCGGCTCACGTAGGCTCTGCGTCGCCCGCTGGTGCTTTGTGATCATGTGCACATTCTCCACGATGATACGATTTCGCTCAGGGTAGACGACGAGCACCTTCCCAATCTTCCCGCGGTCGTTTCCGGCAATCACCTTCACTCGGTCTCCCTTGCGCACCTTTCTCATCATCCACTCCTTTACAGGACCTCAGGAGCGAGGGAGATAATCCGCAACATCCTCTTATCCCGCAGTTCGCGTGCCACCGGTCCGAACACACGTGTCCCGATCGGTTCACCCTGGTTGTTGATAAGAACGATTGCGTTATCATCGAATCGGATGTAGGTTCCATCTTTCCGGCGGTACGCACTACGCGTACGGACGATGACCCCTTTCACGATCTGCCCCTTCTCAATGTCACTCGTGGGAAGGTGCTTGCGCACCGAACCAACTACAATATCCCCGATCTCGCCACGTCGCCGGTGCGACGGCCCCAGGACGTTGATGCAGCGGACCTGTTTCGCCCCAGAGTTATCCGCCACCCTAAGCATCGTCTGCATTTGAATCACGCCTAGGCCTCCGCTTTCTCAATGATTTCAACCAGTCTCCAGCGCTTGATCCGGCTGTAAGGACGGGATTCCTCAATCTTCACTAAATCCCCTAGTCCCGCCGCCCCAACAGGATCATGTGCGTAAAACTTAAAATGTTTCCGGATATACTTGGGGTAGCGAGGATGGAGGCGACGTTCCTCAACCTTTACAACAATGGTCTTCTCCATGCGATCGCTCACCACCCGCCCGATCTTCACTTTCTTCATCCTCTCGCCTCCCGCATCTTCTCGCGGGCAACCGTCATCACCCGGGCAATATCCTTGCGGGTCTTTGCCAGTTCGGCTGTATTATCCAACTCTCCACTCACCTTCTGGAAACGCAGATTGAACAGTTTCCTCTTAAGTTCCCTCCCCTTCTGAGTCAGTTCCTCTGCAGTCAACTCGCGCAGATTCTCGGCCTTCATACCTCTCCTCCCAGCACACTCTTACGCTTCAGCCGAGTGGGAATGGGGAGTTTATGGCTGACGAGTTCGTGCACCCTTTTGGCCTCCGCCTCACCGATCCCTGCGATCTCAAACAGGACCCGCCCTGGCTTTATAACTGCCACCCAGTGATCTACCGGGCCCTTCCCTTTCCCCATGCGCGCTTCCGCAGGATGCTTCGTGATCGACTTGTCGGGGAAGATCCGAATCCAGATCTTAGAATCGCGGTGTGTCTGACGGGCGATTGTCGTCCGACAGGCCTCGATCTGTTGACCGGTAATCCAAGCAGGGGCAAGGGCCTGAATTCCGTACTCACCAAACGCGATCTCGCTCCCCCGCGTCGCCTTTCCCTTCATCCGCCCGCGATGGAATTTCCTGTACTTTGTCCTTTTGGGAAAAAGAAGAGCCATTCTATCTCACCTCATCTCGCTGCGCCAGCGGGGTACGCTCACCACGGAAGACCCACGCCTTGACCCCGATATTCCCATACTTTGTCCTTGCCTCAGTAAAACCGTAATCGATGTCCGCGCGGATCGTCTGCAGTGGAACCCGGCCCTGCATCATCGTGATCGACCGGGCGATCTCCGCACCGCCAAGTCGGCCACTCACCTTGATTTTCACCCCTTCAGCCCCCGCACCCATCACACGTCGGATCACCTCTTTCATGGCGCGGGCTGGCACAATACGGCTCTCAATCTGCATCGCCACATCTTGTGAAACAAGCGCCGCCTCCAAGTCAGGTCGCTCGACCTCTTTGATCGACACTTTTACCTTCCTCCCGGTGAGACGTTCCAGTGCCGCCTGCAATCCCTCGATCTCGCTCCCTCCCCGGCCAATGATGATCCCCGGCCGTGCCGAGCGAACAACTATCGATACACGATCCTCTTTGGACCGCTCGATGTTCACCTCGGCCACTGCGGCTCGGCGATACCGCTGGCCGATGAGGTCACGAATTCGCTTATCTTCGGCGATATACTCCGGAGCAAGTTTGGGGTTATACCAGTTGGAGATCCATTTGCGAGTTACCCCTACCCGAAATCCGATCGGATGCACCTTCTGCCCCATTATTCATCCCTCTTCTCGCCTACGACGATCGTGATGTTACTCGTCGGCCGGCGGATGATGTCAGCCCGCCCCATCGCTCGAGGCCGCAAACGCCGCAAGCTACGGCCCATGTCGACAGTAGCGCGCAGTACAACCAGTCGATCGACATCGACGTCATAGTTATTCTCTGCATTGGCGATCGCTGACTCTAACGTTTTGCGGATTGGTCGCGCCGCCTTTCTATTGGATAACGAGACAATCTGTAGTGCTTCGTTGATCTCCTTGCCGCGAATACAGTCGATCACCAACCGCGCCTTGCGAGGAGACACACGAATAAATTTCGTTACTGCGCGCGCTTCCATCATCTCTTCCTAGGTCAGGCCCGCGGCCCGTTTCTTCTTCATCCCACCGTGGGCACGGAAGGTCCGCGTCGGCGCGAACTCCCCCAGTTTGTGCCCGACCATATTCTCAACAATGTAAACCGGCACGTGCACCTTCCCGTTGTGAACCCTGATCGTCAGCCCCACCATCTCCGGGGTGACCATAGAGGCCCGCGCCCACGTTTTAATCTCCTCCAGTTCTCCCCGCTTGGCCTTATGCACCTTCTTTAGAAGGCTCTCCTGCACGTACGGTCCTTTCTTCATCGATCTCGGCATACCGTGACTCCTTATCGTCTCCCCTTGCCAGCCCGGCGCACAATGAGGACGCTTGACCGCTTTCTCTTCTTCCGCGTGCGGCCGCCCTTGGCCAACTTTCCAGTCGGCGAAACCTGCGGCCGCCCGACACGGGCGCGCCCCTCTCCGCCACCATGCGGGTGGTCGACAGGGTTCATCGCTACACCGCGTACCTTAGGCTTGCGCCCCAGGTGGCGAACGCGCCCCGCCTTCCCGTTTTTCACGTTCTTGTGGTCGGGGTTAGAGACCTCCCCGATCGTGGCTCGACACTCCGTGTCGAAGATCCGTACCTCACCGGAAGGCATACGCACGTGTGCCCGATCGCCCTCCTTGCCGATCAGCTTTGCCGACGTCCCGGCCGCGCGCGCAACTTTCCCCCCACTTCCAGGACTAAGCTCCAGGTTATGAATCACCGCTCCAAGCGGAATGCGGCGCAGGGGCATGGCGTTACCAACGCGGACCTCTGCAGTCTCCCCTGCTTCCACGCGCGCCCTAATCTGAAGCGAGATGGGCGCAAGGATGTACCGTTTTTCGCCATCGGCGTAGCTAAGAAGCGTGATCCACGCCGATCGGTTCGGATCGTACTCACGCGAGACGACTCGCGCTGGGATTCCATCCTTGGCGCGAGAGAAATCGATGGTCCGATAGCGACGCTTGTGCCCTCCACCGCGCCACCGCACCGTGGTCTTCCCCTGGAAGTTCCGTCCCCCTTTCTTGTGGATCGGTTGGAGGAGACTCTTCTCCGGTGCCACTGGCGTGAGTTCACTATAATCGGGGAGATCGGCGTGGCGACGCCCAGGCGATGTCGGCTTAAATCTCTTCAAAGACATATCTATCCCCCCATCACATCGATTCGGTCACCAGCGGCCAGTCGCACGATGGCCTTTCGCCACCGCGACGTCCGTCCGTGTAACTGGTTCAGTCGTTCTCGGCGAGGCTTGCCCTTCATATTCGCTGTCCAAACCTTTTCCACCTTTACCTTGAACAGCTCCTCGATCGCTTTCTTAATCTCGACCTTGTTCGCACCAAGGGCAACTCGAAACGCATATTTGTTATCTTCCATCTTCGCCCATGTCTCTTCGGTTAGAATCGGGGCAATGACAATATCCTCGGCATCCGCCAATTTCACCACAGCTAGAACCTTTCCTTCAACTCATCCAGCGCTCCCAAAGTAAATACAAGCTTCTCATGACGCAGAACGTCGTACACATTCACCCCAACACAGGCCAAACACTTGATCCGGGGAAGATTGGAGAAAGATTTCTTGACGGGGCGATTATACTCATCAGCAGCGACCACCATCAAGGTAGTAGTGGTCATCTGGAGACGGTTCAATAGGGAGATGGCAGCCTTAGTCTTCGGCTCCTCAAATCCCATCCGATCAAGGAGGACGACTTTCCCTTCGTGAGCGCGATCGGAGAGAGCCGAAGTCAGAGCCCCCTGGCGCATCTTCTTCGTCAGCTTCAAGTGATAGGAGCGCGGCTTCGGGCCAAAAGCAACACCACCACCAACCCAAAGGGGAGAGCGACGCGAGCCAGCGCGAGCCCGCCCGGTCCCCTTCTGTCGCCAGGGTTTGCGACCACCACCGCGTACTTCTCCGCGCCCCTTGCTCGAACTCGTCCCCTGTCGCCGGTTCATAAGCTGCATACGAACAGCCCGATGCAAAAGGTCGGGGTTGACCTTGGCGCCAAAGATACCCTTATCCAGTTCAACAACCTGGGGCTCGCTCGTTCCATCAAAAGTGTACAGCTTTGCTTCAACCATCACTTTTCCTCAACTGTAAGACAGAACCGCGCGGACCAGGGGTCGATCCTTTGAGCACCAGCAGATCCCTCTCTGGATCGACCCGCAAGACCCTCACTTTCTTAATCGTAACGCGGTGATTACCAGTGTGTCCAGGAAGCTTTTTCCCCTTAACCACTCGCCCGGGGTCGACACAATTCCCCACCGATCCCGGACGCCTGTGAAAGTGGGAGCCATGTGATTTCGGTCCACCGGCGAAGTTCCACCTTTTTACCACTCCCTGGAAACCTAGTCCGCGCGAGATCCCGGTAACGTCAATCTTATCTCCCTCAGAAAAGATCTCCGCTCCGATCTTATCTCCTGTATTGTAAACGGAGGAGTCGTCCACGCGTACCTCAAACAGACGCCGGTACGGTGGCACACCCGCTTTCTTGTAGTGCCCTTGAAGAGGATGCGTCACCTTTCGCTCTGCGACCTCCTGATAACCGAGTTGAATCGCGTTGTACCCGTCCGTCTCCACGGTCTTTACTTGCACCACTGTACACGGCTGCGTTTCCATAACCGTCGCCCCGACAGCACGATCGTCGACGAACAACTGTGTCATCCCTATCTTTCGCGCTAAGATGCCTAGAGCCATCCGTTACACCCTCCGCCTTTACAGCTTGATCTCGATGTCAACCCCAGTGGGAAGTTCGATGTCCATCAACGCATTGATCGTCTCCGAGGTCGGCTCCTTGATATCAAGCAACCGAGTGTGAATCCGTCGCTCAAAGTGCTCCATTGACCTCTTATCAATGTGCGGGGAGCGCAGGACCGTATAGATTCGCCTCTTCGTCGGAAGAGGGATGGGACCTGAAATCTTGGCGCGGGTCTCTGTCGCCGAGTCCACGATCTTTTTGATCGAGCTGTCGACCAGTTCATGGTCGTAGCCCCGCAGCTTGATTCTAATCTTCTCTCTCGCCATAGCTAGAGTAACCTCGACTCCTGATAATCTCCTTCCTAAACCCTTCTGGGACCACGTCGTAGCGCACCACACGCAGTGTGTAGGTAGCTCGACCTTGAGTCAAAGAACGCAGTCGCGTAGCATAGCCGAACGTCTCCGCGAGTGGGATAGCCACGAAGACGATCTGCACCATCTCCCGCGACTGAAGTTCTCGGATCTCCCCGCGTCTGCGCGCCAGGTCCTCCATAATTTCCCCCAGGTACTCGCCCGGAGTGATTACCTCCCCCTCCATAATCGGCTCAAGAAGGTCAAAACTTCCCCTCCTATATACCTTATGAAGCGCGGTAACTGCAGCCACCCGGAAGGCTAGCTCGGACGAATCGACTGGGTGAAAAGATCCCCCAATCAAGGTAGCCCCAATATCCACTAAAGGATAACCGGCGAGGGGACCGTTTGTCAACGTCTCCTTCAGCCCCTTCTCAATCGCCGCTCTATACTCCCGTGGGATCTCGTCTCTCTTGACTGTATCTGTAAATTGAAAACCTCTTCCGCGCGGGAGGGGCTCGAAGTGGACGATAACATGGCCGTATTGCCCTCGTCCTCCGGTCTGCTTGACAAATTTTCCCTCCACGTCAATCGGCTCGCTGAGCGTCTCGCGATAGGCAACCTGGGGCTGCCCCACAAGAGCAGAGATGCCGTACTCCTCACGAAGCCGGCGCACTAGGACCTCCAGATGCAGCTCCCCCATCCCTGAGATAATCGTTTGATTCGTCGTCTTATTGACATCCACACGGAAGGTCGGATCCTCTTGAGTAAGCTTCGCCAACCCCTCGGAGAGGACCCCCTGCTCGGCCTCGGTACGCGGTTCGATAGCAATAAAGACGACCGGTTCCGGAAATTTTATTTTCTCTAGGAGGATCGGGGAAGACTTATCGCAGAGCGTATCTCCAGTCGAGATCTCGCAAGAACCTACAATCGCTACGATCTCCCCCGCCTGCGTTTCATCCAAGGGAGTGCGCTGATTGGCGTGCATCCGGAAAATCTTCATAAGTCGAAGGCCCTTACCTGTTGACGCATTGAACAGATGGTTACCTGCTTCCACTTTTCCTGAATAAACCCGAATAAACACCAATCGCCCGGTATAGCGATCGGTGACGACTTTGAACGCCAACGCAGAGAATGGTTGATCAACCTCCGCTGTACGCTCTTCGTCACTACCCACTCCACGCACTGGAGGGATATCCACCGGCGAGGGAAGGTAACGAACAACGGCGTCGAGAAGCGGCTGTACGCCCTGGTTTTGGAAGGCCGAACCCCCCAAAACTGGAACAACGCTGTGGTGGATACACCCACGGCGAAGTCCTTCATGGAACGCCGCCGCGTCAATTTCTGCACCCGCAATATACGCCTCCATCACCCGGTCGTCATACTCGGCGACTCTCTCAACAGCCATTTCACGATAGCGCTCTAGCTCCTCCCAGATCGTTTCAGGAACGGAGAGATACTCATAACGCTCTCCCTTGCTCTTAGGGTCCCAGACGATCAGGCGCCGTGCGAGGAGGTCAATCATTCCCACCAAGCGGCGATTCTCGTCACGATAGGGAAGCTGAAGTGGAACGACGACCACACCCAACCGATCCTCGATCATCGCCAGGGTTTGGGTATAACTCGACTCAACGCGATCAAGCTTGTTGACAAACGCCAAGCGTGGAATACGGTAACGATCCGCTTGTCGCCACACGGTTTCGGACTGCGATTCCACCATCTCCACTCCGGAGAAGATAACAATTCCCCCGTCGAGTACGCGTAGTGACCGCTCCACCTCAGCAGTGAAATCCACATGCCCCGGGGTATCGATAATGTTAATCCAGTGGTCGCGCCAGGAGCAGGTTGTCGCCGCAGACGTGATAGTGATTCCCCGTTCTCGCTCCTGGGTCATCCAGTCCATCTCAGTATCCCCCTCGTGTACTTCGCCCATCTTATGGGTCCGTCCAGTGTAGTAAAGAATCCGTTCCGTGGTGGTGGTCTTCCCAGCATCTATATGAGCCATGATGCCAATATTACGGACCCGTTTTATCCCCACAGAAACGTCGGTGGACATAGAAACTCTCTTTCTACCACCTAGAAAACAAGGAATTGAACCCGACTACCAGCGGTAGTGGGCAAAAGCACGGTTGGCTTCAGCCATGCGGTGGACATCGAGCCGCTTGTTGTAAGCTTTCCCTTCCTTGCGCGCCGCATCAATAATCTCCGCGGCAAGGCGCCCACTCATTGTATGCTCGCCGCGCTCACGAGCGGCCCGAACGATCCAACGAAGGGCAAGGGCAGTCTGCCGATCCCGGGGCACCTCGTAGGGAACCTGGTAATTGGCTCCACCGACACGACGGGTGCGTACTTCCAAGCGGGGAGAGCAGTTCGCAACCGCGGCGTTGAAAACCTCAAGGACAGGAGAATCACTGCTTCGATCATCGACCTGTCCCAAGGCTTTATAAACGATCCGCTCCGCGATCGACTTCTTGCCGTCCAGCATGACATAATTAATCAGCTTCGCGAGGAGCCTGCTGTTATACTTGATATCAGGTTCGACACCCCGGCCTGGTATCTGCATTCTTTCCACCTAGCTCCCCTTCTTAGCTCCGTACTTCGAGCGCCCCTGTCGACGTCCCTCTACCCCTTCCGCGTCGAGGGGGCCACGAACGATGTGGTAACGTACTCCTGGAAGGTCCTTCACTCGGCCGCCCCGTACTATGACCATCGAGTGCTCTTGAAGGTTGTGCCCCTCACCGCCGATGTAAGCGGTGACTTCCTTCCCATTACTCAAGCGGACACGAGCAACCTTGCGCAGTGCCGAATTCGGCTTTTTAGGGGTGCGGGTGTAGACACGCGTGCAGACGCCTCGCCGCTGTGGGCAGGAACCGAGTGCCGGAGCCTTACTCTTTCTTACCTTCGGTTTACGTCCTAGTCGAATAAGTTGATTGATCGTCGGCATCTTCACACTCCAAATTGTAGCAGATTATAGATTAGCTCATAGATTCTGTCAAGTCACCGTTGGAAGGCGATTCCCCAGCCTCCACTAGCTCGTCCTCCAGGGTCTTCGGTGCTGCGGGGAACCCAGTCCCAGCCGGAATCTTTTTTCCAACAATGATGTTTGGCTTCAGCCCTTCCAGTTTATCCACCTCTCCCCGCAAGGCTGCCTCGGCAAGGACCTTGGTGGTCCGCTGGAAGGAGGCAGCAGAGAGCCATCCTTTCGTCTGCAGCGCCGCATTGGAGATACGCAGAAGCTCGCGCTCACCAATAGGAAGGCGCTTGTCCTTTAATGGGGTCTCGAAGAGTTCTTCCCCTCGCTGGATGCGGATAAAGTTGAGGCCTGCACAGTGTGCGGCCTTCAGGGTCTCCTCGGTCAAACACTGACCACTTGAGGCAATCAACCGCCCGCTTGCAACCACGTCTTCGGCGATCTTCTCGCCAATCGTCTCCTTGCGGACCCGCTCCGCCTCAGAGTTCCAGCGGACCAACGCCTGTACCTCCTGGTGGAACTCCTCCAGTGCAACCAAGTCACCCAGCAGGAAGCGTGAGTCGCCTTGATCCACAATGCGGACGTTGTTTAAGATATGGCGGATGATCACCTCGAGGTGCTTATCGTTGATATCCACCCCCTGGGCCTTGTAAACCTTATGAATCTCGGTTAGCAGATATCCTCTCACCTTCTGCACGCCGGCTGTCTCCAAGAGAGTATGGGGGGGCACAACACCTTTGGTTAAAAGGTCACCCTCTTTCACCTTGTCGCCAACCCGTACCGTCGCCATTTGATCGATCTCCACTACACTCTTGGGTTGAAAGCGAATCGTCGTAACCCTGTCCTTTTTCCTGACCGCCTCCACTTTCAGGAGCCCACTGTAGGGGATCTCCAACTTAAACAATCTCTCCCCTTCGCGTACCTGTTCTCCATTTCCTTTCAAGGGAGAAAGGTCAGCGGTGAGAAGGAAGCGCATCGTGCGGCCCGAGGGGTTATAAACGATGATCCTATCTGAGAGCAAAAGGACGGTTCCCTCGGCCTCTGCCGCGATGAAGATCGGCTTTGACTTCGAAGTGAGCTGCTCCCCCTCCTTCACCGTAGCCCCAGGCTCGACCATCATGCGTGCTCCATAAGAGATCTCATACTTCCGGAGACTCCCATCATCTCCCAGTACCTCGAAAGTCCGCTCCTTCCCCACGGGAAAACAGACCGTCCCTTTCCTGTCAGACACGATTGATGGAATATTGAACCGCTCGGTGAGCGCTTCTCCGGCAGAGACAACGTCTTCATCTTTCACTAGCGGAACCACACCGAGAGGAAGAGGGTAAGAACGGTCGCCGGACTCAGTATCGATTACGAGCATCTCCTTATGCTTATTATCACTCATCAGGTAGACCTCGCCGGCACACGGGCTCCCGGAATCGATGAGACCATCTACGTCAACCTCTTCTCCTTTCTTGACGCATGCAGTTGCGGAAGGGATCTGAACCGTCCGTGGTTCACCAGCGATTTCAATCCGATCGACACCGCTCTCTGTAGGCGTTATTGCGGTCACGTGCCCGTCGAGGGGTGAGATCCAAGCCTGCGCGCTCTTCATCGTTTTACGCGCTTCAAACAACTCCTCAGCGCGGGGAAGCCCCTGAGTGATATCCTCCCCAGCCACACCGCCGGTATGAAAGGTACGCATCGTCAGCTGCGTCCCCGGCTCACCAATCGATTGTGCTGCAATCACTCCAACGGCCGTACCCAACTGTACCGGCCGGTGGTTACTCATGTCGTACCCATAACAATACTGACAGATCCCATTTCTCGTCTCACAGGTCATCGGTGAGCGGATCATGATCTGGGGCCTCACCCTAATCCGGGTGACCCCAGCGGAACGCAGGGCGTCGATCAAGCGAGGAGTGATCAACTCGTCTGCCTGGAGGAGAACCCGCCCACTAGCCCGATCGCGAATATCTTCAACGCTTTTGGTCCCTACAAGCCGCTCCTGTTCCAACCTACTACCTATGGGGAGTTCGACCTCAAACCTGCCGATATGCGCTGCCATCTCGTGAGTAATCCACTGATTCGCTTCTACGAGAACCTCGCCGGTGCTCGGGTCGACAATTGGGCGGGTGGTAACGCGACCGTAGATCCGTTCTTCAATTGGTTCCATCACTTCGGTCTTGCTGAAGCGGAGAGGATCGACCTCTACCCCTTGTGCGGTTCCACAATCAATCTCCTGGACAACCGTATCCGAGGAGGCATCGACCAATCGGCGGGTGAGGTAGCCGGAGTCCGCTGTCTTTAGTGCAGTATCGGCCGCCCCCTTGCGGCCGCCATGAGTGGAGATGAAGTACTCTATCATATCCAACCCCTCGCGAAAGTTGGAGATGACCGGCATCTCAATAATCTCCCCCGACGGCCCGGCCATTGGCCCACGCATCCCACACAACTGCTTTACCTGATCTGGCCCACCGCGCGCCCCCGAGGTGACAATCCCATACACAGGATTGAACTTATTGCGACGAAGATTCCCCATCGTCGCCTCTTCCACTTCATCAACCGTCCTTCGCCAAACGCGGATCACCGCTTGTGTGCGTTCCTCTTCAGTGGCTAACCCGAGCTCGTACATCTTGTTGATCCGCCTAACCACCGCGTAGGAGCGCTTGATGATCTCCTCCTTCTCCGGTGGGATGAGGCAGTCTTTAATCGAAATCGTCAGTCCAGATTGGGTAGCATACTTGAAGCCAAGATCCTTCAGGCTATCGAGAACCTTCGCCGCTACCTCCCAACCAAGGCGGTGGTAGCACTCCATGATCAAGCGCTTGATCGCCCGGCGGTCCATTACCCGGCTGTAATCGCGGACCTCGGGCGGAAGAGCAAGGTTCAGCTCGGCCCGACCGAGTGTCGTCTCCACAAGCTTCCCACCAATCCTGATCTTCACCAAGCTATGAAGGTCGAGGAATCCCTCCTCATGTGCCCGTCTCGCCTCAAGGATACCCCGAAAGTACTTTCCAGTTCCCTTTCCCTCAGGATCGACGAGGGTCAAATAGTAATAAGCGAAGATTGGGTCCTGGGTTGGAAGGCTCAGCGGCTCTCCGTTAGCCGGGGAGAGGATATTCCGCGGAGCTGCCATGAGCTCTCTTGCTTCGGCAATTGCCGTCTGGGAAAGGGGAAGGTGGACCGCCATCTGATCCCCATCAAAATCGGCATTGTATGGTGGGCAGACCAAAGGGTGAATGTGAATTGCCTCTCCGTCAACGAGGAGCGGCTCGAAGGCCTGCATTGAGAGGCGGTGTAGGGTCGGGGCACGGTTGAGAAGCACGGGATGATCCTTGATCAGCTTTTCTAAGATATCCCATACCTCAGGCATCTCACCGCGGAGAGCCTTGTTCTTAATCTCATCGAAGTCGGAGAAGGTGGTTGACTCGAGACAGTGAAGAATGAACGGTTTGAACAGCTCGAGAGCCATTTTCTTGGGAAGCCCACACTGGCTCAACTTGAGCTTCGGGTCAACCACGATCACCGCGCGTCCCGAATAATCGACGCGGCGGCCGAGAAGGTTCCTCCGGAGTCGACCGTGCTTCCCGTGAATTCGCTCCGAGAGTGACTTAAGCGGCCGATTGTCGCGCCCGCGGATCGGGCTCTCCTTCTTCTCATTGTGAATCAGGGCATCCACCGCCTCCTGCAGCATACGCCGCTCGTTGCGCAGGATTACCTCTGGCGCCCCCATGTCCATCAGTTTCTTTAAGCGATTGTTCCGGTTGATGATCCGACGATAAAGATCGTTTAAATCAGTGGTGGCGAACTTGCCTCCCTCAAGCTGGATCATCGGCCGTAGCGCCGGTGGGAGGACCGGAATCACAGTGAGAACCATATCCTGCGGATTGTTCCCTGAAGCCCGCAACTGATCGATCACCTCCAGTCGCTTAATCAACTTCCGTTTGGCCCCAACCGTCGTCTCGTGATGTAACTCCACGGTCAAGTCCCGATGAAGCTCATCGAGGCCAATGACCTCTAACAGTCCTTTGATCCCTATCGCACCAGTCATTGCCACGAAACCGCCCGGATAGATCCGCTCGTAGGCTCGCTTCTCCAAATAGGTCAAGCGATCCCCAGCCTTGAGGGGAACCTCCGGGTCCTTCACGCGCGTGACAAGGAAAATCAGACTGTCCAGAATCTCACGATCGAGTGCTTCCCCTTTAATCCCCGGACCGTACCGGTCAGCGAGCATCTCAAAGGCGGTCTTGGAGCAGATATCAGCGACCGGCCTCTCGACAATTAGCGACTCTGCCTTAACCTCGTCCCCGTCCTCAACAAGAAGTTCAACGTCTCCTATAAGTGGGTACTCCTGAGAACCAATTACTACCGCGCGTACCCGCTCCCCGTTGGTAAGGTGGCGTTCCTCTACCGCAACCCGTCCTCCCTCATCAGTGAGGATCTGTGGAGTACTGGCCACGTAGTACGCCGATTCCACGGAGAAAGGAAATACGCTCGCCAGGATCTCGTATTCCGAGGTGTAAAGGGTCTCCCCCGGCCGCACCTCCTTGCAATCCGAAGTGGTAACCACGTATAGCGCTTGTTCGATCGGCTCAGTTTCATAGTAGGCAATCCGCTGTAACTCCTTCTTCTTCATCCCGAGAAGACGACTCAAGAGGCTGGAGACCCCTTTCAAGTACCAGAAGTGGATCACGGGGCTGGCAAGAGCGATGTGTCCCATATTCACACGCCGTACCGAGGAGTCGGTCACCAAGACGTGACACTTCTCGCAGGTGATCCCCTCGTACTTCTTCCCTTTGTACTTTCCGCAAGCGCACTCGTAGTCATTCTCCGGTCCGAAGATCTCCTCCGCGTATAGACCGCCCCGTTCAGCCCGGTGGGTCCGATAGTTGATCGTCTCTGACTCGGTAACTTCCCCGTGCGACCAACTAACTATCACAGACGGAGACGCAAGCTGAAGCTTCACCCGCTTGATATCATCGCCAGAAATCAATAGGCTCACCCCCCATTAGAAGACCTTCGCCGCCAACCGATAGTTGATCGCCCTTCACGAAAAAGCCCCGCACTCCACGGGGCCAAGTAACAACGCCATGCCCATTACACTCTGATAGCAAAAAATGTGGACCTGCAATCACTCACTCCTCAGCCTTGGAGGTGGGGGTTGTCTTTTCCTTGCTCTTACCTCGGTAGTCGGTCGTGTAATAACCACTCCCCTTGTAAATCACTCCGATACGGGGGAGGAGACGCCTTGTCGCCTGGCTCCCACAATTAGGACACACAGCGGGAGAGCCGTTGCCGTTTTCTTGCAACAGCTTGAATACGGAGCCGCATTGTTTGCACCTATAGCGATAAAAAGGCATACCACCCCTTTTTCCCCTTGGGGATTATCACAACTTCACACTCATTGAGGGACAGGATCTTTTTTATCCTGTCCTTTCGCCGACAAAACCCTTTATAGGGTCTTATAAACAGTATAGCCTGTATGGGCAGTTTTTCAAGGCGGGGGAACCTTCCTGGAAACAACCGTGTGGGGGGAAGTGGAGACGAGACAATGATCGGCAATCTCAGCAACGGAGTTAAAAGGGAGAACACTTAACTGCGAGGTTTCATCGTCGTTTTCGAAGCGGTAATTAATCGGTACACTCGAGAGGTGAGCCGCCTCGCTGTGGGTGACGGTGATCCGACCCGCCAGTTTGATGATCGCGCGTACCTGGGAAGGCGACTTGCGCTGCCAGTTGGTACGCACAAGGGTCATCGGCCCGCGGTGTGTAGGAAGATAAACCCGCAGATCTTGGGGGAGGAAGTAATTCTGTAAGGCGCGCTTTTCCTCCTCATCCATTGCCAGAACAATCTTCACGTCGGGCGGGTGCTTATAGTAGAGCGTAAAATCGAGGAGTTTAAGAGCATTTAAGGTGAATTCATCTTCGACGAACAGGTTCTCCAACCTCTTCCCAAACTCGGCAAGGGTAAGCTTGCAACGCCGATGAGAACAGATCGCATCATCAGTGGATAGGCCAAACCTCTCGGCTAACCCGATCAAGCGGTCGTCGTCTCCCACCCTCAGGTCGCCGAGATCCTCACGATCGAACCACCCCTCGAGCTCAGGGCGACTCGGAGCGAGGAGACGCGCTGAAAGGGGACGCAGAACAAGGCCACTAATCCCAAGGTCTTCGGTAATTCGCTCCATCTCCTCCTCGTAGAGCCCATTGTGACCAACGATCTCTCCAGTAACGATGAAATCAGCCTGGATCCTTTCCATATAGCGAATGGCGCGCGACAGCATAAGGGTTCGACAGCTCAGACAACTGCGCTTGAGTATGAAGCAGCTACCAGGTGGTATATTGGCTAAGCGCCGGTAGTCCTTCTTTAAGGACTGTGTCCGAAAGCTCACTCCCGGCCATTCGCTTTTCACCAATTCACGAACGGCCTCGTACTTGTCGAAAAACGGGGAACGGAAGTGAAGGAGTAAGACTTCATCCACCCCCGGTGTATGCTCAACCAAGCGGGTTACAACCTGGCTAGCTAAGCTTCCGGAGAACAATGAAAGTGCCTTTACCACGTTTTTCCCCCGATCGTTCGCATTGGTCTACCGCCTCGATTCAATCAGGGCATAGTGCCCATCACGCCGATGGTAGATGATGCTCATCCGATTGGTCTCAGCGTTGATGAAGACCAAGAATCCCTTATCGATCGCCTCCAACTGCAGGACAGCCTCCTCGGGCGTCATCGGTTTGTGGAAGTAAATATCCGTACGCAGAATCTCTTTGTGGTCAACCTTTCCCACTATGGAGGAAGCTTCTGCGAAAGACGCCCCCATCCCTCGGGCCCTGGTATCGTTGAGCTGATCCTTGTATTTCACAAGCTGGCGCTTCAATCGGTTGATCGCTTTGTCGATCGAGGCATACATATCGGGTGATTCCTCGTGCGCTTTGATGATCTTCCGGTTGGTTAAGTGAGCGTGGAAATCGGCAATCTGCCGCTCCTTCTCCACTGACAAAACGACATCGACACTGATGATACGATCAAAATAGCGCTTCAGGGCCTCGGTCTTCTCCAGCACATAGCCCCGCAGCGCTTCACTCGGTGCGGCATGCCGCTCAACGATTTTCACCTTCATGCCCCCTCCTTCCCCGATCAAATTGTAGCAAAAGAGGGGGGATCGGTCAATGGGTACAGCAAATTACATAGCTTGAAATTATTGTAGCTGTCATCTATCTTATTACTGCGTTTCCCAAGACAGCAAGGCGGGTACGGAGGCATTGAGCGATCAGATGAAGCTCCTGCGCTCCGATATCCGGTTTATAGATTCCGAATTCACGCGTAACAAACGCCTTCAGGTTACTGCGATAATGAAGGCCGTCGCTACGCCGCTCACGGACAATCAGGCCCATGTCGAGGAAATCCCGGGGTGGATCGTCCTCGATCACCCCTTGCGCGCAGCCTGTCCAGGCAGCAATCTGTCGGACCGAATAAGAAGTCGGGGCATGGGCTACGGCAAAGGCAAGGATACGTCTATCGAGAATACCTTTCTTGGCTGCACGGGAGACAAGCCGGTCGATATGCTGCCTCACCGCCTGGGGAAGCGAATTCGTAGAGCCTAGCTCATCGATGTCGATCACCTCCCCCTCATCAAAGGGAGCCTCTATCACTGGGTCAGAAGCCACTGGCTTGCGCGTTGCCACTGAATCGGAGACCGAACCCATCGACCGGGCTGCTTTCGCGGCGACCTTTCCTCCCTCGACCGAATGGACGATCGCCTTGGAGATATCCTGCATGTTGGGGGGGGAAGGAGAAGGGATCTCTACCTTGATGTAGCCGAGCGTACGGGCGGCCTCCTCCAACTCGGCGATCGTCTTGTCCTTCTCCGCAAGGACGGCCTCCAACTGCTCAAGCCGCCCGCGCAACTCTTCAATACGGGACTTCTTCCCCTTCCCCACTTTGGCCCGCTCGATCGCCTCGATAATCGACTGGTTCACCTGTCTAAGCTCGGGGGTAACGACCACTTCAAGTGAAGGAGTGAAACCAGCGTGGAAGGTCTCCCGTTCCCGCACGTAGATGGGGAGGATCGTTTCCCTATTTATGTATACGCAGTCCCCTGTTTCAAGGGCGGTGATGATTTCCTTCACCTCGCTCTTCCGCCAAGGGAGGAGCTCTCCATACACGCGCATATCCGCTTCATGCACGACCCGATGAAGAAAGAGCATTCCGGCTTGGCTCAAGACATCTTTCTCCACCTTGGCGCTACGCTGCGAAATGATAATCGCCCCCAGGCCACGCTTGCGACCGCGTAGAGCGATACGGCTGATCAGCTCCTTCAATTTAGTCCGAATTCCCTGAGGGATGAACTCATGGGCTTCCTCTATCCCAATGATGTACGGGCGGCGAAGCTTGCCAGCCAGATTCCACAGCGCGGTCAGGTACGCCTTGAGAAACTCAGAGCGCTCCTCGGAGAGGAAGCCGCTTAGGTCGAGGACAACAGGAACGTTCTTCTCCATACTGACCTGCGCGATCTCCTCAGCGCAGCCAACGTCAACCTCGATCTCCACCCCTTTACCCTGTCCGACCACGAGGACCTCGTAACGCTCCTTCAAGCCGAAGTACTCACCGTCGATATCGACAATGGAGAGCGGATAGTTATGTTTTAGGAGTTCCTCAAAGATGACTCCGGCGGTGTTCGACTTCCCAGAGCCGCGGATCCCGAGAATGGCAATGCACTGGCCGATGATCTGTTCCAGATCGAGTGCCAGGTCGTTGCTGATATTAAGTGGGGTTCCCATTATCGTGAAGACCCATCAAGCATCACGTGCAAGAATGGACGCCCCGAAGCACACGGTACTCTAACCGGCGCGCTGTCCTATCGTGACACGGCAATCGCCCCTCTTGCCATCTCCTTTCCATCACAGTGATTGACCAAACGAGGCTATCGGAAGGTACCAGAGCTTCCCAGGGCGCTTGTCCCATCGATCGATGCCCTAGTTCCCCTCCTTCGCCGGATCTTGCTGCGAGAGGAGCGCGCGTGCTGCGGCGAGGGCCTCCTCACGGGTGGTGATCTCACCAGCGAGGATCCGATCGTGGATCGCCTCGAGGATCTCACCGAGCAGTGGTCCTGGCTCAAGTCCCATTTCCAGGAGGGTGTGTCCGTCTATCAGCTCGCGCGCGCGCTTCAGGCCGCAGACGCGATCGATGTGCTCAACAACACGCAGGGTTTCTCGAAGGATTGGGGCCCAGACGGAGGAACGATGAACACTCGCCTCGCAGTCAGCGATGAGAACCTGCAACAGGTCGAAGAACAGCGGGTAACGCTTCCGGAGCGTGCGAGCCACTGAGACCTCCCCCTCACTCAAGAAGCGGACCTGTTTTCCCCGACCCATCTCCGGAAAGGCAGCAATCCGCATGTGATTCTTGATGAGGAAGAAGAGACGCGAGATCTCCTGTCGACTGAGGCGAAGTCTCCGGCCGATGGTCCTCGCCATCCGTCCCCCGACAGCGCAGTGGCCTGCCATGTTCGCCCCCCCGCTTCGCTTAAGTGCATAAGGCTTTCCAACGTCGTGCAAGAGAACGGCAAACTTCACCAGCGGGTCACGCACAAACCCGTCGGCAACCCTCACCGCTTCGATCGTATGGATATACACGTCACCCTCTGGGTGATACTTCTCTGGTTGAGGGACGCCCTTCATGGCAACGACCTCGGGGAGAATGCGCTCCAGGAGACCGTATTCATCAAGGAGGGTGATTCCGCGCGCTGCCTCGTCGGTCCTCAGGGTGCGAAATAGCTCTTCGCGGATTCGTTCCCAGGAGATGGACCGGATTTTTTTCGCGTTTTCTTGGATCGCTTCGGCCGTCTTCGGGTCAACCTCCCCGTGAATCTGACAAGCAAAGCGGACCGCCCGCAGCATCCTTAGGTAATCCTCAGTGAAGCGGACCTGTGGGTCACCAATCGCCCGGATGCGACGGGCTTTTAGGTCCTCAATCCCGCCTACTAAATCGATCACAGTGCCGTCGCTCGTGGCGGCAAGGCCGTTGATTGTCAGGTCACGTCGTTTGACATCGCCCTCAAGGTCACGTACAAGTTCGACCTTTCCTGGCCAGCGGCCGTCGTACTCCTCCTCGACGCGGAAGGTCGCCACCTCAATCTCATGACCGTCAGGGGCGAGGACCATCAACACCCCAAATTCCTCCCCCACCCCGACGATTTGGCGATCGTGGAAGAGTCGGCGAATCTCATCCGGAGGGGCCGAGGTCGCAATGTCGACCTCCTCCGGATAAAACTCAACCTTTGGATCGAGCTGCGCGAGCAAGCCGTCGCGAACAACTCCGCCGATCAGAACTGCCTCATGACCGGCAGCCGTTAGGCGATCCAGAATCTCCTTAACGTAAGGGTGATACGAGAAGATCTTATTCGTATCGATCCGATAGGTAGTGTTCATCCCAAGGCCGACTATACCGAGCAGCGATAACCCCTTGCAAGGACAGAGTGTCTCCGCAAACGCCAGTCCTTTTAGGATCACAGGGGCTATCATGTCTCCCGCTGTTGTTGAGGGTGGTTATCATGTACACGGTGTTCCCAGGTGGTACGGTCGAGTTCACCCTAATAGATCTTGGGATCGGAAACGCACACATAGCTCACGCGGATAGTCTCTCCAGTTTGATTGCGAATGAACCCTATTGCACTTTGCGCTTCACCCTCATCTTGGGCGACATCCCCCCATCAAAGCCAACACTTCGTTACTCTCCTTAGGTGCGCAGAACGAAATCTCTTCCTTCTCCTGTTGTCCCAAACGCGATCTCCGACATGCCCCCTAGGGTTCTATACCTCCACCGTCTCCTTCCACGCGGGGATATGCGCGTCCATAGTGAGCTTTTCCTCGATCGCCTGCTTGAAGCCTTGAAGTGACTCCTCTTCGCCATGCACCAGGAAGACATGGCCAGGACTCGTCTTCTTAAGCCAGTTTAGGAGGATCGGTTGATCGGCGTGAGCGGAGAAACCGTTTACAGTCCAGGTCTGCGCCCGTACAGCTGTATCCTCCCCGAAGACGCTCACGCGGTCCGCCCCTTCGATGATCGTCCGTCCCAGAGTACCCCTTGCCTGATACCCAACGAAGATCACCCCGGCCTCCTCCCGCCACAGGTTGTGGCGGAGGTGATGGATAATGCGACCACCGGTACACATCCCACTTCCGGCGATGATAATGTTCCCCTCAGGGCTAGCGTTGATCGCCTTGGACTCATCGGTGGTCTGGGTGAAGTGAAGCGGCGGAAAGTTGAATGGATTGGGGGATTGGGAGAAGACATCCTTTCCCTCCGCATCGAAGTACCCGGGATGGCGGGCGAAGATACGCGTGGTGGCGATGGCAAGAGGACTATCAAGAAAGATCTTGCACTTGGGGAGCTCTTTCATCTGCCACATGAGAAAGAGTTCGTAGAGCACTTCCTGTGTCCGCTCGAGGGCAAAGGAGGGAATGAGGAGGTTCCCACCACGTCCAATCACTGTCTCGATCGCCTCCCTCAATTCGAGAACAGAGTCGTCGAGCGACCGGTGTCGTCGATCCCCGTAGGTCGACTCGATAAGGACAATGTCGGCGTGGGGAGGATCACTCGGATCACGGACGATCGGCCGATGTCGGTTTCCCAGATCGCCGCTAAAAAGGAGCTCCTTTCCTTCTGCACGTAACTCGATCGTCGCTGAACCGAGGATGTGTCCTGCATCGTGAAAGACCGCCTCCACATCGTTTTTCAATGCAACCGGCTGCTCATAGGGGACACGACGACGAAATGCGTCAACACTGTCGAGGACGTCGCCTACATCGTAAAGCGGCGAGGGGGCTCTTTCTCCACGGCGGCGGGCCTTGCGTGCCCGGTATGCTGCCTCCTCCACCTGAATGTGAGCTGAGTCTGTAAGGATCACCTTAGCGATCTGTGCGGTCGGTGGGGTCGCCACTACCTCACCACTAAATCCCTCCTTCACCAGGCGCGGAATGAGCCCCACGTGGTCGAGGTGAGCGTGAGAGAGGAGGAGAAAGTCGATCTCCTCTGGCTTGAAGGGAAACGATTCGCGGTTGCGGCTCTCCACTTCGCGGCGCCCTTGAAACAGGCCACAGTCAAGCAGGATCTTTAGGCCATCCGTCTCCACTAGGTGACACGAGCCGGTCACCGTCTTCGCCGCACCACAGAAAGTAATCCGCATTACACTCCCCCTTCTATCGCCGTTATTTAAATCCTACTTGCCTCGTTATCACCCATCGTATCCCACTTATGCGTGAACCGCAACCAACCTATAAGGATCCGCACTTAAGCATTTGCCAACCGGGCCGATCAGTGCTATTATAGAGTGTATTCCGGGACGTGGCGCAGCCTGGTAGCGTGCTTGCATGGGGCGCAAGAGGTCCCCGGTTCAAATCCGGGCGTCCCGACCAATACTGCTAAAGGGAAACGTTACCCACAAGGTGCATGGTGTCAACCTCTACGTCCGATGTCTTTAGCGCAGTCATCCATCCTTGCTTCGATCAGTCGGACGCATCGCGATCTCTTCGATCAAGCGGATGAATTTAGTCTTTGCCTCGGTGTAACCCTCGCGATCCGTCCCGTACCGTGAAGCCAGGCGGCGCTTCAGTGCCTCGTACTCGCGGACTGCCTCGGGATGGGCACACAAGTAATCACGAAAAGCCAGGTGCCGCTGCCAAAACTTGCTTACAAACTCGACCATGTGGAGATGAAAGTGTTGTGTTTGTGAACCTTTTCGAAAGTAACGACGTTCGGGCATCTCATCCTCAAACTGAGGAACGTACTCGTAGCCAATCGCGGCAAGTGAAACAATACAATACCTCGCATCAGCAAGTTAGCGTATACCCACCATGATATCAATGATCGGTTTTGCTCCCAGTCCTGGCACCGCAGTGCTCCCGATGTGTTCGATAACCACAACCCAGTGTCCGATCGCATTTAGGATCGCTGCTTTCTCTTCCGCAAAACGGGCCGGCCACCCTGGATTGTAGTTGAGGATCTCGATCCGAGGCCCCAAATAGCCCTCCCTTTGAACGTTCGGCTGACTTCCTTGATCCTAGTGTATCTTGGTAATGGCGAACGAGTCGAAGGATTGTCCGCCGAGGGGATGCACCTCGTCGTTGTAGACGCTCGCTACGGGAACGACCTCCACTTGCATCATGTTTTCGGCAACCGTTACCCGCATATAGTGAAGCATTCCGTAGCGACGGGAGATCGTCCCTGCTGCTGCCTCATCAATCGAGTCCTGCAGTGGTGCTCCACCGCCGCCGGTGACGATATAGTGGATTCCTTTTACGTAGAAGTGCTCATAGCAGTGCATGTGCCCGTTGAACACAACATCGACCCCGTTTTCAAGAAAAATCGGCTCCCACAGTTCGCGCAGAGACTCGCTCACCCCACCCTCCCACGTAGAACTGTAAATAGGGTAATGGAAGAAGACGACCTTAAACAGGGCGTTGGAGTCGGCAAGGTCGGCCCTCACCCACTCGGCCTGTTCTTGCATGAGAGTCATTACATCCCCACCGGTGAGAGCATTTACATCGAGCCCCAGGAAGTGGACGTCCCCGTAGTCAAACGACCACCACTCCTCGCCTGATTCGCCTCCACCGGAGGGGAGGGAGAGAAACTCATAGTAAAGTGCACCCCTTTTCTCGTGGTTCCCAAGTACGGCAAGATAGGGGTGTGCCCGGACCAGATCCCCAACCGCCCAGAAGAAGTTCTCAAACCGACCGATAGTGGGGGACTCTACCAGGTCACCAGTATTAACAACCAATACGGCATTTGGCTCATCCTCGGCCATCCTGTCGGCGACAAGCTTGTGGCGATCGGGGAAAGTACGCGTGTCCCCATATACGAGGAAGCAAAACGATCGTGTCTCTCGACTCGAAGTGGTGAAGTGCCCTATCGGACTCGGGTAGACGGCATCCCCATCGTAGATCACTATTCGATATCGGTAGGTCGTCCCCGGTTTCAGATTCCCGAGCCGTATCTCCGCAACCCCTTTGTGCGGCTCAAAGGCAAGGGTCTCCTCCCAAACCTCAGTGGCGTCGTAGACCGCTGCCGTAGAGTAATGAAGATCAACCTCCACCGCCCGCAAGGTGTTCCACGAGATGGCAACAAAGTCCTCTCCGATCGCCCCCAGGTTCGGCCCCCAAACCCACGGGGATTCAATCTCCTGACCGAGGGCTAAAGCCGCAAGGACCATACTCAAGAAAAGCCCGACGAGAAGGACCGGCGTTCTTTTTCTAATGCACCCCTTTATCCTGTTCATCTCATCCCTCCCCGATCACGATCTATTCTAGTAATTCGAGTGTTCTGCTCAAACTCTCTTCTCACGTTCTTTCGTTCAAGCATTCCCGTAACATTAACCAATTCTCTCACGTAGTGGGGCCGTGCGTCAATCCCAGTCTCGATAAAGGTATCGAATGCATAACCATTGGAGGAGAACTGGCTATCGTGGTTCACAACACCACTCCTTTATCGGTCCGCTTGAACTAGGATCACCCCTCCTGCAACGCTAGAATAGGGCAGAGTACGAGGCACATCAAGGAGTGATGGGATGAGCGCCTTCCACAAGAGGCTCACTGCACCTGTTAGGGGAGATCTATGGTCAGAGGGATATCCGTAATGCCAAGCGCCATCGCAGCGGAGGAAATTACCAAGTCCTTTCCCATCGCTGGAGGAAAGATCCCTGTCCTTAAGCGGGTGTCAATCGACATCAGGAGTGGAAGCTGGTCAACGATCATCGGACCATCGGGGTGTGGGAAAACAACTTTCTTAAAGATCATGGCCGGGCTCTTGCAACCGGACTCCGGGAGGATCCTGACCGATGCCGGGGAGGGGGACCCACGAGGGCTAATCGCCTACATGCCACAGTCAGACACCCTGCTTCCGTGGAGGACAGCACTTGACAACGCCATCCTCGCTTCGGAGATCGATGGCCGCCCGCGGGAGGAGGCAAGAGCGAAGGCGAAAAGGCTCTTCGCCCGTTTCGGCCTCGCCGGATTTGAGGCCCTATATCCGGTTGAACTCTCCGGAGGGATGCGACAGCGCCTCGCTCTCATCCGAACCTTTCTTGCCCACCGCGAGGTTCTCCTACTCGACGAACCACTCGGCTCTCTCGACGCGCTGACGAGAGCAACACTGCAGGACTGGCTGCTATCGGTCTGGGAGGAACTCGGTAAGACGATCCTTCTCGTCACCCACGATGTAGAAGAGGCGACCCTCCTCTCCGATCGAATCCACCTTCTTTCCGCACGACCAGCCCACGTGCGGAAGGAATTCACCGTAGAGTTTCCCCGACCCCGCTCTCGCACCGCCGAGCCCCTCGTGAAACTCAAAGGGGAGATCCTCGATCTCATTCACACGGAGGCGTTTAATGCCTAGGCTGTTTAAGGAATACAGTGGAACTTTCCTTCTCTTAGTCCTCTTTCTTCTCCTGTGGGAGGTTGGGGTGAGGCTATTCAACGTCCCGTTCTACATCCTCCCTACCCCGAGTCGTATCCTCCTTGTCTTCTTCACAAATCTCCCACTTTTATCTTCGCACGGATCGATGACAATCCTCGAGGTGGCGATGGGCATGCTCATCGGGGGAGCTGGAGGGATCGTGCTTGCTCTTATCATTTTCTACTCCCCGTCCTTGGAGCGAGCAATCTATCCACTCATTATCGCCTCACAGATGATCCCGATCTTTGCCATTGCCCCTTTGTTAGTGGTCTGGTTTGGCTACGGCCTCTGGTCAAAGGCGACCGTGGCCGCACTGATAGTCTTCTTCCCAATCGTCGTCAACGCAGTCGATGGGCTCCGTTCAGTGAGTGGGGAGACAATCGATCTATTGCGCTCACTTCACGCAAGCGAGTGGCAGATCTTTCGGGTGGTGCGCCTGCCAGCTAGCCTTCCTTCCTTTTTCTCTGGGTTGAAGATCGGGATTACTTTGAGCGTCGTCGGAGCGACAATCGGGGAGTGGATCGGCGCAAAGAAGGGGCTGGGGTATCTAATGATCCAGTCAAACGCCCTTCTAAGAATTGACTTGGTCTTTGCGTCGATCCTCACACTTTCCCTCCTCGGTTTGTTTCTTTTCGGAGCACTCCGTATCATCGAGCAGCATACGCTACGATGGCGTACTCGGGTTGAAGTGAACAAGACCTTGAGGGTCAAACAGTGAAAAAAATCTTTGCCATATCGATCGCTATTTCTCTGCTCTGCGCGGCGATCGCTATTTCTTTACTCCTCTGGCTGAGTGCACCCGCCATCTCGAAGATCAGTGTGATCCTCGATTTTTTCGCCAATCCCAATCATGTTCCAATTTACGTAGCTGTGGAAAAGGGATTCTTCGCTGCAGAGGGAATTGAGGTAGAGATCCTCATCCCAGCCAACCCGAGTGACCCGGTTAAGCTCGCGGCGGTACGGACAGTCGATGTGGCGCTGACCCCTCAGATCAACTTTCTCATTGCCAAAGCAGCGGATCTCCCGTTGATCGCGATCGGTGCCCTGATCGAGACCTCGCTCGGTGGGCTGCTCAGTCTCAAGGAATACGAGATTGAAGAGCTCTCCGACCTGCGGGGAAAGCGAATCGGCTACTCGCTGGCTCCGCTTGAGCCGATCCTGTGGCGCACAATGCTCGCCTCGGTCGACGTTGGCTCGGATGAGATCGAGCTTATAAATGTAGGGTTTAACACCGTTCTTTCCCTTCTCTCGCACAATGTGGACGCGATCGGCGCCTTTCGCAACTTCGAGCTTCCCCAGGTCGAGTTACTCGGTCACGAGCCGGCCTACTTTCCTCAGGAAGACTACGGTGTACCTGAGACCTACGAGATCCTCCTAGCAGTGAACCAGCAACTGATCGAAGAGCGCTCCGGGGAACTTCGCGCGTTCATCGCCGGCCTGGCACAGGGGATCGCGTACACCATGGAGCACCCACAGGAGGCGTTCGAGGTCTTCCTTCATGCCCGTCCAGATCTCGATGATGAGCTAAACCGCCGCGCATACGCAGCGACCCTTCCCCTTTATGCGGAAAGGGCAAGGCACGATACACCACAAAAGTGGGAGAGCATGCAAGGCTACCTCTTCCAAAATGGATTGATTGATAAGCTATTCCCGCTCGAGGAACTCTATACCAACGAATTTCTTTAAAAAACATTAACCAAGGAGGCAGGATGAGGAAGCGGAAGATGGGGAGGTTAGAGGTGATCACCGGTTGCATGTTCTCCGGGAAGACCGAGGAGTTGATCCGTCGGCTGGAGCGGGTGAGGATCGCCCGTGGGAGCGTCATGCTGTTCAAACCAACGATCGACGATCGCTACAGCCAGCGGTCTGTGACCACCCACTATGGACGCGAGTTTGAGGCCCTTCCCCTCAAGCCAGGTGTTGAGTCACTCGACGCGCTGGTTGAGGCAGCCAGTGAGGAGGCACTTTACAAGTGCTCCGTAGTCGCCTTTGACGAGGGGAACTTCTTCTCGGAGAGATTTCCAGAGCTCTGTAAACAGCTGATAGGGCAAGGCAAACGGGTGATCGTCGCCGGGCTTGACCTCACCTTTGCCGCTGAACCGTTTGGCCCTATGCCGACCCTGATGGCCCTTGCCGACCAGGTGGACAAGCTACAGGCAGTCTGCGTTAGATGTGGAGGGATAGCCACCCGTTCCCAGCGCCTGATTGACGGGAAGCCAGCCCCAGTAAACGACCCTGTGATTAAGGTAGGTGGGTCAGGCTCCTATGAGGCCCGCTGCCGGGACTGCTACGAAAAAGGATAACAGCGAAGAACCTTACAGCTTACTGCGGGGTTCTTCATTCACACTAAGTACGTCTCGCCATCGTGGCAGATGATGAGCCCCTCGATCGACTGCGGCTCCCCACTCAGGTGGGTCGCCAGAACGGTGGCGCCTTGTTCACGTAGCCTCTCGGTCAGTCGGGAGACGGTTGCGGCATTGAGGTGGCCGGCGTCTTCGGCGTCGTCGGGGTGGGTGAACTCAAGGACCACGAGCCCTGCTCCATCGACGAGGCGGTGAAGCTGTGGACATTCACCTGTATCGCCGGTGAAAACAATCTCCCTTCCTTTATAAGCGAAGCGATAGCCGTAGGCTTCCAGCCCAAAGTGTTCCAACTTTACAGCTTGAAACGCGATGTCCCCCGCCTGAAAGCATCCTTCCTCTTCGATCTCTACGAACAAAATCGGCACCTGTGGAACAATCCCGCACTTCCTCAACTCGGGCCAAGCCAAGTCGCACAGCCTCGCCGTCGCCTCCTTAATTCCGCCGGGCCCGATTATGTAGAGCGGGGGTTTTCTCTCGTAGAGGTAGTGATATAAGAGGAGGAAGAAGGGGAGTCCAAAGTAATGATCGGCATGACAGTGGCTTATGAAGATGTGATCGATCGTTGTTGGATCCTTCCCCAGCCGGTAAAGCTGAGGGACAACAGTTGGAGGAAGGCTGAGCAGGATCCTCCCATCGAGGAGTAGCGAGCTCCACATCCGATCTCTTCCCAGTGCCGCCCCCGACCCAAGGCAGGTGACGGCGATTCTCTCCATTTTGTCAGCTAAGCGCGCGGTCGGTATCCCGCAGGCGCCGCGCAAGTTCCTCCAGCATCCCTAGTGCCACGTCCGGGTTGGCAGAAACAATGCTCTTCATCGCCCATGGCGTCAGAACAAGGCACCGTGTGTCCTCAAAGGCAATCACATCGGCAGAGCGCGGTGCACCATCGAGGAGGGACATCTCACCGAAGAAGGCACCCGACCCGAGCTTGGCGAGCTTCTCCCCGCTCCGCGAGACCTCGGCACTCCCCTCAAGAATCAGGTAAAACCCCACCCCAGCAGCACCCTCCGCGACGATCTTGGTCCCTGCTTTGAACTCCTTTAAAGACGCCGTCTTCTGGACCGCTTTTAGCCCTCGTTCACTTAAGCGCGAGAATAGTGGAGCCTCCCTAAGGAGATTAAGAGCCTTCTTCTCATCCATGTTTTCCCCCTTTGGCAAGTTACTCGCTTGCATTCCTCATGATATAATACGAAGGATCCTTTTTCCAATTTCAGGGGGGAAACGAAATGTCGTGGAGTACGCCGCTTAAAAATCGTCAGCAGATCCGCGCTCAGATGGGGGCCGGCGAGGAGATTGCCGTGATGTTCAGTGATATCCGCGGTTTCACCTCCTATACGGCGCGCAAGGGCGATCACGCGGCCTACCGCCTCTCCCAGCTTCACGAAACCCTGCTCAAGGAGAAGATCGAAGAGCGGGAAGGGATCATCGTCAAGACGATGGGGGATGGGATCATGGCCGCCTTCACCAGACCCTCAGAGGGGATAAAAGCGGCAGTAAAAATCCAACGAGAGATCCGCTCGCACAACAAGGGGTCTCCAAAGGAGCCAATCGACGTTGGAATCGGTCTAGCGAGCGGAACGCCGATCATGACCGAGATCGACCTAATTGGTCACTCCGTTAACCTCTCCCAGCGAATCTCCAGCTTGGCCAAAGGAGGCCAAATCCTCGTCACAAAAAAAGTCAAGGACTCGACAACCCTTGCGGAGGGGCTGCATTACCTTTCTCTGGGTGAGCGCGAACTCAAAGGGCTTGGGACTGAACGCATCTACGAGGTGGCCTGGATGGCAGAATGCTGCCGCCTCTCCGATGCGGAGAATCACCTGACTCTCGTGCTAACCGAGCGTGGGACCATAGTGGTAGAACTGGCCAAGGAGCTTCAAGATGAGATCAAGGGCGCTCTGGAAGAGTTAAAAACCTCAGAAGAAGAGGGCGCCTTTGCGGCGCTTTTGCAGCGTGCAATCGCCGGTTTTACCCAAAAGGTGATCGACAAGTCTCTTAACACTTTCGGCGTCGCCCGCGAGCAAGCTCTTGACCAAATCGACCTTTCACTCCATGGGACCGATTTGATCGCTAAATTGGGAAGGAAAAAACTCTCTCTTAAAGGCGTTGATCCCAATGCAGCTGCCGTCTTTTTAAAAAAGTTAGACGAGGTCAAGCAGAGACTCGCAAGATCACCCGCTACACCTAAGGAGTAGATAAGGCAACACAACAACGGAGATCAAGGGTCACGATCTCTACAACATTGATCCCGAAGGGACGGAAACCCTGCGGCGAATGTTTTCTCGCTTCCACTTCCCGGATTGCAGGTCGCTGGGAAGACTCCGTTTGTTAGCTTCGACGCCTCGCCCGAGATGTGTCTGTAGAGAGTTAGAGCGAGGAACTCGAAGGAGAGCACCTGGGCATCGGCATTTCTCTCGGCTTCACGCCAGCGATTAGTCTCTGCACGTCGCTTCGCTCCTCCGGCAAGGAGGTTTCCGATTCCTCCCTTCCCAGGGAAGGGAAGATCATAAACATCGGGCCGGAGAGTGGAGACCGTTCTTGACCGGCCGGGTGTGTGGCGGGTGAGGCTGACTGTGATCGATTCCAACGGGCTCAAGGCGATGACAGAACGTCTGATTCAGGTTCAACCCTAAGAGATCAAGGGCTCTCAATTCTCAAGTGGCGGTAACCTTATTGAACGCCGAAAAACAGAAAGCGAACAAGCATCAATACAGGGATGATCTCGAGTCTCCCAATCCACATGTTGAAACACAGCGCAAGCTTGCTCACTGTAGGCATCATCGGCCCAGTGATCCCAACCGAGAGGCCGACGTTTCCCTGGGCGCTCGCCACCTCGAAGATGACATCGGAGAGGGTGAAGTGCGGCGGGGATGTGTGCAGGAGGATGATCACCCCTACTCCGAGAAAAACCATCCACAGGAAGGTGATGAGGGAGGCGTCCTCCAACCGATGTCCGACGTCGGTCTCATCGACCGCGGTTGGTCCGATCCGGAACGGGACGATCGCTCCCCGAGGGGAGACGATCTTGCGGAACCGCCACCCGACCCCCTTCATTAGGATCAGCATGCGGATCACCTTGATTCCGCCGGCGGTCGATCCGGCCGCCCCGCCGAAGAACATCCCACCGGCAAGGAGAAGCTTTGCCGTTGCACTCCAGGAGCCGATGTTCGCCGTCTGGAAACCGGTGCAGGTCATCGCCGAGACAAACTGAAACGCCGAGTGGCGCAGCGAGCGCAAGGGGCCTAAGGCCAAACCGTTCTCAAGTGCGAGGAAGAGGACTCCCACCGTCAGGATGATGATGAGCCAGCGGGTCTGAAAATCATGCCACAGAATCGTTCCTTTCCCCCGCATCAGTTCGTAGTGCACGGCGAAGCTTATCGCGCCGAAGAGCATGATCGGTAAGAGGATAAGCTCGATAGCGATACTGTTGTAGGAGGCTATACTGCTGGCGGTGACGCTGAATCCGCCGGTGGAGATCCCAGTCATGGCGTGATTGAGCGCCTCCCAGATCGGCATCCCCGCCCCCCACAGGGCGACAACACTCATGAAGGTATAAAGCAGGAAGATCCACCACATGGTGCGCAGCGTGGAGAGGATGCTTGGATGGATTTTCTCCCCCCGCGCCTCGGCGTAGTAGAGGCTGTAGGTTCCGGCGCCCGGGCGTGGCCCGGCGAGGATCGCGAGCATGACGACGATTACCCCCACCCCACCCACCCATTCCATGAAACTCCGCCACCACTGAAGTGTCCGTGGCAACAGGTCGGCACGGGCCGCCATGGTCAGCCCAGTCCCGGTGTATCCGGAGACCGCCTCGAAGAAGGCGCTCGCCGGGTCCTTAAAATAGTAGAGGGTCTCCGAGCCGATCCCGCTACGCTGCGCGAACAGCGCGGTCAGCACAAAGGGGATCGCCCCCAACAGGGCGACCAGCAGCCAGCCGAACGAGGCGATGATCATCCCGTGGCGCAGCTTGGTCTCGCCGGCGTGGCGGAACGGGAGATACAGGCAAGCCCCCAGCATGAAAGAGACAAAAGCGGTAATGACAAAAGGAAGAAAGGCGTAGGGCTCGTGGAAGACCAACGGGACAACAAGCGACAGGAGGGCCATGACTCCTACCACGGGGAGGAGTAGCCCAAGGTCACGCAAGATGATGTGCAGGTCCTCGTTTACACGGAAGACTGGAAGTCTCATCCGGAGAGTTTCTCGACCAGCTCATCACTGGCCCGCTCCAGAGAGAAGAGGGTGAGAATGTCCCCGACCTCAATCACCGTCTCCCCGGTGGGGATTTCTCTCTTCTCATCACGCTCGAGCGTAATGACGAGGATGGAACGGGGAAGGCTTCCCCGTTTGGTACTCTCAGCAAGGGATTTTCCCACCAGCGGCGACCCCTCATTTATCGTGAGGCGGAAGATCTGATCCCCGTGCGAGAGGACGGTGAAGTCCTTCACCTTGGGACGCTTCACCGCGTTGTACAAGTGGTTTGCTACCACGTCCTCCGGGTTCTCCATCACGTTTGCTCCAAGCTTGCGGAAGAACTCGGCGTGTTCCTTGTCATTGACCACAGAAACGATGGACGGGATCCTCAAACCCTCGGCGATGGAAACGACCATCAGGTTGACGGCGTCATCGCTCGTCGTTGCGATCAGGGCATCGGCCCGCTCCGATCCTGCCTCGCGCAGAGTCTCTGCCGAGGTTGCATCTCCGTTCAAAACGGTGATGTCATATTTATTGCTGATCTCTCGAGCGCGATCCGGGCTTGCGTCGATCACCACCACGTTGTTCTTCTCCCTCACGGCGATGTCGATCAGGCTGGTCCCGATGCTCCCTGCCCCCACGATGATCATGTACATACCCATCCCTCCCAAACAAGAGCTATGGTAGCACAGATAAGATTAAGGGTCAACGGGGGTAGTCGCTTCAAGGCCGATGTTAACGGCGTTTTGTCCAGCCGTTGATGATGCCACTCCACCTGTTTAGAATGTGATCTGCAAGATAACACAATCGCGGAGGGACATTCGATAATGGTGAGAAGGATAAGGCGGGCTCTAGCAGCTGCTCTTCTCTTGGGTGCTATTTTCCTTTTGAGTGGTTGCTTTCACCCGGAGTCTAATACTCCTCCGGTCGCACGTTTCTCCGTTACACTCCATCAGCGATACGCTCCTATTACTGTCCTGTTCGACGCCAGCGACTCCTATGATCCGGATGGACGCATCGTCTCCATCATTTGGGACTTCGGGGACGGCAAAACAGGAACCGGCTCAACCGTCTCTCACACCTACGCTGAACCAGGCACTTACACAGTTGAATTGCGTATCCTCGACAATCGTGGCGAAAAGGACTCTTCAACCGCTGAAATCCTCGCCTTAGAGGTCCCACAAGGGTACCTTCTTCGCCACTACGAGTGGGAGCACCAGGATGATGAGCAGTACTGGGATGTCTTGCTACCCACAACTCTCTATCAGTATTACCACGATCGGCAACGGCAGTCCTTTGTCGACAACTACAACTATGACGACTACGTCTTGGACCCATTAGATGAACCAACGCTTGAAGATCTGGCCCAAGCGTTGTTAAACAGAGTAGAAGGAGATTACGAATCATTTGTAGAGTGCACTCTTTCTTTCGTGCAAGGTGCCACCCAGTATACGCCGGATTCGGAGGGGTTTGAGTACCCGCTTTACCCACTGGAGACCCTGGTCGATGGGATTGGCGACTGCGAAGACACGACCATCCTGTACGTGAGCCTCGTAAGAGCCATGGGATACGACACCGCAATGGCATTTGTGGACACTAACCACGACAACATACCTGATCACGTCCTGGCACTGATCCCGGTCTCCCAATCCTACACTGATGGCATTGGTTGCCCATCTGGGACGACCAAGGGTATCTGGGAAATCGGTGGTCAACTTTACGCACTGGCGGAGACGGCCGGGTACTCACTCCCCCTCGGCTGCGATCCCTGGGGGCTCAGTGAATCCGATTTTAAGAGGATATGGAACCTCTGAACTGCATGCGGACGCTCTCGGTGGGAAACGGTCCTTCTCCCCCGCAAACGTCGCCCTCTTTGTAAACGGGAGGTGCAAAGGCAACTCATACAAGCAGTTGTTAAACCACATTCAGGGAAAGTATTATCGACCCCGAAAGGAGGAGTTAGTTCCCCGATGAACTGTCTAATCGATCCGCGCAAGCTAGTTCGCTTTGACTTCGGCCCACTTCATCCATTCAAGACCTACCGCCTCGGACTCACCTATAGCCTGATGGAGGCCTACGGACTCACGAGCGCCGCCTCAGTCTACACCATCGAACCGCGGGAAGCGACGCAGGAGGAGGCGCAGAGCTTCCACACAGAAGGGTACCTGGAGGTCCTCCGTCTCGCCGATACCGGAATGTGGGTTCCCAACCTTTTCGCTCACGGGTTGGGAACCGGTGACAACCCAGTCTTCCCCGGGGTGTATGAGTGGGGGATGCTCGTCGCCGGAGCGTCGATCGACTGTGCCAAGGAGATCCTTGCCGGTCGGGCGAAGATAGCGTTCAACATGTCAGGGGGACTGCACCACGCCATGCCCTCCCGCGCCTCTGGATTCTGCCACATCAATGACGTTGTCCTCGCCATCAACACCCTTCTTGCAGACGGGAAGCGAGTCGTCTACGTGGACATCGATGCCCATCATGGAGACGGGGTCCAGTATGCCTTCTACACCACAGATCGCGTATTGACGATCTCGATCCACCAGAGTGGGCACACAATCTTTCCAGGGAGCGGGTTTGTCGATGAGATCGGTCAGGGGGATGGCCGTGGTTATGCGGTGAACGTCCCCCTCCTGCCCGGGGCGGGCGACGATGCATATCAACAAGTGTCGGACGAGGTGATCTGCCCCCTTCTCGACGCCTATAACCCCGATATCCTGGTGACCCAGCTCGGTGCTGATGCCCTCCGCGGCGACCGCGTGGCCGGGCTGGGAATGAGCCTGCGCCAGTTCGAACGCTTTGCAATCTTCTTCCACGAACTTAAAAAGCCGTGGCTTGCCCTCGGTGGTGGGGGATACGACGTCGGCAACGCCGTGCGCGCCTGGACCCTGGCCTGGGCAAGGATGAACAACACTGCTCTACCCGACAAGATCCCTCAGGAATGGCTGACCCAAGCTGCGACCTACAGCGTAACCACAATGACCCTGCGCGGTAAAGACGCCGAGGAACCCTCTTCCGCCCGAGTACTTAAGGATCTCGACCGCACCCTACGCGCGCTCAAAGAGACCGTCTTTCCACTAATAATTAGCCGTCAGCTAAAGGCAAACCAGTCTTCTGATGGCTGAATGCTGACCACTTACTGCTGATCGCTTCTCCATGTTGACACACCCTCACTCACATGATAGAGTGGGGCTCCCCACTAACGAGGTAGAATCAGATGCAAAGCGAGCATTCACCAATCCGCCAAACAGAAGCGAGAAACAGTGTTCAAGTCTGCTTGCCCGATGGCCGGGCCTTCGAGGCAAAGAGGGACACCCCACTTTATGAGTTCTTCAACACAGCTTTTCCCAACATGCAGGATCTACCGGTGGCAGCGATCGTCGGGGAGAAACTGCGCGAGCTCGCCTGGCCGGTGCCTCGGGACGTAGAGGCAAGCCCTGTCTTCCTCTCCGATTCGGATGGGATGAGGATCTACTGCCGGAGTCTTTCTTTCCTGTTGATCGTGGCAGCCTACGAACTATTCCCGGGAGCGCGCCTGTTCATCGACTATTCCGTTCCCTACGGCGGCTACTTCTGCGAGGTAAAGGGAAGGGAGCCGTTTACCACCGAAGAACTCTCCCGCATCAAGGAGCAAATGCGAAGGCTGGTGCAGGAGGACAAACCGATCGAACGCCAATATCACACCATAGATGAGGCGAGAAAAGTCTTCGCCTCCCGAGGGGAAGAGAGCAAAGTGCGCCTCCTTAAAGACTTCGGTGAGGATCACCTTCACCTTTACTCCCTAAACGGTTTCCTCGATTACTTCTACGGGTACATGGTCCCCTCTACCGGATATCTGCATACGTTCGCCCTGGAGCCCTTCCCCGGAGGGTTCATCCTCCGCTTTCCACGCCACGAGAATCCGACGAAATTTCTCCCCCCGCAGCGGTTCACCGCCTTGCGAGAGGTGTTCAACGAGTACGGAGAGTGGTTGGACGTCCTGGGAGTGCGTGACGCCGGTTCGTTGAACGAGGTTATCCGCTCAGGGAGGATCGAGCAAGTGATCCTCGTCTCGGAGGCGCTGCACGAAAAAAGGATTGCCGAGATCGCTTTTATCATCGCAAAACGCCACGACGAAGACCACCGCCTCGTCTTCATCGCCGGCCCTTCCTCCTCGGGGAAAACAACCTTTTCCAAGCGCCTGGCTGTCCAGCTCCTCGCGGGCGGAATCCATCCTTACCCATTAGCGATGGATGACTACTTCCTGCCACGGGCGCGCCTGAGAAAGGGGAACGGTGGCACAATCGACTTCGATTCCATCACCGCCCTTGATATCCCCTTCTTCGAGAAGCAGCTACACGCACTGTTAAGCGGGGAGAAAGTAACCCTTCCCCACTACAACTTCAAAAGCGGCAAGAGGGAGAAGGGACCAACAGTACGACTCAAGCGTGACCAAATCCTGATTGTGGAGGGGATCCACGGCTTAAACCCACACTTGCTTGAAAACCTCCCCGAAGAGGAGGTCTTTCGCATCTTCGTTTCCGCACTAACCCAGCTCAACTTAGACAGCCATAATCGCGTCCCCACCACAGATACGCGCCTCATCCGCCGCATCGTCCGCGACGCGGTCAATCGCGGCTACAGTGCCACGGCGACCCTCGCTATGTGGGAGGATGTGCGCCAGGGGGAGAAGCAGAATATCTTCCCCTACCAAGAACAGGCCGACGTGATGTTCAACTCCGCTCTGGTCTATGAGTTGGCGGAGCTAAAACCACTCGTCGAGCCACTCCTGTTGCAGGTAAGGGACCCAAAACTGCGGATTGAGGCCGAGCGGCTCCTCGCCTTCCTTGCCTGGCTTGTACCATACTCCTCGAAGCACATCCCTGGAAACTCGATCCTACGCGAGTTCATCGGTGGCTCGACACTGCGCAAGTTCCGTCTCGACCTTGCTCCATCACGAATCTAACGTCCCTAACTTTCCCATCGCAATGTGGTAGGCATAAAGACCACCCTTGCTTAATGGAGCTACAGGGAGATCTCATGGTAGAATGACACGAGGTAAGCGATGGCTCTCAAGGTAGCAACGTTCAACGTAAACTCAATAAGAGCGAGGATTCCTATCATTATGAACTGGCTCGAGAAGGAGCACCCCGATGTCCTCTGCCTCCAAGAGACAAAGGTACAGGACCCCACATTTCCAGAAACGGCATTTGCAAAAGCCAGCTACCGCGCCCTGTTCCGCGGGGAGCGCTCCTATAACGGGGTGGCGATGCTCACAAAAGAGCCCACAGAGGTTAAAAACCCCCGCTTTGGCCTCGATGACGGGGGCCCTGCTGACGAAACACGCCTTCTCGTGGCAGAAGTTCGTGGGATTCCGATTGTGAACACCTACGTCCCGCAGGGGCGGGATCCGAAAGATCCGATGTTTAACTACAAGCTGGCCTGGTTCTCACGCCTGCAAGACTACTTCGAGCGGCACTTCTCACCTCAGGAGCCGTTGCTATGGGTGGGGGACTTAAACGTTGCTCCGGAACCGATCGATGTGCATGACCCAGTGCGGCTCTCAGGACACGTCGGTTTTCATCCCCAGGAGCACGAAGCCTTTGCCGCTGTGAAGGCGTGGGGGTTCGTCGATGTCTTCCGCAAACATGAACCAAGGGCTGGCCAGTACACCTTCTGGGACTATCGCGTTAAGGAAGGGGTCGCCCGCGGGAAGGGATGGCGAGTCGATCACATCTTGGCAACGTCTCCCTTGGCCAAGCGATCGCTTAAGGCGTGGATCGACATCAAACCAAGAGTGGCAATCCGTCCTTCTGACCATACAGTCCTTGTCGCCGAGTTTGACATCTAACCATGGGTGAGCTGAACACTGATAACCGATCGCTACTAACCAATCCCTAACGTCAAGGTGTAAAGAAGAGGGCAGCCGCCCGCACTGGGCAGGCCTCCAGATCCCTTACTTTTAGTGGGAAAGCGATGAAGTGCGGTGTGCCACCTTCTGCGATTACTTTCCCCAAATGAACGAGCCCCTCAACAATGGGAATCCCCTCGCCAAGAAGAATGTGATGCACTGGATGATCGGTCGACTCGCCAGGATCGGGGCTCGGCGTATCAACGCCGAGGAGGGCAATCCCACTTCCGGCAAGGAAACGGGCCGCCTCAGGGGTGACATAGGGGAAATCACGGTAGAAATCAGGCCTTCCCACGCGGGCGTCCCAACCGGTATAAACGAGGATGGCGCGGCCTTCAAGCGGCCCTGCCTTTTGGAAGGTCTCCGGCCCAATCCGCTTCCCCGAGGTACTCACCACGACCGCGGGAAGGATCCGCAGTGGCATCTCAGTGAGGTCCTCTCCGCTTTCAATGAAGTGAAGCGGGCTATCGATGTGGGTGCCGCAATGACAGTCAAGGTGGGTAAAGTGGGAAATGTTATACCCATCGTGCTCCACAAGCGCGGGGTGCTCGATCCGCACCCCGACAGCATCGCCTGGCCAGGCCTCCATCCCGTCCTTCATTTCTCTGGTGAGATCGATGACGCGTATCTTCAAAGGCGGCCTCCTTAAACGGTTCTGAGGCACAGAGTCTATTCGGGCAAGTGAGCCGCTGCAACGAGCGCTTTGGCCTTTTGAGCGGCCTTGAGCTCACTTCAGTCTTGTTCTTGCAGCGCCCGCCTGCCATGGAATCTGTAACCCGCATCCATAACTGATCCGACCTTTGCTTGATAATACGCACCCTATGATGTATATTCTTTATGTATTCTTCTACGTATAGCTAGGCCTATCGACAAACGGGGTGAAGGAACAATGAAAAAGCGCAGAGTAAATCTGACTTTGCCGGAAGATCTATGGACCAAGTTACACACGCGTGTTCCCTCACGCAAGATCAGCCAGTACATCGCGGAGGCAACCGTAGCTCGACTTGCCGAAGAAGAGCGGGTTGCCTTGAGGGAACGCCTCAAAGAGCAGTACTTGGTGCGGGCAACTCAAGACCGCCAGATGGCTGAAGAGTTCTTTGCCTCTGAGCAGGAGGCCTCGGATCGGATTGTAGAGTGAAGAAGGTGGAAGCGTTGCCCGAATACAAGCGTGGTGACGTCTGGCTCGCCAACTTGGATCCCGTCACCGGCTTAGAGCAAGGGAGGACCCGCCCTGTTATCATTATCCAAAACGACATCGCAAACGAGTACAGTCCTGTTGTCATCATCGCGGCCATGACAACTACGGTAGGTTCCCAAAAGTACCCTACTGAGGTACACGTAAGCGCCCCAGAAGGCGGGTTGCGAAGAGACTCTGTGATCTTACTCAACCAGATACGCACCATTGACAAGCGACGCCTGATCGAACGCTGGGGCAGACTCAGCCCCAAGACGATGAAGAAACTAGACGAGGCCTTGAAGATCAGCTTGGCCCTCGTGCCACTTTGAAGCGACTTGACCCTCACTTTCACCGAATCTCCAAGGTTTTACTGGTGCAATCAATCGTCAGCGCCCACCAGCGATCTTGATGAGACCAGCGCCTCAGGGTCTAGTAGCCGCTGTTATAGGCTCGTAGTCCCAAGATCCACTTTCAAGCTTGGTAGATTCCACCTTCAGCGGGAAAGGCAAAAAGAAGTTGGTTACTTAACCCCGGCGTTTATAATTTGATCACTAGGCAGGGTAAGGGCAGAGCTACTTACTATGAGCTTGCCCAGTGATCGTCAACCAATCGTCAACTTTGCGTCAACCACCGCGCAACCCTTCAGATTAGGCACAATAAACGGCAATGTCTCATTAGACCGAAGTTCCTGAGGTAATAATAGCGAAAACCCTGTTGGCACACGAGCTTGTCCAAGAATCGTGGTGCAACTTTCTGTCTACACTACGATGGTATCAATCAAGTCAAGTGCTCGCTTCTGTT